>JGI20158J14315_10000133_pt1 | contig 48603 bp, 48 predicted proteins | sample COG_08_FD_14315 | JGI IMG/M metagenome (IMG submission 14315)
TAAACTTGTCCTCTGCTGCAGGTCGATTTGGTTTCCCAAACCGGGCGCCGTATTCTGCGGCAAAGTGGGGTGTCGTCGGGTTTACTAAGACGCTGTCGATGGAGTTAGGTGATTTCAAAATTCGTTGTAATGCGATATTACCCGGTCCAGTCGACGGGCCACGTATTCAGGCGGTCATCAAGGAGAAGGCAAATGCTAACGGGCAAACTGCAGAGGCCTTCACAAAAACCTGGTTATCGATGGCATCTATAAAAGAATTAATTGATCCGAAACAGCTCGCTGATTTGGTTGCGTTTATTGCGTCACCTCTTGGGCGTAGTATTTCTGGTCAAGCGTTGAATGTAGATGGAGATTTGCAAGGGTTGATGTAGGCAGTGGGATAATTTTTTATGCAAAAAGAATATGAATTATTAGATTTTTCCCCTGAGTTTTCTGAGGCTTTTAAAGAACTTAATCTGGAGTGGATAGAGGAGTATTTTGAGCCTGAGGATATAGACTTAAAGATGCTCTCTGATCCGCAGAAAATATTTATTGATCCCGGTGGCGCGATTATTCTGGCCAAAGTGGGGGAGAGTGTTGTTGGTTGTTGTGGGTTGTTAAAACGTAACGACACAACGTTCGAAATTTCGAAGATGGCTGTTACGCCGACCCATCAAGGGCTTGGGTTGGGGAAGGCCATGCTGCACCAAACCCTAAGAATTGCCAAACGTCTGGGAGCGACCCGACTTGAGATTATATCCAACACGATCTTGGAACCTGCGATTGGGCTTTACAAGTCGGTCGGTTTCGTTGAAATCCCGTTAACCAGTGATGCTTACGGTCGGGGAAACATTTCGTTGCGGTTGGATTTGGTGGACTCTGATTAGAGATTAAGTTACCGAATTAATTTAGTGCTGAGTACTCGGTCGACATCTTGGATTTAAAACTTTTTCGTTTCCACGTTGTCATAATATTTGTAAACAGCATTGGCTTTATGATTCAATCGAATAGAACGAAGGGAATTAATCGAATAGTGGATGATGATGGATAGTTCAAAAAGAAAATTTGTGCGTAATGCAGGGCTACTGGGTGTCCTTCTCGGATTATCTGATGTTGGCTTTATTAAGCTCGCGAATGGAAAAGATTGGGATTGGAATCAACACGCGTTCGAGGCAGATAATTTGTCGGCAGCAATTAGAGGTCTGACCGGTAAATCAGTATCTCCAGACACAAGCGGGTTAATTCAGTTTATCGCCCCTCCCATTGCGGAAAATGGCGCTGTAGTGCCTGTTGGAGTTAAGGTAGATGAAGGTGTTCGAGTACATGCGCTTGCGCTGCTATGCGAGAAAAACCCTAGGCCCCTAGCAGCGTATTACGAACTATCTCCCCAAGCTATTCCATTCATTCGTACGCGAATAAAAATGCGTGAAACTGCGCCGGTTATTGCGTTGATCAAGACAGACGCAGGGTACGTAAGTGCCGAAACACTCATTAAGGTAACTAGAGGTGGGTGCGGTGGATAATATGATAATTGGTCGTAAAGGATAAGTATGGCGCGTCCCATGAAAATTTTTGCGGTTTGTGATGACAGTGGTCTGACGACTGTCAGAGTGCTGATTCGTCATGACATGGAAACTGGGTTTCGAAAAAAGAAAGACGGCACATTAGTACCCGCGCACTTCATTACAAATGTTGAGGTACGTCATGGGAAAAATCCGGTGTTATCTGCTGAGTGGGGCGGAGGTGTTTCTAAAAACCCATCTTTATTTTGTTATTTCCGCGGCGGTGCTGCGGGCGATTCTGTTGAGGTCAGCTGGGTAGACAATCACGGTGAATCCAATCAAAAAACGGCCATTATTACAAGTGGGCCATCTGGCTGATTTACGAGATAGACTGGCTGTCTAATTTGCCTAGGTTGATTAGCCGACAAAAATTCTCATACGTATGTTTAATACCGTGATCTAGGTCGACCGACCCGTAATCGCCAAGGTAATCTCGAAGCGGTTGATCTGATAAATCTGTTGGAAAGGGAAGCGCTGATCCCTCCGCATCGATTTTGGAATTTGGCGCTATTGCCTCTATTTTTTTGATTGACTCTTCTACGGTCGCGATCACTCCATTAATGTCGAAAACGCGAGCAGCATCTCTAGGCGTTGAAACGGATTGAATAAATGCGCTGGCAACCTCACCTGCATGCAACCAAGAAACGGGTCCGTTAAATGGGATTGTGTATGACTGCTTCATCGCGGCAGCAAGAATTGCCACGGTTGTTTTTGAGGTCATACCTTGATCTCTTCCTATTCCGTAGACGACCCCCGGTCTAAGGCAAGTACTGGGAACCCCCCAATCTTGCATATACACTTTAGCTGTTTCTTCGTTACAAAATTTATATGCTCCATACAGTGTAGAGACCGTTTCGGGATTAAATACCCCGTGCGCAGCAATCGAACTTGCGTAGGCGAGGCGTTTAATCCCATGTTCTCGAGCAGCCTCTAAAACATTAGTTGTTCCCACAACGTTGACCTGTGCGCCTAATATAGGGTCAGCTTTACAAAATGGGACTTGAAGGGCGGCTAGATGAATGATGGCGCCTGCTTCGTGTTTTTTGACAGCATTCCTTATCGTATTGGGATTCGCAATGTCCCCATCAAGCCATACGACTGAGGATAATTCCTCATCGGTCATAAGTAAGCTAGGTCTTCGAGTATCTTTGTGTAAGTCAAGTGCAATCACGTTAACACCTGCTCGCTGCAATAGATGTAGGACCCAACTTCCAATGCAGCCTCCTGCGCCTGTCACAATTACTGGTTCAGGAAAGTCAGCCTTATCGACCGGAAATAAATCAATCATATTGAGCCTCTTTTTTAAGATATCCTCTCATTTAAACATCCATTGGTAATGTTTCGTCCTCTGCCCATTCGGTTAGAGAGGCGTCATAAACCTTAACATTTTTATGGCCTAGCATATCCAGTGCTAAGGCCACGCTGGTCGCCGCGATACCACCACCACAGTAAGTAATGATTTCTTTTTGTGGCAACACATCTGAGAATATTGTTTTCAATTCGTCAATTGATTTAAAGGTGTTGTCCGCATTAACATGTTCGAGTGCTGGGAGATTGATACTATTAGTGATTCTCCCTCTACGTCCGTAATGAACACCACCTTGACCTTCATGTTGTTCCCGTCTTAGAGCATTTATGAGGCAAACCGAATTACCCTCTAAGTGTCGTAGTATCGAATCTTTATCTGCTACTAAGGAAACATTCGGGTCGCGTGCTGTGTATGACCCCGCATTAGTTGGTTTGGCCTCTCCTGACTCAATTGGTCGATTTTCTGCTTGCCACTTTTGGAATCCACCGTCCAATACCGCAACATTTTTGTGCCCGAATACCCGCAAGGTCCACCAGAGTCGAGTTGCCCACCAGTGATTCGTTGTGGAGTAGGTAACTACCATCGAGTCGTCACTGACGCCGTAACGAGACATGGTTTTAGCGAATAAATCTGAGCTCGGAAGCATAAAATGAAGTCGGGGATGAGGGGTGGATAATTCGTGTTCAATATCTAGGAATTGAGCCTGCGGTATATGTGCATTCTTGTACTCCTCGATCGCAGGCACTACGTCATATAGTGAAAAATCAGGCTTTGGCAAGAGATGCGTGGAGCCATCTAAGATCCGTACATTTGGGTTTGACAAATTTTCTGTAAGCCAGTCGGTTGACACGAGCGTATTCGGCCAAAGTTCACTTGTCATTGCTTATTTCCTTCTGTTTTTATTCAGTATTTTTTAATTTGAGGACTCATTATTGAGTACAGTTAACACCTAGTGTAGTCTATTTGGCTCGGCCATAAAAATGGTCGCAGAACACTGAGGTTTGTTTTGTAATTTGGAAACGTTAGCCTCAACTACCTTAAACCTCGAACTGGATATTAGATGATGTTTGGTGATACGGCTTATCTCGAATCGCTTTATAACAATCGTGCTGCGATACCCAATTTTCAAGATTATGTGGACCGCTGGACTGATAATTCATCCGGAATCTGTCGATCGCTAAAGGATCAGTGTGAGCGCGATTTACCCTATGGTGATGATTTGCTCGAGACAATGGATGTGTATACACCATCTGCCCCCCCAAGTGCCATGCTTATGTTTGTTCATGGTGGTTATTGGAGATCTCTTGATAAAAGTCAGCACGCATTTGTAGCCAGACCCTTCGTAGATCGTGGGGTCGCGGTAGCTGTAATCAACTATTCGTTGTGCCCTCAGATTTCCATGCAAAAGTTAGTCCTTCAAGTCATGTCGGCTGGGGCTTATTTGTATCGAAATGCAAATGATTTTAAGGTCCCAAAGAAACGTTTATTTGTTGCGGGACATTCTGCAGGAGGACACTTAGCTGCAATGGCTTTGAGTTGTGAGTGGCCTAATTTTTCTAAAGGCTTACCGAAAAAGATATTTCAATCTGGTTTTTCCATTAGTGGGCTGTACGACTTGAGAATACTAACGAAAATTAGTTCTATCAATAAAGATTTACGGATGAGTGACACTGATGCCGCGATGTTAAGTCCGGCTCTAATGCCCAGCCCTCAAGGAGCACGTTTATCCATAGCGGTTGGTGGTAAAGAGCTTGGTGGATTCAAGGATCAACATCGATTAATTGCACAGTCCTGGTCCTCCAGTATTGGTTTGGATGTGCCATGCCCAATGGATAATCACTTTAGTATTCTAGAAACATTTGCAGATCCGAATTCGGAGCTTTTCGGTGCTGCGATGCAGATGTTTGAATAAGTGTTGTCTTTTGATTGAATATTGAGGGTCTAATTTGAGCATTAAAGGGCTGCTTGCTTCGATGGATATTCGGATCCTTTTTAGGTGGAGTGGTTTTGCCAATAAGCACATTAAGTCCCCAAAGACAGAAGTTGCATTGGAACGAGTAAATAATTTTGTACTAAATGTGACCCTGGTTTGATTAACGACTGGAGGGGGCTCTGAGCGAATGAAAAAACTTTACATTGCCAACGACCTTATTGAGGCGCGTCTTTTGGACTCAATACTCAAATCTCATGGATTGAGTTCCGTAGTCCGGAACGAAAGTCTACAAGGCGGAATTGGCGAATTACCATACGTTGAGATATGGCCTGAAATATGGATAAAAAATCTCAATGACTGGGATGCTGCCAAGGAGTTGTTGAGCGGATTTACTAAGATCAACCCAGAGGAAGACTGGAAGTGTTCAAATTGTCAGGAGACTAACCCAGGATCATTTCAAACGTGTTGGTCTTGTAGTGCGAGTATTGATTTTCAGCTGAGTGACTAGCGGATCTATTTGTATTCCTTTGTGTTTGATATTTTTACGGTGACGTATTTTGAAGAGTGTTATCAGTAATTGTTTAGTGATTGTTGTGGCTACGCTACTTTCGTTAGCGTTAGTGGAGCTCGGGGCATGGATCTGGGTGAAAACGGTCAGAGATCATCAGCTTTCACGATGGGAATTTCGCGCGACACAACCGCCACCTTATCAAGATGCAGATTATTTTAGTGCACGATTCCTGAAAGAATCGGAAACCTTCGTGAACGGTCGACTGCGTGATGTGGTTGAGCTCGATGATTATCGAGGAGAGTATTTTAATGTCACCGATGGGTTTCGTGTAACCACTGACGGACCGCCAGATTCAAAACGTAGAATATTATTGTTCGGTGGCTCTACGCTTTTCGGTCAAGAAGTCCCAGACGAGCATACTATAGCGAGCTACTTACAGCGCATGGTCAATGACGCGGGACTTCAATGGAGGGTTGCTAATTATGGTTTACCTGGCATGAACGCATCTCAGCAAGTTTCAATTTTGAAAACTGTTACTTTACGTGAAGGGGATATCGTTATTTTTTATCATGGCGTCAACGATATTTATTACGTTGTATTTGGTGGGGCTTCGGATGGTTGGATACCGGGTGTGCCCAACTTTCGGCCTATCCAAGAGCTAAATTCGTGGGCGCAGTGGATGAAGCAGTGGCATGCCCGATTAAAAAACTATAGTCATACAGCAGATCTGGCGCTTGATATTTTTGATCGATCAGTCCCCAACACCATTTCAGATGAGGATGTTCTTGGTCTAGGAGTGGAAGTGGCTGCCGCTCGGTTTAGAGCGGCCCTCAAGGAGGCTCAAGGAATTGTTGTCGCTTCGGGGGCTGAATTTGAGCATTATCTGCAGCCGACGATTTATGATGTCGATCNGAGGTCATCTTACGAAAGTGGCTTGCTAACGCATTATCTGGAAACGCCGCCGGGAGTTGATATTGCGTTTGAGAAAGGTTACCCGAAGCTTCTTGAGGTAAGCCTCGAGCTACAAATCGAGGGAATTTCTTTCATGGATATTCGTGATGCGTTGGATCGGCGACACGAATATGACGAGATTTTTCTCGACTTTTGTCATTTAAATCATGTCGGAAATTGGTTGATCGCTCAAAGACTTTTTAACGAATCAATTGAGCCCAGAGCCAATCACTAAAAAAACNGTGCGTGGTCGGAGTTCGGTAATCTTCAGTTTCTTGCTGNGGGTACGTGTTCTAACCCCCAGATGAGATCACCAGGCTTCGCATTTTTAGCGATTAGTGATTCCTGACTTACTTCGATAGCGAACATCGCAGGACTTGCTGGCGAATGTGACTCTAGAGTGTTTCTTGTCATGTGTTCGATATTAATGATGCGGCCATATTTATTGGCAAAGATAACCGTCAAATCGATTGGGGTGTTTTTCATCCATATCGAAAAACGTGTCTCGCTGGGAAATACAAAAATCATTCCGCGATCGTTAGCTAGAACACTACGGTTCATGAGACCCTTAGCTCGAGTTTCAGGCTCATTAGCGACTTCTACCCTCAGCTTCATGCCGTTAATAATAATTGGGTACGTGAGCAGGGGGTCTGCGATTAAATTTCCATTGTGCGTAGCAAAAACCAACGTACACAAGAACCCTGCTATCCAATTTATTCCGAGAAATTTATTCATCTTGTGCCAATTAATCGCATTTTTATGCACTTTAATGCATGTTTCTAGCAGGACTCAGTATGACCATTCAAAACATAATATGGGAATGAACTTTAATTAGCCAACAATATAACAAAGTTTGATGAATAATCTGTTTATTGCATTGCACAATTTGTTTCGTAGGTGATTTTTTAGACCAGCAGAGACATGTAAATTATTGTTTCCCTGCAGTTGACACAAGCAACGGGTTCTACTACCGTTTATCTTACGAGAAGTTTAAATTTCTAGTCTAGTTCTAATTATCGCTGGATCAGTATTTGACTTTAAGTAAGTGGTTTGAAAACTAGTTAACTAAACAAACTAAATCAGACTCAATTTATGATTTCGGGGGGCCAGTAAAGTTCGGCTCACTTGTTGTCTTATTTGAGTTGTCTCAATGGGAGGTGTATTACATGCATAACTTTAAGCGCGTAGCGGTTTCAACAGCCGCACTAGCTATGTTAGGCGCTACCAGCATGGCTTCTGCTATTGGTGTGGATAGACTAGAGTCTACTCTCTATCCAAACTATGTAACAGACGACATGTTGATGAACGCTGACGTCGATTCACAAAACTGGTTGCATTACGGTAAAGATTATCAAATGACCCGTTACAGCCAGTTGTCACAGATTAATCGTGATAACGTGAAATCATTAACCCCAGCTTGGAACTTGTCATTCGGTATTCTCGAAGGCCAGGACAGTCAGGCTGTTGCTGTTAACGGTACTCTATACGTAACAACTTCATTCAACCGCGTAATGGCTGTGAATGGTGCAACGGGCGATATCATTTGGAAATACGAGCGTGAGCTCCCAGGTGATGTGTTCCCAAAGTTGTGTTGTGACGTTGTGAACCGTGGTGTTGCGGTATACAAGAACAAAGTTTACCTCGCGACACTAGATGCTCACGTTGTTGCACTAGACAACCAGACAGGTGATGTTGTTTGGGATAAGAAAATTGGTGATTACACCTACGCTGAAACATTCACCATTATGCCGCTTGCTGTTAACGGAAAAATCGTTTTCGGTACAGCTGGTGCTGAATATGGTGTTCGTGGCTGGTTAGCTGCAATTGATGCAGATACTGGCGCTCCTGCTTGGAAGACATACACTATTCCTGGACCAGGCGAGCCTGGTAACGATACTTGGGGTGGTGATTCTTGGAAGTACGGTGGTGGATCAACATGGATTACGGGTTCTTATGATAAAGAAACCAACCAGCTTTTCTGGCCAGTTGGAAACCCAGGTCCTGACTTTGATCGTCACGTTCGACCAGGAGATAACCTCTTCTCAAACTCTACACTTGTAGTTGATGCTGACTCTGGAAAAATCGATCGATACTTCCAGTACACTCCAAACGATCCATACGATTATGATGGCGTGAACGAGAATGTTCAGATCGACCTCGGTGGTAAGAAGTTATTTGTTCACGGAGACAGAAACGGCCATATCTATGGTATTGACCGTCGAAACACTGTGAAGACTGCTTCTGGTAATGAGATGGTTTGTCTCTGGGCTACAGTGATGAATGACGTTAACTGGATCAAAGAGCCAATTAGTCCAGAGAACGGAAATTGCCGACCAGTGTTCAACTACCCAGAAATGGATGTTGTTTACGATCGTGTAACTCAAAACATCGCACCATCACTTGACGGCGGTAAAGAGTGGCACCCACTCTCAGTTAGCCTTCGAACTAAGATGGCTTATGTACCAATCTACAACTTCACTATGGACCTTCAGGCCAAGAAAATGGAATGGAAGCGTGGTGAGTGGTATCTAGGTGCTAAAGTTATTACGTTCAACGCTGGCGCTGGCTTGATCAAGGCGTTTGATGTAGCTACCGGTAAGCTTGCTTGGACTAAGTCACAGAGCTGGCCAGCAACTAGTGGACTCTTGAGTACCGCTGGTGGGCTAGCATTCTATGGTGATCCAGAAGGCCGATTCAACGCTGTTAATGACGAAACAGGTGAACACCTATGGTCATTCAACGTTGGTACAGGTATCCACGGTAACCCAACCACATACACCATGGAAGGTAAGCAGTATGTTGCCATCGTATACGGTGCTGGTGGTGGTGGTATCTGGCCTCTCTACTACGCAAACTTCCTTAAGACACACACCAAAGGTGGTGGCTTAATGGTCTTCACAGTTAACTAAGGTTAATTGTCTAGACGCTACTGAGAAGTAGTTGTAAGAGCTAAGTGAGGGAGGACTTTTTAGTCCTCCCTTATTTTTATGAAAAGAGTTTTACAAATGGATGATCAGTAGGGTATTGATCTTCAGGCGGAGATAAGAGTCCGTCAGCATTGGTTTTTTAAAATAGTATGAACTAAGGGGACGTAAACTGATCTTTCTTAGCGTCAATTACAGTTTCCGGGAGATAGCTTTGTTAAATCATAAATGGTTAAAAGTCTTAATTAGTTTCGCGTTTGGCACTCTACCGCTGCTTGGTTCAGCGAACGAGGTGCAAAGTACCTTCGACAAAATTCAAGAGCGAGGTAAGATGACGGTTTGCGCAGACCCTTACTCTTACCCTTATTCAGTTAAAAATATCACCCCACCAGGGTTCGATGTGGAAATTATGAGTGAGCTCGGGAAGCTGGGTGGTTTTGAGCTTGAGATGTCCTGGGCCGATACGGGTACCCGAGGCGGTATGTCACGAGCGCTCCGTAATTCGATCATAAAAGGCCGATGTCATTTATTTGCTGGGGTTGGGGATAATGGCGAAGATGACGTATTAATGGGCCAGTTGAAGTTCACTGAGGCTTATATGGCTGTAGGCTACGTGATGGTTACCCAAAATGAAGCATCAGATATGACCATTAAGGAAATTATTGATGGAGGTATTCCGATCGGGGTTCAAATGTCTACGCCAATGGATGCATGGTTGCATGATCGTGGGATTAAGCGTGCGTTACAAGCGGATAATGCCCGAGTGATGCGAGATATGGTTCGGGGTGAAACGAATGTGGCCATCGTGTTCTCACATGCACCGTCGCAAGCAAAACAGCGCCATCCAGAGGCTAACTTTGAGTTGTCCAACAACTATAGTGCTGCTCAATTATATGACGCAGTGGGCGAAGAATTCGTCGGTGATGGTTTGGGCCAACAACTGTGGGATCTTAAATTTGTTGTCCGAAAGCAGGATAAAACTCTTCTAGATTTTATTAACAAGGGTATTGAGACATTAACCGAAAACGGTACAATAGCAAGGATAGTAGAGAAGTACGATGTTCCATATTTTCCTCCGTTGGAAGATTAAGGACATACGCAGTAAATCATTTGAGCGGGGAGGCAATTAGTAATGTTAAGTATTTCATTTATATCACTCTTTCGGCGTTTCAGCGCATTAGCCGTTGCTGTTGTTGGAATTGGGTTTTTAGCAAACGTGAGCGTAACTGAAGTCTACGCTCAGGAATCCACATTAGCGGATCAAACACTCACACAAGAGTGTATTGAGCAGCCATACTCAGGAACGATGCACCAAAGCAGCGAAGCAGATTTAGCACTAGAAATCGAAAAAGACTGCCTGGTTCAAAACGGTCGGGAATGGTATGACCGCAGATGTTCTTTTTGTCACGGCGGTGCAGGTAAAGGTGGTAAGGGGCCTTGCTTGACGTGTGGCAAATTTGCGTATTCTGCGAATAGTAATATGGCTATATTGACTACGATTTCAGTGGGTATTACAAACAAGAGCCTTGGTGGTGCAATGGGTGCGTTTGGAACGACAATTTCTGGGATGGATATTCTCTCAATTGTCGCCTATATGAGATCGGAGGAGACCAGGCGTATTGCAGCTGGTGAAATTAAGGATCCGTACATCAAGGAAGAGGCTATGGTTTTCCCTGATTAATCGGTTAGTTGAAGTTATAAAAAAACCGGCTATAAGCCGGTTTTTTTATTGGTGCCCCGTGCTACCAAATCCTCCTGAGCCCCTAATAGTCTCATTGAAGTCATCTACTAAATTAAATTGAACCTGCACTACAGGGATCACTACCAATTGCGCGATACGATCCATCGGTTCGATATTAAAAGATTTCGATCCTCTGTTCCAAACGGATACCATGATCTGACCCTGGTAATCCGAGTCGATAAGACCGACCAGGTTTCCAAGCACGATTCCATGTTTATGCCCAAGTCCTGAGCGAGGCAGTATTACGGCGGCGTATTTAGGGTCTTCGATATTAATGGCAAAGCCCGTAGGCACTAATACAGTTTGACCCGGCTCGATGTTCATCTGTGCATCAATACATGCCCTTAAGTCTAATCCGGCGGAACCCGAAGTAGAATATTCTGGAAGTTGGTCTTTAATTCTCGGATCAATAACTTTGATGTCTAATGTGTTCATTAGTCTTTATTGGTTGGTTTCACTGTTTTTTTAAGAGATTGCTGATATGTGTCATCAGCTGGCGGGCTTGCTCGAGTTTAGGGCTTGGCGGTAGTTTTTTCGATCCATCATTATCGATTAGGATAAGCGAGTTGATATCACTGTTGAGCGCCTCAGTGACGAGATTAGCCACAATGAGAGGTATATCTTTTTCAATTCTTTTCTTTTTCGCATATTCTTCAACATCCTGACTCTCTGCCGCAAAACCGACACAGAAAGGACGGTTTTTTCGACTAGCTACTGTCTTTAAAATATCCGGTGTTTCCTCAAACTCAATATTAAGTTTTTGTTGGGATTTTTTTATTTTATGCTCACTTGGATTCCTGACGCTAAAGTCTGCAACGGCAGCCACGGAAATAAATATATCGGCATGGTCGATTTCTTGAAGTACTGCATCGAGCATGTCTTTGGCTGAAACTATTGAGATGAAGCGNGCTTGAGACGGTGGCGTAAGGCTCGTCTTACCTGAAATAAGTGTAACGTTAGCACCTGCATCACGCGCGGCTTGAGCAACGGCGTACCCCATTTTTCCTGAGCTCGCATTGGTTATGCCACGTACCGCGTCGATGGCTTCATAGGTAGGCCCTGCGGTTACCACTACATTCTTATTCTGCAGGAGTTTTGGCTGGAACCATGAGATGATCTCATTTGTGATTAACTCAGGCTCGGTCATACGACCTACGCCTTGCTCCCCACACGCTTGTATGCCGCTGTCAGGACCCACGAAATGGACACCGTCTTGCTGTAAGGTATCTAAGTTTCGTTGTGTAGACGAGTTTTCCCACATTTGTTTGTTCATTGCAGGCGCGAGTATAAGCGGACAATCTCTAGCAAGACACAAAGTAGTCAATAGGTCATCTGCACGTCCGGTGGCTAACTTTGCCATAAAGTCGGCGGTTGCCGGCGCGACTAATACTAGGTCGCAATCTCGAGATAGCTCGATGTGGGGCATGCCATTCGGAATAGATTGATCCCACATCGACGTGTGGACGGGATTCCCACTCAAAGCTTGTAGGGTTAAGGGCGAGATGAACTCTGCTCCAGAGTTCGTCATGACTACGCGAACGTCTACTCCTTCTTTGCTCAATAATCGAATGAGTTCAGCCGCCTTATATGCTGCGATACCTCCGGTGACACCGAGGAGAATACGTTTACCGTTTAGCTCGTTCATTTCTGTTTTTTGGTAAATCGCTAAATTAAAACTTTATAAGACTAATTAGTCTACACCAATCGTTATTTCTCGTTATTGGTCTTTTCGCGATTTTGATATTTCTCGACTGGCTTCTTGATTGATTGTTTGTATCTTCTCTACTAATTCAATTAGGTTTGTATATTGGTAGTCTGCAATTGTGGCTACTTGATCTGAGCCAACGAGATGAATATATCGACTTAGGCGGTCCGTCGCTAAGTCACCAAACGCAAATTGGCTGATAGGTCGTGACTTATCCCAGCCATAGAGAAGCGAGATTAAAGATGGTTTTGTAACGCCATATGCGTCTTTCTCTCTAGTTTTAAGGCGTCTCTCTACTCTAGCGTTTTCGAGACCCATTAATGAAACAGAGATGGTTTCGTTTTCATCAGGCGTGGCCACGTGCTCATGCGATTCTAATACTCCGTTTGTCGCGCCATGAGCATGGTAAAACCAGTGTCCGGCTTCATCCTTTTCCAAGAGATACAAATTCCCTTGATAAACAAGCTCCACAGAAAAAATTTCAGATAGTCCAACAGGAAGTAGGGCGCCACTTTCAAATACATTTTTATGGTCACCGTGTCCAGCATGGTTATCTTTTGTTTCCTCCCCACTTTGATTTAAGTTAATGAAAACGATGAATGCAATTAGCCAAAATAAGATGACCCATACGACCTTGAGGGTCAGATTTGAACGCATTACCGTCTTCTCCACCAGACGGCGATGCCGATAATGGCCATCAGCGCAGGAATCAGAATAATGGATAAAACGAACGTTCCCTTCATTTGCGTGTTGGTCAAATTCACTCTAGCGATATCGAGCGATTTTGGCTCTAGTCCAATTAGATTTTCTTGTGCGGCTAGATAGTTAATAGTGCTTAATAGCAGTTTTCCATTGCCCATCACATGGAAAAACGAGTTAGTNGCAAAATCCGAATCTCCAATGATCGCGATCCTGGAGCTGATGGCCGTTGAATCCTCTGTTNCGGTGTCGGTGGTACTGTTATCTGTTGTCCCCTCTTGTAACTCCTTGATTGCNGTTTCTGCATTTTTTCCATAGTGAGGATTACGATTCACGATGACCATTAGCGTGAGAGGGCCCTTTGGATCAACNCCTTCNTCATATCCTGGTTCGGTAATNTCTGTTTCGCCATAACTTTTACGAGACGTATTGATAAGCGGGCGAACCCTTGTGTTAGCTACCGGTAACTCAGTAGGAGATAGTGATCGGGCGCCGGGAAAAAATGTGAGCGTTAGATTATCTGTTATCGAGTGTAAATTGTATTTCGTTACAGCTGGTGATGATATATCAGCCCAGAAGTGACTCTCTTCATCAAGAACCAAATTATCATTTAGGATGACACCTAATTGCTCAATGACAGGCTCAAGACCGGTGGTTACGAACGGGTCAAGCATAAAGAGGGCATTGTTTCCATCTCTTATGTACTGGTCAATCCACCGGACTTCAGATTGCATAAGGGGAGTTTGAGGCCCAGCGACTATAAATACAGCGCAATCTTCCTCTAAGCCTCTGCCTTGCGCTAAAGTAACTTTACTAACGACGTAGTTCATTGACTCGAGGCTGTTACGTAACTTGGCCATACCGTGTCGCTCGTGCAGCACGTATTGCGTGCCAAGCCCATGATCGTGACCGCTATCCCCTTCTATGTGATCATGCTGCTCTAAACTGAACGGATCTGGTTCTCCATGCCCATCTAAGAAGCAAATGGTTTGCTGGATTCCTCTGGAAATCTTTAAAATACCGTTCGCGATATCACTTTCATGAGGAGTATTCACTTGTAATTGACGACCTTCACTCTCCAATAACGCTGTACCTGCAAACTCAATGCCTTTCATCCGTGCAATAGATGGATTGAGCATTGGATCGTGGAATTCAACTGTGACTTGGTCAGACTTTGAGGCAATTAATTGATAGAACTCGACAGTATCCCGCATCATAGGGTCATGAAAAAAACTGATATGGACCGGTGTTTCGATACTCTCCAACATGTCAATAGTTTCTGCAGATAGCGAGTACAAATCGCCTTCAGTCATGTCTATTCGGAAGGGGTACTTAATCGACAAGTAGCATACCGCAACCACAATGCCCACCATGCCTAGTGACCAAGCAAGGGCTTCACCCCGTTGTTTTTTAAAAAACAGATTGAGTTCGGCGCGGAGTAGGTAAATCCCGGTGATGGTTACGAGCAGACCTGCAACTAATAGCGTATTGGCAATCACTAAGGTGTCCACCAATATCGCATCCATAACGACGCTTAAAATTAGGAAGGTGATTCCGAGTATTAGAATCAATAGATTACGAAATGACTGATCCATGGTTATCGTCTTCCCCGCATATACGCTGTGTTAAGTACCAGGGCGATTGTCGTCACCGCTAAGAAAAAAATCACGCCCTCTGATCGAATAAGTCCTCGAAGAAAGTCACCATAATGCCCGCTAAATGACAGGTAGTCGGATAAGCTTCTCAGCCAGGCTGTCTGTTGGAATGATTTGAATTTACCGACAAACCAAAAACCAAGTAGTACGGGCCATGTCATGAGTGCGGCAATAATTTGATTTTCAGTTAAAGAGGAAAATAATTGACCGATCGCAATACACGCCATTCCCAGCAAAATGAATCCCACGTAGCCCGATATGATGTTCAGGATGTCGGGGTTGCCGTACATTACTAATGGAATAAGATTGATACAGGTAGTTAGCGTCATGATTAAAAAAATAATTAATGCACCTAGATACTTACCTAAAACGATTTCCCATTTTTTGAGTGGTAGCGTCATCAGAAGCTCTATGGTCCGGCCGCTGTATTCCGCAGAAAATAAGCGCATGGATATCGCAGGCACAACGGTGATAAGTAAGACACCCATACTTTGCAACGTTGTGTCCATCGAGGCTGAACCTCTTAGGAACACATGATCAATAAAGAAATATCCCGTACCCAGCAGAAACACTGCAACGATGAAGTATGCAATTGGCGATTGAAAATAGTTCGTGAGTTCTTTATGCAATACTGCGGTTACGCCATTCATAGTTTTGTCTCTTTTGGTTGCGTACCATCATTAATGTATTTTAAAAATACATTTTCAAGAGTTGGCTTTTGTCTTGACAGGCTATGTAAGGCTCCGTGGGTAGTTACTATCTTTGCTAACTCGGACTCGATGCCGTCTCGAGACTCGACATGGCAATCCACCTGAAAATACATCTCTCTATGTTTATTAGGCGAGAATTTAACGTCTTTTACGCCGTTTATGGTTCTAATAGCCTGCTCGAGTTTGTGGCTATCTCCACTGACTTCGATTGACACGTTGTTGGTCCTGTCTGAAGCGGATTGCAAAGCTTCTGGGGAATCAACGGCCAGGATGCGACCATCGTTAATGATCGCTATACGCTGACAAATGAGGGTTACCTCTGGCAGTATGTGTGTACTCAGAAGAACCGCGTGATCTTGACCGAAAGACCGAATGACTTCTCGGGTTTCTTGGATTTGTCCGGGATCTAAACCTGCGGTTGGTTCATCAAGCAACAGAACGTCTGGATCGCCCAGGAGCGCTTGAGCTAGCCCTACTCGCTGGCGATACCCTTTTGATAGTTTATAAATCTCTTTATCTCTCACTGCTTCCAGTCGACACGCTGTCATTACACGGTCGAGTTCTGAGTCGACTCGAGATCGCTTAATACGCTTAACTTTGGAAACAAATTGTAGATACCGTCTAACGTTTAACACCTCGTAGAGAGGTGGATGTTCGGGAAGGTATCCTATTTTCTTTGCTCCTGCATAGTTATCGTGGGACATATCGTGCCCAGCGACAACTACCTTGCCTGAAGTGGGCGCGGTGAACCCAGAAATCATACGCATCGTAGTAGTTTTTCCTGCTCCATTCGGGCCAAGAAAGCCAACGATTTCCCCTTTTTTTACATCAAAGGAAATGTTGTGAATTATCTCTTTGCTCCCATACCTCTTGGTAACAGAGTCGACAGATATCAGTGTAGGTTGATTTGACACAGTATTTGTAAAGTTTCCGATTAATAATTGGAGCTAAAAAAAACCCCCCGTGAGGGGGGTTTCAGTAGTTTTACGTTAGCTATAACGTATTACTTGTACCAACGATCTCCACCTGCAGCCCACTGATTTTCATCGTGGCCCATCATTAATGGAATATTTTGGAGGTCTTTCATGAATTTCAACCGATTCACAGAATTGGTATATGCCTGCACGCTGAAGTTTAAGCCGGCAGCATGCCCGTCAAGATTCTCTTGCATCCAAATTGCATCTTGAGCGATTAGCATTCGCTTACCAGAATCCAAAGTCACTTGCATGGACTGGTGTCCAATGGTGTGACCTGGTGTGCTTAAAATCACCATACTACCGTCGCCGAATAGGTCGTAATCACCATCAAGCTCTAGGAAGTTATAGTCTCTAGTGCCTTCTAGGTCAGCTTTTACGAATGGACCAGTTCCGTCACGCCCTTGGAACTTCTCTGGCCACCATCCTTGATAAAGTTCAGCTTTTTGAAATGCGTGAATCGCGTTTGGAAACATTTTTAGGTTTCCAGCATGGTCCAAATGAGCGTGGGAAGTTACGACGACTTTCACATCGTCCGTTGTGTACCCCAACTTCTTGAGCCATCCGTCGATTGTCGTATCCGCAGTCTGATTTGGCTTTAAGAAATCACACAGACCTGGCGCCCAGTAGTTTTTACAGTTGTTAACAACTTCTATGTTATTTCCTGTATCAAAAACAACTAGACCTTTATCGTGCTCAATAATCCACATACTTACAGGAATAGTGACATCCCGTACTTCGTCTGCGGGTATTGTTGGAATGAGGCCATTAATTGCAAAGGGACCAAACATTCCACTGGTTGCCCAATAGGCTTTTGTTGCTCCTGCAGAAGCAGTTGAAGCAACTGCTAGAGCCGCAACGCCCATTACTAAACTTAGAACTTTCTTCATATTAAGTACTCCTCTTCACTTCTTGTTCGAACAAGAACACAAGCCTGTTAATTACTCAGTAATCCCACTATGAGGCAGTACTACCTCACTCTGAGTATTTGAAAGCTCACGTGCCCCCAAGATTTTCATCCTCAACCTAATTATTAATGCTTATTGTGGTAGAGGATGGGAAATGTTTCTTCCCACTTATAATTTACACCTGGTTAGCATTTGACACAAGACTTAGGCACCCAATTAGTGCGATTCATCAGGCACTAAAATCTTAACTTTAGAGCAGAATATATTGCCAAAAAACGCAATACTATGGTATAAAGCTTGGTTTTCTGAATAGTAACAGCTGAATCAAAGGCCTTTAAGTTATGTCTAGAGTGTGTCAAGTGACCGGAAAGAAGCCGGTATCCGGTAACAACGTTTCCCACGCAAATAATAGGAATAAACGCCGATTTTTGCCGAATCTTCATTCAAAACGGATCTGGGTGGCAAGTGAGAATCGGTGGGTCAGGCTCCGGCTTACCCAGGCGGGATTGCGTTTAATTGACAAGAAGGGAATTGATGCTGTTTTGGCCGATATGCGGGCTCGAAAGGCAATTTAAGGGAAAATTATGAGAGATAAAATTAAATTAGAGTCCTCGGCTGGTACGGGACACTTTTATACAACGACTAAGAATAAGCGCAACATGCCAGAGAAAATGGAGATCAAGAAATTCGATCCTGTCGTTAGGAAGCATGTTATCTACAAAGAGACTAAGTTGAAGTAATTAGGCTCGATTCAGGTTGAAATAAAAAGCCCGCATTTAGCGGGCTTTTTTGTATTGAACGGTAATAAAGGAGCAAACTAGGCGTAACGGCGTAACCTATGAGAGAACTCTTTCAAAGCAATAATTCCAGAAGCTTCTGCACGCTTACACCAGTCCTCAAGCTGTTCGATAAGTTGCTCTTTTGACGCAGTGGATTTAATCCATACTTCAGATAATTCATCTCGCATTTTAACTATTGTCTTTAATGTCGAACTTTTATCAGCAAATTGTTTAATCCGATCTAAATCAGCCGGACTGACAAATTTTTGATCGAAAGACAGCCATTTAGCTATATCCGGACGTTTAAAACGATGAGTCTCAGCGATATGTTTCACTTCCGCGATGCAGGTAGACTTCAATGATGATGAATACTGCGCAAGCACATCCCAGCGATGCGTAATGATCGCTTGTAGTTTTTGATCATCAATGCTCTGGGGAGACGTCGATAGCTGAACCTTCGCAGCCATTCGTTTGACCTTTGCAAGGCCTACGCTTTCCATTAAGCGGATATATAGCCAACCTATGTCAAATTCATACCATCGAGAGGATAGCTTAGCCGATGATGCGTATGCATGGTGGTTGTTGTGTAGCTCTTCGCCACCTATGAGTATGCCCCAGGGAACAATATTTGTGCTCGCATCATCGACGTTGAAATTCCTGTACCCAAAGACGTGTCCAACCCCGTTTATCACTCCGGCTGCGAATAGGGGGATCCAAATCATTTGAACTGCCCATATCGTAATACCGATTGGGCCAAACAAAATTAAATCGATAAATAGCATGACCACAATCCCAATCGTCTCGTGTTTCGCATACAAGCGTCTTTCAATCCAGTCGTCCGGCGTGCCATGACCAAATTTATCGACTGTTTCTTGATTCTTCGCCTCGTTTTTGTATAACTCAGCGCCTTCAGTGAAAACTTTTTTCAGGCCCATAGCTTGTGGACTGTGGGGATCTTCCTCTGTTTCGCATTTGGCATGGTGTTTTCTGTGAATGGCCGTCCATTGCTGCGTGATCATCCCTGTTGTCAGCCATAACCAAAATCGAAAGAAATGTGCAACTACTGGATGCAGGTCAAGAGCTCGGTGTGCTGAGTGTCTATGGAGGTAGATAGTGACCGCTGCTATGGTGATGTGAGTAAGGCCTAGTGCTGTGAGAACATAACCCCACCAGGGTAAATCAATGAGTCCGTTAGTCCATATTGACGCTTGGGCAATCGTTACTGGGTCCATTCAATTTCCTCATTGTTTGTGTTCTTTCATCATTTTAAACCACCTAGAAAGGAAAAATCCTAAATTCCTACTCTCGACTAAAAAAAGACTAATTTGTTTCTTGTTGAGGCCAATATATTTACGTTTTAATATTAAATCGCTCTTAAAATGGCAGCGAAAAACCCGTCGCACCCGTGTGTATTTGGTAGAAGTTTTAAATAGGGCGTATTTTGAGGGTCTATACCCTCTATGCCGAGCGATTGGGCTGCATCGACGGGTTCGAATCTGCCTTGATGCTCGGCCAAAAACTTTTCGATGACTGACTCGTTTTCATCACGCAGTATGCTGCAGGTTCCATAGATCAGTAATCCGTCTTTTTTCACTAATTTGCTGGCCGCACTCAGAATCCGAAGCTGTTTTTCGGCCATTGAGGAAATATCTTTTTCTGATTGCCGCCACTTCATGTCAGGATTACGGCGCAGTGTACCTAATCCGCTACAGGGTGCATCGATTAGGACCCGATCAATTTTTCCAGCTAAACGCTGAATTCTTGGGTCTTTTTCACTGCCAATCAACTGTGTCTGGACGTTGGACAATCCAGATCGTTTTAAACGAGGCTTCAATCGTTCTAATCTCTTGGCAGAAACATCGAAGGCGTATAGACGTCCTTGATTGCTCATCATTGCACCAAGTGCCAGTGTTTTACCACCAGCTCCGGCGCAAAAATCGACCACCATCTGTCCTCTTTTAGCACCTACCAGTTGTGCGAGTATTTGGCTGCCTTCGTCCTGAACTTCAAGGTGCCCCTCAAGGAATAATCTATGTTTTTGTAAACCAAAATTTTCTTTAATTCGTATACCAAGGGAGGATAGTGGCGTGGCTTTCCCCTTGATACCCTCTGATGCAAGCTCAGCTAAAACTTGTTTTCTGGACGCGCGAACTTGATTGACCCGCAGATCAAACGGCGCTTTCGCAAGTAAAGCTTGAGCGAGGTTTGAGGCCCCATCGAGGCCATATTGCGTATTCATTTTTTTCCATAACCAATCTGGAATCGAATAGCGGTCTTCAGGACTAAGCTCCGGGATGGGTCTCTCTTTTAAATTTTCAATACTTTCATGCCATTTTTTGGCGACGTTAGCTTTTAGGGAGGTCAGTGACAGCCCAAATATTTTGTTTAGAGAAGTCAAGCACATCATCGGAGCATCTGTTGACCCTGAAATTTTCTCCAAATAAGTTTTATTCCGAATCACGCTGTACACCACATCGGCGATCAAAGGACGTTCATGGCTCCCTAAACTTCTATTATTTCTAAAGTAGCGCGAAAGCATTATGTCCGCTGGAGACGAGAGCTTTAGTATTTCTGCAGTTGCGGCGACCGTGGCGTCGAAGAGCTTTGGGTTTAATATTTCCATCAGTTTATTGCTAACGCTTGAACGGTCGACTCAATAACATTTCCTTTTTTATCAACAAATCGAATTTTCACAGGCAATAAATGATGATCGTAGGACAACCAAAATTCAAATTGACGGTCGGTGTCTGCGTTCACTATTTTTCTGTAATGTACAGTGTCCAAGACTCCAATAGGTGTCGCGATGGTTTGATCCTCTTTTCGCTCGTATGCATACTGTTTTAGTCTCCTGCCGTCCGTAATATCTATGGTTGATTCCGCAGGTAAGGCGTCTTTAAAAGAAAACAGGTAGGGCAGTGTTGCCTGGTCAATGCTATGAGCTGGAAGTGATACTTCTTGTTTCCCGTCACGCGTTATCAACGTTAGAACGTTATTACTCCAGTCGAAGAGAGCCTCCCCAGTCCCCTTTTTTTTATTCCCGCTCTCGATAAAACGTTCAGGAATCAGTCCCCTCTCAGATATAGACCCTCTACTCTCTCGTTCCACCTTATCAAGAAATAGCGATGCGAGCCCTCTTGGGATGATTTTACTTGTGAGTATGTAGGACTGTGAGTCGTGTTGGAGTGTGTCGATACCTTGACCGATCTTTAGTTCTCCCATTTTTACTTCAAACATGATTTTTACTGAATCGGGTGGAGCCGCATTTGTTAGAGCTGTAAAAGCGATGCTCAACAACATTAGGAAAAACTTATTAATGGTTATCAATCTCAATTTATTATTTCCGTCGATTACCCTTGGAAGCTAAAGCTGTCTTTAACAATCGTTGGATCAAGTGTGATTTGGTTCTTTGATATTGTACAGCGACCATCTAGAATCCATGCAATTGATTTAGGAAGGATTTCATGTTCTAGCGTGAGAATTCGATCGGCGAGAGTTTGCGTGGTGTCGTCCGGTTTTATACGCAGCGCTGCTTGCGCAATGATTGGCCCTTCGTCTAGGTTAGGAGTAACAAAATGAACGGTGCAACCATGGAGTTTAGCGCCAGATTCAATGGCTTTGACGTGGGTATTTAGTCCTTTAAATGCGGGCAGTAATGAGGGGTGAATGTTGATGATTCTCTCAGCAAAACGCTCCACAATGTTGGACGTTAAAACCCTCATAAATCCGGCTAGGACGATGAGATCTGGTTGATATTTGTCCATTCTGTCCCCCAAAGCTTGATCAAACGAATCACGATCCGGGTAATCACGGTGGTTGACAACGCATGTGTCAATCCCCTTATTTCTCGCGAAGTCCAAACCCTCGGCGTCAGGATTATTGCTTAGGACGCAACAAATCTTATGCGGCATATTCGCATTAACGATCGCTTGCATATTGCTACCCCGTCCGGATATTAAAATAACTATTTTTTTCATCTGGAGGCCGAATTTACATTATCAATTATGTGTTGATGAGTCGCGTTTGGTGTTCCGTTCCTTTTCTGTTTACGATGGTTCCAATATGAAACACAGTTTCTCCTGTTGACTCTAGAATCTGACCGAGCGCCTGGCTTTGTTCAGCCGCACAAACTACAACCATCCCAATGCCACAATTAAAAACTCGAAGCATTTCCTCATCATCGACATTACCATTCGCCTGAAGCCACTGGAAAAGTTCGCTTCTGGGCCAAGATTTTAAGTCGACTTCGGCCGCTAGATGTTCGGGGAGTATTCTTGGAATGTTTTCGATAATACCCCCGCCTGTTATGTGTGCGAGACCTTTTATTTGCTCTGTTTTGAGCGCATTTAATATAGAGCCTACATAAATTCGGGTTGGCTCAATCAGTAAATCCCCTAGCGTCCGATCAGCAAGCTTTTGGTCTAGTTTAGCGTTTGATTTAGTAAGAATTTTTCTTATCAGAGAATATCCATTTGAGTGCGCCCCGCTACTACCTAGTCCTAGAAGGGCATCACCTGTTGAAATATGTTCACCAGTGATGATTTTAGTTTTTTCCACTGCGCCGACGGCAAACCCAGCGAGATCATATTCTTCGCCCGCATACATGCCCGGCATCTCAGCAGTCTCTCCGCCGATTAATGCGCACCCGGAGAGCTCGCAGCCTTTAGCAATTCCTGAAACGACCTCAGTTGCTCGTTCTACGTCGAGTTTTCCACATGAAAAGTAATCTAGAAAAAATAAGGGTTCTGCTCCTTGAACCAAAATATCATTTACGCTCATCGCAACCAGGTCGATACCGATGGTATTGTGGCGTTCGATCTCGAGGGCGAGCCTTAACTTAGTACCAACGCCATCAGTACCCGTTACCAAGATGGGTTGTTTGAAGTGCTTCGGAATTTCAAATAACGCGCCAAACCCGCCAATTCCGCCGACTAAACCATCTCTTTTGGTTTTAGCAGCGAGGGGCTTGATATTTTTGACTAGCTCTTCGCCAGCATCTATATCGACTCCAGCCCCTTTATATGAGAGTTTTTCGTTTGCCACGATCGGTTACTCGCTTAAGTAATGACCCTTTAACATTACGTTACTCGGGTCTTCTATTGGATTAACATGATAATCATCCAAGCCCAGACTCAGACCCTGATAGAATTCTCAATATTGTTATGAGATTCTACCTAAACTCACTCTTGTTTTCTTCATTAATTTAGCTCTACTCACCGAATTGATGTGAGTCAAGGGGACGATCCACTATATCAACAAAAAGAACAAAATGACTTATGCATCAACTAGCTTTTGAACTTAAAACGGCTCCCTCGCCGTCCATTGATAACTTCGTGGTTGGGCAAAATCGTGAGCTTTTAGCGACAATGGAGCAGTTTATAAAAAGCGGCAGTGATGTCAGGTTTATATATTTATGGGGTTTAGCGGATGTAGGTAAGACGCATTTGTTGCGCGCTGCTGGCGCTGCCTGGGAGGCGGCAGGTCGCAGGGTCTGTTACGACATGCGCTGTGTCGATGCCCACATCTTAAATAATGAGCTTTGTCTTTGCGTTGATGATATTGACCGTCTAACTGCTGACGAGCAAATCGTTTTTTTCAATGCCTATAACGAGGTTAGAAATTGCGGTGGTCGTATGATCATAACCGGNAGACAGCCTTTGTCCGCGTTGGATCTACGATCTGATGTTCTCACTCGACTTGGGTGGGGCTTGGTGTATCAGGTTTTCGGTCTGGATGACATNCAAAAAAAAGAAGCTTTAGTAGAGTACGCAAAGTTGCGTGGGTTTGATATGTCCAAGGAAGTAATTGCCTTCATTCTTTCAAGGTATCCAAGGGATCTTCGCAGTCTTGTTGCGTTACTGGATGGGCTGGATCGATACTCAATGGAACTTAAAAGAGGTATCACAGTTCCTTTAGTTAAATCTTTCTTTGACTTAACAGATTAGCTCAATGATCATTCGTACAGAGATCAGGAAGCTTAAATTCGGCAAGGTAATCGTATGAAGTTAGTACTATTTGATTTAGACAATACATTACTCGATGGTGATAGTGATTTTGAATGGGCTCAATTTTTGATTGAGAAAAATGTTCTTGATCGGGAAAGTTATGAGAGCCGCAATGAGGAGTTTTATCGTGCCTATCAAAGCGGGACGCTCGATATCATGGAGTTCCTTGATTTTCAATTACAACCTCTTAGTCAATATCCACGTAACCAATTAAATCAGTGGCATAAAGATTTTATGCGCGAGAAAATTCATCCCATGATTAAGGGTTCTGCGCGTGAATTGGTGCATCGGTTTCGAGGCGAACTAGTCGCAATCGTCACAGCGACGAACGCCTTCATTACAAGGCCTATCGCAGATGAGTTTGGAATTGAGCACCTAATCGCTACTGATCTTGAAGAGGAAGAGGGGGAGTTTACGGGCCGGGCCGCAGGCCTTCCTTCTTTTAAAGATGGAAAAGTGAAGCGAGTGAAGTCGTGGTTAAGTGCGATTGGTTTTTCGATGGATAGTTTTGAGGAAATTTTATTCTTCAGTGATTCAATTAATGATTTGCCGCTACTCGAAATTGTTCATAAACCCGTTGCGGTGAACCCAGACCCGAAGTTATTGGCTCATGCGCAGTCGAAGGGTTGGGAAGTGCTTCAATTGCACGTTGACGATTAAGTCTAAATGATACGAATGAGTCAACAGTCAGCTCTAGTTAGCGTGGCTTTAATGAGTATCCTTATCTCCCTCGCATGCGTCGGATTTGGTAGCGTTTCTATTCCCATTGACATGTTGTTCAAGAGCATCCGTGAAACTGAAGGGGTCCATTGGACGGTTGTGTCTCAGTTACGATTTCCCAGAGTCCTCGTTGCTTTTATGTCGGGGGCTTTGCTTGCGATGTCTGGTTGCTTGCTTCAAACACTGTTGCGTAATCCCTTAGCAGATCCTTATATATTCGGTATTTCCAGCGGAGCGTCGCTCGGCGTCCTCAGTGCATTAGTGTTCGCGGTGCCTGTTTTTTCGGTAGCGCTTGGGTTTGTTGGAGCGGGCTTGGTAATTATTTTGGTTGCTTTCATCGCACACAGAGGTGCCGATTGGAATCCTTATCGCTTGATTTTGACTGGGGTTATGGTGTCCGCGGGTTTAAATGCATTAATTAGTTTGATCCTTGTTTTATCCCCGCCCAATATGATGAAAGGTATGATTTTCTGGATGATGGGAGATCTAACCTACGCCGAACCTAGGTCTTGGGCGGGTGTATTGATGATTTTGATCATCCTATTTGGTGTTATTTTTGGTCGAGCACTAGATGCTATGTCACTGGGTTCTGAACGAGCACTTGCGATGGGGGTATCTGTGAAGCGGCTTGAGTATGTCGTTTACCTTTTGGCTTCCTTTGCCGCGGTTGCTGTAGTTGTTGAGGGCGGAGCTATTGGTTTTGTTGGTCTGGTAGTGCCTCATATCATTAGAATGACTGGTGTCTGGTGTCACCGTTACCTAATCCCGATGTCTGCCTTTGCTGGAGGAGCTCTCGTAGTCGTTGCAGACACCATGGCTCGTTCGTTATGGGCCCCTCTGCAGTTACCCGTTGGTGTAATGACCGCATTGATTGGTGTACCCATTTTGATTTACTTACTGAATAAGCGCAGTGATGTTACAAGTTAAGAATCTTGACGTAATCGTTGGTCAAAAGGTGCTTGTGGGTGACCTGTCGTTTAATGTTGAGTTAGGCCAGAACTGGGCAATCCTAGGTGCAAACGGAACAGGAAAGACATCTTTAGTCAGACTTCTATCGGGTATAACCAAACCAAATCAAAACGACATTCTTGTTAACGAGATATCGATGTCGGCTTATTCGAAAAAATCCTTAGCGAAAGAAGTTGGTCTCCTGCCTCAGTTTGAGGAACAGAACTATTGGGGTTTGGTCGGGGAGTACGTTGGCTTGGGACGCTTTGCCCACGCTGTTGGATTATGGGGTCAGTCAGAGAGCGATCAATTGATGACTAGCAAATCCTTAGAAAATTTTGAGATTGAGCATTTATCCCATAGAGAATATCGAGGCTTGTCTGGGGGGGAGCGACAACGTGCACGTTTAGCGAGTTTGATGGCACAAGATCCGAAAATATTCCTTTGGGATGAGCCCCTAGAAAACTTAGATTATTCAGGGCAAATGAAATTTTTGTCTTGGATTTCTAAAATTGTTAGAACGAATAACAAAGCATCTATGATGGTAATACATGACATTAACTTAGCGAGTCGTTTTTTTACGCACACACTTATGGTATTCAAAGATGGTACTTACCTCTCCGGAGTTTGTGCTGAAATAATGACTAGTGAGAATCTAAGCGGGTTATATGGAACTCGGTTTGATCAGGTGCTGCATGGTGAGGCTAAACTTTTTGTACCAAGCCGCTGAGAGGGGATGCGCTATAATTTGGCGTTGCACTATTGGGAGTAACGTGTCGAGTCACGGTTTAATGAATTAATGATAAAGCGTTTAATTGGCAGACTGATGGGACAACCGTCAGAAAAAGCGGTTGGTCCGCTACGTATTCCTTTTGACGAGCACCGTATCGATGTTAATCAAATTAGCGCTTGTGCATCCCGCATAATTACCACGCTGCATCAATCCGGATATGAGGCTTATGTCGTCGGTGGTGCGGTTCGTGATTTGTTGCTGGGCTTTGTCCCGAAAGATTTCGATGTTGTAACTGATGCAACGCCCGAGGAAGTCAGGAGGGTTTTTCGAAATTCAAGAATCATAGGTCGACGCTTTCGCTTGGTTCATGTCTACTGCGGCCGTGACATGGTTGAAGTATCGACGTTTCGAGCTCCGCACGAGGTATCTAATTCAAAAGATCGTAAGGGACGTCTTTTGCGTGACAATACTTTCGGTTCAATTAGCGAGGATGCAATCCGTAGAGACTTTACGGTGAACGCGCTTTTTTATGATCCTCGTTCCGAGGAGGTATTAGACTTTTGTGGTGGATATGCAGATACGCAAAAGAATTTACTGCGTATTATTGGGGCGCCGGTTCAGAGATATCGCGAAGACCCTGTAAGGATGTTGCGCGCGGTTAGACTATCTGAAAAACTTGGTCTAACCATTGATCCAAAAACGAGGTCGCCTTTCAAAAAGCAGGCGAGATTATTAGAGGGGGTACCGACCGCCCGGTTATATGATGAATTTATAAAAGTCGTAAAAAGCGGCTCATTGGCTTCTGCAGTCGAGAAAATCGTGACTTATGGGTTTCAATCGGCGCTATTTGGAAAGTTGGAAAAGATCAAGGAGCAATCGAGAGAGGGGGATTTCTTACGATTGGTTTATGAAAAGACCGATGATCGAATTAATAGTGGTAAGTCAGTGTCGCCCGCATTTTTGTTCGCCGCAGTGTTTTGGCCTGAGGTTGATAGAAAGTGGAATTACGTAGAGAGCGATCCGAAGTATATGGGTGCACTTGTTCGAGCCATCGACGAAGCCAGTGACAGTTTGAGTCAAACGTTCGTCCCTAAAAGACTCATTGCGGACATTCGCGATATTTGGTATCTCCAAGGTCGCCTTTTGAATCGCAGGGGAAAGAAGCCTGCTCAAGCGCTTCGGCATGGAAAATTTCGTGCGGGTTACGATTTTCTGGAGTTAAGGGGGATAGTAGGTGAGGTACCTCAGGAGCTTGTAGACTGGTGGACACAATTTCAGGAGATTGAACCAGAAGCTCGGGAATCTTGGTTGGAACATAACAACAAGTTGGGGGCGACGGAGCCAAAAAAACGTGTACGACGTCGACCCAGAAAAAAAAGAAATACTACTGAGGCTTCTTCGAGCCAGTGAAGCCGTTCACATCTAGGGAGGTTGCGTTTATTGGCCTAGGGTCAAATCTAAATAATCCAAAACGCAATGTGAATGAGGCATTGAAGGACATCAGTCAGTTAGAGCATGTTCAGTTAATTGCGGCGTCCTCTTTGTATCGATCCGCACCCGTCGGTATTATTGAGCAACCAGAATTCATAAATGCAGTTTGTAAGATTTCAGTCGATATGGGGCCCGATTCATTACTCCACTGTTTATTTAATATTGAGGCTAAGTTTGGACGGGTAAGGACAATCCGTAATGGCCCACGAATTATTGACTTAGATGTCTTATTATTTGGGGAGCTTAGATACGAGTCTCCGGATATTTGTATTCCTCATCCGCGAATGTTTTCTAGGGCTTTTGTCTTAAAGCCACTCTTAGAGATTGCACCAGAAATAGGTGCTTCTAAGAATTTTAGCTCAATGATTTCGACAGAAATCTTGGGCGACTCGATGGTTTCTAAGTTGTAGAGAGCGTGAAAGTATTACAAGTGACTTTGGCTTTGATCACTATTTTCTATTCAAGGATATAATGCTCAGCGAATTTCTGATGAAAATTTATACGAGCTCCTATCGGTTTATTGCAAGTTATGTTGGTTCCAAGCTGGGAAGGAATGTAACTAGTAAACTCCTATAGGTAGGATATTTAAGATGCAACAAATAAACTTAATAGTGAATCAGACTAGACGGTTAAGTACCTCTGGTCGCAGTCAAAAACTGTGAAGGAGTGATAATGGCGAAAGTAACAACCTCGACGCTTGAAAAAATGCGTGTTGAAAATGATCCAATTACGATGTTGACATGCACCGATGCTAGTTTTGCTGGCATGCTTGATGCAGCCGAAATTGACATGTTCTTGATTGGAGATTCTCTTGGAATGGTCGTTCAAGGAGAGAGCTCGACACTCGGCGTCACTATGGACGATATGGTGTATCACACTCGCTGCGTAGCCAAAGCGACAAATCGCGCATTGATCGTTGGGGATCTGCCGTTTGGTAGCTATCAACGAAGTCCTGAACAGGCTTTTGAAAATGCGGTGGAGCTGATGGCGGCAGGCGCGCATATGGTAAAGCTCGAGGGAGGTGAGGTGATGGCGGATACCGTGAATTTTGTTGTTGAGCGTGGGATCCCAGTTTTTGGTCATATCGGTTTAACACCTCAATCCGTTCATGCTTTGGGTGGGTTTAAAGTTCAAGGTAAGACCGAAGAAGCTACCGACGAACTAGTCGCGGCAGCAAAGGCGCTGGAATCAGCCGGTGCCGCTGGATTGGTCCTTGAATTAGTTCCCAATGAAGTAGGTAAAAGGGTAACGGAGGCTGTCAGTATTCCTGTGATTGGTATTGGTGCGGGACCATTTTGCTCTGGTCAAATCCTCAACTTGTACGATATGTTAGATATTTATCAAGGTCGTAAACCTAAATTTGTTAAGAATTTCATGACAGGTGCTCCTTCAATATTGGATGCCGTCAAGGCCTATGCTTCGGAGGTCAAGTCAGGGGCATTTCCGGCGCCTGAGCACTGTTTTTAATTAGTGAGTCATGGATTTTTAAAATCGTGCATCAAGGAGATTTAGAGCAATGCAAGTGATTAGAAAGATTTCCGAGCTTAGGGCCCGACTGTCATCTGAGTCGCGAGTGTGCTGTGTGCCAACAATGGGAAATATTCATGACGGCCATTTAAGTTTGGTGCGCATCGGTAAAGAGCGAGCGCCGACGGTCGTGACAACTATTTTTGTCAATCGTCTACAGTTTGGTCAGGGCGAGGATTTTGAGCAATATCCTCGGACTTTTGAGGATGATTGCGAGAAGTTGGAAGCATTAGGCAATGATATTGTTTTTTGTCCAAATGAAGAGGAAATGTACCCTGAACCACAAGTCTTTTTTATTGATCCCCCGAAAGTTGCCAAGCGTTTGGAAGGTCGGTTTAGGCCTGGACATTTTCGTGGAGTCTGCACTGTTGTTTCCAAGTTGTTTAATGCTGTTCAACCACAATTGGCTGTTTTTGGAAAAAAAGACTATCAACAACTTGCGATTATTCGAGAATTAACAGAACAACTATGTTTACCTATCGAGATTGTGTCCGCTGAAACAGTTCGAGCTGAGGATGGGTTAGCTCTATCGTCGAGGAACCGGTTTTTATCAGATGAGGAGCGGAAAGAAGCGCCGAGAATGAGGGACACCATGAATGGCATTAGATCTGCGATTCTCGATGGAGACCGAAAATACGTAGCGATGGAGTATGCTGCTGGCGCTCGTCTCGCACGATATGGTTGGAACGTGGATTATGTAGTGATCCGTGCTCAAAAGGGTTTACGCAGGCCCACGGAGGATGAAACAAAATTAGTTGTTCTTGGTGCGGCGACTTTAGGATCGACCCGACTGATTGATAATTTAGAAATTAATGTCGACTAAGAGAGGTATATATTGCCATGTCAGACACGCTTCCAGTTATCGGCTTTTATAGTCCCTCGGAAGATCAAACGGTATATAAGACCCGTCTTGAGCGAGATTTGCCGGGCTTTCAATTCGAGCTGCTTGAACATGCCACGAAAAAAGAACGCGTTGAATACGCGTTAGTGTGGAGCCCGCCTAATGGATTGCTTCAAACTTTTGAAAACTTAAAAGCGATTTTCGTGTTGGGGGCAGGTGTTGATGCCTTATTGAGAGATCCTGATTTACCCGAGGTTCCTATTGTGCGTCTTGAAGATGCCGGTATGGCACAACAAATGGCGCACTACGTAATTTACGGGATTCTTCGTTTTCAAAGACGTTTTGGAATTTACGAGAATCTTCAGGCCTCTAAACATTGGGAGCCTATACTCGATATTGAACCTGTAGAGCAGTTCTCAGTTGGAGTAATGGGTTTGGGTGCTATCGGTTCGGTAGTGGCAGAGCAAGTCTCGCGGTTAGGGTTTCCTGTCTTGGGCTGGAGTACGTCACCAAAAGAAATTGACGGTATCCTTTCTTTTTGTGGCGACGATGGATTAGAAAGCTTTCTGGCCAAGGCAAGAGTTGTAATTAATTTGCTGCCCTTGACCCAAACAACCGAGCAGTTAATTGACAAAGATTTTTTAAGTCGTATGTCCATGGATTCTTTTTTAATCAACATTGGGCGTGGCCGTCATTTGAAAGAAGAGGACTTGTTGGAGGCCTTGAAGAAAAAAGCGATCGCAGGTGCGATGTTGGATGTCTTCGAGCGTGAACCTTTGCCGCGAGAAAACCAATTATGGAATCATCCTAATGTAATAGTTACACCCCATGTTGCTGCCATTACACCTCCTGAAGGTGCGCTCGATCAAATCATCGGTAATATCCAACTTATAGAAGCGGGTGGTTTGCCATCCTTGGTAGACCGAAAGAAAGGTTACTAGATGTTAAAAACAATTAAGCAGAGCTAATGTTGTAGCCAGCGAAGTCTTCTCGTAGTTTTGTTTTTAAGATTTTTCCTGTAGCGGTGTGAGGTATTTCATCGACAAATACAACATCGTCTGGAATGCACCATTTAGCAACCTTACCCACGAAAAACTCTAAAATATCCTCTCGACTGAGGATGGCATCTTGTTTTTTTACGACAATTAATAACGGTCGCTCATCCCATTTGGGATGTGCGACAGCTATTACAGCGGCTTCTACAATGTCTTTGTGCGATACCGCGGTATTTTCAATTTCAATGGAACTGATCCACTCCCCGCCTGATTTGATGACATCTTTAGATCGGTCGGTAATTTGCATGTAGCCGTCGGGATCGATTGTCGCCACGTCGCCAGTATCGAACCAGCCCTTTTTTTCTGTATCAGGAATCAAGAGGGGTTCGGTTTGTTTAAAATAGTTGGTCAGTACGTTCGGGCCCCTGACTAATAGATCACCAAACGTTTTTCCATCCCAAGGAAGCTCATTGCCTTCATCGTCAACGATTTTCATTTCGACACCGAATAGCACTTTTCCTTGTTTTCCTTTAAACGCTAATTGGGCATCACGATCAAGTGCGACGTGTTTCGGTTTGAACGTGTTGAAAGTGCCGAGCGGACTAAGCTCCGTCATCCCCCATGCGTGAGCCACCTCAACGTCATGATCTATTTCGAATGATCGAATCATTGAGTCCGGGCACGCTGAACCGCCAATAACAATACGTTTAAGGTTGGGGAGTTTTAATTTTTTATCTTTCAGGTGGGATTCAACACCAGCCCAAACTGTGGGCACTCCAGCAGANAATGTCACGTTTTCTGCTTTCATTAGTTGGCACAAGCTTTCTCCATCCATAGCAGGACCTGGAAATACTATTTTGGCACCTGTCATTGTGCACAGGTAGGGTAGACCCCATGCATTCACGTGAAACATAGGAACAATCGGCATGACCACATCTTGCACTGAGATGTTGAATGCGTCGGGCATCGCGGCTGTATAAGTGTGAATCATTGTGGATCGATGTGAGTAAAGTACGCCTTTCGGGTTGCCTGTTGTACCCGAGGTGTAACATAAGGATGAAGCGCTTTGCTCGTCAAAAGTCGGCCATTTGAGTTCGTCGGACTGACCAGAGATGAGCTCTTCATACGAGATCCAATTGGTTAATGACGTCTTAATGTCGGTTTTGTCAGTGAGAATAACGATTTTTTCGACTGTTGGAAGTTGCGGTGAAAGTTTCTCGATTAATGGGATAAATGTTTCATCTATGAATAATAATTTATCCTCAGCGTGGTTGACGATGTACGTTATTTGTTCAGGAAATAAGCGCGGATTAATGGTGTGGCTAATAGCGCCAATACCAGCGATGCCGAAATAAGCCTCATAGTGTCTGTGCGTGTTCCAAGCCAGTGTGCCCAGTCGATCGCCAGGCATTATCCCGAGATTTAAAAGAGCGTTTGCGAATTGCCGAGTTCTCGCGTGAGCCTCACGGTATGTATATCGATGTACTTTGCCATCAACTAACCTGCTGACAATTTCCGATTCACCGTTGTAGCGATCAGCGTGTTGCAAAAGGCTCGATATCAGGAGCGGCATATCCATCATTTGACCATGCATATTTATTTCCTTACCAAAACAATTGATCCAAAACNCAGACATCATATCGAAAAAATAGAAAACGGGTCATATCGAAAAAAGACAGAATGGGTAGTATGCTAACGAAGTAACTTGCTACATTAAAGGTAAAAAATAATAGTTGGATAAGTATTTGTACTCCCGATATTTATCCGAGGGGGATTTGATGCGGTTTTTGTATTTGGTGTTTAGTTTGATTTTGTGTTGTCAAGTTTCGTGCAGCGAAACGAGTAAAGAGATAAAAATCGGTTTCGTGGAGGGGCTGAGCGGACCTTTCGCTAACATTGGTGAAGTTGCGTTGAGGCACCTAGAGCTTGAGGTTGAAGCAGTGAATCGCCGCGGCAGCTTACCGGATGGTATGCGTATTACGGTCTTGCCGTTTGATAATAAGACAAATCCTCAAGAGGCTTTGTTAGCATTCCGCTCGGCGCTAGATGTTGGAGTTGACTATGTGTTTCAAGGTAATAGTTCTAGCGTTGCAACTGCTCTAACAGATGCCATTGCGAAGCATAATCGGCGAAATCCGAGTCATCCGGTTCTTTTTATAAATTATGCAGCGCTTGATCCGGCGTTGACCAATGAACATTGTAAGAGAAGTCATTTTAGATTTGATGCCGACGTTGATATGAAGATGGCTGCGCTGACTGAATATATCGCGGTGCGCGAAGATATCGAATCAGTTTACTTGATTAATCAAGACTACTCTTATGGTCAAGCGGTCGCGGGGGCCGCGCGCTCAATGCTAAAACGAAAACGTCCCGACCTAAGCATTGTGGGTGACGATTTACATCCAATTGGAAGGGTCAAAGATTTTTCGCCATACATTGCTAAAATAAAAAGTTCAGGTGCTCAAGCGATAGTTACTGGCAATTGGGGAAGTGACTTGACGCTGTTGATTAAATCGGCAAGACAGATGGGAGTCGATGTGGATTTTTTCACATTTAATGTGGGTATGACTGGTGGCGTATCTACAATTGGGGAGGCTGGTATCGAGCGTGTACATCAAATTACGAATTGGCATGCGAATATCAATGAACTGACAAGAAACAATGCCGCGCTTTATCGAAACCAGCATCCCGACGTTTTTGAGGATGCTTATTATGGCTCAGTTCGTCGCGCCGTCAGAATGTTAGAGAAGGCAATGATAGAATCAGGTGGTGCTGATCCTGTATCGGTTGGCTCAGCATTAAGGAATATGTCGTTGACGGATGACACCGGGTTGGTTTCGATGCGTGGGGATAATCATCAGTTGCTTCAGCCTCTCTTTGTGTCGAAGTTGGTAAGAGTTTCTCCGGAGAACGGTTTAATAGGGGTTGAAAATTCTGGGTTAGGATTTAAAACTGTCGCCGAAATTCCTGCCGAAAAGACACGTATGCCGACGACATGTCAATTCGAGTGAAGTTGTTTTAGTTTATCGATCTATATCAAGGGCCTAAGGTTTGGAATTTTTTCTCATAACGTTACTGAATAGTCTGTCTTACGGATTGCTACTGTTTATGCTGTCCTCGGGCCTGACGCTGATTTTTAGCATGATGGGCGTCTTAAATTTTGCGCACGCTAGTTTCTACATGCTAGGCGCCTACTTTGCCTATCAAACAGGACTTGTGTTTGGGTTTTGGCCAGCCTTATTTCTCGCGCCGATTTTAGTTGGGATTGTCGGTGCGATCACCGAACGCTATGGGCTGCGGAAAGTCCATAAATTCGGACATGTGGCTGAACTTTTGTTCACCTTTGGATTAGCGTATGTAATTGAAGAGATAGTCCATCTCATTTGGGGGAGGGCGCCGGTGGATTATAGGATTCCCGAGTCGTTGAACTTTACATTGTTTACCTTATTCAATACGCAATATCCCGCGTACCGGGCATTCATGATGTTGGTTTCTGTTGGAATGCTTGCTGCTTTATTTTTAGTTCTTACAAAAACCCGTATTGGGATGATTGTCCAGGCGTCTTTAACGCATCCGGACATGGTTCAGGCGCTGGGACACAACGTGCCGCGCGTATTTATGCTCGTATTTGCGGGCGGTTGCGCACTGGCGGGTTTAGCTGGAGTTCTGGGTGGAAACCTTTTTATCACGGAGCCAGGTATGGCATTTGCCGTAGGCTCGATAGTATTTGTAGTCGTTGTGCTGGGTGGAATGGGTTCGCTCGTGGGTGCCTTCATCGCTTCGTTATTAATTGGAGCCATCCAGACTTTTTCAGTAGCTCTAGACTTGTCGTTCCTGGATTTAGTGGCGGTGTTTGGTGTCAACATCGATCCTGGTTCGACTTGGTACGGTGGTTTATCAATCACTATTTCGCAAATGGCTCCGGTACTGCCATATCTTCTAATGGTGTTGATGCTCATTGTCCGACCGCGGGGTCTTATGGGAACGAGAGAGAGCTAGAATGCGCGAGATGTTTAATACAGGTCGACTATTGTTATGGGGTGGAGTAGCGCTCTTATTTTTATTTTTACCCTTGATTTTCTCCGGCGGCTTTTCTCTGTCGATGCTCTCCCAAATGGGGATCATGATTATTTTCGCACTCTCCTACAATATGCTGCTTGGTCAAACGGGGCTTTTATCATTCGGTCATGCTGTTTATTTTGGTCTTGGTGCATTTGTCACAGCGCATGCCATCAATTTTGTTGAAGCTGGAACTTTTGGATTACCTATTTCGTTTATGCCTCTAGTCGGTGGTATGACAGGGTTATTTTTTAGTTTGATTTTGGGGTTTGTGACAACCAGACGACCGGGGACACCCTTTGCCATGATCTCACTCGGCATTGCAGAAATGGTCGCGGCGAGTGCGTTGATGTTTACAACTTTTTTCGGTGGTGAAGGTGGCATTGTAACGAACCGGACTGCCGGTGGGGCCAGTTGGGGCGTGTCGTACGGCCCACAAATCCAGGTTTATTTCTTGATTGCAGTTTGGTGTTTTGTTTCTATGGCATTAATGTTTGCAATCACACGAACTCCCTTAGGACGGATCGCAAATGCTGTGCGAGATAACCCAGAGCGCGCTCAGTTTATTGGGTATAACCCGACTCGAGTGAGATGGCTCATGATGAGCTTGGCAGGTTTTTTTGCTGGTATTGCGGGAGCGCTGGCAACAATTAACTATGAGATTATTACCGCAGAAGCTTAGGGCTTATGGCCTCGGGAAATGTTGTGTTAATGGCCTTTATAGGAGGCATTGGCCAGTTTTGGGGACCAATGATCGGAGCAGTATTGGTGACATGGCTTCAGTCCGCATTGTCTAATTTCACGCAAGCTTGGCTTTTATATTTTGGTCTTCTTTTCTTACTCATAATTTTATTTTCTCCAGGAGGGATTTCGAATCTGATTACGATCCATTTGCCCGCCTGGCGCGCGGGCGTCGTCAAGCGACTGATGCCTTCCTACGGCTTCGCGTTTTTGTCAGGTGGAATCGCGTTTATTGGTGTTGTTGGTGTGATTGAATTGCTCTATCGAGGTGCTTTATTTGGAGGGGTACATGTCGGATTGACCTGGATCGCTTCAACGCTAATGGTTTTCATTGGCGGATTCTTCCTTCGACGAGCGGCTCGCGCAGTACGAAAGGTTTGGGAGGACTTGTCTCCTGAGTTGGCGCGATGGAGTTAGGTAAAGACATGAATCGTAGAGCTCTAGCACTGACTGATGTTCGCAAGCAATTCGGGCAAACTAAAATTATCAACGGCGTTAATCTTGATATTACTGCCGGTGAAAGACACGCGTTGATTGGCCCAAACGGCGCAGGTAAGTCGACCTTATTCAATTTAATTAGTGGACGGTTTCCAGTTTCTTCCGGATCGATATCTCTTCATGGATCTGAGATCACGAATAAAGAGCCTCAAGTCATCAACCGGTTGGGACTTTCGAGAAGTTTCCAAATTACTAATATTTTTCCAAAACTCACGGTATTTGAGAATTTAAGATGTGCTGTTTTTTGGGCGCTAGGTTATCGATATTCTTTTTTTCGCAGAGTGTCTGCCCTTCATGATGCAAGGGAGAGTGCGGAGCAAACATTAGCTATGATCGGATTAGAGGATCGCCGGGAAAAAATGGCAGGAGAACTAACTTATGCGGAGCAAAGGGCTCTTGAAATCGGAATTACAATTGCGTCTGGTTCCGATGTGATTCTTCTTGATGAGCCGACGGCTGGTATGAGTCGCTCAGAAACAGATGCCGCAGTAGCGCTTATTTCTCGAGTAACCGAGGGTAAGACGCTGCTGATGGTGGAACATGATATGGGCGTTGTCTTTAATTTAGCAGATCGGATTTCAGTGCTTGTTTATGGTGAAGTGATTGCCACTGGCACCCCCGCTGAGATCAGAGCTAACAAAAAGGTTCAGGAGGCGTATTTGGGAACGCAACTTGAAGAGGATGAGGGATAACTGACATGACGAAAATTATGCTTCAAGTGTCAGGCTTACATGCTTACTACGGAAAAAGTCACGTCTTGCAAGGCGTAGATTTATGTGTCGGCGAAGGGGAAATAGTTAGTCTTCTTGGACGTAATGGGGTTGGTCGGTCTACGACGGTTAAGGCGATTATGGGGCAAGTCGAGCACACCGGAGAGATTGATTTTCAGAATCAATCTCTGTCTGGATTGGAAAGCCATGAAATTGCCCGAAAGGGACTAGGTTACGTACCGGAGAATAGAGATATATTTCCCTCGTTAACGGTCAGGCAAAACTTATTACTTGGATTAAAGCCAGGACAAAAACAGTCGAGATGGTCAGAAGACGATATGTACGTTTTATTTCCAAGACTTAAAGAAAGGTTGCACGCTCCAGCGGGTGTTTTATCTGGTGGTGAGCAACAAATGCTTACATTGTGTCGAACTTTGATGGGTAATCCAGAGTTAGTCATGATAGATGAGCCCACCGAGGGCCTAGCGCCCAAGATCGTTGAACAGATGGCTATTTTATTCGGAGAGATTTCCAAACGCGGTGTGTCGATATTGTTGGTGAACAAAAACTCACCATCGCTTTGCGGATCTCTCAAAGACTCTATGTTATGGGACACGGCCGTATTGTATTTGAAGGGTCGCCTGATGATCTTCAAGCCGATGAGTCCGTGCGGAAGGAATGGCTTGAGGTGTAAAAAGCGCTTTGAATTTTAAATCCGGCTTAAGAGCCTAAAGATGTGATGGGGAATACAGTTATGTCAGAAGTTGTGAGTTACGAAGTACGCGGGTCAATTGGATTGATCCAAATTAATAATCCTCCAGTTAATGCGTTATCGGTCAATAAGGGTGTGCTTCAAGGCTTATTAGATGCCATCAAATCTGGAGATCATGACCCTCAAGTTAATGCATTCCTACTAATTGGTGGTGGAAAAAACTTCTCTGGTGGCGCAGATATTTCTGAGTTCGGTAAACCTAAGGCCCCGGGAATGGCGACGTTATCGGACTTGTTAGATTACATGGATACGGTAACTAAGCCTATTGTGGCTGCTTTATCGGGGCCTACGATGGGCGGGGGGTTTGAGCTTAGTCTAACTTGTCATTATCGGTTGGCGAGTCAAGAGGCTATTGTTGGATTGCCGGAAGTAAAGCTGGGTATTTTACCGGGTGCAGGCGGCACACAAAGGCTACCAAGAATTATTGGCGCGGAGCAGGCCCTAGAATTAATTACTTCGGGCGCCTTTGTTTCTGCGCAGAATGCCAAAGCTCTAGGTATCGTGGATGAGATCATTGATGAAGAGTTATTAGAGGGCTCGATTAGATGGATCAAGCGCGCACTGCGTTCAGGATTGCCGGTTGCTCGTGTTAGCGAGCGCTCTGTCAAAACGAATGCAGATCCAGAGGCATTCATCACAAAGGCTCGAGCAGTCGCTGAAAAGAAGTGGCGCGGCTATCCAGCGCCTCTTCGCATCGTGGAGTGTATTGATGCGGCTATCAACAAGCCTTTTAAAGAGGGTATGCAGATTGAGCGCAAAAATATCGAAGCGCTAATCCCAACGGACGAGTCAAAGTCTTTGCGACATCTATTTTTTGCGGAGCGGCAGGCAAACAAAGTCGATGGAATTACCAAAGAAGTGCCGATAGCGAAAATTAAAAGCGTCTCTGTGATCGGTGCTGGGACCATGGGAACCGGAATCGCTATGAATTTTCTCAATGTTGGTATACCTGTAACTATTATTGATACCAATGATGAAACGCTGCAAAAAGGTATCGATACGATCAAGGGAAATTATCTCTCGACCGTAGAAAAAGGAAGACTAAGTACTGAGGATCGTGACCGCCGGGTGGCTTTGCTAAATGGCAGTACGACAGTTTCATCTGTTTCTGAATCTGATCTAGTAGTTGAGGCAGTTTATGAGGAAATGACGATTAAGAAAGCAATCTTTCTTGAGCTAGACTCTGTTGCGAAGCCATCAGCAATTTTGGCGACAAATACTTCCACGTTGGATGTTAATGAGATCGCATCGGTTACACAGCGGCCAGAGCAAGTTATTGGTTTGCACTTCTTCAGTCCTGCTAATGTGATGCAGCTGTTGGAGGTAGTCCGAGCGGATAAAACGTCTCAAGAAGTTGTTGCAACTTCGATGAGTCTGGCTAAGAAAATTAAAAAAATACCTGTTTGTGTTGGAGTCTGCGATGGTTTTGTAGGTAACCGAATGATTCATACCTATTTGAGGGAAGCGGAGTATCTAATCGAAGAGGGTGCTTTACCTCAACAGGTTGATCATGCAATTGAATCATTCGGGTTCGCTATGGGACCTTTTCGTATGTGTGATCTAGCTGGTCTCGATATTGGATGGGCTATTCGAAAAAGACGAAAATCTGAGGGGTTGGTTAGTAAGCGATATGTCTCGATACCGGATCAGTTGTGTGAGAGAGGATGGTTTGGTCAGAAGACGGGCGGCGGATATTACACTTATGAATCTGGAAGTCGTGTGGCAATCGTGAATCCAGAAGTGAATGCTATTGTCGAGAATGCCTCTAGTGAAAAAGGAATTACACGACGAACAATTGAAGCGAACGAAATCGTTGATCGGCTTATGTATGCGCTAATCAATGAGGGCGCCGGCATTTTGGCTGAGGGAGTGGCGCAAAGGGCTTCGGACATTGACGTGATTTATGCAGCGGGATATGGATTCCCTCGTTACCGAGGTGGACCGATGTTTTATGCCCAGACTATTGGCTTATCAAATGTAGTCGAGGGTATCGAGCGCTATTCCAATCAAGCTCATGGGGAGCATTGGCAGGTATCGCCATTTTTATCTGATTTAGTGCAAAAAAACCAAACGTTTGAATAGTTCTAGAGTTTTAATTTTTTCAGGAGCAGTTAATTATGGATGCGGTTATTGTAGACACGGTACGGACGCCATTATGTAAGAGTTGGAAGGGTGCGATGAATATGACCCATGGGGCTACTCTCGGCGGGCACGTGGTTAAGACGCTTGTGGATCGCTCGGGAATTGATCCGAACCAAGTGGAAGATGTTGTCATGGGTTGTGCGAGTCCCGAAGGAGCTACCGGACAGAATATCGCGAGACAAATTGCGATTAGAGCTGGGCTGCCTGTGACTGTTTCGGGTCTAACCGTTAACCGCTTCTGTTCATCGGGCTTACAGACGGTTGCGCTCGCTAGCCAGCGCCTACTCGCCGGTGAAGATGGGATCTATGTTGCTGGGGGTGTTGAATCTATTTCTTGTGTTCAGAATCAGATGAATACGACCTTCATAGAGGATCCTTGGCTCAAGGAGAGCAAGCCTGAGATTTATTGGCCAATGCTGCAGACTGCGGAGACCGTTGCAAAGCGATATCAAATCTCGAGAGAGGCGCAAGATCGTTACGGTGCAGAAAGTCAAAATAGAGCAGAACGCGCCGTGAGCGCCGGGTTATTTTCAGACGAAATTGTTCCGATTACAACTACGATGAAGATTGTAGATAAAGAGACTGGACAAGAGCATACCAAGGAGGTGACGGCGACGCATGATGAGGGAATTCGACCCGGAACAACGTATGAGTCAATTTCCCAAATTAAACCAGCGATCGAAAATGGTGTGATTGCAGCTGGAAATGCCAGTCAGTTTTCTGATGGCGCATCGGCGCAATTGATTATGAGTGATAAAGCTGCGGCATCCCAAGGCTTAAAGCCATTAGGTGTTTTTAGGGGTTTCGCAGTGGCTGGATTAGAGCCTGACGAAATGGGCATTGGGCCCGTTTACGCTGTGCCTAAGTTGTTAAAACAAACTGGACTAAAAGTTGAGGATATCGATTTATGGGAGCTCAATGAAGCATTTGCGGTTCAAGTGCTCTACTGCAGAGATCAACTAGGTATTCCAAATGATCGACTAAATGTTAACGGCGGAGCGATAGCGCTGGGACACCCGTATGGTGTCAGTGGCAGTCGTTTGGTTGGTCATGGGCTGCTTGAGGGACGCAGACGAGGCGCAAAATTTGTTGTCGTTACGATGTGTATTGGTGGAGGAATGGGTGCGGCAGGATTGTTTGAGGTCGTTCACTAGGTGACGCTAAATAATCATTTTTTGTAATAACTGCAGTTACAACTTTAAAAGATGAGGTTTATTCGATGAGCTTGAGAGATTTACAAAATTTAGAGGGTAGAGTTGCCTTGATTACTGGCGGCTCACGTGGTCTCGGTTTACAAATGGCAGAAGTGCTTGGTGAGCTGGGCGCTACCGTAGTCATTACAGCACGTAAGGAGGCTGAGCTCGAGGAAGCGGCTGTTACCTTAAAGAGCCAGTCAATCAAAGTTGAGGCCATGGTGAATGACTTGCAAGATACCGATTCTGTTCAGCCCATGGTGGAGGATATTTTGGCGCGCCACGGTCAAATTGACATTGTCGTCAATAATGCTGGAGCCGCATGGGGTGCGAAAGCAGAGGATCATCCTCTAGATGCATGGCATAAGGTGATTAACTTGAATCTCACGGCCCCTTTTTTGTTGAGTCAGATTGTTGGAAAGTTATCGATGATTCCGCGGAAGTACGGGAAGATCATCAATATCGCATCCATTGCCGGGCTGGTTGGTACCGAACCTGGGTTCATGCCAACAATCGCTTATAACTCAAGTAAAGGGGGCGTCGTTAACTTCACGCGATCACTCGCTGCTGAGTGGGCGCAACACAACATTACCGTTAACGCTATAGCACCAGGCGTTTTCCCCTCAAAAATGTCAGCGGGGATGATCGACCGCGCGGAGGAGCACATCATGAACCAAACACCAATGAGAAAATTTGGTGGTAGTGAGGATCTGAAAGGCGTAACGGCCCTACTTGCGACCGATGCTTCTGGATTTTTAACGGGACAAATTATTGCGGTCGATGGTGGCTACGTTGCTGTCTAATTGGACAGCATAATAATTGGCGAGTGATTTAATGTGTTATGTCTGAAAAAGATAACTCATCCGGTATAGATTTTAATATTCCTTTTGCAGAACACTTAGGTGTTATCGCTCACCGACAGAAAAATGGTGAAGCTGAGATTTCACTGCAATTGAAACCGGAGCATCTCAATTCTTGGGGGGCGGCCCATGGGGGTGTGATCCTTGGTGTATTTGACATAGTGATGGGGCTAAGTGCTAAATCGATAGACGTCGAGGCTTCAGGCGCAATCACCATTGAGCTAAAGACAAATTTTCTTCAAACGGTGACCGATGCGATAAATGCTCGTGCCCGAGCAACGCGCTCCGGCCGCACATTGATCTTTGTTGAGGGAGAAATTTTTAACGAGGATGGGCACTTGGCAGCAAAAGCAAGTGGAACATTTAAACTCAAATACGCGAGAGAATAAATACGATGCCTTTAGATATTCAAGCGAGGACATTATTAGATGCGGCAAAAGCGGCAGGAGTCCCTGAAATGTGGGAGCTCACACCTGCTATGGCGAGAGCCGAGTACCTGAAAAGAACAGCAAAGGTTAAGCCGAAAGTCGACATTTGGAAGGTCGAAGACCGACAGATTCCCGGTCCCCTAGGGAGTATTGGTGTAAGAATTTATACGCCCCGTGCTGTCGATGGTTCTGAGTTGCTGCCTATTCTTGTTTGGTATCACGGTGGTGGTTTTGTTATTGGAGATCTCGACTCACATGACGCGGCTTGCCGAGCTTTGTCGAATCAAGCTGATTGTCTTGTTGTTGCGGTTGATTATCGATTGGCTCCTGAGCACAAGTTTCCGGCAGCCGTCATTGATTGTGAAGCGGCATTGAGGTGGGTGGCTGAATCGGCGAGTGACTTTGGTGGTGATAGAGCTAAGATTGCTGTTGGGGGCGATAGTGCTGGTGGAAATTTGGCGGCAGCAGTAGCCTTACTAGCGCGAGACAACGGAGGACCTAAGCTATGTTTTCAGTTGTTAATTTATCCGTGTGTTGCCCCGGAACCAGAAACACGATCACATCATCAATTTGCAGAAGGTTACTTATTAACGCGTAAAACCATCACATGGTTCTATGAGCAGTATTTACGCACGTCCAAAGACATCCGTGATCCACGTTATGCGCCATTGGAGGCAGATGATCTATCTTCCCTACCACCAGCCTTAGTCATTGTTGCGGGATATGACCCGCTCAGGGACGANGGCGTTGATTATGCGCGAGCGCTTATNGAAGCNGGTAATCAAGTGAGTCTATCCAATTATGAGGGNATGATTCATGGCTTCTACTTGATGGGTGCTGTGATTGATATGGCCAATAAGGCAATAGAGGAATCGGTAATTCACCTTAAATCGGCCTTTAACTAATCTGTAATTCTTTGGTACAACAGCGTTTTGGTACTATCCTGTTATGCTACATCTTAAGTTAGGTACTCGAAAACCCTGGTCTTGACTACGGAAATGAACTCAGTGAATAGGGCTCGAAAATGAAAATGATTCCAAAAAGTATCTGGCCTTGGCTCAATGTCTTGATTCCGCTGGCGTTATGCACAATATTGCTGATCCTGAGGCTTGCCGACCCAGGAGCCGTATTTGAAAAATTTCGGTTATCAATTCTTGATGGATACCAATCTTTAGAAGTTGAGACCGGATCCGCTGAGGAGACACCGGCTCGATTGGTGCAAATTGATGATGCGGCGCTCGAAGCTTTTGGCCAGTGGCCTTGGTCTCGAGATAAACTTGGTGAGATATTGATCGCCCTGTATGAAAAGGGTGCTGCGGTGGTCGGTATTGATCTGTTGTTAGTCGAACCAGACCGATTGTCACCAACTCGATTTTTATCAAATTTTCCAGACGTTGCTGTTGAGCCAGAGCAATTCGCTAATGCCTTCGGGTATATTGATAACGATCAGTTTTTATCGGATGTTTTTGCGCAAACGCCATCGGTTTTAGCCATAGCAGCTAGCCATAAAGAGGGTGGAATCGTTGATGCGTCGACAGGTTTCGCATGGATTGGCGCAACGCCCGATGCGTTACTAACTTACAACGGGCTACTCGCACCAACTGACACATTAAAACAATCTGGTGTGAAAGTTGGGCATATTGCAGTCCGTCCGGATGCAGACGGTATGCTGCGACGTATTCCTTTGATCATTCGGGTCGGTGAATCTGTCTACCCAAGCTTATTTTTAGCGATGTTGGCCAATCAACAACAGGCCTCTACGATTCTTGCGAAGGGTGTCTCAGGGGATGACGCTTTTATTGAAACTGTGAAAGTTGGTGCTTATGAAATTCCGGTAGATGATCAGGGGGAAATGCAAGTCGTGCCTCACTACATCCCCAAAAGCCTGCCGGGATTGCCTCTGACTGAGGTGCTCGATGGGATTCATGATGCGGAGATCGAGGGCAGTGTTATTGTTCTGGGGCCGACTGCAACAGGATTGATGGACTTCCACGACACCCCTGCAGGACTTAACGTGCCTGGCCCGGCGCTTCATGTAGCAGCATTGAAACAAATTTTTGCTGAAGAATACGTGATCCGTAATTCATTTGTTGAGGGCGCAGAGTGGTTTGGTGCGCTCGTGCTATCAATTATCTGTGTCGTTGTTGCTCTTAAATTTGGAGGAGTCGTCTCACCTATATTTTTTATCGCGTTGATGGGCTCCTTTATTGGGTCGGGATTTTGGTGGTTTTCGAAGGCTGGTTATTTGTTTGATTGGTCACTTGGTGCCATGTTTGGGTTAACGGCGTTCGTATCGTCTACAGCGGTTAGTTTATTAAGAACGGAATCTGAAAGAGGGCAGATCAGAAAAGCATTCTCAACTTACTTGTCACCCGACCTCGTTGCAGAGCTTAGTAAAGATCCAGATAAATTAAAGTTGGGGGGTGAGCGTCGCGATATCACTGTTCTATTTGCGGATATTCGTGGTTTCACCACCATGTCGGAGGGCTACAAAGACAAGCCAGAGGAACTCACGGTTTTGTTGAATGATTTATTGACGCCACTAACGCATGAAATCATGGATCAGAAAGGTACTATCGATAAATACATGGGGGATGCGATCATGGCCTTTTGGAATGCACCGGTTGATGTGCCTAACCACCCAAGAATTGCGTGTGAAGCGGCGATAAAAATGATGATTGCATTGGAGGTATTGAATAGGGACCTCATAGGTAGTGGACGTATTACTGAGCCACTGAAGATAGGAATTGGGCTCAATACTGGAGAGGTAACGGTGGGCAATCTGGGTTCAGAGCAACGTTTCGATTATTCATGTCTCGGCGATGCAATTAACCTTGGCTCTAGATTAGAGGGGCTAAGTAAAGCTTACGGTGTCCCTATTGTAATCGGAGAATCAACCTACGATGTTCTAGATCAGCCACCAGCTGATGCCGAGCTTGTGTTGCTGGATCATGTAATTGTCAAGGGGAAAAGCATTCCTGTGGCAATATACGGTATCATTCCTCATCAACATTTCTCGACAGATTGGTGTGCAGATCATAACGAACTGATGGCGTTTGTTGAGCGGGACGCATGGGAAGACGTAGAAATTGTTCTTAATCGATTGAGGAAATCGGAAAGTTATCCTGGTGAGTTACTAGATCAAGCTGTTTACCGGGCTGAGAATAAGATTTCTGAAGTTCGTCAAATGACTACGAAGTAAGGAAAGTTAGTTTTGAGATTATTTTGGATTTGTGGATTAACACTATTTTTTAGCATGATGGGTGGCGCCGCTGTCGCGCAGGAGGCCGAGACGTTTCAAGAGGTCGATCCGAAGGCCTCACAGGAGGCTGTAGTTCTTGAAGATTGCCCGATGGTGCTTGAAGAGCAGGTCGCAATTGGTCAAGCGAAAAGTGCATTTGCTTGCCGTCAATTTGCCGACGTCGTACGAGCTCTGAGAGATTGGAACTCTGTAGACCCTAAAGAACGTTTTGATCGATTGAGTTTATATATCGCTGCGCTTGCGAACACGGGTAGACACGCTGAGACCTTGGTTACAGTCCGTTATGCGTTGCGGTTTGTTCGCTTGCAACCTGAACAGATGGGTAAGCTTCAACAAATGGTGCAAGTTGTGGCCAATGCGATACCAAAAGCGACTGAGGATGAGATCTTTTTAGAAGTTTTGATGGATCCTGAAAATACGGAACTGAACTTTAGGCTCGCACTTGCGCAAACCGCGATGGGGAATACGAAAGGCCTTTCAGCCACGTTAAGCCGAATCCTTCTCTACGACGAAGATAACTATCTCGCGAAAGATATGTTGTCTCAATTGAATATTGCGCGCGGTAATTTGCCTGAGGCTGAGGCTGATTTGAGAAGAATTGTTGCTGACCCAACAATTCCCGAGCAGGAAAAAGCGCAGGCTACCTCGCTGTTAGCGCAGTTGGAGGATATGCGCTCGCCACATACTTGGACAAAGATTGCTGGTTATACTTGGGGCCGCGCCGATAACCCATTGAGTATTTCTGAAACTGGTAACTCTCTGGTGGCGGCATTTCCCGGGGTTCTTTTTGACGCGGGAGATGAAGTTACCGAATATTACGAGCAGTCGCTGTTGGGTTTAAATTATCAATACGCGCTACCTTATCAGGATCCTCAAGCAATTACGGGTGGTTTGACAGTTATTAATAAGGACTTCCAGACGCAAGCGGCACTTAGAATGCGTATTGCTTTGCTTAGCCTTGGATATAATTGGCTGGCGACGGGAGACTCAGTTTCTTTTACGCTGACGGATATTGATCTGGGCCGTGACAGTCTTTCTAAGAGCTTCAAGCTTGGTGGTACTAAAATGTTTGTGCGGAATCAAAAGGGCAGTTTATCAGGGTCAGCCGACATAACCTTGAATGATTTTCAGACGGAGGCGACAAGGAGCAAGAACGGTAACGCTTATGGAATAGGCCTTAAAGGATCTTACGACCCACTAGGCGGAAAGGTCATCATCCTGCCGAACTTTAGCTATATTTTGACAGAAGCAAGAGCGGATTCGGATACTACAGACGTGTTAAGTGTATCGTTAGGTGCTTCCGCGCCGATCGGCACGCAATGGACGGGAAGCTTAACCGTAAAGCAAACCAAGACCGGCAGAAACGGACCAGACACTACAGTTTCTGAATTGGTACGTGAGGATGACACGTTCAATTGGACAGCATCCTTTAATTGGCGAAAGCCCGGACCACCGAATAAGAAAATACCAACATTAGGCATTACTTTCGGTGAAACTAAAACAAACTCAAACATTCTGAATTTCGACTCGGTAACGCGTGATGCAAATTTAGCGCTAACCTGGGTATTCTGAGTTTAGCCTCCATAACAGCGACAAGATTTTAAATGTATTCTCCACTCAAAATGATCACAAGGTTCGACAAAATATACGGATGCTTCATCCTTCTATTTCTATCATGCTTTATTGTAAGTAACGCGATCGCCGCAGATAAAATCGGTGCAGTCGCGGCGGTTATTGGCACGGTTTCTATCGAACGTAATGGAGAGGTTGTTAAAGTTAAGCCAGGCTCTGCGGTTTTTGAGAACGATAAAATTCTGACTGGAAAATCAAGTCGTGCTCAAGTACTTTTGATGGACCAAACGGCTATCAATATAGGTCAGAAAGCCGAACTCGTTCTAGATAAATTTGTCTTTAATAGCGAAGATGACGAAGTCGCATTAAAAGTCACGAAGGGTACTTTCAGATTTATATCAGGTAAGGTTGCAACCAAGACGCCTGAAAAAGTAAATGTTGAAACGCCAGTGGCCACGATTGGTGTACGGGGTACAGAGTTTGTGGGTCAGATTGGGAGCGTAGATACGACTGTTGCTCTTCTGAATGGACGGATTGAGGTAGCGAATGATATTTCGACGCAGTTCGTAACGAATCCAGGTTTTGGCGTGACGATCGATCCGACTAGTGGGGTCATTAGTCCACCCGTCAAGATTCCGCAGGCAGAGCTAGAGGCAGTGTTAAATTCGGTTTCTACTGATCGAGACGCACTGTTAGAGGAAGAAATTGAGGGCGGCCCTGGTCCGGATGACGAGGGTGGTGGTCCGGATGACGAGGGCGGCCCTGGTCC
>JGI20158J14315_10000134_pt1 | contig 48297 bp, 31 predicted proteins | sample COG_08_FD_14315 | JGI IMG/M metagenome (IMG submission 14315)
GACTCCTCCCTCTTTCGGCATACTTCTTCTTCCACGACAGATAGGCTCAGAACATGTTCTTCATCACAAACTCCCGTCAAAACAAACAAAAAGAAAGAAAGACGGGTTTCAGTTCAATGTTTGGATATATTGGTCATCATCGCCTTCACGAAGCAGAAGAAGAAGAAGCAGCACTCGAAAGACTTTCTCTCTTTTTCTTTCTCTCTCTCTCTGTTGGGAAAAAATACACTCTCCAAGAAGGCACATTTTGTGCAGTGTACATCACAGCGTTCAGCAAACTGACAACGTTGTATAATCATCGTCAGCATCATCTCCTTCCATCAAAAGGGAGAGAGAGAGAGAGATCTCGGATCTCTCTCTCGCGCGCACAACGCGCGAGAGCAGCTCAAGCGCGCCTGGGAGAGATACAAAACAAAAAAACCTCTCTCTTCTTCGTATTCGTATCTAAAACTGACTCATAGTATTATTCGTTGAAATCAAAGCCGCCGCACGGCTCATAAGAAATTCATAGCTTTAATAATCATCGTCAGTCGAAGAGTACTCCTCCCCTCCTTTTAATAACGAGCGCATTACTACTGTAAGAGAGTGACCCCCACACGCTTTCGTCTTGCTCTTCGAGTGCAAAGAAAGAGTATTTTTAACAACAACACAAAAACACACACCTGTCTGAGAAGATGAAAAAAAAAATGAAGAGGCAAAAAAAAGAGAGGCCAAAAAAGAGCAAAAATTCTCCTCATTTTTTGTTCCTTTTTTTGCTCCCTTGAACACACAAACTGTCACATTTACATATTAGTATATTATATATATATCGTCTCGCATTAAGAACAGAACGAGAAGGAAAAGAAGAAGGCAAAGAAGAGATGGCATCGGTGGTCGCCGCGGCGACGTTGACCACGCTCGCGTCTTTGTTCTACGCGAGTAATAGTAGTAATAGTAGTACTAACAACAATTCGCGTAATAACTCGTTCGCGGTGCAAAATGCACCGAGCGGGGTGCCGCCCAATGATAATAAAGAGAACGATGCAGATGATGACGATTGGCAACTCTCGGAACAACCGAGAACGTACGGAGAAACTGCCTCGCGATTGGCGAAAATCGTTCGCATCGGGTGGACGGACGCTTTATCCATCTTGAAGATTTGGAGGGTCGACCACTTACTCGCCATTCGACAGTTGGCGAACCGAGACTGCCAAGACGAAATCGCCGACGCGGTGATCAACATTGGAAAAGGGAAACGAATCACGACGGGAACGTTTCGAGAAAACATCACGGAACACGAAAGTCTCGTCGCAAACGGGGAACGGTGGGACGAACGGTTGTTAAGGATACGGTTGGCGTTGAAGTATAACAAACTTTTAAGGCGCGCGAGAGATTTCGAAACCATTCGAGGGAGAGTGGACGACTCGTACCAGAAGATTTTGCTCCATCAGATTAAACCGTCGACGTTTAAACCGGCGTTTGTTTTGTTTAAGGATGAAAACGTTAAATCGTTGTTACTGGTGATTCGTGGGACGCATTCGATACGGGATTCGTTGACGGCGTTGACGGCGCATTCGAGTCCGCACCACGCGTTGAGACCGGACGGATCCGGCGACGTCGTCGTCGGGTACGCGCACGCCGGTTTTTTAGCCAACGCGAGGTGGTTGATGAAAAACGCGACGGACGAGTTGAGAAAAGCAAGAGAAATGAACCCAAATTACGATTTTATGGTGGTTGGTCATTCCTTGGGTGGCGGCGTCGGCGTTCTTTTAGCGCAAATGCTCAGAGACGCGCAGCCGGAACATTTTTCAGACGTGCGAGTGATTGCGTTCGGGTGTCCGTCCATGCTTTCGGAAGATTTAGCCGCGAATTGCGCCCCGTGGACGACAACGCTGATCAATCGAGGCGATGTCGTGCCTTTGTTGTCCTATTCGCGTGCGGAGGATATGCGCGAGCAGATTGTGAAGACGAGCGTAGAACAAAAGGTATTGCAACGGTTTTTGCAAACAGGCCGGCGAGTCGAAGGGGACGCGGAACTTGGCGGGCTAGGGATCATGGGCGATGAAGCAGCTGGAACGTTAGCGGCGACGTTTACGGATAAAGACGCAGCGAAAAGAGTTTTAGCGACCGCACCGAAAGTGTGCGGCGTGCCCATACCGTGCGTCGGTCCTCGATCGCCAGAGAAGAAGACTTTCGCTTCGCCGGACAACGAGTGGAACGAGGCGCCGCCGCCGCAAGACGTCGCGGTGCTTCCATCTCCTAAGATTTCTGCTGGTAGTAATGGTGGTGTGGCTGCTCCACCGTTAGCGGCCACGATTGCGTCTCAAAGTCGCAACTTATTAGCAACCACAGCGTCGGCGGCGACAAAGTCTGCGCGATCCGTCTCGTCGCGATTGGCGAGTTTATCAGTCGCCATGTTACTTCGATGCACCGCGCCGAGAAGTCAACACAAAATAAAACCGAGCGTTGCTGCATCTTCCTCGAAAGAGGAACATAAAAAGCAACAAGAATTAGAAATAGGAACGAAATCTTCCTCTCGTATGGGAGGCGTCGCGGCGCACACGCAATACGGCGTCGGAGAACTCGACGCCGCCGAGGAGGAACGCATATCGAGAGAATCAATCTCGGAGGAAATGTTGGATGCTTCAGAACCGGAAGCCACCGAGCGCGTGTTGCGTTTACAAAGCGACAGAGACATCGCGAAAGCATCAGAGGAGCTTCTAAACGCCAAAATGAAAATTTCGGGTGAAAACATCTCTCCAGAACGTCTCGAAGAAAGCGAAAAGCTCGAGCCTATGGACGATATCGAAGATCCTTCCGAAACTGCCGCGGCAATGGAAGTCGACGATGCGGAAGGCACCATCCTAGCCATCGAGTCAGAACTGAAAAAACGCGGCGAAGGAGCGAAGAACAAAGATGTTGGCAGCGGCGGCGGTACCAAGCGCAAGCGCACGTTACACGTCCCGCTCTTCCCGGCTGGCAAAATCCTCCACATGATTGACCTCGCCGCGGCGAACCGAGCCGAAGGTCTCGCCAACGAACAGCCGCTTTTACGAGAAGCCATTCCCAAAGACGCCCCACAACACTACGCCTTATATACCGACGTCAAACGAGAAGCGTACACCGCTTTATGGTTGAACAAAAACATGGTCTCCGACCACTTCATTCCGAGATACGAGAGCGCGTTGACCGACATCTGCGACCAGTTACGGTTAGACGAAAGGAAAAGGTAAATATACATTTCGCATCATGTACCATCAACACATAGACGTTGTTTTAAGTATCTACTTTTTACACTTGTACGTCTGCATAGAAAACACGCGCGCGCGTTCGCTTCTCGTTCTCTCCTTCTTCCTTTCGTTCGAACCCTCAAACCTCTCCAGAAAAAAGCGAAGAATACCACGCGAGAAAGAAAAGAATAAAACACGAGTATGGGAGGCACGAACTCAAAAGCGCCTTCCTCTTCTTTGAGCGATGGCGTTCGGAACTTATCCTTCGACGAAGAGAAAACTGCAGAGAACGGTTCGAGCGAGACGAGCAGCGACGACGACGAGCGGCGACACCATTCGAACGATTCTTCCCCGCGAAGTCGAAAACCAACGACGAATACTACGACTCGCGGAAGTGGCGGTTCGAACGCGACTAAGAGCAGTACTGTTGCATCATCTGCGAGCACTACGAACGGATCTTCGAGTGCAAAGGCGTCTGGTGCCGACCGGAGACGAAAAGATGATAACGGTTCGAACGACGAGAACAAAAAGAACAATCTGAAGATGTCTGATAACAGCGAAGATACCATCGCCTCGGGGATGAAGACGAATACGACGAGCGACAAAAACAAAGGCGCATCAAAAGGCGTTGGATTAGAAAATTTCGGGAACACGTGTTACTGCAATTCAGTGTTGCAAGCGTTGTATCACTGCCAACCGTTTAAGAAGCTCTTGTTGGAATACCACGCGACGCAAACTGATTCGGACGCCAACTTGTTACTTTCGCTCGGCGGTTTGTTCGCGGAAATGAGCAAGAAGGAGCAAAAAGCGTTGACGAGTTCGGCGAAAAGAGTTCCCGTGGTTGAACCGAAGAAGTTTGTCTCTCGGTTGAAGAAATCGAACGAGTGTTTTAACTCGTACGAGCATCAAGACGCGCACGAGTTTTTGAATTATCTCTTGAACGAGTGTTGCGAGATTTTAGAGAGGGAGAGAGACGAGGTGAAGGATAATTACGATTCGAAGAGGAATTCGAGGAGGAGTGGAAGCAGCGCGGGCAGTGTAACGCCGAGAATTTCGAGCGGTAGCGGTCGTCTGAGCGTAGATGAAGGAAGCGAAGGTAACGACGTGGATTTGAGGAACGTCGAAGAAGAGAGCAAGAGCGCCGCGAACAAGAACGGTGCGGGGAAGGACGCCGCCAACGCATCGGCCGCGCTAACTTTGTCGAATGCAGGTAGTAACACAAACATCGGTGGCATTAGCGACGCGTTAAACATGCGTAAAAAAGCATCCAGTAACAGCAAGAAAAAAGAAAAGCAAACGTGGGTCCACGAAGTCTTCCAAGGCGAAACCGTCAACGAAACCAGATGTTTGTGGTGCGAGAACGTCACGTCGCGGTCAGAATCCTTCCTCGAAATCTCCGTCGAGGTAAAGCCAAACTCTTCCATCCAACAGTGTCTGTCGGATTTCTCTGCCAGCGAACTTCTCGGCGGCGAAGATAAGTTCCAATGCGATTCGTGTTCGGGCTTACACGAAGCGCACAAACGACTTCTCATCCGCACCGCGCCTTCCGTCTTAGCGCTCCACCTGAAACGTTTCAAATACGTCGAATCCGTCGGACGAATGCAAAAACTTAACCACCGAGTCGCATTTTCGCGCGAGCTGAAACTTCCCAACCTCTCCGCCGACTCCACCTCCTCCGACGACCTCTACTGTCTCTTTGCCGTCGTCGTCCACATCGGCAGCGGCCCGAACCACGGCCACTACGTCTGCTTCGCTCGAACCTCTGGCTACAAAGCCAGCGGAGGTGGTGCCAGCGAACGGTGGGTCATGTTCGACGACGAAACCGTTCAGGACATGAACACGGAAGACTTAGAATCCGTTTTCGGAAGTAAAGGTGTCGTCTCGGGAGGACAAGAAGGAGATGAAGACGCAGGCGGCAGCGAACACGGGTACATTCTCTTCTACCAAAAAGTCGCCCCCGACGGCGAAGACGAGGAAGAAACCTTCTTGGAAGAGGAAGCGTTTTTAGCTTAAGAACACCTTTATTATTAGATGACATATATGTGACGACGACGATGATGATTACGATGATGACTTTAGAGCGTTTACTGTGTATATACCAACACCGGTTAAATTTTGTACCATCGAGCACTTCTGACATTTTCACTCGATTTCCCACACAAAAAACAAATAAGGGAGAAGAAATATGAGCGGCGACGATGAAAACGACACCAACGAAGAGGAGAACAAAACCATCGTCAAAAACGCCCCGTCGTCTTTACCTTCGTCGGCAGATGATCCTCTTTTTCGCGAGGACGACGTAAACGACGACGATAATGAAAACACGGAAGATGAAACCGAGGAGGAGAAACGCGTCGAATTGGACAGACGGACGAATGCTTCGTCGATTACTATTCACGCAACACGAACAACGGGCGAGGATGATTACGAAGAAGAGGCAACGAAGACGTTTAAGAAGCGGGAGGAGGATAAAGTCGTCGTTGTTCAAAAGAACGAGAAAGAAAAAGAAGAAGAAGAGGACGACGAGATGATGATGATGATGATGCAAAGGCAGAATGCAGAAGGAAAAGGGATGAATACGAACGAAGACGAGGAGGAGACAGTTCCGAATTTTTACAAAAACCAAGAGGAGAAAACGAAAGTTGCAGTCGTCTCAACGGTAGGAAACATCTTGAAAGAGTACGAGAAACAGTCGGCAGACGTTCGAAAAGCGTTGGAGTTTACCAGGAAGAGAGGGTTCGGCGGCGCGTCGTCGACGAAGAGAGGGAGGAAGCGCTCGTTGGAGGAAGTGACGGAGGAGGAGGACGAAGACGAAGACGACACGGATTCCGACGCGGATGTCGACGAGGAAATTTTGTTTTTGAAGGAGATGTTGGCGAAGAAGATGCGCGGTCGCGAGAGTAATGCGGAGAATACGACGAGTAATAATAATCCGTTCAATATTCCAACCTCCGAAGAAATCATGAGAGCGGTGGATGCGAGATTAGGTGAAATGAACGGCGGTGCTGGCGGGAACGCGGAGAATAAGTGGGCGTTTACCGCGAGCGCGGCGGCGGCGACTGAAATATTTGCTGCCAAGAAAATGCAAAAAGCGAAAGATGCGTTTGAGAATGCCAATAGGAAAGCGAAGATTGCGGCGGAGAAGTTGCAACGCGCCGAGAAGCTGTTACGAGTCGCTTCGGTGTTAGAGACGAGACAGAAACCAAACGGAGAGGAACTGAAGGTGAGCAAGATAGGAGTAAGAGAGCAACGGCGCGCGCTAAAGCAAAAGATGAGAAAAGAGTTTAGTTTGGATGCGAATCGTAATGGACAACGCGATAACGGTACCGATACCGCATCGAGTTCAGAGGATGAGGACGAGGATGAAGACGAGAAGGACTTACTTCAATCCAACGTCACCGCCGCGGAAGGTGAAGTCGACGCAGACATGCAAGATGAAACAAAAAAGAAAAAGAACAAAAAGAAAAATATACCACCACACCAACTTCGCGATACGAAGAAGATTAAAGAAGCACCTGAACCTGCTTCGGAGTATATTCAAAAAGTTGTTTGGTCTTCTGTGGACGCCTGCCACGTGTGCAACGAACAGCTCATGGATTACTGGGACGTCAACGACCAAATTTTATTGTGCGATGGGTGCGACGTGCAAGTGCACAAGAGCTGTTACGGCATCCAAAAGATTCCAGACGGCGAGTGGTTGTGCGCGGGGTGCGAGGATGGCGTGTCTAATCTCATCGAAAACGGACGGGGTATGTGCGCTTTATGCCCGACGCCGAAAGGCGCGTTAGCGAGGATCAAGCCGAAATCAAAATTTTCAACTAACTGGCGCGCGCCTGGGTATCACGCGCACGTTGTTTGTGCGCTAACATTACCCGAAATTTCGTTCTCTAAAGCAGTAGACAACGATAAAAAAGCGTTGGAATCTGGATCTTCCGTTTTGCGCATAGACGCCTCGAAGCTTACAAGCTCGCGGATGACGTTGAAGTGTGAAATTTGCGAAGAAGAAGGCGCTTGTACACAATGCGCGATGAAGAAATGTTACAAGGCGTTTCACCCGCTCTGTGCGAGAGGGTCGAAGAACGCGTGGCTTCGCCGCGCTGGTACTGGTCAGCCGATGGTATTTTGCTCCACGCATTCGAGCGAGCGATGGTTGCAGAAGCGACGCGAAACATGTTCGTTGCCAATAGAGTCAGCGTTGAACGACGCGTATTTGACCGGCGGATCCGTTTTCTGGGGCATACAGAACGCTGCAGTTAGTCAGTCGACGCAATTGTTTGCGAATGCGAACGGTGCAACGACGACAACAGAAACCACTACAGATTTAGCAAATGGAAGGCACGAGAAAGCGTTGGTAAATACGGGTGACGGAAGTATGCGAGTGCTAACTTCCATAAACGCTGCGTCGCACAGCGCAGATGATCAATTGCAACAAGAAAACAAAGTTACATCAGCGATGCAAAAACCCGTGAAGGCCTTCATAGAGAAACCAAAGAAAGGGAAGCGCACAAATTTAGAAAACATAACGAAAGGAACGTCAGAAAATATAGTCCCGAATGCAAAATCTTCCATCGGGCGCGCGATAATTATCTTGCGCAGTTTGAATCCAAAGTGCATGGTTTTGTTTCCACAAGCATTCGTGGACGAAAACGTGAAGAGCGATGCTTCGATTGATTCCGTTTGTTCCGTACTTAAACGCACGTTTTCAGCGTTTGAGGTTCCTGGTTCTCAGAAATATAGTGAACCATGGAAAGTGTTAACGGTAGCTCAAAGAGTAATAGCCAGAGATATCGTCTCGCGGCACAAATTCCTCGGTCTCGCGTTTGCTGTGCTTAGATTACCTTCTGGATTTGGTAAGCGGCTGACGACAATTACTGCCATGGCTATTCAATCTGAAAAACCGCACGTTATTGTATGCGACAGTAGATTTGACGCTTTGAATTGGATCGCCGATCTAGTCAAGTTTTGTCCTAAACTCAGGCAAGTGTCCATCTTGAACGCAAATGATGCAAAAAATTCGCTGAAAGGTGCGGCGATTCAAAAGTCCTCGTTTGATGTTTTGGTTATCACAACAGAAATTATGTTTAACGTGGTATTGAAGCACGGCACCGCGCTAAACGCAGACGGGACTCCGGTGCCTGCGACGTATGCCGCGTTAAGTCCGGGAACGTTACTTCGACCGTTCTCGAGCGCAAATTTCGACGGCGTGGATGGTTTTCGAAAATGGGTTGCACACTTCGACGATGCGGCCAGTAAAATCCGGTTAACAACGAAGCGCGTACTCTTGATGCCGAATGATGAGGACAAGTTCGAGAACAAAGGCGAAGAGTTTCGCAAGGTATTTCGCACGGTACACGCGAGGTGCGGCGAAGTCTACGCCAAAGCGTCCGCCACAAGTGTATGGGCACTCAAGCCTCAACCGCCAAACTTTGAACAAATGGATATACGTTTCACGTCAGAACTGCCGTCGCCTGAAGAAGAGCCGAAAATCGATGATGTCACGGATACGAAAGCGCGCGAAATGCTCACCACCCACTCCGAGGAGGATTCGTTTCTTCAAAACAAATTAGTTGAACCTTCTCATGTCTTCGAACAGTGGGAACCTGCGGTAAATAACACCACAGAGAGCGAACTAAACATTGCCGATCGCCTCAAAGAGTCCTTTTATGGCATGGAGCCGCAGAAGATCTTGAATGGAACCCAAGGAGCACTGAAATTTGCTCAAGTCATCGCGAGTCGTTCAATCGCGCGAACTCTGTTCGTGTACGATGATAAGAAAACGACTGATTTTTCAATCGCCGATTTCGCAGAGAAAGACGGGTATTCTATACTTGATCCTTTGGTGAAACCTTTCGGCGCGCGACTTGTAGATGCGGTCGAGTACAGAGACATAAAGAAACGAACTGTGGGTATAGTGAGCTTAAGTGGTTTGAAGAAAGCGTCTCGATTGACGCGCGGGACGCAAGTGTGCGTCTTGTACGAAATCGATGCGCAAGTGGTGAGAGATGTCGTCTATCCCAAGCTCGCGCCGTGCGATACGCGCGCAAAGGACGAAATTCCTCTCGTGCATCTGAAAAGCACTTCGAATGTAGACGAAGCAGCGTTGAAAACGCTCGAGGATACAGAGGAGGCAATGGCGGAATTTGCGAAAAGCATTCTCAGCGAGTGCTCTCCAGAAGTTCAGTTTTTATCGTCTGCGAGTGTTGTTGTGGACAATGACAATGATGCGACTGCGAGATTTAATCGCCCAACGAGCGATGCTTCTACCCCGTTTCCGACGGAAAATCACGACGTGTTCTGTTTCGGCTGTAAATCGAGCAAAGAGGGTGGATGTAAGGCTATCCCGCCGGCGTGGCTTACTCCAGAAGTCGCATCGATCTGGTTACAATGTTCAAAATGTCCGCACGCCGGTAGTGCTGGCTGTGCTCGCGTTCTCACCGCGCCGAATCCAGCGGAACCGTGGTTGTGTCCTTCGCACAAGTGCGCAGTGTGCGGCGATCTCTGCGGTCACACAGAGAAGACCACCTTACGATGCGTCGAGTGCGGGTTCGCGTATTGCGACACGTGCTCTTCAGGCGCCGAATTCGAAAAAGCGCACAAGAATGAGTGGGTGGAAAAGTACGGCTTTGTATTACCGTCGCATTCGGAGTACGTAAAGTGCGGCGTGTGTTGCGTGGCGGCGAAAGCTCCAACCGCGGTTGTGAAGAAACGCAAATCAAACGCGAACGCGGCAACAGCGACTTTAGTCTTGTAATGAATTCAACCGTGCGAAAAATTCTAAACACAGAATGTTAAACAACTATGTACACGTATCTATTAAAAATTTCGCATCTTTGGCACGTCGCCGTTATCATCTAAAATACCCAATCTAACAATGGCCGCTTTTACTCGACCTTCGCTATTCAACGTCCCAAACGGGGATTCGGATTCGCTCGGTAAACGTTTCGCTACTGTCAGTGGAGGTCTCGGTTCGTCATCATTTTCTTCTCCATCTTCACTCTCTTCGAAGGAGAAATACTGTTGTTGTTTTTCTCGTTGTTGTTGCTGTTGATGCTTTTGTTGGAAGCCAAACGCCTTCTCTCTCATCCTCGCTTTCTCGTACATCTCTACCTTCTCCTTTAACTTTCGTATCTCAATCGCGTACGTCTCCGCAATCACCGCTAACGTTTGCTGCTCCTTCTGCTCCTCGCTCCTTATCTCGTCTCTCAGCACTTGCGGATTGTTCGACGACTTCTTCATCTGTGCCGTCTCGTCTCGCAACTTGGTCAAAACGTCCTCTCTTTCCCGCTCGCGTATTTTCAGCGATAAAACTTGCCTCTCTAAACTCTCGTTCATCGTTTTCACCGCTGCCAACTCCGATTCCAATTTTCGTTCCCGAATCTCCATCTTCTCGCGTTCCGGAAATTGCTTTCCTTTCGTCTTCTCCTCCTCCATTTTGAGGCGAAACTGCTTCTCTTTTTTCTCAAATTCTCGTTCCAAGTGTTCGTTCATTTCCAACAGCTCTTCGCACCTATCCTCGGCTTTAAAGAGTAACTCTTTCAGTCGTCTCCGTTCGTCCTCGCTCGTTTCCATCGCTTTCTTGTGCGTCTTTATGATTTTCGTGAGAAATGAATTCGACGCGTCGTACGGGTTTTCGTCTCGCGACCAATCGCTCTCGAAGCTGCGCTCAGAGTCCGCTTCTTCTTCCAATTCTTCTGCTCCTTTACTGCTCATGCTGCTGCTAAAATCGTTCGTTCGGTCTTTCAAAGAGACCGACGATACAGTCTTCTTCGTCCTCGTCGTCTTCTTCGTCGTCATCGGATATATATAATACGTGTGATAGATAGTTTAAGCGTCTCAATGTGCGAGGAATGCTCTGTGGGATTTTGAATTTTTTGAAGCATTTCGCTCGTATTTTTACAACTACTCTACTGTAGAGTATTTTCAGCAGCGGCTGCGGCGCGTGTGTTACTCGCGTCTATGTCTCTCTCTTTCTGTTATTATACAACTTTAGAAACGCGATTGTTATTATGAAACTGGTGGCACGTGCAACTTTCCATCTTCGTATCGCCAACCGCGTGGGAGAGGACAGTTGTTGTCGAGGAGGTATTGTAAACACTCGGTGTGGTTGTTCGCGTGCGCTTTTTCTACGGCCAAATAGTTCCACGGCGCTTTGGCGGTTTCGCGCAAGTACTTCAAACATTCTAATTGACCGTTATATGCCGCCCACATACACGCACTTTTGTCATATTTATCATATTTACGCTCGACAAGATATTCGAGTATGTGGAGATGACCATTTGCCCCAGCGGCAGTTTCCGAATCCCAAGGCGCTTTGGCTTCTTCGTGTAAGTATTTGAGTACCTCAAGATCACCGTTTTGGGCAGCACGTGTACACGCCCACGTATTGATAGGACACTCATTTGCCACGCAATACTTTACCATTTCCAGATTACCTTGATATGCGGCCGTTCTAATCGTCCATTCATCCCACTCACACTTTTTCTCCTCTCGTGCCCACTTGAGCAACTCGAGTTTATTCGTTTTAGCTACTTCACGGCAGAAATATGGTTCGTCCATCTCTTTTCCCAGAAAACCCCTACCACCCCACGGATAATGCTCCCACGCAAACTCCAACGTAGATATCGACGACATCTCTTCAACTTTAAACTTCTTTTTCAACTCCCCCTTGCGAGACGATCTCTTAATCAACTTTCTCGTCTCCGTATTCACTCCGTACAAGAATTTCACATCCGTCCCGTTGAGTTTACACATCACGTGCTTCTCCACGATATCGCGACACGCGCCGCCATTCAGCACCGCCTCTCTGAACAAACGCCACAACGGCAAAGGTTTATTCTCGAGCAATGCGAGAGCGTTTCGTAGTCTCTCGTGTTCCTCTTCCGTCGAGTATTCGGAGGACACGAATTTCAAATCCGTTCGATTCAATCTCGGAATGATGTGTTTGAAACGCACATCGTCGTTATTCGCGACCACGTCCCACGAAGAATCTCTCTCACCAACCTTCCTCTTTCTCGCTCTCGTCGCGACTCCTTCTCTTCCAGAAGACATGATAACGACGATCGTTTTTCTCTTTGGTCGAGAGATATATTTGTGCGTCTTTCTTTTGGAGAAATGGTCGTTGAAATTCCACACAAAATGCGAGAACTTTGACGCTCGCGGATGATGATGAGCAGAAGAAGAAGAGGAGGAAGAAGTGAACCGCCGCCGCTCGAGAAGAAGACGGGCGAAGAGGGTTTGCAGACGAGGAGGACTTTGGAACGACCACCGCCTTCTCCTTCGTCGTCGTCGCCCGCGGTTAAGAAGAAGAGAAGAACATTTTGGCAAAACCGGCGACGGATGGAAACGAGAGAAGAAGAAGACCAAGACCCACTCTTTGGACGCGAATGGTCGCCCGGTGAAAACGATAGTGAAAACGGTCTGGTGAGAGTGGTCTCGTACAACATTCTGTGCGAATCCGCGACGAAGAAATACGCGAGAGAGCTGTACCCGAAGCAAACGAGGAAGGATTTACAAGCGGAAACGAGAATCGAGAAAATTTTCGAGGACGAGTTAAAAAGGTTGAAACCGGACGTCATCAATTTGCAAGAAGTGGAAGCGAAGAGGTTCAAGCAGATATCAAAAATGATGAGGAAATACGAGGGGTATTTCGTGAAGAGAGGGAAAGGGAAGACGGACGGGGTGGCGACGTTTTTTAGGAAGAGTAAATTCGCGACGGCGACGTGGTCGAAGAAGCCGACGCGGGTGGCGTTAGACGACGACGACGACGCGTTTGGTTTGGTTTTAGTGTTGGAAAACAGGAAAAATAGATCAGTTGTGGTTACCGGGAATGCCCACGTACTNTTCGCGCCAAAGAATGGTCTNGTAAAGTTAGCGCAGGTGAAAACGATCTTGGAGGCTATGGAAAGCGCGAAGAGCATAGCGCTGTCGAATTCGTCTTCTCGAGTGATGAAAATTTTCTCGTTGGATGGCAACTTTTTGCCAAACTCGGCGCTGTATAGTTTCATAGAGGAGGGGTACTTTGATAAAATGTCGTGTAACCGTAGAAATATGGGCGGATATTTGAGCGAGGATAGCAAGAAGGAAAAAGAATGTTACGACGAGGAGGACGAGGAAGAAGAGGCGCTCGTCGGGGGTTCGTTCAATGAAAGCAACTTGCAAAGTTGGAACGATGTAGACGACGTCAACACGCATGAAAACGTGTTCAATGGGTCGCTCATAACCAAACTCAACACTGCAAGCGGTCGCATGCGCTCGGCATATAAAAAAGTGCTAAAGGAAGAGCCTTCGTGGACGTCTTGTCACAGGAAGTTTGTCGGCACGACCGATTATATTTTCTTCGACGAGAGCGCGGCGAAGGTTATGAGAGTGCTCAAAACTCCCAATGCCCGCCAGTGGAATAACAATTTGCACGAAAAGAAAACTTTACCCAATAGAAAGTACCCAAGCGATCATTTAAGCATCGTCGCGGATTTTAGTTTTAAATAGTTAGATTTATTATAGATTTCACTCTTGCAGTGTGTACACGTAGTTTTTGTCGCATATATTACATGTGTGAATATTCAGGTGTATTATATCTTCTTCTCGTTCTTATTATTTTTGCGGCTCGTCATTTATGTATTATTGTTATCTGTTAGCCGAGCTGTTGATTCATCTTGCGACTGATGATTTCGCTAATTTTCGCCAAGTGGTGCTTCGCCATGTGCAACGTCTCGTCGTCGTCCAAACACTGCTCTAAGTCACCGCTCATGCCTTTCAGCACGTATTCGATGCCTAGCAATTTTTGCGCTCTCGACGTGGCGTCTCTCAACACCGTTTGATTATTCGTCAATTGATGCTGCTGCTGAGAACTCGGGGGACTTCGCAAGTCGTTCACAACCTGATCAAACATCGAGTACACGTCTTCAATTCTATCCGTATCGGTGCGGTGCTTGGCGCGACAATCCGCATCGTCTTCCTCTAACGGCGCTCGCCAAGCATCAAAACGTTCCCACGTGTCCAAATCGTCGTCGTTGAGGGGAAGCGTTGGAATGGCGTCGTCAAAGTCTTCCTCCTCGAGAGGCGCGCCACCTCTTCCCCCACCTCTACCACCATTAGGCGACGCAGATTCTTCTTTTTTCGACAAGGCGTGTTGATCGCTCTTCTTAACGTTTCCGTTATGATTCTCGTCGTTTGACCTCGCCTTCTCGTCTTTTGCATTCTTGATGTTTGACCCGTCTCCGGTCTCTTTTTTCAAATGTTCGAGCATGAGCTTCTCCAACTTTGATTTCGGTTGTTTCTCACCCGTCTCTTTCTTTGAAGCGTTTGCTCTCTGCTTCTCCTCCTTCTCCCTCGCCTTTTTCTCTTTTTGCTCCTCTTCTTCTTTTTGGTTGTCCATTTCCGATAACAACGCCGCCGCGACGAGTCCGTCCAACATCCCGCTGCCACCGCCGCCACCCCCACCGCCTCTTTTCGAGGCTTGAGTACCAGCTTTCGTCGATCGCGGTCGTTTCGTTCCTTTCGCAGTAGTGGTGGTAGTAGCAGTAGTAGTGGCAGCAGTACTAGTAGTAGTAGTAGTAGTAGTATTACTACCAGCATTCTTACCTTTACCGTTGGTATCCTTCTTCTTGGTAGCCGCAGTTACCGGCGCATCCACCTTCCCGTTCGCGATGAACGCCCTCCGTTGCTCCATATACTTTGTNTTCACGCCCGGCGAAATCACCGGCGCGTTCTCTCCAACCGCCTTCAACGCTTGTTGCGTTAAAAACACCCCGGAGTGCCCTTTAGACCCACGGTCTCTTTTCCCTCTCGTAGGTCCTGGCCTCCAGCCGTTTGGAATGTTTGGTCTATATTCCGTCTCCTCCGTCGGCGTCGGCACGAACAGCGTCGTCTTCCCTTCCGCCCCGGTTTTCACCTCCGCCGGAAGCGTCGAGTCCACAACCCTCACCCACTTCCCTTTCTCCTTTCCTTGCTCCTGCGGATGCTCCACAGCCGCGTTGTGCTGAAACAACCTCAACAACTGTTCCGAGGATACCCCTAACCGCCCCAACGCGAGCGCGTTCACTTCGTTGTGCAAAGTCTCCGCGCTCAGCTCGAACACGTCGCCGACGAACGCGGTTCTCGGCAAATCCGGTTTCGCCACTCGAAACAACGCGTAGAAAAACTCGTCCGGGTCCGGGTGTCTGGCCCAAAACGCTTTCGGTTTAAACGTGTCGCCGTAAATCAATTCCAGTAAAAATTGAAACCTTTGCCTGTACGGTAAATCCATGCCGACGCCTCGCATGTGCCCTAAACCGAGGAAACGGAAGAGCGTTTTCGTTCGAGAGAGAATCGTTCTGTTGTTTTGTGTATAATGTGTGTAATGTGTTTCATGAAAGTACTCCGTCGTAAGTATTCAGCGTCATCGTCGTCGTCGTCATCAAACGACGTACACGACGACCAGAGAGAGAGAAACGCGAGAGAGAAACGCGAGAGAGAAACGACGAGAGAAAAAGAAGCAAACGTAAAACAAAATTACGCCGATCATCATGTGATCACATTTAAAAACGTGAACACAATTGAAACGAAACGGATCTCTCCGCGCGCGTAAAGTGTGCCACGAATTACCTTCTCTGATCGGCCAACCGCCACTTCTTGGGTTGTTGCCCGTCCTGCGGGATCAAAATCTTCGACGGTTGCACCAACTTCTCATCCTCCGCGTCTTCTTTCTCCGCGTCCGTGTCCGTTTCAGACGACGACACCGTCGTCGTCTTTACCGTCGCGCTCGTTTTGGACTGTTTTTGCGCCTTTGGCGTTCTCGCTTTCTTCGTGATTTTAGGCCGCGATTCTTCTTTCTCTTTGTCCTCTGCGTCGTCGTACTTGGAGTTTGGAATTGGCACGCGACGATTTGCCGCCAGTATTATTCCCGGTTGCTGTTGTTGCTGTTGTTGATCGCTCATGGTCTCGTTTTGCGCGCGCGCGTGTTGAAGAAGAGGGTTGGCAGTGCTCAATTTTTGTGGTTTTTGGTTCGAACCTTCTTTCCCTTCAAAGAGGCGAGATTTTGCGATTTAATTATATGCACCATCGAAGCCGCAATTTCACGCAAGAGGAGAGTGTAAAAGGAGGGAAGGTGAGAAAGCTTTTGAGAATGAAATTCTGCTTTTTTTCAATTTGAAAAGCAGATTTGGCAAAGAACAGGAAAGAGAGTATTGGGAGTGCCTAAATACGAGCGCGAGTGCGGAGGGCAGCCAGCGCGATTTTTTTATTTCAAACAACCGCGTTCTCTCTCTTCTACTACTTTATCCCTTTCTCGTTACCAAGGGTTGAGCACGGCACCGTCGACGGCGTCGAAATCGGCGAAGAGGTTTTCGTCTTCGTCTTCGTTGTCGTCGTCGTCTTCGTCGATGGCGAGGAAACTCAAAAGAGGTTTTCCGAGTAAGAAAAAATGCTCCTGATTTCGCGCCGTCATGTGCGCTTTGTAGATCGATGGTGGAGTGATAATTTCTTGCTCTTTGGTGATGATGTCTTTTTTGTGACGATAGATCGTGTCGTCGTTTTTGGAGACGAGAGAGGCGATGAGGAAAGGTTCGGTTTCCGCTCTCTTTCGGAGCGAGGCGGAGGCCGCGACAAAGCTCTGTTCTAGAGAGTAGTCTCCTCGAAGAAACTCGGAGAGTTTGCGGAATCCAGTCACGTTGGCAGAAAGAAGCTCGGAATATTTAACAAAGATGATGGAATTCTTTGCCGTTTGATCGTTTGCGTCGAGCATAGCTTCGGCGAAAGAGAGTATCGCGTTGGCGTACGCCCCGTTTGATTTTTCAATCTCAGCAGCCATAGCGTTCTCGAGACCGGTAAAGAATGGTACGTCCACGCTCGCGCTCATGAACCGCACAATTTCCACATCCAATGCAATTTCAGCGTTTAAATTGTTTCGCATCACGGATTGGAAGCTTGAACCGTCCAAATCGTCTCGTTTCGTCCGCGCCCATTCCTCCAGCGTTGAGATTATCGAGAGGTACGAGGACGTGATAACATCTCTGGGATCCCGCACAACGAATACGGTTCGGAAGGATAAATGTTCTGGAAACATAGATTGCATGCGTTGAGGAGTTAGAACAGTACCACCATCACTGGTGACAGACACCGTCCCCACATCATCATCGATTGCGCTCTTGTCGTTGCTCGCGGAAACTCTCGCCGTTTTCACTTTTTCCACTCTCTCGTACTCTCTAAACGCCTCTTGAAAGAACGCATCGCCCCCGGAGAACCTTTGCTCCACGTGCGCTGCAATTATTGACCCATCGATCGTTTTTTTCGACTCTCGAATCCGTTCGTCTCGAAACATCGCCTCGTTTTCGCTCGGCACATCGCGCAACGAAAAATATTGCAACGTCTTTGTTGTTTTCGTCGTCTTTTTATCCTTTTTCTCGGATGTGAACACGGTGGTTCCCGAGAACGAAGACGACTTCTGGACGACTCCCCTTCGCTTCCTTTTCGACCACGCGGACGACGACGACGCGCCGCCATAACCACCACCTCCAATCATCCCGCGTAAACCAATCTCGCTCGCCCGTTCCGTCTCCCTCAATCGCACCACCCCTTCAAACACGGCGAGATACAAAAACGAGCCCCCTAAGAGGACGAAACTTCCAATCCTTTTCGTTTGACTCCGTTTCGATTGCATCATAAAAATGGAGATTGGTATCAACACCAAAATTATAAAAACCACGACGACGTCGAACTCGAACGTTTTCGCGTACCCGAATTGTTTTTGTCGATGACTTGCGGACATCGTACTCGTCGTCGTCCTCGTCTATATTGTGTGTATAATGTGTGGGAGTCTCTTAAAAAAAACTGTGCACCCACCCTCGTATTTTTTGAAAAACATCGGATTCCTCATTTTTAACACGCGCAGTAATACTACGAACTACAAAGAATACTACTCATACTACTACTAAATCATCATCTCGACACCACGAAGGAACAAAAGTTCAACGGGCCAAAAACGACGGTTTTTGAAACGCGGTGCAATCCTGATACTTCCGCGCGATGAGAAGAAGGTAGAGTCTTGTTTTTCAAAAGAAGACGATGATGACTTCGACGCGTTTGCAACGACCGCCAGAAAGAGAAGAAGAAGAAAAGGAGGAAAGATTCTTCGCGGTGACGTACACGAACGAGACGCACAAAAAACGACCGAAATGGAAAGACGGATTTGTGAGAATAGTGCGGTGTTGCGCGGCGTCTCATTCGGGGTCGCTCTCGGTGGTTTTGTACGGCGCAAATGCGCAGAATAATCGGCTCGTTTGAGGAAGTCACGAGAGAAAGTTTCGCGTCGTCCTCGGAAACGACGAGGAAAAAAGCAGGCCTTGAAACGATCGCGAAAATTTCGCGCAAAGAGACGAAAGCGATTCAATCGGTTTTAGAAAAGTTGGAAGAAGAAAATACGATCGAGGAATTTAGCGGATACAAAGTTGAAATCGACGAAGAGTTTGGAAAGGACGGGAACGCGGTGTCGAGACAAAAGGCGATGAATCGGTCGGCAGACGTTGGGCGGGAGACGTCGCTGTTTCGGGCGACGAGGAGTATACGCGAGAGTCAGACGCCAGCGTCGTTTCGGAATCCGATGTTTACTAAGACGACGACGGTGACAATAGATACGCTTACGCCGATACAGACGGTTGGTGTGAGTGCGAAGGACGTCGCTGGGAAACGATCACGTATAGAGGAGGAGGAAATGAACGACGTCGGTCTTCGCGATGTGGGCGCCGCCGCTTCGAAGGAAAACGAGCAGCCTTGTAATGCGGCGAAACAGCCAAAAAGAGTAAACATCGCGGCAGCGTTGAAAGAAAGGCTCGCGAATTTGACAAAACAGAAAGAGGAAAAGGAAAAGATGATGGAAATAGTAGCAGTGGAAGAAGAAGAAGAAGAAAAACACACGGAGGACGAAGAGGCGATGGTTCCACAGCGCGTGGTGAACTATGGAAATACGAATTCTTCATACGCGCAGCAGCAACAGCAACAACAACAACACAATGGTAATAGCAAGAATAATCAATATCGATACGCGGAACCGACGATTGCTATCAAGTTTCCGTTCGAAAAGCTTTCCGCGCACGTCGCTTTACGGTTCGAAGGCGGCGTTCGAGAATACCAAAACTACCTCCTCTCGACTTCGTGCGAACAACTTTCGCTCAAGCTCAGGAACGTTTCGGACGCGGTGCGAACGGTCGTACACGCTCTTCCGCAGCAAAAAAGAGGCGCACCGGTTGCGACGACCTCGGTGCACGTGAACACTACTGTCGATCCAAAAAACTTAGGCATTAGACTTGGACGACAGTATCGGATTCATTACTGGAGCGAGTGTAAAATGACCGCGTACAAGACGCAAACGAAAAAAGACGAAGAGACCGGCACCGTTAAACTATCTAAAACTGTCGTCGAACTCACGCTCGGTAGGTGCGAATACCATAGACCGAACGATTTTGCAAAAGGTGACGTTTACGTGCTCTCTACAGATCCAGGCTTTTTTCTCTCCTCTCCCGTGGCAAAAAATACTCGACAAGGTATGGATACGTACAAAAACTGGACCGGCGTCGTCGCATCCACGTGGCACGCACCCGATAAAGAAGGCAAGATGCATGTAGAAATGCTCGGCGATTTACCGAGAACACTGAAAGAGTCGCTCAAGAATAGCTCGAACGGTGGATGGGTGAAGAGAAAGTCCCTCACGTTATACGCAGCGCGAGCTCTGAGCGCTTTCGGCGAGTTGGAGGAGATGAAGAATGCGCTCGAAATGGTCAAAGAAGACACGATGCCACTCATGCGAATGATAATGAACCCATCAGTCGCAGAACTGACCAGCGAGCACGCGGAAAATATAGCAGCTGACGAGGAGGAAGATTTTCAAGATTTGGAGTTTACGTTCCAGAATCAATACGGTTTGAATCACGATCAAGCTGTCGCGATGAAGGGAATGGTAAACACAGAATGCGGCGTGAGTTTGGTGCACGGTCCGTTTGGGAGTGGTAAAACGAAATTAGTCGCGAGCTTTATTCGCGAACACGTCGCGAGTGTGAAAGATATGCAGCACAAGCTGGGTGTTCTTCCTCCGGATACGAAACAACGAAACGGCAGAATTTTGGTTTGTGCAAACACCAACGTCGCTGTCGATCGCGTGTTAAAAACGCTCCTCGAGAATGGTTTCACCGATTTCTGTCGCGTCGGTTCGTTGACCAAAATTGACGCGGACATTCTCCCATTTTCTATTCACGCCAAGCGTGACTCGAAGAAAGGCAACACGCACATCGAAGAACTCGAGAAAGCGCTGAAAGAAAACGAGAAAATTTCCTCGAGAAGAAAACGCATCGAAGAAGAAATCAAAAACTTGAAAATAAAAGGCGCCTTACAAAAGCGCGCCAAGTTGGTGAAATCCGCGCCAGTGGTTGCCGTGACGTGCAGTTCTTGCGTGAACAAGCACTTGGAAGATCAAAAGTTTGACATTTTAATCTTGGACGAGTGCTCGCAAATGACTGAGATATGCAGCCTTTTGCCGTTAGCTCGGTTCGGCGTGAAACATTTGATAGCGGTTGGAGATCCGAAGCAGTTACCGCCGGTTTTAGAAAGCAACTTGGAATATCCGACGATTTCTGAGCAACAACCCACGTTATTCGTGCGACTTGCGAAACTTGGGCTACCCGTGACGCTGTTGCAAACACAATATCGAATGCATCCGCTCTTGAGCGAAGTCCCGAACGCACATTTTTATGAGAACAAATTGTTGGATGGCGTTTCGGCGAGCGACCGCGGAGCGTTACTCGAAGGAGTACCTCCTTTGGTTTTTTTCGACACGCACGGCGAAAACGCGCGAGAAGAGCGAGGAGGCCAGTCGAAATTCAACGCTTCCGAGGCGCGCGGGTGTGCTGTTATCGCGCGCGAGCTTCTAAACCGCGGATTGAAACCAAAAGATGTTGGTATTATTGCGTTTTATCGCGCGCAGGTGGATTGCGTGAACTCGTATTTAGTAAGAATGCGCGTCGGTGCGACTACCACTGCGGATATCCTCGCGCCATCAGAATTGGACGAGGAAGAGGATGGCGAAATTCAAGTTTCCACAGTAGACGCGTTTCAAGGCCAAGAGAAGAAGGTTATTATATTGACGCTTTGTGGAGCATTTAAAGGATCAAATTCGTTCACGACGAGGGAGCGTTTGAACGTCGCGCTGACGCGTTCGCAGAGACACGAGTTTATCGTCGCCGATTCGAACGAGATTGGGAGAGACTGTCTCGCGTTACGCGATGTCTTGAGTAAGGCAAGAAAAACGCCGAGTGGTTATCATCCTGCTTCGCGACGCATCGATGACGTCGTGTGTAAATGGCCTTCGTTAGTTACGGCTACATCGTGCGATTTCGATGTCGCGACGGATATCGAACGGAATGCTGAATTAAAGGAAGATGACGCCGATGGGGAGAGTGAGGATATCGTGTGTGTTCACGACGACGCCGACAATGCCAATAATGATATAGCATCACCCTCGTCTTATACCGAATATGATGACGATGAAGATGAAGAAGAAGATAATAGTGATGAGCCTTCGCCGCCGGCTTCTCCGAAAGTCGAAGAGAAAGTTGAGTTTGATATGAACGAAGCCGAGAGAAAGAACGAGTACGATCCTTCCTCGTGTCCTCAGGAGTACCTTCCGATCATAGAAAAACTTGAAGAGATTGAAATACAGCCAGATGAGTATTACTTGTGGTACAAGAAACTCTCAAGAGCTTTGTTATTTCGCGTTCAGGCGGATCGCCGGTGGTGCGAATTGGACAATAAAATGCGCACGATGCTCCACGACCTTGGCTTCCCTGGCATCGACCACGTCTCGTGGAAATGGACGTCAAAACCGCTCCGTCGCGCAATCTTCGAGAAGTTCTTCCCTGCTTTTGCGTACTACGTCCACAAACACTTCGGCTACGAATACACTCGCATGCGTAAACTCATCGAAAAATACGACTCGGTCGACGCTTTGCGAAAAGACGAAACCGGCTTTGGTCTTCACGCCATACGAGAAGCCGAAACGCAAGATTTAAGCGAACGCGGCGCGAGATGGTTGACCAGGAAGTTGAGCTCATCAGAATGAGATAGTAGCAAACCATTGTAGCATTTGGCATTTCAACGTTCATAGAAATATGAACTCGTAGTATTCGAAAAAATTAGAGAAAGTCACTTCATTGAAAATCCGCGCAGCACACACAAACACGCACGAACATATCAACCGAGCAAATGGCCGCCACTCTCCGCCTCCAAAAAGAACTCAAACTCCTCCTCAAATCTCCCGAACCCGGCATCGTTGCCAAACCGTCCTCCTCCACCAATATTCTCGATTGGTACTTCCTCATCGACGGACCGAAAGACACCGCTTACGACAAAGGAAAATACTTGGGCAAAATTCTTTTCCCGAAAGATTACCCGTTTAAACCACCCGGCATCATCATGTCCACGCCGTCTGGGCGGTTCGAACCGGGGAAGAAAATATGCATGTCCATGTCGGATTATCACCCGGAAACGTGGAACCCCATGTGGTCGGTGTCGAGCATTTTGAAAGGGATTCAGAGCTTCATGGCGGACAACGAGATAACTGCCGGAAGTATTCGAACGAGCGAACAGGAAAAGAAAAAGTTGGCGAAAGAAAGCGTCGCCTGGCTGGTGAGAAACGCGCAGTTTAGGAAAGTGTTCGCGGAATTAATCGATGCGATGGAAGAGGAAGAGAGGAAGAGAAAAGAGGAGAATAAGGAGACGAACGAGTGAGGTATTGGGGCGTCGCCTTTGTCTTCGGAGAGAAGAGGCGACGCCGAGTTATTTTCAATGTTCGTGATTGTTACGGCATTTGTAATTCTCTTTTTCGCCTGGGCTATGAAAATCACCGCGATGATTGCGTAGTCACAGTTGCAGTAGTCGTAGTAGTCGTAGTAGTAGTATAAGCAGCATTAGTGAGTGAATAGAGGGAGAAGATTAAATAGATGACGCGACAGCGGAAGCCAAAAAGATACAGTTTTTTCACGAGAAAGTTACAGATAAATCAGCGTATATATTATATAGTTCACAATGAAACACACATCTAACAAGTTATGGAGTTCTTGAGCGAAGTTAAGACGTCGTAGTACTCCTGCAAATCATCCCCGTTCGGAACAGAATTATTATTGTTGCTCGCATTCTTCCCGTTCTTTTTCTTTTCGGCGGTGGCTTTCTTACCTTTCACGTTCGCAACTTTTTGGACTCCACCACCTCTTGCGACGACACCATTACCGTTGGTGGTGGTGTTACCTTTCGCGACGCGTTTCGTACGTTTACCTTTTGGAACGTTCTTGAACGAATCTTTCGTCGTGGCGTTTTTCGAGCCCAGAGGACGTCCGCGCTTGCGATACATGATATCGACGTCGTCGTATTGAACTTTTGGTCCTCTCGATTTAAGCGCCGATGGTTTCATCATCCCGATTCCGTTTGGCGTGTTGCTATTGCTATTGTTGTTGACATTTATTTGATTGGCTAACATGGCTTGGTTTTGATGCGCGTTCATGAACTCTTGCCCGCCCAGTTGATGCTGTTGAAAGGGCACGCCACCCATACCTCCGTACATCCCCATCATGCCGTGTTGCTGTTGCTGCAGTTGCTGCTGCATCATCAGTTGATACGCAATCTCCGGGGAAATACCGTTGCCGTTGTTATCAAACATAGCCGGTGGCATTGGAGGGAGCATACCCATGCTAAGTGCCGCCGCTATCGGGTTGAACTGTTGTTGGTCGCCTCCGCCTTGTTGTTGTTGTTGCATTTGAAACATCGCCGCCATCTGTTGCTGCGCCATCATCGCTTGCATCATCTGCGCCATAGCTAATTGTTGATGCGGTACCATCTGTACATTGCCATTGCCACCGTTAATCATATGTGCCATCGCTGCCGCCGCTGGATCGTTGTTAGTACTGTTGCTATTCGCCGGTCCGGGCGGCTCGGCGTTTTGCTGCTGCTGCTGTTGTTGCTGCATCATTTGCTGCGCTAAAATAGCGTTTTGATACTCCATCGGCATCGGAGGTAACACGCCATTTATACCACCAACGTTTTGCTGCTGCTGTTGCATCGACGAGGGATCTAAAAACTGCTGCTTCTGGTTATGCATCATCAAAAAAGGATTCCCGATGTGCGCCGCGTGCTTCTCGGCGGCGGCTTGATTGGCCGCCTGCGCAGCCGCTTGCTGCGCCGCCTCCGCCGCGGCTCTCGTGATGTCTTCCCCGCAACTATTCGCGGTGTTTGAAATCGTCGCCGGCGTTTCCTCTTTTCTATTATTAGTATCGTCGCCTTCTTCTTCTTCTTCTTCTCCTCCCTCCCCCGCTCGCGGCTTCTCTCCTTCTTCCGCGGCCTCGGCGGCGTCGCCTTCCCGCTCTTCCGTCTTTATCTCCCGCTCTTCTTTCGTTTCTTCTTCTTCTTCCGCCTCGTCTCCTTCTTTCACCCGTTCGTTTTCTTCTTTCGTCGCGTCTTCTTCGCTCGTGTTGTTGTTGTTGTTGTTGTTGATATTTTTATCCTCCTCTTCTTTTTGCTTTTTTTTGTCCTCCTTTTCCTCCTCCTCGGCTTGCTCGTCGACGTCGTCGTTCACTCCTTTTCCTTCTTCTTCTTCTTTCAGAGGAGGTTGTTGCTCTCTCTGTTGGTTCAAATTCGCTTCGACGACGACTTCTTGGTTTTTCTTTTCTTTCTCTCCGTCGTCGTCGTCCGCCGTCGTCGCCATCACCGCGCGAACGCGATGTTCACCGTCTTCGTGCATTTTCGCGCTCTGCGCGTATTTCCGGTTTTGACTTCGCATCAACTTTGCTTTTTCCTGCGCCTCGTGGCGATTCGTCGGCGCTCCTTTTTCTCCACCGCGCTTCATTTTTTCTTTTCTTCGCTGGATTAAAGAGCGCAGAAATATTTATTTCTCCCGTTGTTTTTTATTAATGCGGACAGACGAGATGAAATTGAATCGTTGTCGCGCGTACCAAAGAGCTCTCTCTTGCAAAAAGTTTGATCTCAGCGATGAATGTCGCAGATAAAACCTCGTTCGATTCGTTTCTCGAAAGAAATCGGACTTTTCTCGATCGCGCGTTCGTGTACGCGCGCGTTGAATTTGCTCAATTTTTAGTCGAGCTGGCTTTTGATGTCGCAAAGGGCAAGAAACCACACACCACGTTCGTTATTATTATATTTTTATTCAAAACGCGAAGAAGAAGTACGATCAAATGTGCCTTCTCGCGACTCGTACTCCCGAAAGATTTTCGAGTACACTTGAATAAACGTACCTCTTGCGTTCGAATCGATCGTTTTTAAGGTAATCGATACCGCGTAGTCGTCTGTGCAGACAGATAATAGCACGCGCGCAAACGATTTAAAAAAGAGTGACGTATGGAAGAAACCGCCGCAAAACATAAAAAAAAGGACAAAAAAGTTTCGATTTCGAGATTTTTCTCGAGATGTTTTTGAGAAGAAAAATATCGAAGACACTTTGGGCTCAAATTTTATATAAGAGAACTCTGTAGGTACGAATACGTAAGAATACCGAGAAAAAGAGAGCGTAAAACCGGAGTCTTCTGAAGTCAATGTAGCAAAACGGACTGCCGAACGACGCACGGGAGTGTATAAACTCGACTCGAGATCCGGTAATTAACGTTTGCAAGGAAAAGGAGGAAAAGGAGAAAGCGCGCGCGCGAGCGCGCGACAACAAAGTCAAAAATGTAATAAGGGCTAAATTGAAAATAATTCCAAAATCTATTTCTCTCTCTCTCTCTCTTTCTCTCTCTTTGTGTCTTTAAGATACATCTTCTTTACCATCAAGATAATCGACAAACAAAAGCTTTTAATCCTTGCCGCCTTCCTTGGCCTTGGCGGCGAGAATACCGGCCACGCCGCGGAGTCTACCGGTTCTTCTCGCGGCGATAAGACCAACCTTCTTACCCGCCGGCGCGTCACCACGAACAGTCGAGGAGTGACCAATGTGCTGGTGGTTACCACCACCGTGGGGATGCTCTACTGGGTTCATCGCAACACCTCTCACCTTCGGCCACGAGTTGCGTTTCACTCTGTACTTGTGGTACGCGGTACCCGCCTTCAACAAGGGCTTATCGCATCTACCACCGCCAGAGATTTGACCAACGGTCGCTCTGCACCCACTCGGAATCGTCTTTTTCGCGCCAGACGGCAATTTAATTCTAGAAAATCCAGTCTCCAAGTTGTGGGAGATCAAGATGCAGTATTCGCCAGAAGCCTTGGCTAACACTCCTCTGTCGCCGAGTTTGGATTCGACGTTGCAAATGATCGAACCTTCCGGCATGGCGGACACCGGCATGATGTTACCGACAACCAACTGCGCCTTTTTACCGGCGTAGATGAATTGACCGGTGTACGTGCCTTCCGCCGCGACAAACAATTCCTTTTGGTGCGCGTAGCGTCTCGTGTTGCGAAAAGTAACCTTTGCCAACGGCGCGCCGCGTCCCGGGTCGTGGATGATGTCCGTCACGACGCCTTTGATGTACCCGTGTCTTTCGGCAAAGTCCGCGGTTCGGTGCTTCGCCGCGCCTTTACGCGTGTGCGTGTGGGAACGGAAAACCGATCCTTTACCCTTACTGTAATATGATTTGAGGAAAGAAGGGAGAGAAAAGGGTGAGCACAGAAGAACAAACGAGAGAGAGCTGGAAAGAAGGACTTTAAAAACGACCGCCCCTGGGCAGACAACTGCGCGACATTCGATTTTTGAGATGATTTCCAACCCAACCGAAACACGACGCGAACGCGGAACGCGACAAAAGATCCACCCGTTGCGTTCAAACGTCTCGTTCGCACGCGTTCGCGTCCTCTTTTACCCCTCTCGCTCGCGCGAACACCTCCATCCAGGTATAATTTCGACCGCGCACATTGTCTCCTCTAGCCCTCGTTTTGGGAATAGAGGCGAAAATGTGCGTAAAAAAATTGAACCACAGCGCGCGCAGTTCAACGCGAACGTCCATCCGTCCNCGCGTCCCGCGAAATGAACGAAGAAACGATATCTCTAACAAACAATCAGAGAGAAAGCGAAAGACGCAAACTTACCGGCAACCTCTGATAACGCGACCCATTTTTGTTTTTAATGCGTTTAGTAATGAGGAGAGAGCGTGCCACAAAACGAGAGAGACCCTTTCGTTTGCACCAAAAAAAAGTAGACGCGCGTTTCAAAATCACTCGAATGTGATTTTCTCTCTTGACTTTTTTCCGTTGGTTCGTGTTTTTTTAAACGCGTCAAAGACAGGTAGAGAAGCGCTTCGTGTGTTACGAGACGAAAGAAGACAAAGAATACGAAGCGAGAGATACTCACAACGCGACGGTCTCTTGCGATGAGGAATAACAACAACACCGAGTACGACGACGACGAAAACGAAAACGAGGAGGAAAACAAAGTCGAAGAAGACAAAGAAGAAGAAGAAGATGCTGTGTTGTTTTCTCCCGATGATGATGATGATTTTCAACCCGTGCCTTCCGCGGTGAACACTCCCATGAATGCGTTTCAGAGAAGAGATCAAAGATACGAAGAAGAAGAAGAAGAAGAAGAAGAAAACGAGGACAGAGAATCGACGTCGCCGATGGTTTTTGGACGCGGTCGTACTCATGAGAGCGACGCGTCAAATGGACAGGATTTTTTAGCGCAGACGAAGAAGAATCAAAAGGACGATTCGGCGAAAGCGTCGCCGGATGGTGCTCGAAGCGAAGAAGGAGAGGAGGACGTCGAAACCGCCAAAAGTGGTGGTGGTGAGATGGAAGATGAAAACGTGGAGATGAAATCCCCGCTGGCGTTTTTGTTTCAGAAAAACAAAAGGAGAAAAGAGAACAACAAGAACAACGGCACGCCGAAAGAGTACGACCGAGACTCGTATCGCCACGGCGCCATGTGGGCGTCGATTGGTTCGCCCGCGTTTCCTCACAAGAATCAAAGCCGAGTGATGAATGCGAATAATTTCAACAACGATAACAATAACGAGAATAGCGACATTACCACCGGTATGGACGATACCAACAATACCATGAACGACGCCGAGAATAAAATGAATAACAATAATAATAAACAAGTTGAGTTTGAAGACGCCACGGAATCGTTCGGAGGTTCAGCCGGAAAAGCCACAGATTTCGGCGTGGACGAGAAAATAAACAATCGCAATCGTGCAAAGATGCGCATGTCTTTACCAGCTAACCTCGCGCAGTCTGTCGCGAGTCCGCTACCAATATCGAAGCGCGTTTTAGACCGCATCGAGTGCCTCGGCCCAGAATTAGCGCGAGTGCAAAAGATCATGCTTTTGACGGGCATCTTCCTCGACTTTTGGGGGAAGTTTTCGTTGGTCAGAGAGTTGAGACGTTTTTCCGTGACTGCCTCGTGGTTATGGTTCTCCCTCGTGTTGATTTTCTTCCTCATCTCGGGATGTTTGACGACGTCCTACTGGCTCTTGCACTACCCGATGCCGGAGAAACCGGCAAAAGAGGACAAAGAAGCGAATGCGGTGGTGTTTGGGTACACAAAATACGACTTTAAAGTGTTTGTTCGACGTTTTGGTGCTATTTGCGCAGCCTGTCAGCTTGGGACTGCGTTTGCCGCGTGGAGAGCGTTGAGAAGCCACGACGTGCGTCAGCGCAAAGCGGAGATGGATTTGCGCGGCATGCAACTCGTTGATTGCATTTTTCTCTCTTTACCCGTGGCTACGTTGCAATGCTACATTGGCATGATGTGTTCATCTCCATTTGCCACGTGTCCAGACAGAAATGGTTTCGATTACGTTTTATTCTCCGCCGTAGCTGGTGGTTTGCTCAGCGGGACGCTATGTTTCGTTTCCTTGGATTTGCACGAAAAGCCGCCGGCGTATTCTTGGCGCGAATATTGGGGCGTGCACAAAGCGCACTTATCAGAGATGCTCGCCAAGTTCAACTTTAGATTCTTCGAGCTCACGGCGCGCGTGGTGACGATTGGTCTGTTCGCATCCGTGTGTGGTGCCTGGGTGTTTTTGGTTTTCTTCGTGCACATCTTGTGCATCATCGGTTTGATGCGCATCAAACTCTCGGGCGTTCCGGACAGAAAGAAAATCTGGAGCAAGTTTGTAGAGTTGAAAAGCGTCGAGTTACCGTTTCAATCAGCAAAACGAATCGCCAAAAATGGTGGCAAAAAGAAGACGATCCGAATTCCAGTTTTAGACGACGTGAAATTGCTCGTGTGTTGCTTGATTTGGCCGCCGAGTTGTTTCGTTTCAAACTCAACCGATAAGAAAGGCCGATTCTGGTGGCGTTCGACGACTTGTCCGAGGAAGACATTCTGGGGATTAACTCGCGAAGACGCATTGATTCCGTTCGTTTTAATCTTGATGCTCTTCGCGCTCGAAAATGGTACCATGCTCGTTGTCGTTACGCACGTCGCGGTGGACCATTGGTACAGATACTTGGGCATGGCGACGTTTATTAACTTCATCTGGCTCTCTTCGGCAGTCATTTGGATATCGTCGGCGGCGTTGTGGAACCCGTTCACACCAAAAGGCCCACCGTTGGCTTATCCAAGCGCGAACGTCGCGGCGCCGGAAAACTATCGACTTTCCTCGATATCTTCTTTCAAGGATAAAAAATCTTCGATGGGCGGTAGACGTTCGGGAGTGAAGCCTTTTGCTCGACGCTCGAGAGCGTGGGTCTCGCCGACCGCATCGCCAGTAATTGAAGTCGATGAGACTGGGAACAGTAACAATAACAACGCTTATGGCGAGAATATTGACGAAAAGTTCAACGCTGCTGCGGCGGAAGCGACCACGACGTCTCCGATTCACGAATACGACAACAACACTCATCGCATCGACACTTTTCGCGACCATGGTGTCGTAGAAACGATGAATGAACGCGCCGGCGATGAAGAAATGGCTATTGTTCGTTCGCCAGACGTCATTGTGGACATCAATAACACTGCGTACAAAGTTGAAGACTCGGCTGGGGAAGAAGAGGATGAAGATATGGAAAGCTTCCAAACGAACGAACCGTCGGCGTTCGCGAACATGATTGATCGAACGGGCGAACACGAAATGCTCCGGCGTTCGCTACAATGGCAGCGTGCGTCTGAGGAAATGAAGAAATCAGTCACGGACGTCAAGATGAGAGCTGAAACGGATTTAGCCGCGGCGCGAGCGGCGATGAATTTCTTAAATAGAGAAAGTGTCGAGTCTGCCCAAGGCGAATCGGACAAAAATTACGCCGAGGAGGAGCAGGAAGAAGATGATGATGACGACGAGGAAGAAGAAGAGTTGAACCGAACCATGAGTAGCGACGCGTACATCGAATCGATGCAAAAAGGTAGGATGACGAACGAAGTGACCGGCGATGCGTACGTGGATGCAATGCGCTCTCCGGGAGGATCCATTGCGAGCGACGGAAACTCGCCGCTTGGAAAAATGAATAGCATGAATAGTCCGAGAGAACAAGAGCAAGAACGCGGGGAAGAAGAACGAGAAGTTGCCGACCCGTGGGGTTTCGACGAAAATAAGTTGAAGATTGAAAACTCCGTCGATGTTGACGATGACGATATTGTGAACAACGAATCGCCGACGACGTTTCCGAGCCGAAGAAACTCTGGTACGTTACAGACACCCATGTTCTCTCCAGTTGCCCAACAACCGAAATACGCGGACGAAGACGAAGATGAGGAGACGAAGCAACCAAAGTTCTCGCCGAGATTGACGAGAGCGCAATCGAGAGCGCAACGTTCTGCGAAATACTTTAAATGATTACATTTTTTAATAACTAAGAATTAATGCTGTATGCTTGCAATCATAATCTAAAACTCGTCTTCGCGCGCGGTGTCGCCATACTTTCGAACGCCATTTCGGATGCGAGCAGTTCGTAGGACGCGACTATTAGCTTCATCGCNCAATAAAGACGGAATTTTTTCGTGCATTCGCAACTCGTGCGACGCCTCGTCAAGCTTTTCAGCGAGCTGACCAACCTTGACGAGAACGTTCGCGGCGCCTACTGCGACAACGGAGATTGCACCGAAAAACATTGCCGATACTCGACGAGCAACCGCTGGTTTCTTGTAATTGAGATATGCGAACCCGCCAAAGAGAATGGCAAACTGTGCCATATCTCGAGCCGGGTCCGGAGCGTCCACGTCCTGTGGGAACGCGTTCAAGTATTCGTCGTGCGCATGTCGTTCCTCTTCTTTCGCGAGCATGGAAATGAGAACGTCGCTCTCTGACTGTTTACTCGTGTCGTTCAAACGAGTAAATATCCTCTTGATTCCAGGAACGTGTCCACTCCCAACTACGCCAACAATCTTATGAACTCCCGGTCCTGCCTGTTTTGCCGCTCTGTGTAAAGAATGTGCGAGTATGACGTCTCTTTCGTCTAAAATCGTTCTTCGAACATCTTTTTCTGTTTCGCTATTCGACGCGTCCAAGAAAACGCTACTGCTAAACGCCCCTTCGCCTTTGAACCCTTCCTTCCTAGTCGACTCTATAATTTTCCGAGCGCACTGTCGGACTACTTCTAAATCTTTTGCACTAATCTTCGTAGTTCTCGATGATGATGACGACGAAGTTTCTCCTCCATTTCTATCGTTCAAATCAATTTCCTCCTCCTCCACTTCTTCCTCCACTTCTTCCTCGTTTGCTTCGCCCGGCGGCAATGCCACGTTCATTCCTGCGCTCAAAATCCTCTTCAAACATTTCAGCACTTTCGCGGGATCCTCGCACCCGTATTTTTCCGCGACTTCGCGCACTCTTTCCCCTGGATTTCTCAGCGTCTTTTCTTTCTTCTCCTTCTCTCTTCTCCTTCTCTCTTCCCTTCTCTTCTCTTTACTCCCGTACCGAACTCGTTGCATCACGCGCGAAGCGGTAACCTCTGCGCTCCTATCACCGAGAACGACCAACGCGCCAATATCGCCCGCAACTTCGATTGCTTTCGTGAACTCATTCCCTGCCGGTGAACCGACGATTAATCCGCCCAGTTGGTACACGAAACCCGGAACGTCTTTCAGATTTGACATCACGAACTTGAGCGCCGAAGGAATATCTCGAATCTTTTCAACCGTTTTCTTCAACACCTCTCGTTCGCCGAGCGATCGATTGAGCAGTAACTTCTCCAAGCGGTTTTTGTCGAGCTCGATGAAGATAATCTCTGGCCGTTCTTCCCGTATGATTCGTTCCGTGGTTTCCGCGGAGTCTTTAGAGACGTGCGCGGTGCCGACGAGAATGACTTCTTTTCCATTCGAAGAAGACAAACGCAAGACGCAACGTTCGAGGTCAATCTCCGCGGGCGTGCGAGCGTCGAAATCGAGTTTGAGTATCGGCAAGCCTCCGTGAGTGGTTTCAAAGGTGATCTCCGGAGGGGAATTGGCGGAGGCGGACGTCATGCTGATGATGCGAGAGGGCTTCTCGGAAGGCGAGGGCGTCTCTTATTGTGTCGAGTCTACTCCTAACTGTATTTGTTTTCATATTGCTTTAAATAATATTTGCACTAATAATATACGGAAGAGAACGCGAACAATCACCCCTCTCTTCTGATACTACCTACAAACTACGCGAGGACATACTACTATACAACGTGATGACTAAACAGCATCATCATTACTAGATGAACGTTTTAAGGCGGCGTCAACGCCGCCGCGGGCTGACTAAAATTTAACTTTTGAGGCGTCGCGGCTGCGGAAGGCGATTTGGTATTCGGATTCTTCGACGCCGACGCCGAAGCGGGCGCTTGCGTCGTCGTCGTATTTTTCTTTACCGTGGAAGTGGAACCTGTGCCTTGGAAACGAGACATGAAGCCGTTCAAGTTTTTCTTGGCATCGTTCACGGCGCGCAAGATTGGCGGCGTTTCCATCGAGTACGCTCCGACTTTCTTTTTCATATCTTTCAACATGTTCGCCAAGACGTCGCGTTCGTATCGAACGTCGGCGAGAGTCGACTTCAACGCGTTCTTTTCGGCTATTTGGCGCTCCAAGTTTGGAGCAGAAATTTGCGTGTTCTTCAAAGCTTCCTCTGCGTGGTCGAGTTTGAGTTGAAGCGCTTTCATTTCTTCTTTCGTTTCCTCGCGCGCCTTCTCGGCGTCCTCGGCGCCATTTAAGGCAGCTTTTGAAGTTTCGTTTGCAACTTGAACGGCTTCTTTGGCAACATTCAACTCGTTTCGAATGGACTGCATCTCGGCAAGCGCGTCTTTTATATTCTTTTCGAGCGATTTCACTTCCTCGTCTCGCGTGGCTAATAAAAGTTCAAACTTTTCCGTCGTCTCAGTTTTCTCCACGTTGGATAAGTCCAGTTGCGCTTTCAAATTTGAAATCTCTTTATCTAGTTCAGCTACATGGTTTTCGCTTTTCATTATAGTATCGTCGGCGCTTTTCTTTGCGCTCGCGCATTCGTTTTCGAGTTGCTTTCGCGCATCTTCCAGCGCTTTCTTGTTGGATTCGATTTCGCTGGATAGTTTCGATTGAACCGCAGAGAGCTCCAAAGTAAGAGCATCCATATTTTTCTTGTGTTCGGACTCGCTCGCAGACTTATCCTGCGTCGATGTTGAGGCGGTCGATTGAAGCGTCTGGTTTTCTTCTCGTAACTTGCTTTCCGAGGCCCGAATCGTTTCGATTTCAGCTTTTAATTTCTCGTTTTCAGTCTTCACGCTTTCAATCTCTTTTTTGAGCGCTTCTTCTTCGCTCTTTTCTTCTTCGCTCGAGGTTGGTGTTACAGCTACAGATGCAGCAACAGATGCATCGGCGAGCACTTTTTCTGTTTTCGCCTTCTCCTCTGCGACGCTCTTCTCTGCCGCAACCACCTTCCCTCGCTCCGCTTCTAACTTCTTCCGCAAATCTGCAATCTCCTCCTCAAATTTTCCTACGTCTACTTTTACGTCACTCTCCGCCTTCATCTCTTTCTCTTTCGCACGTTCTCTTTCCAGTTGATTCACTTTCGCGACTAAATTCGCCACTTCCGTTTCCCTCGCCTTCTCTCTCGCCTCGCCTTCCTCCTCCCTCGTCTTCCGCTCCGTTTCCTTCGCAGCGAGCGCATCCTGTTGCTCCTGCCAAATCTTCGCGCTCTTCACCCTCAAATCCTCCTTCTCCCGTTGAATTCGTTCTACATCTTCTTGCAAATGCAAAACAACTTTCGCGGTCTCGTCGTGTCGCATCTGCGCGTCCACCAGTTGCTCTCGCAATCTACGCATGGTTTCCTCGTCTTCTTTCGTGGAATACTGTTGTTGCGTGGTATTCACCCCAATCGTCCTCGCTCTCCGCTCTTCCTCCATCGCGGCGAACGCGATCGGGCTCGTCCCTTCAAAACTGCTCTTTCCGGGAATCCCGGGACTTTGCCGTCCGTACGACGAGCTCAATCCATTGTTGGTGTTATTATTAGTAGTAGTATTCACAGCGCTTCCATTATTCGAACGGTGGTTCCCCGTCGACATCGTTCCAATTTGTGGAATCTTCATCGTCGACGTCGTCTTCTTCACCGTTTTCGCGACGAACGCGGAGGATAACGCCGACATTTTCCCAGCCTTCTCTTTCATCTGCTTCACTTTGTCGCCCATCGCGAACGTTTTTACGGATGATCGTCCGGGTCCCCCTCCTCGGTCGTGCGTGTCGTTTTGATGCGCCATCGTTTGATGTCAAAGTCTCCAAGTCACGTGAAGAATAAATATTGTAACGGACTTTTCAAAAATTTTTTCCTTCTGCTTCTGCGCTTCAATATTAGGGTTTAATACCCTAAATAACAAACTTAAGCCATTTTTTGAATTTTTTTCTTCGAATCTCATCACAAATAATATCTCTCTTAATACTAAAGAGGAACTTCATTCATTCGCGCGGTTGTTGCGAAAGTTCTTTTCTCTCTGAATCTCTCTCTCTCTCCCTTGTTGTTCTTTGGATTGATTGCATCGACATCTCTCGCGTTTTGATATAATAATAATCTCTTTTTCTTTTCTATTATATATAATACGGACGAGAAAAGATTTAATGGGCGGATTTGTGATTCCGAAGCGCGAGATTGCGATGGAAAACGACGCGACGGAGAAGACGATTCAGACGACGACGACGCGGGAAAACGGAGAAGAAGACAAAGGAAAACAAGAAGAAGAAGACAAAGGAAATGCGAAAATGAGCAGCAGTCCTTCTTCTTCTCCGTCGTCTTTGAAGAAAAGGAAGAAAGATGTGTCTGTGAAAACGCCTCCTCCTCCTCCTGTCGAAGAGACGAAAGAGGAAGAAGAAGAAGAAGAAACACAAGAGGAAAAAGAAGACGAGATGGACGAAGATTTCCACGTTCGCGATGTTGACGCGACGACGCCCTCTCGCATGCACAGACCGAGAAATTCCGCGCAGAAGAGAAAACTGGAAGCTTTTGGCGACGGCGCTTTGAACGGCGCGGCGGTTGACGAGGACGATGTCGAAGTTCCGGACGATAAGGAAGCGACGATGAGAGACGTTCGCGCGGCGGAGGAAGGCGGGAGGGTTTGTTCGGCGGAGACTTTCGATCGGAACGATCCGATAGAGCAGTTAGCCGAGCTCGAGAGGTTTATCAAAACGAGCGGGGGTGAAACGCCGGAATGTTTAGAGGGATGGAGCATATACATGACGTTTCGAAAACACGGCGCGAGTAAAGGACAGCCGGATTTGAAGATTTACCCGAAAGACGGGTTCGTCGCGAAAGATAACACGAAAGATAAAGCGTTTTATAGAAGTCGATTAGAGGTGTGCCGAGCGCTGGGGTTGCAGCCGGCAAAACCGGAAAAAGTGCCGAAGAAACCGAAAGTGCCGAGAGTGCCCGCGGAAAAGCCTTTAACAAAGACGCAGATGATGGCCAAGCCGACGAAATTGATGAGTCGAAAGAAAGCGATGGAAAGCATCGTCAACGGCGTGGCGGAGAGAGAAGAGTGCGAGATAGATAAGGTGGAACACAAAACGAACGAGGTAGGATTGCGCATCGTGACGCTCGGTACGCGTGGCGAAAATGGTAGCGAGAAATCGACCAAGTTTTTAAAAGACGCGGACGGGATGATTTGGGCCGACGGGTACGCCGCGATTTGGACGTATACGAAAGAAAACGGCGATACGCAGTCGTTTAGATGTTTGGTGAATCGCGACGAAAGCGCGTCGGATGAGTTGATCGAGTCTGTAGTCGAAGAGCCGATGGAAGGGGGAGATGAAGAGAAGAAGGTAGAGGCAGCTGCTGTTGCCGCGACTGAAACTGTCGTAGTTGTACCGTCGTCGGCGGAAACGCCTTTGGAGGAGAGAACCGAAGAGAAGAAGGAACAGCCGACGCCGGCTGTCCCGACCGTCACGAGAAAGCTCGTCGCGCACGTCGGCAAGGCCAGATTTGTCATATCCGAGGGTCAAAATATTCTCGCGGAATCGAATTCTCCCACAAAGGCTTGGACGCAATTCGCGAAATCTATCGACCCGGAAATCGCGGCGCACCTCGTCGACCCTTTCGCTACGAAAGATTTCAAAGTCCGCGTCGCGTTTCAAGCCAAATTCGCGAAAGACATTTACGACACGTTATCGAGCGAAACGTTACCGTTTTTACAAGAACGATACGGTATCGATGAGTACAAAGCTATTTTGAACCGCGAGTATCTCAAACAGACTCGACAGCTCGTCTTTGATCTAGAAACGTCCGAGTATCGAAGGAAAATCACGAAAGAACGCGTCACGAGCGCGGAGAAATACGACGCCCGATTCAAAGAAGATCAACGCGATGCCGAGGAACGCGCGTGTGATATCGCGTGTGCAAAGTTGGCGGCAAACGTGGTCTCAAACGTAGTAGAAACTGGGAAACGCGCAAAACTTGCGAAAGATATCGCCGACGACGAGAAAAAGTACGAGTGGGACGCGGAACGTCTCGCGCCTAAAGACGCCGTGCGCATCGAGCGCGAAAGTAACAAAGAACGAATAGGATTATCCACGGCAATTCGTAAAATTGCGAGATCCAAGAAATTTGAACAAGAGCGTGATCGTAAGGCGGAGCAAAAAGAGCACGATCGCAAACAGCGCATGTTGGAGAAAGTCAAAGAAGAAGAAGAAAAGAGAAAGAAGAAACAAGAAGAGGAAGAGGAGAAGATCAAACTGAAGGAGAAATCGCAATGGCTCGGCGGATGCTTTCCGAAGCAAGAAGACGAAGAGGATGGAAAATCGATCGCTCCTGTTGAAGCGAGAGTACAGTCGAAAGTGGACTCGTTCCTCGGCGAAGATGACAAGCACGCGGTCGGCTTTTTGTTGGAACTCTTCACGTTTGCCAGACGGTTTCGAAAAGTGCTCTTCCCGGGCAAAGGTTCCGCGGACAAGTTTATGCCAAAATCGTTCAAGGTGTTCGTAGACGCCTTAAAAGCAAAAGTTCCGAACGAAGGTACGAAGCGTTTGATTATAGGCATGCTGAACCCGATTATTCGCGACGTCAGAGATTCTACCGACGACAACGGAGCGTACGCGTTGACAAAAATCGCTGGCCCGATTAACGAAGTCCTCAAGGAAGGTGGCTCTACTAGCAAGAAAACCATTGGAGAAATCAAGGAAATGCTGGCGGAAGCTGACAGTCCACTCAAGAAACAACTCGCCTTATTTGACGAACTTTTGAGCCGATCGTTTGAAGCCCTCGCGGCGCAACATTCCGCTGCACCTTCGTACGAACGTCAAGCGTTTGGGTGCATCGCGCCGGAAGCCGCGGACGCTTTTGTCAACGCGTTTTGCCGATGTCGAGCGGATCCGGAATCGTTTAGAAATCTCACTCTTGACGTTCAAAACAAGGCGGGAATTACGAATACGTACCACGGTTTACGTGCGGCTCCTCATCAGTACGCGTGTCGAGCCCCTCCAGCGCTCGTGGTTCAATCTGAAGTCGAGGCCGAAAGAGGTGTCGAAGTCGAAACCTTCGTAGCTTTGACCGCAACGAACGATACGGAACCCGAACGAACTAAACAAAGAATCGTCGCGAGTGAAATGTGTGATATGGATAAAAGTAGTGAGCGTGTATTTTTGATTCGAGACGCGTTACGTTATGTCTCGTGGGATCCAATCGTCAAGCCAGGATGCAAACGCGGCGACATTGCTTCTGCGAAAGGCGAGATTTTTTTGAAAGACATCGCCTCCTTTGACGCCAAGTTAGAAAGTGGTATTTTTGCCATCTCTGCTGCGATTAATACGCGAGCGACGTCGACCGGTAACCCGTCCAAAGACGAACCGAACGAAGACAAAGAGTGGTTGCGCTTAGTCAAGATTGAAGGTAAGAAAGTCGCCGAGGCGACGGGGAAGACGTTATCGCTTGAATCCGGAAAAGGCAAGAAATTGGTTGCCTCTGCCATTGATGGTGCGATTGCGAAAGCGACGAAAGTCGGGCGCGACAAATTTGTTGCGGAAATTGCAATCGAAGAAGAAGGAGAAGAAGAAAAGGAACGCATGGACGTCGACGGAGAAGAAGACGAGAAATTAAACAAGCGCGAACTCACTCGCGCGGTCTGGGAGGAAGGCTGCCAATCCTGCGGTATGGACATGCATGAAGGAGGAAAAGGTGAAGTTCTCTTGTGCGACGGATGTCCACGCGAATTTCATAAAAGCTGTCTCAATCCGCCCGTGGATGAGAACGAAAAGCTTCCGGACACGTGGTTTTGCCCGATTTGCGTGGCGAAGAAGAACGCAATCGAGACCTCGAAAACGAGTTGCGAAATGATAACGCCAACTTCGTTCACGCGAGTCGCGGAAGGCTCGCAACTCGGTGAAGCGGCAAAAAAAGGTACGATGTTTACGAACGAAATGTTAAAGTCGAAATCGTTATCGAAAGAGGCGAGGATTCTCTTGTCGCAAAAACTCAAGCGATTCGCCGAACGCTTCGATGCGGACGGTTGGACTTCGTTAGCTCTCGAAGACAAAATCGACGCGTTGAAGATCTTAGCGGATTTGCTTTTGGACACCACCGACGCGCGAGATGAGATCGATAACAAGGCACCGGAAGAGCTGAAGAAAAAGAACCAGATGCTGGACGAACATCGCAAAAGCTGGGCGGCTTATCGCAAAGGCGAAAACGTCGGCGGCGGTAACTTTGCCCGAGTCAAAACGTTTTCCACCGACGAAGAAGAAAACAAAAAGATCACCGAGTATTTTGATAAGACAGGCGAGTACCCAGACTCTCGTCTAGCATGGCAAAAGCGGTTTAATCAGTTGGAAAAGTCGAAAAGAGACAATGGTGTGACTCGATTAGAACCCATCGGCGGCGACCGGAATAACGCGGCGTTTTGGGTACTCGAAGACGAGGAGCTTGGGAAGAAAGAAGACTCAAGCGCAATCATCATCGCACAAGCCGCGGGCGCCGGTGGTGGTTGGGGATGTAACGAGGACTACAACGACGACGAGGAAGAAGACGACGAGGAAGAAGATGGAGACGCCAAGCGAAGCTTGACACCGACGACGGCGAAGATGCGAGGCTCGGACGCGCTCAGAGTTTCTGAAAAGGAATGGATGGTACTCGACGCAGATTCTGTGAGAGAAACCGTCATTCCAGGGTTGAACAAGCGCGGGTATCGCGAAGGGAAGTTATGGCAGCAATTAGAAAAACGTTTTGGTGCCAAGAAGGAAGGCGCGGAGGATGAACGAAAGGAAGAAAAAGAGGAAGAAGAAGAGAAGGAAATCACGGCTTGGGACGTTACCGAAGAACACGAGTTAATTGCCTCGAAGGTGGATAAGAAATCGTTACTGAAGTGCACGAAAGAGTCGGCAAAGTCTTTATTCCTCGACATTCTTAACGATCTCCCCGAGATGGCCTACGACGCGTACGATGATCCGAGTCGTAACAGCGTCGTCGATACTCGAACGAACGCCATACGCGCTCTGGCCACGCAGCCCGGATCATCAGAAAACGATGCGATTCCACTAGCGACAGCTACGCTCGCGTTAGAATTAGCCATATCTCCTTCCTGGTTGCACGAATCGTGGGGCCGCTTCACGCGTTTCTCCCCTGTCCTCCGCGACGCGTCTTTCCCGTCCATTTGGTTCCGGCTTAAAAATTTGAAGAAAGCTATCAAATGGAACATGGCCAAGCGCGGCGGTCGCGCCGGTGGCCGATTCCGTCCGGAAGATTTTACCGCGGTTCCTGATCAACGCGGTGCGAGAACGAAAACCAAGCCCAATTATAAAGTCGACAGTTCTAGCGACGACGACGACGCGTTCCACATAAAAGAAGGATCGAAGAGAGTCGTTGGCGGAGAAGTTATTCCGGCGAAAAAACGAAGGGTCTTCATTGAAGACACAGGGTAATAAAATATACGCCGAGAAAGAGAGAGAAGAAGAGAGAGAAAAATACAAAAACGCACGTACGTAGTAGCCATTAATAATAATTGTATATCAATTTCGGTCAATTTTAAAACAAAGCAGAGCCTTTAAACAATTCGACCAAGAACAGCGCGGTGCATCCGACCATCGCCGCTCTTCCGTTCAACTCCTCGACCTCCGCGGTGAACACCGGTTGCACAAACTCTGGAATCGGCGACCCTTTAAACACAAAATTCCACGTTCTCGAATCTTTCATCGTCTTCGGGTTACTCGTGTACCCTTCGTTACTGGACAACGCCGGCGCAAACGACGCCAACGTCCACACGAACGCCGTGTGCAACACCTCGCCAAAGTTCTCGCCAAACTGTTGCGCGATGCCGTGCCCGGTGGTAATCTCTCCATACAAAGCCACGACAAACCCGAGCATGGCAACTCGCCCATTCAGAACTTCCGGAGCCCATCCAGATGGTTTCGTCGGATCCGTGCTCAGCGCCAAAATATCCTGCGGTGACTGCATGTCCGCCGGTACCGAAAACACCGGCGTCAGCACCTCGTCGACGACGTGTACCGTCACGCCGCCGCACGAAACGTCCGCTTTCGACACGTTCGCCTCTCGCACTTCTCTTGTCGTCAAAACTTTCCCAGCACTCAGCGTTTCTAATTCTTCTCTCGACATCACTTCCTCGCTCGACATCGCCGAGGACGGGATCACGTGGTAGCTTAAAATATCCGCCAAATTTTCTCTCGTCAACATCTGCTCTCGACTCAAGCCTTTCTTTTCACAAAACTTCTCGAACGCGGCGTTCGTCGGCACGAAAATCGTCCCGGAGTCCATTGAACTCACCGCGTTTAACATGTCCGCTCTCGAAACCGCTTCCACGAGCGAGGAAAAGTCCGAATTTGAAGTCAACGTTTGGACTAAAGCGTCGTTCTTCTTTTCATTCGTAGCGCTTTCCGATGATGATGTCGACGACGTCTCGTCGCTCGCCGTCGCCGCGATTGAGGCGGCTTTACAGCGATACGAAGACAATTTACGAGACGAAGAAGATGAAGTGGAACATTTAAACAACCCTCGTTCGGTACTTGACGAAGAATACGCGATGTGGCGTAAAAAAGAGGACATATTGCGCGTACAATGTGCGATGATTAATGAAGAGACTTCTATCCACTTTTCTCTCTAAAGGAGGAACTCGCGAGCGTAAATACAATAAGAACACGACAACTAAACTCACTCTCTCGAGCGGTGTTCTCAACAGCACCCGCTCTTATTACTCCCACTTTTATTCACGACGATAGTATCCGGCAAATACACTTCCTCCTCGACTTCATTTTTCAAAGCGTTCCTCGCGGCGCACTCGAACGCGTCTTGGACGTTGCTATCCTCCTTGGCGCTCGTCTCGAAATGAGGGCACTGGTTTCCGCTCGCCGCGCAAAAGGACAAGGCTTTTTTTTCCGACACCACCCTAGATTGGCCTCCGTCTTGATCCGTTTTGTTTCCCAGGACGATGAATGGGAAATTCTCCGCGTCCGCCGGGCTCGCTTGCGCGAGAAACTCCTCTCGCCAATTCTCCAAGTTTTGAAAGCTCCTCTCGTTGTTCACGTCGTAGACCAAGACGCAACAATCCGCGCCGCGGTAGAACGCCACCCCGAGAGATTGAAATCGCTCTTGTCCAGCTGTGTCCCAGATTTGCATGGTGACTAAATTCTCGTCGTCTATTTTTACTTCTTTCGTGAGGAAGTCTGCCCCGATTGTCGCTTTGTATTGCTTCGAAAACTTGCGGTTCACGTATTGGTTCATCAGGGAGGTTTTACCAACACCGGAGTCGCCTAATATTATGAGCTTCAGAAGCGTTCTCTGTGTATTAATAATATCACNTAAAGAAGAGGAAAAGGTATTTAGTCACAGAAAAAGGTGCGCATCACGTCGCGTGGAAAGAGAGAGAGAGAGAGATGTGACCCTCGAGAGGTCATCCGCGTTTGCTTTTAGAACAACACCATCAAAAAGTTCCCCGCGGGGAAGCAACAACAGAAAGAGAATTGAGATTTTCCATTCTCTCTCTCTCTCTCTTCTCGAAGAAGAAGATCAAAAAAGAAAAAATAGAGAGAAAACGAGAGAGTGCGTCTGTCGTCGTCTCTCTTTTGAGAGAGCGCGTTACCTTTCGAGCGCTCATCTCGTCCGGCGGTGGTAAAGATGGTGGTCGTTTCGTAAGTGACTGCTTGAGTGAATTTTCCTCCTGTTTTTCTCTACAAGTTTTGTTTAGGGTTTACAACCCTAATTTCCTGCTCTCCATTTCTTTTCGGAAAATCTCTTTCCCGTGCTCAGACAAAAGCCGCTCTCGAGATGACGACGAACGAAGCAGACGACGACGACGACGATATCGATTGCGAGGAAGAGGAAGAGCTTCTCAGAAGAGACGTGGATCGTCTGCTCGAGGAGATTGCGTTTTTGGAGGAAACGTCTTCTTCTTCTTCTTTAAGAAACGGTGAATTGGAATCCCGTTTGGAAACTCTGGAACAGAACAGGGTGAGCATAGCGCGGAGGATGACGACGATGAAGAAGAAGAAGAAGAAACAAAGCGGGAATAATAATAACGACGACGATTATGGTACTACTGCGTTCTCCCTCCTCTCTTCTCGAATCCACGAGGTCGCGGAATACGTCGATTCGGCGGTGAGAAACACCGTCGTTTCAAATCAGAGGAAAACGAGAGAGGAAAATATCTTGAGAGAGTTGGATTTGTTCGTGGACGGCGACGAAGACGCCATCGAGACGAACACGATACGCGGGAAAGAAGTAAACGAAGAGAAGGAAAACAGAGTGGAATGGATACGAAAATTCGGGATAGAGAATTCGATGATGATGAGTGGAGGGAAAATGGACGAGGAGGATTTGAACGCGGAGCGGTCGTTGCGCGCTTTCGAGATGAACGACGACGAGAAGGGCGGTGTTCGTAAAAGCGGAAAAGAGAAGGGCGTCGTGTTTTTATTAGATGATGATGTAAGAAGAGCAAAAGAGGAGGAGGATTTGGAGAAAGCAATCGAGAAGAACGTGCTGAGTACCGTGGACTTGGCGATTAAACGCTTAGAAACCGCGAGCGCGGCGATTGCGAAAGCGACCGCCAAGAATAGCAAAGAAACTGGCGGAGCAGCCGGGATATTCGCGACGGCGATATCAAACTTCTCCGCGTTACCCGTTTGGCAAAAGAGGGTCGTTGGTGTGCTCGCCTTTCTCGGGTTCTCTTGGATTTTAATACTCAACGCGATGAATAACGACGAGAAATCAGAGTTTGAAGAAATCGATCAATCTATAGCGACGACGGCGAACGCTTCTTAACTTATCAAATTTTAGTAGCACATAGAAGAATTGTATTTTATATAGCACATAGATATGTATCGTAGATAGATAAAATCACGCGACTCGCACCATCATATTATATAACATGTGAACCCCCAAAAACAATTCTTAAACCTTATCGTACTTATCAACGCTATTAAACAAAACCTTCGCGTCTCGCGATAACTCCAAGCTCGGTAAGTTCGACCATCCGTCTTTGTTCGTCCTGACGACAAAAAACGAACCGAACGCCCAATTCACAAAGGCTGCGCACACCACCAATGCAATCAAAAACGCCCCCGCGTGTCCGTGAACGTGCATTCGATGACTTCCGTCGTACTCCTCGTCGAACATCTCCTCTATTCTCTCCTCTTCTTCCTCTTCGTTTTCTTTCTTAATATCCTCCGGTATTCCGCCGATGCTCCCAGCCGTCCCTATATCCATGCTCAAATCCCCCGCTAATATCGCCGCCGTTTTCGGTGAATCCCCGTTCGTCCCGTCGTCTTGCATTAAAAACTCATCCTCCGCGGTTAACACATTCTCCGGCGTCTCCCCGACTTCCGTGTAATCGTCCGCTTTCCCGGAGCTTCGCGAGAGCAAGCCTTGATTCGAGACCGAAGCGAACAAATTTGATGCATCCATCGCGGTCTCTTCTCCTCCTAAACCTCCTCCCGCGCCATCATCGAAACCATCGTCCTCACTCATCCTGCTGCTCTTTTTCTTCTTCTTCGCCTCGACGAGCGAAAACGAGGACAAGAAAAGCAGCGACGAGAAGAAGAACAACAAGAAGAGAAATGATGATTTTGACGCGATTCTTCGTCGCTCTCGTCTCGTCGTTCTCCCTCTCGTAAACGCCGATGATGATTGAACAGAGGAGGAAGAAAACGACGACATTATTCGAACACTCGCAACAACAGCAACAACACTATGTGAGCTTTTGATGAAAACTGTTTTGGGTTTAATAGTAAGAGTAAAAGAAAATGAATGAGGAGGAACTGAGTTCTTTTTGAAGGGAAAAGGTTATCCCATTTTAGAGGATTTATTATAATATACGTGCGCGATACAAACTTGTTTCGACATTAAAACTATTCTCCTAAATACTCCCATTATTCGTTGCGGCAGTAAACGCTCTCTCTCTCTCTCTCTCTCTCTCTCTTATGTGTTTGTTTTTTCTTCTTTTTCTTCTTCTTTTTAAATACTACGCTTTCTCGTCATCCATAGCGTCTCGAAGAAAATTATTGTATAATTTATCTCGGGGAGACGGTGATTTCCGACTCCGGCGCGGTCAACTCACCCTTCTTCAATTCAAGACCAGCCAACAACGGCCAGGCGCCCGCTTGCCACATGCAATCCAAAGCCATCGGGACGTCGATGATGATTTCTCCGTTGGTCGGCTTCGCCGTCAACTTGTTCTTCATGACGTACGATCTCCCGGCGTAGCCGATCCACCCGGCGGTGTACAAAAAGCCGATACCCGGGATGGCAAACTCACCCAAGTGTTCCAAGTTCCCGTCGACGATCAAGTGCGGTAACCCGTCCGCGCCGCACAATAAACCAGCTTCGCCGTAGTTCTTAAAGCGTTGGTTGGTTTTGTCGATGGTCGCTTGCAACGCCAACGCCGGCGCGGATTCCGGATCGTACTTCTTCATGCGCTTTTCGAGACCTTTGACTTCCTTCTTGTTGTTCTTCTTGAAGGCGGCATTTTTCTTGCACGGCGTCAAGCCCGCGTACGGTTGCACGTCTCGAGCGAACGCAGCGTCGACCGGGATTGAAGCCGCGACGATTGCCGCCGCGACTAACGCGGCGGATTTCTTCGCCGTTTCCGAAGCGTCGCAAGAAATAGCCTTCGCAGAGGTTTTCTTGGTGGATTTTTCTGCCTTCAAGTTGCTCGTCGGGGAAACTTTCAAAGTCTGTTTTATAAGAGATATAAAGAAGAATATTTAAGAATACGGTGAGTGAATCGTCCGCGAAAAGCGAGCGCGAAAGCATACTGACAGAATCCGATGCGAACGACGAGATGAAGGCGGTTTTGAAACCGGAGATGATGAAGAGAGAGAGAGAAAGAGAGCGCAACGAGTGCGCGCGCGAGATGATGCTGATCTTTCGGGGGCAATTTTGAACCCCTTCTGTGCGATCAAAATCTCGCCTCTCACGACACGCGCATCGATCTCTCTCTCTTTCTCTCCTCTTTGAAAGGTTTCAAAGCTCGAGGGAGAGGGACGAGAGAGAGAGACGAGCGCGGGTTGTTTCGGAGAGAACGATTTCGTCTTTCGACTCTCTCTCTTTGAACGCTTTTCTTCAAATTTCTTTTCCCATCAAATCATCATCGCACTCGAACAAAAGCGAACGCATTTCTCTCTCTCGAGAGAGAGAAAATGTCTCGCGTGCGTTGTAAAATTCCAGATACGAAATCCACGCCAAAGCGCCTTCACGCGAACAAGAAAACAAAGCGAGAGCGACAGTATCGTACCGTTTGTGCGAGCGAAAACATTTTTATTATGTGTATGAGTTTCTCTTTACGTGCGTTAAAGCGTGTGTGTTTATGACGTTTCTTTTACGCGCGCAGAGAGACAAGGAGGAGATTATATTTTCTTTTTCCGCTCCGAAGCGAGAGAAGTCGTTGATACGCTTTTTGGAGATTCGAGGTCGATTAGGGTATATTACCCTAAACATAATGTTTGTGTGTTTTCTCACAGGGGAGACATCGAGACACATGTCTCGACACAGAGAGACTTTTGCGAGTAGAAAGATGACGTCTTTGTCGAGAGGAGAAGATGAAGAGGAGAGGAAAACGAGAGTGGCAAACGCGTTGCCGAAAACGTGGTTGGAGAAAACTGCGCTCTCTGTGAGTGATGATGCTTTTAGTAAACGTCTGTTCGTGAGATGCTACGCGTCACATTTGGAAATCGAAAACAACGAGAACGTCAGAGATTGGATGTACGCTTTGACGGAAACGAACATGCGAGAGATGTACGAACAGACGTGGGGATGGAACTCGTTGGAGAAACGGAGAGAGTTGAGCGATCAAAACGCGAAGTTTGTTTTGGTCTTTACTCGGGAGATGAAGAGGGGGGAGGAGGGAAAGGAGGCAAAAGTGGCTTTGAATACTACGGACGAAGACGAAGACGAAGAAAAACCGGTGGCGTTCGCGCACTATCGATTCGAGGTGGACGACGACGATGTCGCGTCGGTGTACATATACGAGTTACAGGTGGAGCAAACGATGAAACGGTCCGGGTTAGGAAGGGTGTTGATGCGAGCGTGCGAAAAGATAGGATGCGCTTTAGGATTGAAACACGCGGCGTTGACGGTGTTGAAAACGAACCAAGCTGCGAGGAGCTTTTACGCGAAGATTGGGTACGAGGAAACCGATCACGCGCCGGTGGATGCGCACTACGTGATCATGCGGAAACGAATTTAGTTATTATATTTAGTTTTAGTTTTAGTTTTAGTTTTAGTAATTATTAGAATCCTAAGCGCTTGACTACTCTAAGTATTTCGCCTTCTAAAGCGTACGAATGGGTCGGGTTGTGGAAACTCTCCTTGTCCGCGAAGTAATGGTACGTCTTCATGCTGTTACCGCCCGAAAACCGTCCACCTCGTCCGAAACTGAATCCGTACGGGTCGACGATATCGCATCCAGAGGCGAGCGCGAGGAAGATAGCTAATATCCCCGTACTTGGCGTCGTTCCTCCGTGCATGATGACGTGCTTTTTGTCCTCGTGTTCTCTCTCTACTTCCTCCGGCGATTCGTTTTCGCGCATGACGATGATTCGAGTCTTCACCGCTCTAACCTTTTCGAGAAGCTTTCGGACGTCGGATTGGACTCTATCGCTCGCCATCCAAGGCGGATGTAATTCAACGCCACGTTTATGGCGGCGGAACTGTTTGGCGAGTGCATAAAACCTCTCCGCGCTTGCTCTCGTCGAGATGACCGTTTCATCCGTCTCCACCGCCTCTCTCAGTTTCTCCCCGAGCGCGCTTTCTTGACCGTATTTCTCCGCCCACGCGTTGTTCAACACGCGAAAATCAGTTTTTGCACCAACTTTCTCTTCGTATCGACCGCCCACTGGTCCTTGGTTCACCCTAAAGACGACATCGTGCGAGTCGATTGTTTGTCCGATGTTGTTGATATCGTAATTGTTGTTGTTGTTATCCTCCTCCTCAACATCCTCGACGTCCTCTTCTCCCTCTCTTCTATCCTTTCCACTGATTGGCCCGTTTCCGACTACCGCGCACTCCTTCGTCCTCTTACCACCAACGTCTCTTTTTCGTCCTTTTCCTCGGAACTTATCCATCTTCTCCTCGTCGAGGCCTAACATCTTCAATTGCTCTCTGTCGCCGCTTAACGTTAAAATCGCCTTCTCCGCGTTCCGACTCCCGAACGCTCTGTTGCTCAAATTAATCGACGAAACAACCTCGTGATCTACGAACAACTTCTCGCTCTTTTTAAACCCATCTATGGTTTTCATCACCAACTCCTCGACGACTTTCTCGCACTCTCTCTCGCTCTCGCA
>JGI20158J14315_10000149_pt1 | contig 46198 bp, 49 predicted proteins | sample COG_08_FD_14315 | JGI IMG/M metagenome (IMG submission 14315)
CCCGCTAAGAGCGGGAGTATTTGTCAAGATAGTAACCAAATGACCCTGTGCCATGGCGGCTTGGCGGTTTGCGGCAGCACCCACGGCAGTCCAATCCGCTACTCTAAGCTTTGTATTTGTATCTGGAATACATCCGTTCACTGTGGGAACGAGTTGGAAGCAGGGTCTTTCTGGCATGGATCTTCCGCTGCGGTTGGGTTTCTTCATAAGAGTAGTGTTCTTGATGACGAGACAAATTTCGAGCGAGTCTCCTGTGCGCAGCTTGCCTGTCCACATATTTGCGACCTTGGCGCGCCCGTAGACGTCGCACTGGATGAGGCGTTGTTTGATGTTGGTGTACATGGGGAATCCCATGTGGTTGACCTGTTTGCCAGCATCGTTTCTGAAAATACCCAAGAATTCGTAGTCGCTACATTTGAGCAAGTCTTCCGTCTGGGTCAACAAGTAGTTCATGGTGGGGAGGTCTGCGCACGTGATCAATGGGGAGCGTCCGGTCTTGTCTTGTTTGCAGAAAATAAGACACCCGGGGGCGTAGTCCTTTTCGTAGAGCTCTGACCACGGGCGGACTAAGAGGGGAATGGAACCCGTCGGGTTTACCTGAAGGTATTGCGTGGTAGACTGGGATTGTACGGGGATGTTAATGCCTAGCTGGGGTCCACGTGCGCGGGGAGGCGGGACAGACGGTCCTGGTTGCCGATTTGGCACGGAGGGCATGACGCCTGGACCGGTGGGGTAGTAGTGTTTGGAGAAGGGGGGTCGTTCGCGTTTTCCGAGCACAGATGTAATAGAGCTCATTTTATTGAATCTACTAACATATATATAGTGTCTAATTTAGGACGAGAATGCATACGGTCCCACCGGGGCTGTCTTCGTCTCCTTGCGCTTGTTGACCATATTCAGATACTTGACAAGTTCAAGCTTATGTTTTGAAATTTTCACGTACTCGTTGACGTGGTGTGGATTGAGCGTCACGTTTGCGTTTTGCGCGTTGCGGACGGCAATATTTTGTTTGTAGTGCCTTTGTAGTCTGCAGCAGTATTGTATGTCGTCTTCAACTTGTTGTTGTGTGTTGACAACGTGTTTTGTGTAATGCTCTTTACAGTGTTCTACTGTAATTTTCATGGGTTGTTTCCCCTGTTGTATGAGTGGCTGTGTGTGTCGTTCGTACATGTTGCAGACTAACTGGTATATTTCTTCGGGGTCTATTTTTCCGGTGAGTTTCTGCTCTACCTCGGACATTTTCATTATAATATTGTCGTCCTGGTACTTGCATAACGGACAGACCCCCAGCGAGGGTTCTTGAAGCTCGCAGTTTTCGTCGTCGTCTACCATATTTGCGGCATAGTTCATTGTATCAAACATTGAGTTCATATATAGTACCCTGTGTAGCAACGGGCACTTCGCCAAAAAACTTCTCTCGTAGGTCTGCCAGCTTGATTCCGTAGGGTTCCTTTGCGAACTTGAGCCAAATAGGAAAGATTTCTGCAAAGGTTCCAAACCCGTACGCCTCGCCTTTATGCACGACCGTGTACTTTCTGAACGTTTCTACAACAATCGGAACAATACTTTCGCGCACGGCTTGTTCGTGTTTTGCGTGGTTGCGCTCAAAGCAGACAAAGAACTTTAAAAAGTCCACCTTGAAGTTGTTTTGAAAGTACATTTGAATGAGTTTCAGGTCGGTGACGTTCGGAAACTTTTGTTGCACAACCTCGGGGTTGTCGTACAACATACTGTGCTGTGCTCTCTGCAGAAGACATACTGGCTGGCGCTTGTAGAGCACCGAGTACGTAGACATTTTCTCCCCGAGTTGGTCGTGTGACGCGATTTCGCGATCTCCGTAGTATGTGATATGGTCCCAGAGAGACGTGAGGAGTTGGTCGCGAAACTTTCTGAGAACAAAGTGTCGCAGTTCTTGGTCAAAAAATGGGTTGACTTTGACGGACATCTCCTTGCGCACGTACTTGTGGTGGAGGTTAAGCGTCTTGTTGAACCAGAAGAAGCGAGACAGGCACGCGAGGACCGTTTGTGGGTGTACTTTCATCATATCGTTCTCGTGCAGACCCCTGTCCACGTGAGGGTGCAGGTGCATGGTCCATTTTTTCGCGCAACTCCAGATACAGTGGAGGTACCTTTGCAGTTTCTGCACGTCCAGAGTGTAGGCAGTTGTCCAGCGAATCGCTAACGCGTCCAATGCTGTTAACATAGTCTCAACAGACCAATTCTCTGGATCCCTTTTGATCATGAGGTGGTTTTCACGGACCCACTCCTCGTCGTACTCGTAGTTGGGCACCAGTGCATTCAGGTACGTGACCCATGCCATCATTCCCTTGGTCCATCTTTGCAGAATACCGGGCACTTGCTCGTGCAACTCGTGGTACTTTGCAAGAATCAGGTTTTCTATCGCTTTTGCACACTTCTCGCTCTGACCTAGGTCGTAAACGTCAATGAGCCAGAGAAGGGTATCTGCGTCACCCTCTGGTTGAATCCGCAGGGCTTCCTCCTCTGTGTGTATGCGAACGGCTAGGTAGGTACTCTTATACATTTCTGATGGCTCCGGACAAGTTATACTAGTCGAATCTTTCCTGTAACACGCTTCCTGAAACCAAACGCCCTTGTCCCCGATAGATCAAGCACAACGCTATCCATGTTAGTATTCCTTTTGGGGCTGCGTATGATCACGGTTGTTGGTGTTGTTGGTCTCCCTAGCTTATCTGGCTTCCCAGCGCGCTTTTTGGTTTTTGTCTCTTCTGGTTTCCTCTCTTCTGCAACGCTCCAGATCATTACAGATCCGACCAGCGAAATGTATTTTTGCACTATTGTCGGGGAGCAAGTGTCTAGGAGGCAGTCGCTCTGTTCGTTGAAAACGAGTACCCTGAAAACGACGCACACGAATGACAGTAAGTATAATATTTCCGAACTAGTGCCACCTTGGAAGTTCAGACAGACTGCGCAGTACTTTATATTGTACGAGACGTTTTTATTTTTAACAATATCGTTGCGCACACCTGCGAGGAAAAAACGAACCAGCGCAATAAGTGCTACAGCCGCTTCAACAATGGTGAATGGAATATCTAGTGCAGTGGTCCACCCCTGCTGAAATCCTATCATGACTAGCGCGGCGACGTGCAGTAAGAACGCGAATTTTAACACAAAATCTTTGATGGGTTCTGGTTCCGCTACTTTACGCCGGGGCATTTTATTGAAAGGGACAACTATATATATATGCACACGAACTCCAAAATGCCTCGTGGTAGTCGTAAAAAAGAGGATGATGATGACACGCAAATTGAAATGGTAAATAGTGATGATGATGAAATTATGTTAGATGATACTCTGAAAGAAACCGGGTCTTTGCTAGGAAGAGTTGGAATAAAAAAGAAAAGTTGTATCCACAGCACGTGTCGCATTATGATGGGTATTGTTGCTACAGCAGTATTCTGTTTCATGCTGATTCAATTGTGGAGCAACTATGGTGACGATATCAAGAAGCGCGTGTTCAGTCCGCAGATTTCCGCCGCCGGGACATTTGGAGAGAAGGGCGCGAACGGGGATCTATTTGGTATGGCGTTTCACAAGTGGGACAATACGACCTTGCATATTAATATGAGCAAGCCTAAAAATGAGCTGGTGCAGATAAATCTACTGACGCCGCAGACAGTTGTGTACGAGTGGGTAGACAAGTGTCTTCGGATTACTCTGGAGCATGTGGACCAAGTGGCACTGATGGTGTGGAGTATTTAGTACGAAAATAAATAGATAAATGGAAGCAAAGGGAGTGTTTGATTTGATTACACATATTTTTTTAGCGTTCCCCCTTGTCATTATTTGGAAATTCACACAACCCTTTAAAGAAGTGGACGGCAAATTTAAGTTGAATACGGATTTTGGTCTACTTTTGATCACATGTCTCGTGCTCATCGCATCCGTGCTGCACCACTGCTTTTCGCATATCCGCTGGTTGGAGGCAATGGACGAAGGTTTTGTTGGGTTAAGTATCATTTACGTATTTTACATTTATGTTGATGGTGTTCTAAATAAACAACCAAAAGCCAACTCTGCATCAACATGGAACTGCCAGAATTGCCAGGAATATAAATGGTACATAATATTAGGTATTATACTGGTGGCATATGGGGTATGTGTAGGCATTGATATGACAAACGAGATCAACAAAAATAGCAAAAGTTACGCAACGGTCATATGTACGGCGGTAGTCGTTTTGGGTGCAGTTTGTATTTTTTTTTGTAATCTGAAAGATATCAAGGAAAAACATGACAGCGGTGATTATAAGTATCTTAAAGTATCCGTTTTATTTGCAGTACTGGCAGCAGTTATGTTTCTTATAAACGACATGGCTGAACAGTTTCACTTACATTCGTTATGGCACGTTTTTGCGTTCATTTCGTTTGGATATTTGATAATATTTGTTGTGAGCCCAAATTTTAAGACAGCTGCGGACAAGGTGGACAATGCAACGCCAAGGGCAACCGTTTTTGCAAATTCCGTAAAGGCAATACAGTATGCGGTATCATTGTCCGTAAGACTTTTACTTATTGGATATTACGGATATGTTGCATCATTAGAAGAAATACCTCCAGGATGGATGTATTTCGCATTCGCATGGGGTGGGGTCAGCTTCATATGCGGGTTGTACTTTGGAAATGCTGAACGTTGGTCGCTTGGATTCCGTTTATTAATTCATGGATTCATATGGATACTTGTTGGTGCATTTTTATTATCTGTAAGAAAACAAGGACTTGTCATCGCGTGCTTAGTTTTTGATTTCCTCTTTTCCATACAGTACATGCGGGAAAAGATAAAGGACCACCGGACCAACTTCAACGCGAATATTAAACCCATTGGACCTGCACAATTGGATCCTGGATACACTGGATACAGGTATGCAGTGTTACGTTTTTAAAAATCGGCGTCCATATTGAACTGTTCGTTGTTGGACGATAGTGCGTATTCTGAAACTCTGCGTTCAAAGAAGTTTGTTTTAGAACCGACTGAAATGGCGTCCATGAATGGAAACGGGTTCTCTACTTTGTAGTAGGATGGTACACCGAGTGCCATGAGCAGCCCGTCGGCAGTGAACCTGACGTACTGAATCATGAGTTCTTGGTTCATCCCAGTGAGGGCTTGTGGTAACGCGTGTTTGACCCAAACCTCTTCGACTTGGACAGACTCTTTGACAATCTGGGTGATTTCTTCATGTGTCAAGTTGTTCATGAATGTCTTATAGAGCTTGACGGCAAAGTCTCTGTGGAGTCCTTCGTCTCTGGCAATGAACTCGTTTGAGAACGTGAGGGCTCTGCACTCAAAGTTCCGGCTGCTGAGCCAGTAGATGCCGCAGAAGGAGGCTGAAAAATTGATTCCCTCCACGCAGGCGAACGCGACGAGTCGTTTTGCAAATGATTTGTGCGGATCGGGCTCTGCAATATTAAAGTGTTTCTTCGCGAACTCTGTCTTTGCGCGCACGGGGGGCGATGCCTGTGCTTCCTTGAGCAGCTTGTCAACGTTATCACCAGCGTAGACCTGCAAAAGCCGTGCGTACGTCTCGGAATGGATCTGTTCATTGAAGGCTTGGTAGCTGTAAAAGTATCTTGCTTCTGGGAGCTGGACTTCTCCGCAGAAATTTTCTACGAGATTCTCAATGACGATGCCGTCCGCGGACGCGAAGAACGCGAGTATCTGGAGCACAAAGTGTTGTTCGTCCTCGCTCATGCGTTTGAACTCGTTGAGATCGTTATTGAAGTCAAGCTCCTCGACCTGCCAGAAGGAAGCAATAGCTTTCTTTCCCATTTGGAATATTTCTGGAAATTTGATGGGGTGCAGGACAAACCTGTTTTCTGAAAGACCAAGTAGGTCGTTGGGTGTGGGCATTTTTGAAGGCTCACTCATTCAGTAAGTACACCATTATATATGGCAGGCGCGAAGTTTCCGGAATCCTGTGCAACTTTGTCACGTGTTCGTCGTTAAACATGTACCAACCGTTATCCGTGAATGCGGACGTTGTGTAGTGACCACCTTCCATGCACCCAATGTGGTTGCATGTGCCTATGAGTTCGTAGTCCTTCCACGACTGCAGTATGGGGACCCTGTATGTGAGTTTCTGACTTGCGTTAAACCGTTTCAGATGTACACAGATTGCCTTCCCTGGTTTGACTTGTGTTTGTTTGGACATGCGCTTAAGGTCACACTCTTCGCACTTGCATTCAACGTCTTCCGGTTGCTCTAGTTCGGAAATGCCGTCTTTCACAGATCCGTTTATAGAAAGCGATGTAAAGGGTTGCGTGACCGTTCTTGTGTGTCCCCTTTCGCACGTCAGCGTGGTTTCAAAGGTCCCCTCAAAGGGGTTCTTCGTGGGCACGGACTCGTACAATTTATCAAGCACAGTGATCATGAATTCGTGTGCGTCGTGCTGCATGTGTGGGTGAAACCCAATATCCTTCAGTCTTGAAATGAACGGCATGGCGTCTGCGTCTTGGTAGAGAAGATTTAGGAACAGCTTCATGGTCTCGTTTGAGGGCGTCTCGTTGATGAGGTCTGCCACGACAGGCTTTGTATACCGAAGAATCTGTACAATGCTGTTGACGTAGCAAGTGCTGCCGAAATTATGTAGCCCGCTCATTTCGTCAGCATGTATCGGCATAAATACACCATTTTAACAAAACCGCCTGGGTATTAATGCACCATTGGGTCTGACACAATGAAACAAGTCGCACATATCCACGATGTCACTGCCCCCACGCACGTTTTTAAGTGCAGCGGCACGGTGGAGCACGCACACGTTTTCTCTGTGACCTCCGGCGAGTACTGCAGCGTGTCTTGGCTGAAGTTATTGGGGGACGATGACACTGAACGTATCTCCAAGGTGAACGAGAGCCTTCCGGAAATTGACGAGGTGCGTTTTTGTATTGACTGCATGCTGAAACGGGGTTCAAGCAAGTACTTTCTTCTAGAGAATCATATTGTGAGCATAGAGGACGGTGTGAAAATGGCGATGCCCGACACCGTGTACCTGCAGCGCGTCAGCCCTCGGAACAAAACGTTTGACATGGTTTGCTTTTTCGGGAACAAGTTTAGCGTGTTTTCTGCGATTGACAAGGTGCACGCGCACACTATCCGAGAATGGTTTCCAAAGGGGATTTTTGTAGGCGGAGCGGACCCGCTTCCGTTGAAGGCAATAAGCAAGCAGTTGGTGAACATGTCGCATGCGGATATTTTCAACGAACTGTTGGGCGAAAGTAGTGCGGGGGAGAGCGAGTACGAACCGTCCTCCTGCGACGAGCTGCCGGACGATCACATGTACACGTCGGACACTGATTCCGAATATTCAGACTTTGATGTATCGGAAACTGACTAAAACTTAGGATTTTGGTGTAACAATGTAATCTGTAACTGTATCTACGACAAAATCTTGTAATGAAAGGTGTTTTCCCTCTAGCATGCCCATGCACGCGCGTTGTATTTTTGCAAGAAAGGGTTCGTATCGCATGGGGTTGGATCCCTCCTCTAGCTTGAGCTCTGGGCAGAGCCACAATGCAAACAGGATCATGCAGATCTTTGGCATTCTACTATGTGTTTTCAGAACATTGTTGAGCACGTCCTTGTACCGCTGTTCAAGAGGGATTGTTGATAAGTGGTGGTATATTTTTTCAATATGTGGCTGTAGTGGCTTGTGTCCAAAGAACATCGCGTAGAGCAGGTCCTCGTCTGCCTCTTGTTGCTCCATTGTCTCCTTTTCCGTAAAACTCATGCACAAAATGTATTATTTGGGTATGTACACCTTTATAAATTCGCACACACACCAATAGATTCTCGCATGCTTATCTGGAAGACCTGCATACATGTGTGCGCTGGCAGGTAGAGGAACATATTTTTGTGAAACAGTATGCTTTGTACGAGAACGTTGACGGCACAGTCAAACGTCTCTCTGAAGTTCCTTTTCTCAAAGAGACTGTCCCACAGTAACAGGGTGTCCTCCAGGGTGAAGACGTTCGCATAAAGTGTTGGTATCATAGAAGAGACGATGCTTGTGATGAATGGGATGTGCGTGTCAGATAAGAGTACGCGCAGATCGGGCTCTGCTTCGAAGCAGCGTAGACATACGATGTTGGAAATGGACTGGATGACCTCTAGCGCCGACGTGTCTTTGCTGTCGAGCGGATATACGGGCAGCACGATGCCCACGAGGCTCTGCAGCGAGTAAAAAGTGTCCTCAATGGCGTTGTCCGGGTTGTCGGTGTAGTATACGTAGAAGAGAGGGAAGGTTAGGTAGTTGACACCCTGTGGGTATCCAAACCCCTTGTTGATGACGGAAAATGTGTTGAGAATTTGTACAATGGTTTCCGTATGGTCTCTGAACCATGGGTTGTTTGAGGTGCGTCGGACGTCTAGGCGTATTTGCTCATCGTATGGACCGTACTGGAACTCGATGGGGGCGTAGGGAGAGGAGGGACATAGACGAGAGCGCCACGTAGAGGCGCGCATATATAAAATGAATTCTTTAACTTATAGGAATACGTGACCAATCATATCAGTGAAAATGTAAATGACTATAGCTGCGAGTAGGTGGAGCTGCGACCAGTTGGGTTTGAACGGATCATTCAAAGGTGATGGAGTAGTAGACGCAACCTCGTAGTATCCCAGGTTAATCTGATTCGCGCAGATTGCCAACGAGATAAGTGTTCCAGATGTCACAGCAACCCTAAAGAGTGGAATACGACTGAACAATATCATTTTAAATTGTGTTACCAAAGTTGATAAAAATGATAAACTCACAAGCAGAATATGTGCGAGTACCAAAATAAGTGCGAGAATAATAAATCCGTCAAAATCATTTTGGTTTCCATCGAGCATTTTGTCCTTGTCTGCTGACTCGGGTTTATAATCTTCGTTCTCATAATGCATGACTTGGATGATGAGGTAGGCTGTTGAGATGAGACCACCCAGTACAATCCATGACCTTGGGTTGTCTACTTCGGGCGACATGATAAGTTGTCCCTGTGAGAGGGAAGTCTTGGTTGCGTATGTACCTCTATAAACCGCTATCTTTTCTCCGAAGTTTCCTTTAATGTAAGTCAATGGATCTTTTCCGAATTCCAGAATGGAATCCTGCAGACAATCGAAACCGCGTGCAACACATGCAAATATCAGTAGAGTCAAGCCCCATGTAGTGCTAGCATTATCTTTCAATATAGTGGAGGCGAGAAGCAGTACAATTGTTGAACCCTGACGGAGAGTGTTTTCAACATTTTGCTTTTGCATCGGGACAACGTTCACCACCTTACAAAACCTACCATCTTTTGAAAAGAAAACTGAGTAGAAGAACCCGACGATTTTCACCAGAGAGGCAACAACAACAAAAAGTCTGAGCGAAGGAATTACTCCGATTTTAGCTTCCTCATCGGTTTCCTGTATATACACACTGACAAGCCCAATAATACCAACAAGGGCATGTACCGCACGGAAAACCACTCCTAATATATAGTCAGAATTGTCCAATTCTTCTGTTTCCTTTTTCTTTGGGTCACTAAATGAGCGTGATCCGTATCCAAGTCTTGAAACGTCTAGAAGAATGGCTCCAAGTGCAGCTACAAGGGCACCTTCAACAGTCGTGTTTTCATTAATACGATCAGCAAGATTCATTGCAGAGGAAACGAGCATGGTAGTAGAAGCGAGTCCAATGACTGCCCATGAGTCTCCATATCCCCACTCGTAATCCTCCTCTGAGTCTTCCCGGTGTACCAGAAGCTTTTCAATCAAAACGAACCCAAGGTAAACAATAAGTGCAGCGTTGAAAACTATTGAATATCCTCCACCGAAGCCGTCGCCGTACCAAAGGTTATAAAACAGCAATGTACCGCCAAGAAGCAGTGATGGACCACGCATTGGTTTGTTTTGGTAACCTGTCCTAAGATCATAGGCATCCCCTAGAGATACACTTTTCCAGAGCGTTGCATCTTCTTTGCTATTTTTAATTCTAGCATCCCGTGAGTGTTTTACTTCAATAATGGCGCGCAGGACACCAACAAAAATAATGTATGCAATAAGCCATTGGTCTCCAGTAATGCCTCCCTGAAGTTTTGTTTCCAAATCTTCGTTAAAGTAAATGAAAACGGATGCAAACATCACAACGGTTAACATGTGATGGCGTATAGGTGCAATATATTGTTGATATAACGTGGAGAACACGCCACCTGTGTATCTCCCTTTGTCCTGAAACCAACTTTCAAGTACAATATCCCGTGCGTTACCAACAAATCCTTCCCCAGTACTGTCGTAGTATAGGACTATGATTGATGTTGCAAAAAGGATTAATATAAATGCTGAAAACAGACGAATGACAGCCTGCGAAAGAAGAATGAACAGACCAACATGTTGAAGGTCTTGACCAATCAGATGATCGGTGTCAATATTATACGAATAAACCAATCCCCACACAGCTGCGACTAAATAAAGTAGGTTTGTGGTGAATTCCATAGAATGTGCCGCCATACTAAGAGCATCTGCACCAGCACCAATTGTTCTAGGGAAAACCGCAGCTATTGAAATAATACCAAAGAATAACCTGTAGAACCAGCTCAGTAATGATTTACCAGTACCATCTGACATTTTCGTAATACATCCAGGTAAAGGACTTGTTTCCGTAGCAGCAGCTCTTGCTCTGGCTGCTGCGCGCATACCTCCTACCTTTGCTCTTACCATTCCTCCGATTGATGGTCCTTTCCGTTTAGCAGCATCATCCATATTTTATTTAAACATGGGGGTCCTATTATACTGTTAAAAATTTGATGATGGTGTAGTGTGGTCTATAGGACTGCATGGACAATGACTCTCCGTCAGATTGCCCGCGACTTGTTTAAGATACGCGGGCTCCCTCTTGACTACGAGGCTTTTGTATACGAGGCAGACATACCCTACGAGTACTCTGTGCGCCGTCTGTTAGACGGTGAACCGCTCCAGGAGGTTCTGGGTAAGCGGGAGATTGCAGATAGCGTGACGCGATGCAGATGTGGCAGCTACAAGGTTTTGGAACGGTCTGTGCAGACGAGGAGCGCGGATGAGGGAGCAACGTCATTTTACCACTGCACTGCGTGTAAAAAGAACTGGAAACATTGATATATAAACTTAGAATATGATCTACAAATGTTGAGAATAAAAGCACTCTCACAGGTACCACGTAGATCAACGTACGAGAAAAAATATCCAGAAAAAATGGATTATAACGAACATTTTACTTTAGCTAAGCGTATGGTGACAAACGAGTTCTCGGACGACCCGGATAGTGACAACTACTGGTTTATTTGGTTTGAGGGGGACCCTCCTGTAGACACTGGCGATACCATTACCTACTTTGGCAAATCGTATACGGTATCTTCCTTCAAGTGGCGCGCGTTTGGACGACAGGACCCATCCTGCAAGGGACTGCTTGAGCTAGAGCTTTAAGCGTTTGCGCAGCAAAGCGTCCTCCTCCGTGTCGTAGCAGACCTGGTGCACGGTGATTATCCCGTCTGGGACCTGTTTTAACAGACACTTGAGATCGCTCAGCGCCTTCCACGCGCGAGTCTTGTCGGGGGACGGTTCAGTTTTTCGCGCAGCCTCTAAAAGCGCCTCCATTTCGGCGGCGGGGGAGTGATGGTCGGGGCGGTTGCAGCACAGGGATAACATGACACCCACCGCATTAGCTACTACGACGGTTATCCAGATGTACGCGTTGTTGCCCGTAATGAAGAGGATGCTTGTCACCCCTAGGACGCCTGCAATGACTTCAAACCCTACCAGCTCACCTAGTTTTCCGCAGATCTTTCTGTCCTTCTTCTCCATGTGCATGAGTTCTCTCTCCAACTGCCCCATGCGTGCCCCTAAAAAGTTCTGTGCGATTTTGATAGCAAAGGTAACCAAGGCGATCACCACAATCGCGAGCACGTCTTCTTGACACTCAAAGCCAAATAGATGCACGTCTGCTTTGAACGGCTCTATGTGTGTGGTACGACAGCATTGATCCGGCATCTGGCTGAAACCAATGCTGTAGTCGGTCTTTGCCAACTCACACAATGTGTCGTTCACAGACATTTTACTAGCACGAAGACCAATATATATAGCGCGAAAAAGGGTGTGTCCTGAGTAGCTTTGCTCAGTTCATTTGAAAACGGAGTCTCTGAGGGGCTTGGCGAGGTGCTTGGCAATGAGGGGCTTGGCGAGGGGGACATAGTAATGTACACATCTGGAATATCACACTGTGCGCCTATGGCGTTAAGAAGCTGCATTGTGTTTTCATCAAACCCCACGCACTGCATAGGTTCTATAGCGTACCACATAAGTCCCTTGTCGTCCGTGTGTGAGTAAGAGCTGCCTGCGTTATACGCGGGTGGGTTGTAAAGTTTGATGTTGTTGACGTACGCAGGAGTTCCAACAGTATGTGAGTGCGAGCACGCGGATACGACGCTTTGGTTGGATTCGTCTCGGACGAGGCTATCAAACATTGTGGGGTAGCACTCTGTTCCGTAGTAGTACCCAACGGAGTCTGGAGTAATGCTGGAAGACACGCCGATCCCGTGTGCTATTTCGTGGCGCAACACGGTTCTCAGATCATACCTGTACCCAGATTGACAGGTCCCATCGTCCACGTACCATCCGTTGGGCACGACTGGGTTGACGCGAATCCGGATACTGCCCAGATGTCCAAACGAGTTTAGTGCACCAGATCTCCACACACTACCGTCTAGGAAAAGTGTTCTAGATGCGTAGGCTAGTATGGGGCGATCACCAATAACACCGTCATCATACTGTACGTCTAAAATAACGTTATTTAAATGACAGTCTTTGTTAATTTCTTCCCATACTTCTCCTGCAATTTGCTGTAGGTCTGGTGTACTCGTTGCACTTTGTGGGTGACTTTGTAAATACTTCCACCCATTCATTAATGACAATATATTGATGGTAAATAGGGGTTTATATTTTGATGTTGCTGAATGCTAGCGAGATACGTGAGCTCTTTGACACGCTGTTCCAACTCGTGCACACGCGTGTACGCCTCGACCAACTGCCTCCTTAGGACGTCCTCCGCGTCGTGCCTAACGCGCTTGGCTGGGGGCATTGTGAACACCTGCTTTCGCTTTGTGCTTGGACACTCGTACCGCATTCTTTTTGCCACGTGTTCCAGCGGCTCTCCACTTCGTTTCAGAGTAAATGTCCGCTGTCGCTTTGTAAAAAAAGTATCCTGTTCGAGTCTACGTTTCATTTTTAGTCACAGTACGCTTGTAAATACACCTTGACCAAAAAAATTGTAAAGCTCTCTTTTTTTCTTTTACTCGAAGTGTGTATCCCGCACCGAGTGCCTTTTCTTTGCGCGCAGTCAGAATAGAGTAGCCGTTCATTTGCTATTGACACTATCCTATACTACACCTAGATCACAATAGTGGACATTTGGCGGGTGTTGGACTCGGACAATCTGCGCCCACTACATAGTGGTATGACATACTTAATATCAACCACTGCTCTGCGACCGTTGTACAGGTCCTTCAACGGAAGCAGGGAGAACGAGATCCAATCCATGATATTTGTTGTTGCACACTTGTTCCCCGCGTAGTCTGCGTACCCGTCCTTCAATTGGACGTGAAAGATGTTGGAAGAAGTGGTCGCTACCGAAGTGTATGAGCTGTTGCTCAGAAATGTAAACTTGGCTTCCAGGTACTCGTGCGGCGTATCAAAGCATCCTCTGTAGGGACATTGTTTTGCTGTGTTTGTAATGCAGTCGTGCATGGCAGCAGTGTTTGGAATACATACCGCAACGTCCGTGAGCCACGTATTTTGACCGGTCACGGATATGCTGGAAGTCACTGTATATCCAGAGCGGTCAATAGATAGGTCCGGTACAACGTCTATCAGTGCCACGCTGTTGAGCGGACAGCTGAAAATACTGAATGGAACCATCACAAGGGTCTGCACCGGCGTGTCCATTTGGCAGTGTGTGCCGTGTATATTCGTGCAGGGGTAGCGTTTGACTTTGAATTCGTACTCTCCGTTGATGAACGGAAAGCAGTCTTCTAACAGATCTTCACATCCCGTTCTCAGGGAGAAGTATGTGCGAATACCGTTATTGTCGTAGAGGTAGTTTGTCTCCACGTCAAAGGCGGTTAGAGGAGGATATATTGGTATAATAGACTCTGTCATGGGCACGAACATGATACCGTCCTCAACAATACCGTCCATGAAGAAACGCATTTGGAGACGCGCGTGATTGGGCGGACACGTCTGTGTGTCGAGTTCGCCGTGCGTCATGCGAATAATCATTTCGTCGCCGTCTGCGTCCGCGCACATTCCGTCCCAACAAACATAGTTTGTAGTTGTACCTATTGGGTGGCAGTCTGAGTTATCCACACAGACTGTTTCACACTGTTCGTTAGAGATAGGGTGCACACACGCCCCAGAGGCGGGGAAACAGGCGTCCAGCGTGCAGGGGTTGCCGTCAAAGCAGTTTTTAAAGGACGACGAAAACTGACCGTCCACACATCGCTCAGTAGTGCATTGGTCTACTGTTTCAAATCTATCTATCTTGTTGACCATAACGCAGCCAACGTCTGGGTCGCACACCCCCATGGTGCAGGTAGTGTTGGGACAAGCGGTCGGCTCACCCACACAGGCTCCGTGGTGACAAGTTTCTTGTTCAGTGCATCTGTTTCCGTCTACACACTCCTGGTTGTCCATTGAGACGTCTGGAACAAATATGCCGTCTACACACTTTGAACATTGTTTTGTTTTTGGAGTACCTCTGCACGTGCCGCCTGAGCATAAATCAAACTCCGTGCACTCGGACCCATCGTCGCAAGTAACTCCGTTGACAGGAAGATTGTAGCACTTTCCGTCAGAGTCGCACTTCCCAACGTGGCACTGTGAGTCCGGGCACGAATCGTCAGAGCTGCAACAGTTTGCAATGGGGTGTAAAATGCAGACGCCGCGGCACTCTGCCTCCTGACATTCTCCTGCCTGGCAGGACGCACTACTTGAACACACCTGTAGGGTATTTGACACGACGAGCACCGTCAAACATATTGCGAGCGAGACGGATAAGATACATACGATGGTGTATGCGTATGTATACTTCTGCAGCTCTTTGCTCGTAAACCTTTCTTTTCTCTTCAAATTAAAAAAAGGCATTTGTATAGTTTTCACGCCCATAAATACAAAACAAAAAAAAAGTACTATAAGACATTGCGCGAAGGATATAAATGAAACTTGCGTCAGCGCTTCTGTTCGTAGGTGCAAGTACGGTTTCTGCAGGCAGCCTGCAGACGGACGGGATTGCACACTTTGTGTCCTCTACCGGAACACCAATACAAATTAAACAGGTTGGGGGAACGAAACTCAAGTTAGAGAAGGGTACTGGGACCATCTCATGTGCCGTTGCCGAGGCGGACGGGTCAGCATTCGGGACCTATGGTGACTTTGCGGCTGTGGCTACCGTAGAGGGTACTGAAGTTGATATTCCCGTAACGTCCGTGTTTACGGGATCCTCCTTAGGATACGTCTGTGGAGTCAAGGACGCAGCCGGGAACTACGTGGACGTGGCTGCGGCAGGGAACGCCGGGCTCACGTTCCGTGGGAATGCCGTTCTCGTTGTAGCCAACGGGACGTGCACTGTCGGCACCACGGAGGAGGTCACGGCGATTTCTCAGGTCTTGGACAATAGCTACGTGCCCAATAAGCGCACGTACGCCCCCACTGTGACGGCGTCACGTACTTACAAGTGCATTCAGGAGAAGACGCACACTGTGTCTACTGTGGCAACCCTGAACTATGACAAGAAAGACGATGTGGATAACATTGTAGACAGTCAGGTGCTTTTGAGCACTGCCCTAACACTTGCAACAAGTACTGACGGTAAGGTCTTCTCTGGAAGCTCAGTCATACCCTTTAACGTTGGCGTGGACCTGCCTCACGACAGTTACTTCAAGGATCTTCAGGGATGTGGTGCACTGTGCAAGGGCTCAATGGTCATTTCCGCAGATGATAAGAACAGCAGTCACGCAACGTTCTTCTCCACGAGTTATAACAGTCTTGCGACGTACTACAAGTTTGACCCTTGTGTCACGACAGGCGCGTACTTTGACGATAACAGTACCTTCACGCGCTCGGGTACTTACACCATGGCAACCGTATGCGATGCGCCACTGGGACTGGTTAGTGGACCAATGAATACGAAGCTTGAGTGTCCGTACGGAAAGCTTGATCTTAATTCGTCGACTGTGGCAGACAAAGATACGTGTCTTTCTCAGGCAGACGCACCTAATTTGAATGGGGAAAACACGTGCGAGAATAACCTACAGGGAACCGAGGTGACTATTGGTGACGGAACTCGGTTTGTTGTCAAGGTCAAGTACATGGACGCCGGCGTGTCAACTCGTTTCGGAGAGGTGTCCAAGTGCACGCTGTCCGCCACTTCGGAATCCTACCAGAATCTTGGTTCAGGCTTACATCTGCCAGAAGTTGAGTTTAATTGTACCGAAAACGCAGTCACGGATAAAAACTCGGATTTAAAGGGCGCAATAGGTTTCTTTGTGGAAGGAAAGAACAGTCTAGGCAACGTCACCTTTGCGCGGGGTATTTCTGACGTTTCAATTGCTACCGCTTTTAAGGTCAGGATCCCAACAACGCACAAGAACGATACGTTCACGCTGCGCGCGCTCTACAGGGAGGAGTGCAACCAAACGGTGGTGGACATGTCCACTTCTATCTCGCTGCCATTCAGTAGGAACACGAAAACCTCTGGAGCATTTGAGATCGCCGGCAACACGACGTCCGAGAAGAACGACAACATCTGTCGCAAGCGTTTCACGTTCACCGCAACTGATAACGAGACCTACGTCAAGGGGAACCACAGTTTGTTTGGCACGGACGCGTTCGTGTGTAACAGTACCACTCAGACGAACGCAGACTGTCAGAGTATGAACAGTCAGCTTCTGAAGGACGGTGATAACGTGTACCTGCCGACCATGTGCGACGATATTCGCGACCAGGATCTTGGCGGACTCATTGATTTTGACACTGCTGACATGGTGGCAGCAACCGTCATCTGCTCCGGTGTCTGTGGACGTGCATCGCTGTACGGACTCGCGCTTGACTGGACGGACGAGCTCGTTGCGTCTACTGTCAAGAGCGACAACCGACTAGAGGTCAGCCTTGGCAGTTCCTGGTCGGACGATCGCAAGAACAGTGGGGGCGACCTGCTGTATACGGCGGCAGCAACCGCCTACATTGGTTCGTCAGACGACTGTCTTGTCGATGGACGCCTCAGTACGCCAGAGCACACCATTGCCAGCGAGTGCCGCGCCAACACGACCAAGGGCAATGCTAGCTATGGTAAGTTCTTCCAGGAGCAGCTCGATGCTGCTGGCATGGTGCAGCTCTTCAAAACGTGTGGTGACACCTTAATGTCCAGTCCTTCGCTTTTCCTCAATCAGCAATTTACGATTGACTACACGGACTCTGCCGATGGGTCCAATGCTCGGTACTGCAACTCCAAACAGCTTACTATTGGTGTGGAGGAGATGACCGGTCAGGTGACTGCCGCAATGACGGTACAACAGGAGGCTGGTGGCGCATTCGCGCTCACTGCCACTCTTGGTACCGTTGTCATGAAGAAGTGCAATGTTGGAGGAGAGCTCATTGGACATCAGATTGAGGTTAACGTTGATATTGAGGCACCGTCTTTTGTGACAATGGCACACTACGTGCACGATGGGTCTTCCATTGTCTATGTTGAAGACGATGTGAAAAACGACACGTCCATTGTCTGGCGCACCGCGTGTGTGCAGGTCTGTGGTGCGGGTGCCTCCGTACCCGGCTCTTGGCAGACGGACCAGACACTCAGGTCAAACGTCAACCTCACAGACACGACGGACGTGGACGCGGTCGCGGTCGTCGAGGTCGTGGAGACGTCTGTACGCGTGCTCGGAAGCCCTTGCGAGTCTTCGGACACCATTGAGGCGGGATCCGTCTCACTCTCCATGCACAAGGGTAAGTCTACGGACGCGACGTGCGTCTCCAACAACACGGATCTCGTCAGCCCGGACGACTCCATCTGCGGTATTCTCAAGATCGATGCTGACTTTGCGGACAGTCGGCTGCGCATCACGAGCCACGAACTGACCCGCCTTCGCGGCGACGAGGAGGAGGTACATGTCCCCACGGGCAAGACGACTCTGAATTCGGTGTTCCACACGAACGAGACGTCGGTACTTCACGGAAACGGTACCGAGGTCAAGGGTGACTTTGTCACGGATACGAACGACGCGGGCGCAACGTTCCGACTTATTGTCAACTACGAGCAGGACAACACCGTCGAGCGCCGGCGCCTGCGCAGCACATTCTTATTCGGAGCGGGAGATACGGAGGTGCAGGCATCTATCCGGGTGCTGCCAGCCTCGGTGGAAGTTGTGGACGAGCTCGAGGCGGGAGACAGTGCTCCAGCAGAAGGAGAGTTAACGGAACCAGAAACATCTGATGGTGCTGATAGTAACAATTTATGGGTTATTGCAGTCTGTGTTATATCAGGTGTGGTCCTATTTGCAGCAGTGCTCGTTTGGCGGTGCATGAAGTCTGATCAAACTTCTACAGTTGTCGGGACTGTTGGGAAATTTATTAAAGGTAAGAGCATGGTCGAGATACCAGAATACAGTAAACTTCGTAGAAATGAGAGATTTACAATTAAAAGTTTTTAAATTTTATCTAAAACATACGCCTACGCTTCTTATTGCTATTTTTTACCATTTCCTCCATCAGGTTTGTGCCCTTGGACCCACTGCGGTAGGTGTGGAACGCCTTCATAAAGTGGTCATTGTCCGTCTTTGGCTTAGTCTTCTTGCTCGCAACATGCGTCGTCTTCTTCGTCATCACCGCCTCAAACTCCCGCTTCAATGCACCGTTCTTCGTGGACTCCATAGCCTCCTTCAGCTTCTGCTCCCGCAAGGCAAACTTCTTGGAAGCACTGTGCGCAATGCGGAGAAAGTCGTTGCTCTCACGAGGAAACTTCTTTGCCATGTTAATGATTGCCTCGCGGTTTGAGTCCGTGAGATCCGACTCGTCCAAAGTGTTGCTCCACGACTCTACAAGGGCATTTGCCATTGCCTCTGACTTTGCCACATCCTTCTCAAACGCAAGCTTCTTCTCATCTGCCATGACTGCCTTCAACTTTGCCAACTCAACAGCCTGCGCCTGGAGCTGTTCAAGGTCCTTCTGCTGTTTCACAATGACTTCCATCATCTGGGTAGCATCTGGCTCGGTTGCCGTGGGCTCCTCAATAACATTGACCTCCTCAACAATCTCTTTGGGGGTATCTACAGCTTTGGCGTCAGACATTTTAAGTGGTTTCATAGATGCCTTATAGGTGTCGATTCTTGTTTGGATATCACTTTTGTCCACGAACATGATCCTGCAGTCTTGTCGGCGCGGATCCACGCACAGGCTGATCTCCACGGGTTTCTTCTCCGTCGTACCGTTCGCGTACTGCGTATGTGTGTGTGTGAGGCTCAATCCGGTGTAGTACCGTTTCCCAGTGGAAGATTCTTGCACAGCGTGCCTCGCAAAGGACCCCATAATCCCAGGATCATCAATCTTTCCCACAATCCACTTGCTTCCGTCCGTATTGTTCCATGACGACATGACGGATCCGACCTTCATGCCGTCGTCATGCTCCATGTGGATTGGGATACCGTTCAAATCGAACTCCGCCTCCTCCCGGGTAAAACTGAACGTAGGGTCGTGCTGCTCCGGTTGCGTCTCCGTAGGACTCAGCACATTGCCAACGAAGTACATTTTTGCACGATGCGTGTGTATTTATAGGCATAGACTTTGTTTTAATGTACTTTTACGACTACGAAACCACGTTTCTCTCCAAGGGGTTTAAACGAGAAGACCAGCAGCTGCTTGAGGTCGGCATCGTGAAAGGTACAAAGTCTTTTCAAGCGTTGGTTGATCCGGTAAAAGGGTATCCAATTGTCTCAAGACTGACCGAGTTAGGACAGAATCCGAAGCGCTCGCTGGGGTTTTGGACCAAGCTGCTCGCCGCCAAGGGGATTTTGAACACGTCGGTGCGCAGGCAAGACATGCACGGACAAGCGGTGGCTATAGATAAGGTAAGGCACGCGTTCATGAGCCCAGAACAGGCTGTGCGAGGCATGGTGGCGTTCGGAGAGGGCACGTGGGTGGCGCATAACGGCAATGGGTTTGACCACAGAATCACAAAGGCACACTTTCGTAAATTCAACCTGGTGCCGAAGATTGAGTTTAAGGACTCGCTGCCAGAAGTCCGGAAAATGAAGCTGGAGTCACACTCCTTGGGACACGTATACAGGCACCTATTCGGGGGCGTATTTCGTCAGCACCACGCGTTGGACGATGCAGTTGCGCTCCAAAAGGTGTGCAGGCGGATCAAGGCTTTCCAACCTACGTCGCTGACGAAAATCAAGGGGATTGGTCCAAGGAGCGAAGAGATACTTAAGAAAGCCGGCATACGATGCGTAGAAGATCTCAAAAAATGGATTCAGAATCATAAAATAGAAGACTTTACATTTAAAGTGCACCACCGCAAAAAACTCGCCGCACAACTGTTCAAGATGAAGATTTAAGATTATTTCTTCTTTCCTTTAATTTTAGCAAATATTTTTTTTGCATTTTTTGCAACAGTAAACCCGGATGCTCTTTTTGCGGTGTTTTTTGCGAAGTTACCTGCTCTTTTTGCGATTTTACTAAAGCGACCCACCTCAACGTAATCAAATCGTTTCTCTCTGATCGGAAACATTGTGTATATATGTACTCTTATATATACTCCAATTCTGTGGCAAAATGGCATTGGGACACACATTGAAGACTGCGGTCACAGAGGTCACCGAGCGCGACACAGTGACTTTTCTCTCTGATCGGAAATATTGTGTATGTACTCTTATATATACTCTAACTCTGTGGCAAAGGCGGCATATGTGTTGATGCCACAGACGTTTCCCAATCTTGATATGTAGCCATAACCTTTGTCTCCCCACTTTGTCCCGTGAGAGTTCTTTATGATCCAGTAGTCTGGTGTGTACCCGACAACAACCACCGCATGGTTTGGGTCTGTCCCGCAACGTTGGATGGTGCCCCCCCTGTACGAGCCCAGTCCTCTCGCGTCAATGGCGACGGCGGTTGGTCCGTACTGATGCACAATGTAGTCTAGGAACGTCTCTGGGTTGGACCTGAGCACCTCGTAGTCCTTGACAGTGACCCCCTTATGCGCTTGTTCGCACTTGTGCTTTACTCCAGTATAGCGCTGTGTGGAGCGAAGTGGGAAGATACCCGTATACTCAAACACACTCCCCATGACACCCCCTTCGCATCCCAGCGTGTGCGGCGTGCAGTCAAGCAGTGCCTGCACGTCCACGGCTAGATCTGGATGCTTCTTCTTCACAAGATAGTCAATAGACCCTGCTGCCGAGAATGCCCAACAAGATTGACAGTGTCCCTGTTTTTGAACGGGTCCAACACCCGGGCGCCAGTCAAACGATTCTGGTATACTTACGAGTCGCCTGTGCACGTAGCTGTTGTTTTTTGCGGAGCTTAGTGCAATCAGCGCCGTCAGCGATATATTCATTCTTACTGCACCGCTGCCTATTTATATGCCGGGTTTGTTCTGAAATGCTTTATGCGTCTTTCTTGCGTCCTGAGGGCGTGTACGATTCGTATTTCAACAAGTTTGTGGCGTTTGTGACGCGCGGGGGCAATTTCTGCCACTCTGAGTTCGTGTTCCACTGGTCAGAGGAGCAGTTCGCCGAGATACGGGAAAAGATACAGGGGCTCGCGCGTTACAAGAATCATAAGGGTCCAATTGATCTAGCACTGTATGTGATATGGGGTGATACGGTAAAGTACAGGGTATTGAACGGACACGGAGATTTTTTTTCTGTACCAAAGAAAGATATGCTTGGTATTGATATTTCTTGGGAACAGGAGTTACAACTGTCCAGCTGGCTCTGTAGTCAGGTTGGCAAATCTTATGACGAGGTTGGTGCCATCATGTCACCATTTTCGTTCCGCTCGGCACGGGACACTTACAACGCCTATTTTTGCTCGCAGTTGATGGCGTGTGCTCTTCAACGAGTTGGCAGACTCAAGCATCTCAACCCATCTGGTCTGACACCAAATTCACTATATTCAGCCCTTTCGAATACTTAAGTATTGTAGAAAATCTTTTGAAATTACCTTCGCACTCTCTTTGAACGACGGATCTACCAGTTTCAGCGCGCTGACTGTGGCGAGGAGCGCGGATACGAGCGCGACGTCCCGGTGTGGCTTTTCCCTGTAATGGAAAAGCGCTGACCCGACCCCCAAAACTACCAAACCGGTAAATGTCAAAGAATGAACTAACTGCATTTAAATACACTGTTGTATTATTTATACTTCCGTATAATATCTCCTAACTGCCACAACCCTTCCATCATCGTACAGTTTATGCAGTACCCCCCCCGAAGCACCGCTTCTTCCGCCACGTGTCTGTTCCCCGTATTTACTACGTAAATATCAGTCAGATCCCACCGAAGGTGTGCCATATCACTGACAACCATAATACACACGTCTGCGTACGTTTGCACGACGTCCCACTCTGTGTTGAGCCCAGTTGTCCATATTTTTTTCCCTTGCCACCACATCGTTGATACTACGGGAGAGTCGCCATGCAAGACAATCATTCGTCACTATCGTCAAATGTAAATACGTCGTGTGATTCCTTCACAGAATGCTTATAACCATTGGGTACAGACTGATTGTAGCCATGTGGCAGAGTTGTTGATTGTTCTTCGCGTACCTCACAAACCACATCGAACGCTACCATTGTAAAGCGAATTCCCCATATGGTGGTACGCACCCAGCCCCATGTTAGCAGACTGTTTAATGTCATTACTGACCATGCATCCGTGAGTTCCAACTGCATTGGTACAACAAAAGCGAGTGATACCAACCAACCAAATAGCAAGATGCATAGAGCAACAAGCCGTAGGTAGAATTCAAAATCTTCGTGGCGCAGTTTGTATACCAAATATATATCTGTTAACAACTCTGTAACTGGAAAAATAATGAATGCAACAAAAGTTCTTTCCAAACTGGTGGACCAGTCTTCTTTATTTCGCATCATTGTGGGGTACTGCACGAGGGACGCGTTCAAAAAAAGCGCGAACACGACGGACGTACACATAACATTGATAGATAGAATAAAGTTCGTATCTAAGAAAGCATATTTTTTCATTCTATATACTTTCGAAATGTTTATACAAATGCGTTTTAGTATATTCTTGTTGTCTTCCGCTTTCGCACAAACATGCTCGGATTTAAAAGTAGCCTACCAGGATAGCGGATGTTGTACAAGCAATCAAACGAGTTGCACCGTCGCAATCCCCCACTGCGATACAACTGAGAGTGGGAAAGTGTGTTACGACGGTTCTGACATAGTTGTGAAAGGATTGCTTGACGCACTCGGGTTTGGCGCAACCGCAATTACTTTAAAAAAACACATTATCCCAGATGCAAACGAAGTGTACGATTTAGGAAACGCGGAATATAAGGTGAGACATTTATTCTTGTCGGATTAGATCCATGGGTCGGACGTAGGACTCTGTGGGACACCTGTGGGACTTTTTTGCGCGAAAAAGGTTTGCAGAGGCATCCAGGTGTCAACACCATGTTCTACAGGTGGGTCTACCTTATATTTTTTCTCCATAACGTGATCTTTCAGCACGGTGACAGTGTTTGCGCCGAGTGCAGCGACCTTTCCCGTCAGAATACACGCAGAGACGCCGTCTACGGGGTCCACTATGTTCTTTAGAGCCGCGTCATTCAATACGGTAACAACCTCTTCAAACGTGCAGCGTTTCAGTGTGGAGGCTTCGCTCCGCTTCAGCCCGTGCCGCGTGAGTGGTGTTAGGTCTCCGCCGTGCGTCATTGCATCCACGAGTATGAGCAAATGCCGTGCGTTGACGTAAATTCCGTAGTGGTCTAGAATCTTTCGTATTTCTATCATGACACAGACCCGGGCTGCCTCCACACCAAATGTTTTGAACATCTTATATATATCGTTCGTGTACAGTGTGTCCAACTTCTCGCACATTTCCATGATAGGCTGGAAGTCCTGAAGGGTCGTCTCTACGCGATTGTCCACCCACTTACACCACTCTGCGCCGGGGACGCCCATTTCCTCCGGAATATCCCCAAACACGTCGCAGACAAAACGATCCCCAACCTTGTGGTACGCACAGTATTCAAACAAATCCAAAATAGAATGGTCCGCTTTCACAGTGAGCCTCTTTGGTGTTCCCCACGTCGCATGCGCGTGTTCCTCCGTTATTCCCTTGTCCGGAAATGTCCAGTAGTTCCCAATGGTATCACCCGGACAGTCCTTGACAAGCACGTCTTTGAGCACGTGCCGTTTGAGCAACAGTGCCGCCGGGTCACGAATTGTTGTCAGAGGTGTTTTTGTATTCTTTGTAACACCCAGAATTTCTTGTAACCGAGGTATGCCAAGTGTAACGTTTTTACTGCCAATCCCGGCAAAGTGAAACGTGTCTCTGCACGCAATGCCGTTGAGTGCGACCATGTTCTTCGTGTCTACCACAGTGAGGTCGTAGACGTACTCGTGGGACGAGGAGACCTGCTCAATGCTCACGATAGCTTCCTGCACGTACCCACGCACCGGCTTATCAACGTCTGTTAGTTTGCGCGTGTTCTCCTCGTCCAGCATGATGCCCCTTGGCGACACTCTGCATCGAATGTCAAAAGCAAGTAGGAAGGTGCTCAACCCGTCTTTCATTGGCGACGTGCACTCTACAAACGTGCAGTTTTCTTCGACCACGCCCTTTCCGCAGATATACGCACGACAGAACTCTATCCACGTATTCTCTTGCATATCGTAAAGTATTGTTGGAAAGTCACCAAGTCCCCTGAGCATGTAGATGAGCGTCTTGGAGTAGATTTTCATGATATCGTTCTCTATCTCAATTGTTGAGCGAAAGCGTTCAAGCACGAACCTGAAGAACCTTTTCATCTTCACTGGCATGAAAATAATATTCCCCTCAATACGCCCCGTGCTGAAGAACGCGCCAAGCATCTTGCCAAAGCCATGGAAGCCAGACCCGTATTCCGGCTGTAGTCTGAGCACCGGTACTTTATCATTTACCTCCAGACTAGTGCCAGAAATTGCGCAGATCTTTCCATTGCGCACAATGAGAAAGGATTTCGCGCGTGACGCAATGAGCGTCTTACCAGACTCTGTTGTAATTTTAATGAGTTTTTTGCTGCCCCGGTAGGACGCAGGGGGGTGCCGAGTGACGTGCGTAATTTTCTTCCACGATACAGTTCCATCCGCGCTGATTGTAAACGCGTCAAGTCCTGAAACGGGTCTCACGTGAGAGTGACCATCCTCACGGTATCCCCTCTCTGCCATAATCTCGTCAATCAACTGCCCAATACAACAACTTTTCGGATATCCCTTCACAATAAGCCATTCGTTATAATCAACGCTGTTCAACGTACACTGTGTTGTGCGTTCGCCAATACTCTGTGCGGCGAGAGCACCAACCCCCTCTCCGGCAGAAATCAAAGCCTTGTCAAGATAGGATTGTATATCTTGCTCGTATCTTTCGCGCAAGAGGGGTGGCATAATGGGAGTGTGCACGTTAATGAATGCACGCAACAACCTATTGTCCACGAACGTAACAGGGGGACCACACTCGTTTCTAACACCTCCGTGAAGCTCCATTCTGCGAACAATTCTGCGAATGGGTACCGGGAAGTGGTACGTATCCTCTGTAAGCAGGTCCAAATCCAGTTGGTTCGCGCCCGGGAGAGGGTGCACGTGCTGTGTCTCTATGCGCGCACCATCAAAGCCGTCGTCTCCGTACTTGAACTGGATAATCCGCTGTCCGTCGCGAACAGTACCGTCGGCATGTGCCACAATGTTTTCAAGACACTTCATAAGCTTACGTTCAACGTACCCGGTTTGTGCAGTCTTGATAGCCGTATCAATCAGACCCTCGCGCCCGCTCATAGAGTGTACAAACATCTCAAACGGGCTGAGCCCATCCAGGTACGAGCTTGCTACAAAGCCGAGCGCTTCTGGCGACGTGTCTCCGCGCTTAAATTCGGTCGCCGTGCGGTCTTTCCAGTGCATGGGGATTCTGCCCCCAACAACGTTCATTTGCCCTAGTGCACTTTGGACCTGCGTTATATTGACAATAGATCCCTTTGAACCACTGTTCACCATACAGTAAAAATTATTCTCGTCGCCCATATCCTTCATCACCGCCTTTCCCATGATAGCCCGGCAGTTGTTCAGACGAATATTTGGATTTTTGAGATGTTTTGCCTCTTCAAAGGCGGCGACCTTCTCGCGGTTGCAGACGTCCGTAGCCTCTTTTGTACGAACCAAATCCTTGATACCAATCGTGAAGCCACGCACCTGCAGGTACCGGTGTGCCAATCCCTGGAGGTTAAAAATGAAATCAACACAAGCGTCAGAACCAAAATCGTTGAAAATGATGTGCACAAGGGAACCGTTTGATTTGCCAACATCCTTCTTTCTTAAACGTCCTTCTAGGAATACGCCTTCTACTATCTTAACGCCACCACGCTCATACGTGACCTTGGGCAGGACCGTGCTGATAATTTCACGACCCGTGACACCACTCGGCGCCTGCGCGATCTGCATGGCGTCCGCTCTAGACAGCGTTGCGGCGCTCAACAAATAGACCCCAAGCAGTGCGTCTTGAATGAGCCCAATAATTGGACAATTTGACTGTGCGGATATAATATTCTTTGATACAAGCATGATTTCTTCCGCTTCGGCTTGGGCAAGGATTGTCTGAGGGACATGCACATTCATCTCATCACCGTCAAAATCAGCGTTGTACGGACTGGTGCACGCCACGTTCATACGAAACGTATCGTAGGGGAGTATGCGCACATGGTGCGCCATCAAACTGTACTTGTGCAGCGACGGCTGGCGGTTGAACAGAACAACGTCACCATCCTTCAAAAAACGTTCTACAACAAACCCTACCTCTAGCTCTAGAGCCTTTGAACTCCTAGACTTTCCCTGACAAACGTACTTGAACTTTCCTACATCCACCATTTCTTGCAGTGCCAACTTATTGTAGTCCGTGACCCGTACTGGTATTGTCAACGTGTTTGCAACCGACTCAGGAATACCTAGTTCGTTCAGTTTTAAACCGTCGTCGGGCGTTATGACACACCGTGCGGTGAACTCAACGCGCTTCCCCATGAGATTATACCGAATACGACCACCTTTTTTCTGTATGCGACTCGTTATGGACACATACTCGCGTTTATTCCGCACATGGCGAGAAGATCCTAATTTTTCGTGGTTTATATATCCGGTAATTGTATTTTGCAGCGCCTCACGCCCCTGCTGTACGACTTCCGGCGGGCGATTGCAGCGTAAAAGGTCAAGCAGTTTGGCATTCTTCCGCACTATATTTTGAAGCCGGTACGTCAGATCGTTTTCTCCTCTTAAAATACCGTCTACGAACAAAGGTGGGCGCACGTGCGGCGGAGGCACTGGTAACACAGAAATAACAGGCGGGTCTTCCATAAGTTCAAATAAACGATATGCTGGAAAGATCTTGCCATCTTTGCAAATACTAGAAACGCGTTTGTCCCAGAAAAATTTACCGTCATATTTTTTCAACAAACGGAGCAGATGCGATATCCAAGAAATGTTGTACATTGGCTCCGCAAGGCGAATACTTCCCCAATGACCCGGACAGGAGTGCTTCGTCTGAAAGCACGTTGGACATTTGCCCCCAAATACAACACCCAACTTAGGACAAGCCAAATCGGATTCTTGCTCAACGGCTACCACACTGGAGCGTAAAATGGAAGCTGGCTGCCACACAGAGAAGTGAACATTTGATACAGAAAGCATTTTAATATTTATAATATACGTGTATACACCATGATCAACGCATGCTTCGGAGTCTCCGCAGTTTCTCCGGTTTACAGTACACCTTTGGTATACACCTCCACACAGTTCGACACGTGCGTCCAGGTATTGCGTAACTATAGTATACTGTCGCATCTTTGCGAAACTCGTCCCACAATTTGTATCCATTGCGTCTGGCGCGTTTGCGCGACCCGTGCCCTACGTCAACAACAAACAGCATTTTCACATCCTCATCTTTAAAAAATAATAAATCTCCACTGAACCAAAAGTCGCCTCTTTGGAACTCTATCCAACCATTTTCGTAAAACAACTCCCGCACGCGGGATTTGACATCCTGCAAAACAAACATTCCTGATAATAAGGGAAAACTATGTACACCTATCTGGTACAATATCTAAAGCATCCAGGCATATCGGGCACGTCCGCTTCCAACGAGCCCATTCGTCAATGCACTTGCGGTGAAATATGTGACCGCACTTCAACTTTATCTTTGTAAATTTGGACGTCATACATATTGTGCAGCGGATGCGTTTGCGCGTTCGCAAACCAACAACGCTGACCACACTCCCTCGGGCTAACTCGTTGTAGTACGTATCCATAGAGGCTTCTATCTGACACGCCTCTGCCATTTCGTCTGGGACCAGGATGGAAAACGTTGCATCATTCGTGCACTCTGGCATTTTCCTCGAAATCCACTCATCCATGAACGCCTGTGTGGGTAAAACGCCTCTCCCAACCTCGGACAAGTATTTTTTTCGCACACGCCGGAAGGATTCCGAATATGGTTGTCCAATTTTATGTGTGCGGATCACCCACATTTCACGGATATGCAACCGTATTTATAATATTGTGACGGTGTAGGTGTATCAAGGATTCAATGGCATTGGGAAATGGTATCCAGACACATAGATGGTATCTTTGATATTATTATTATTGGATCTGGTGTCAGCGGGTTGACGTGCGCTTGCATACTGGGTAAATTCGGAAAAAAGGTTCTGGTTCTTGAACAACACGATCGTCCAGGAGGCTGTCTGCACACGTTTCAAGAGAAGGGTTTCACGTTTCAAAGTGGTAACCACTACATTGGTCACATTGATCCAGTATGCAAGGCTCTTATAAAAACATGCGGCAGTTCGTACACAGAGAAAGACGATATTGTAGAACAGTACATTTGGAACAGTGAGCGAAAGCAGATGCGTAAAAACGGTTGGGAGGACGTTATGGGCGCACCAGAACAAAATGTCATCACTATGGCAGATCACATGTGGTGGATTGCACTTATTAAACTTGCACCACGCTGGCTTGCCATCATTGCATGGTGGATACTCAATATCTGTTTTCCACAAAGCTTCATGTCCTACGGAGCCTGGATGCAGCAGCAGGGCTACAACAAATGGTGGAAAATGCAAGAGGGAGACGTAGGCTGTCCACCCATTGCTATGGTCGGCGCAGCCGTGGCAAGACACTACATGCACGGCGGCACCATGCTCTCGGAGAAGTTCGTACACGAATGCTGTCGGACCATACGAAGACAAGGTGGACGCGTTGTCGTGAATCACGCGGTACAGCGAATCCACAACCGCGGCATCGTCTGCAACGGCAGCTACGTCCCGTGCAACACGGTCATAAGCTCCATCGGAGCGTTCCAAACGTGCAAAATTGCGCACTTGCCCAAGCTGGAGAAAGTCTGCGAGAGTATTGGACAAGGCGTGCAGCATCACTTTGTGTTCATAGGTCTGTCATGTACAAAAGAGACGGCGAATATTCCAGGAGTCACATGGATCAAAGAGGAGGATGATTATATGTTTGTCTCTGCAGAAGAAAACAGAGGCAAGACGTCCGTACACCTAGTGGCAGACGAAGGCAACATGTCCACGGAAAGTATGGTGGCGCTCTTCATAAAACACTTTCCGGACGCCACGGAACACCTTGCGTACACAGAGGATGCAACACCACACTCAGTACAGAAATATCTCGGCAGGCACTCTTCATACGGACTCCAGTGTTCAAAGGACAGGTTTTCCACTTTTGAATACGTGCGGACACTGCGCCCAGAAACAGAAATGCCACATCTCTACATCACGGGTCAAGACATCCTGATGCCAGGGATTGTCTCAGCAATGACAGCAGCCATGATGACGTGCAGACAAGTGCTTGGATTTACTCTGATGGACACAATAAAACAACAAGATCTGATGGATAAATTATAATGGTGTACATACGAGTAAGTGGAAATATAAAAAAATGTGCATTGAACTATTTGTAAATCACGCTCTACTCTTTGTCAGCAACTGCACCATTGCCAATTTGACAAATGTGTCAGATACATTTGATATGGCTCTCGTGTACGAGACATATACCACAGTGGCACCTTTCATCTCACAACCCCACAACACTACGGACAACACAACTACAGCACATCATCATGAAAATATAACAAACAACCCAATCTACGGTCCATACGTTTATGCAGCCATTATTGGTCCAGTAATCGCGCTGTTGCTCATCTGGTGTGCCACTGCCTACGCGCGCGCAAAATGCACGCCCTGCAAGCCCAAGAAACCCAAGAAACCAAAGAAGCCCACAGAGTCGTGCTGCTGCAATCCGAAAAAAGTCAAACCCAATCCACAACACCACGAAGTCAGCCCTGTGTAGATTTCACTACAAGTAAAAATAATCTGAGGCGTCTTTCTAATTCGTTCTGTAACATTTGTAAGCGCTTGTTCTCGGCATTATAGTTCCGTTTGAACCATTGTTCATGCGTTATTGTTGAGCAGTATCGCAAAGAGTCCACTGCCTCTTCAACGAGTTCTTTAGATCGGAAAGCAACGTTTGTTTCTTTCATTTTTTTATGTTTCTCTAAAATAGACAGCGTTGCCTCTAGAAGCGATTCACTATTATCTTCCAATATCTCGTTTTCTAACACATACTCGGACGTCATATTAAACAGTTTGTTTGCCAAGTGGGACGTTCCGTAATAAACCACTGGCAATAGCAGCAAGTACGCCATTTTAACAATGTTAAACTTTACTTATACAATCGGTATCATATTACATTATCACGTTTCCAAGCACGACGGATGCCACGTCAAATCCATGTGTTTGCATGGTTTTTATTTTATGGTAATTCTTGCAAGACAAATCAATATAGCATTCTTCTGTGGGAATAAACATAAAGAGGGTTCCTTTATTCGGAATTTTGAATTTACCAGAGGTTCGAACCTTGCTATGGTCCAACCCCAAGAAATCTGCCAAGTCATCCAAATCCCGATTCATATTGGTCCATGTAGATTCATTAAGTGTATTATAGACCCTACCAAGTAGATTGTGTTTATTTGTTCCCATACATTTTTTATACGTGTCATGATTTGTTGGGTAACAAAGCATCACGTATAGGTTACCACCTTTATAGTTAGCCTTTATTTCTTCAATGGGAAAAACATGTGCAAGAGCACCATCCACGTACTCCTTGCTGTCTATTGTTACGGATGGAAAAACTACAGGAATAGACGCAGACGCTACAATCATTTCTATTTTAGGATTTACAAACGTTGTGTACTTTCCATCAGTGACACAGTATGCGCCAACAGACAGTCTCCCATGATCACATTCCGTCCACATTGTCTCTATCATAGTTTTTAAACAAGGTTTATAAATACTATCGTGCCACAAGAACGCAGATGCAAAATTGAATATACCACCAAGTATATTATGGGGCTTTACAATATCAATATGGTTTTCCATGAGTTTTTTGAACTCATTGGCAAAATTGTCTTGCGTAGCCTGCACAACAAATGCACCTAGCATGGCGCCCGCACTGATACCAAATACATAGTCCCATTCTTTGTATCTAACTCGTTGCAAAAAACCCTCCATATACGGCGCGCGCTGTCCGCCCGAACTGAGCACCAACATTTGTGGTGTTCTATTCGTCGCCATTTTAAAACAACGGTTGCTATATATAATGGAAAAGTTCACATGGTGTTGATAGTTGAGCATTATAGTCCAAATATGAATCGTTTCAAGCGTGTTCTTGCTCAAAAAAAATTCATCCATATGTACATTGACGGTCTCCCATTCAAAAGACTGCACGTCATAGACACGAAGCACCATCATTCAAAAAGGCTTGTGAAGTCACATCCCGTGTCTCAGATGGGATACGACTTCAATATCAAGAGCACGGATTATCTAAAGGGTGGTCAGGCTTTCAACGACGTTGTGTGGCTAGACTACTGCTGCACTGCGTCAAAACCATTTGTGATCAAGGATCTTAAGCTCTGTCAATCAAAGTGGGTGTTTTGCACCTTCTCCACACGGGCTTGTCGCTGGAAAGCTCAAATTAAACACGTTGTCAAAGGTACTCCGTACAAAAAGGCTTGGGCATACGCGTACAACGATACGTCTCCTATGATTCTGGTGGCGTACTACAGGAATACACCACCCCCCGTACTGAGGAACCCGGTCGGAAAAGCCTACAAGTTTCGTTACAGGAATAAGTGGGTTCACCGCACGTGTTTGAAGCTACTGCATGGTCCATGCGACGAACCGAACGAACTGTATTTGAACTTTAAAGATTCAAACGAACCGATTCGCAGGTGCCGTATGGTGTACTAATACAATGTTGTGGCTTCATAATGATTCACCTAAAAATAGGAAAACCATCACATCCGTTTAATGGGGTTGAAGCAAAGGGTGATATCATGCTCCTAAATTATAAACAACAAAGGGTACTTTATGTGAATAACGCACATCTACAGCCGAATATTGCTGTTTTTGCAAGACTCTGTAAAAAAAATAATGTTCTGATAAACGTCTGTGGGCTTCGGAACCAGTATACGGAAGAGGTAATGCACGATGCGGATACTATCACGGTGTACTAGTACTACCAATTATGTACAAATGTTGGGTAGTGGCGTGTTCGGGTCAGTGCGAGTTGTGCGTAAGCTCGGATACGAGCGTGCAATTAAGGAAACAAAGTTTGCAGAATTTCCAGAAGATATGGAAAAGATTATGGCATGTCTTCGCGAAGAAGATTTTAATTTGAAACACCCGTTTATCATTCATCGATATTGGACACGTTGGAAACCCGGCGTTTTTCAAGTATGCATGGAGGTTGGCATTCCTGTTGAACAGGCTCCGTCAGAACGCATCCTTCACGACATATCTCAAGCACTGTGCTTCATGCACGAACACGGGTTTATTCATAGGGACGTCAAGCCTGAAAACATTGTTTTTGTAAAGGGACGCTACAAGCTCATTGATTTTGGGTTGTCACGCAGGGGAGAAGCAAAGGATTCACATACCGGCTATACCATCTCACGATACTTTCGTCCACCAGAAATGCTCCGTGCCGGAATTAACGACGTGGCTTACGACGGCAGAGTGGACATGTACTCGCTTGGATTGACGGCGTACAATCTTGAAAACGGCGAACCACTCTTTTACGGGTCGTCCGAACATATTCTACAGCAGTATTCCGCGTATGTTCCACAGGGAATTTACAAGCATTTGCTCTGCGACTACTGTGACAGGTACACTGCGCGGCAGCTGCTGGAAGAGTACGGCATAACGCCGCTATTAGGAACTATCACGAAGACACAACCAAAAAAAGAAAAGGTACAAAAGTTTGTTCAACATATGCTAAAAGGCTTTGACGCTGACGCACAGGCAGTTGGATACCAAACAATTTACAATGATTTTTAACCTACCTGTACACATGTTAGGTTATGTATATTTATATGTTTATCAAACGCCTGCAGGACGTCATTCAATGAACAAGCCTCTACCTTGGTCGCGTCCAAAAACGAGTGCTGCGCCTTGCAAAACATATCCGCCCTATCTGATATTGTCGTAGGCATCAGGTTCAGTCTTCGAATTTGTTTTGAGACTTCCGCCTGCGTGATTGCACCCTTCCATTTGGCGAGGACCTGTTGAATATCATTCAATCCCTTCTTCAAATTTCTTGGCGGGAAAGACGCACCAATCTGAAATTTTCCGGGCTCAATATGGCTCTCGATTCCGTACGTAAGCCCGTCAGCCATTCGAACCCGTTTCATTAGCATGCCCCCAAACCCATACCCAAGTACTGACGCAGCTACGGTCAGAGGAATGTAGTCAGGGTGGTGCCTTCCAATATTGGGCAGAGCATGCGCGTACAGAACGCGAACAGATGCCTTCCCCTGCTGTTTCACAACGTCGCATGGGGCGCTACTTGCCTTTGGAATATACTCAGCGTACGCGCCGTTGTTATTCTCAAACGTACTGCGCACGATGTTGAGTGCGTCCGGATGCCCAGCTACACATACCACACGAGTAGGAGCGTTTTTCATGATACCAATTGCACTTTTCAGCGGTATATTCTTGTACTTTGGGAGCGAAAACAGCTGTTTCTCCATCAGGGATTGTGCGTACGCGTTGACGTCATGCTGCATGCCCAACAGCATGCCGTGTCCTCTCTCTCCGGCATGGCTATAGTCTTCCTCCAGACCCCAGACGGAGTTCAGCATGGCGGGGTTTTGCCTGAGCTCGTCGCACGAGCAAGAGTACTTGAGGATTGCAGTGCCCGGGCTCGCGCTCCAGGACATGCGCGGATCCGAATTCATGGAGTTCATAGCGAGCGAGAACCACTTTGTGTCCACATTGTCTGTCCTGAACCGAACGCCAAGCGTTAATGTCCCCGGGCGCTGCCAATAGACACCACCACCCATAGACGGCGCTACAACGCTTGATACGAGCGCGTTTGAGCGTTTGGCGACCAACGTGGGCTCAATCGTAGTGTACTGTGGGAAATCGAGCACCCGCCCGGTATTTCTTGACCCCTGCGAGACCAACGTCGGGACGTCTGCCATCGGACGTGGTATATTTCTGACGGTATACGGATACATCATTCCTTGGGAGCATCCTTCTCGGACAAGCCACGACCCAATTGCTGTTGAAACGTGGTACGGCTGTAGTGCTGCCAGTGTCACAAACTTACCGTTGATATCGTTCGGGTCTCCCATAGAGATGGCTTCGGTCAGTGCTGAGCACATTCCAGACGTGCTCTCGAGCTCCTGCGACCAACTGCTCTTCAGCTGTTCCTTTACTACACTAAGCTCCTTATCCGTGAATGGGTTCTGCATCTTGGCGTCCTCAATGACAGACCATACGTGTCCGAGCACAGCATCCGGGTTTTGGAATCCCACGCACCACACGCTGAAGAGAGAGTCCATTCTCGAACGATCCCACATTGACTCGGTCTGCATGCACACACCGTGTTTCACTAACTTTTCGTGAAGTCTGTTTCGAAGCATCTTGGACGCCGCCGTGAGGGCGATGCTGTCCGGGTGCAGACCGGACGGACCTCGGAACCCCAGTGAGATCATAGTGGCTTCTCCCGGCATGGTGAAACTGCGCATGCCGGTCTGTGCTGGCTCCACGTTGTACTTGCACGCGTCCGTGCAGTTCCCCTGTATATTCCCAAAAGACTGCTCAACATTTTCGTGCAATTGGTCGATCGTGAGCGTTGAGGGCGAAAAGGGACCAGCGATAACGTACGTTGCATTGTCCGGAGTATATGACTTTTTGTGGTACGCAAGCAGCGTCTCCCCGTTGCATGCTACGGCTGCTTCCAAATGCTTGCGCAGCCCAATCGTTGGGTGCATCGGCTGACATCTAAACGCCGTTTCGTACATCTGGTTCATCATCATTCGCATTGGGTTTGTTTGTCCAATTTCCATTTCATTGAGCACAACGGTACACTCCTTCGTGAGGCGCTGTGCGAAAATTTTCGTATCGAGCCCGCGCATGCGGTCCGCCTCGCGGTCAATCACCATGGGTATGTAGTGTATTGGCACTGTGAGAAAGTAGTTGGTTCGGAAGAACGACGTAGTTGCGTTTTCCAGTGCACCGTACATCTCCATGTCTGTGATCAACCCACCCTCCGTATGTGCGTTATACTTTGCACTACCAAAGTGCATGCCGTGTTCAAGCAGGTGGCTAAGACCGTACTCACCGGGTAGTTCGTTAGCAGATCCGATATTATAGACTATATTTGAACACGCACTCCCTGCGGTGTCCATAGGAACGTACATACATTTCATACCGTTTGACAGGGTACGTACTTGATATTCAACTTTAAGCATTTGTATCAGATGTAGGACTATTTATACCGTTTCGCAAAACTATCCCAGATCAACCATGTAGCGTAGCATTGTGACAAAAATGTCTTTGCCGTACGCAGTATCAAAAATATTCTCAACATTACTACACGGCTCTACCAGTATCACATGGTGTTTTTTAGGCACCCTCCCACCCGCTGCCATACACAGACAAAATATATCCTTGTTGGGAAGCTCGCGCTTCAACCGAGCCACAACGTTAGAATACTTGGAAACAATTGTAGCGTGTGGATAGGTTCGCAAGTAGTCCATTTTGGCACCCCACCCACGGTCACCACTGATCCGATAGCACACACCATGGTGCATGGTGACCTCACCCAGAGTATTCTCGTTGGACACACGCATATACCCCTGGATTTTTGCACGGCACATGGGACAATTCAACACTTTTCGTTTCTGTAATTCGGTGGCACACTCCGCGCAAAACACGTGCCCACAAGAAGTTACCACGGGCGTTTCAAACGCCTCCAGGCACACTGCACAGGTGTCTTTCAAATGCTCAGTCAGGCGGGTCTTGTCCAGTGACATAGTTTTGCAGATTGTCTCCATCGTGCCCTCACAGTCATCAAGTCTTTCGCCGCCATAATGACTTGCCACAAGGGACGGATGTAACAGATACTTTGAAAGTATCATTTCGCGGCGTGTTTTGCGCAAATGCATTGTATTCCGGGCAATGTTTGTTGTGTTTCCAGCAGGGCATACAATATCATTTATGGAAATCTGAGGAAACGTCACGCCCATAGCGAGCTGGTTGTCTCTTGTCAGTTTGATTTCACCTCTCTGGTCCGAATGACCCAGTCCGTGCACGCCCCAAGCACACAACAACTCTATATTATCGTCCCGACAAATTGCCCAACGTGTCTTTGCATCAAACGCAGACAGTGCGCGCGCATAAGACCCAGAAGACGGTAGCGCAATGCAGATTACCCGATCAAAGCCCTTCAAATAAGGCGCATGTCGTACAAACATATGCTGGGTTATCACAACAACACGAGCATCCGCTTCACACGTGCCTCTAAACTTGGAAAACTCGGTCCAGTTATTGAGTGTGTTTGACTTTACAATAATAAGTGTTTTCAGAGGACGCAGCTGCATGAGCTCACGAACTAAGATTTGTGTATTCAAGCCGTGTACACAAATGACACCACCGTACATCGTACGTGGGACAATGCACCACCCACTGGAAAGTGTCACTTGGATATTGCCCATTGTCCTGAGATACAATTTATAGACGTTCTCTTCCTCCATGCCAAGCATTCGAGAGAGTATGAAGCTTATTTCCGGACTACCAGATATCTCGTATTGTACTGGGTTGTAGCGGACGGGCACGCTTAAACGTTTGAACAGTTCCACTATTGTGGGACTAGACATCCAGAAGTTAAACCTGAAAATATCCACCACAACTTTTCCGTTCTTGTACGTAATATCCATATCCAGCACCGGCTGTGTATAGTACTGACTAATCAAATACTCCGTAAATGCGAAAATTGAACCGTGTTCACCAACAGAGAGAAGCTCATTGACGCGTCTGTCATCACCATGTTCCAGTGCAATATTGACGTAATCGCTCAAACTGCTATTGTTCAAGAGCATGCAACGTGTGCCTCTGCATTCAGAATACTGATCTACGAGCAGCGATAAAGTCCCCGGCAGTCCTACAGGCTTGTTCTTGTACAAATCACACACAATTTGATCCGTACTAAAATCATTATACATTGAGACTGGATATGAGGTTGTCTCAAAAGAATCAAACGATATGCTCAGGACAGGCGCTCGTATTTGTGTTGGAAGAGGAATTCCTTCTGCATACTCCCATGGGTAGAGAAGACCATCTCCCCTGACCAACCTTGGATTATTTTGATACATTACCTCGTAACTTTTTTCAACTTGCCAAATAGGAAAGTTGTGATTCCCCTTTGAGATCTTTGAGGAATGTGCCAATTCCTGCACAGTAAAGTTTGAAAACGAAGGTTGTATCTGCACTGTGCCAGACGTGTGCGAAATGATCTTTGCTGGTACCCACGCGTTGAACAAGAAATATTCAATTGGATCACCGTGCTTCAAACGATCACGCCACATTTGATCAGCGTGCTTAACACGCGATATACGCACAGTGACACGGTTGGATAACGTAACTTCGCGTCGGACAAGTGTCACTCGGTCAAGTCCTTTGGTAATCACTATCCATTCGCGGGACGCATATGTTACAAAATCGTTCACGCGAATACGGCGCCGCTTAACCATTTTGTACAGGAACAGGGTCATTTATACACCTTTAGATTACAAGCAATGGCAACCACATGACTACGGCACATAGGGTTAAGTACAGCCCCATATTGTCAATGGAACGCACAGCTAGACTCTCCAGATACTCACCAACAACACCGCTCAAATTCATAATAGACACGAAGAGGGCGTAACTGACACCCTCGCTACCATCACACGACATTCCCGCTGCCTCAATAACAATGGGCAAAACGAAGAGCATGGACCCTGTTGCGCCAAGCATACTCCTTATAATTTCCATGGCGAGCGTTGCCTCAGTAACATACATTATAAACGCTAGAATGGCACAAGCAATATTTAAAACAACCGAGATTTGGAAACACCGCCGAAACCCACCAGTGTACTGGTACACAAACGAAACCACGCATCCAGAAAACGCACCACAGACAGACGTTAACGAGATTTGAACTGGGCTTAGTTTGGTCTGCAGCACCTGGAAAAAAGCATTGTCTATTTCTGGCATCATCTCCATGAAGACCGCTACCAGAACAATATACTTCATCTTACGAATTGACTTGACAGCTTCACACAGAGACGACACCGTACGTGCTGGTTCTTCCAGATTCCAGATCATCAGACTCAATATAAACGGTCCCACGCTCGCCACGCGCATCACATTATTATAGTGCAAATATTCGTACGCACCACCAGAGAGTCCGGTAGCAATCATAGACCCGAACGAGCGGGACGTCCAGCACGCCGTCTGCAGATGTCGACCGTACTTCTTTGTGTTTGTCACCACAATAGAGTCGGAGGCAACGTCCGCCACGCAAATGAAAGTAGACGTTAGTGTCAAACCAACTACCATCAGATCACCAAATAATGGCAGATATGCTAAGCAGATACCCGCACAAAAAGAACCCACACTAATACACAGTCGGCGCCCTACGCGATCCGAGACATAGCCGTATATTGGTTTGAATCCCCATGGGGCGGACACACAGCTCCACGCAAGAGCCAAATCCGCAGCGGAATACTTTAAAACAGTCACCATTTGGTACTGAGCAGACAAACCAATAAACGCAAACGTAAATCCGTACATTGCGTATGCGAAATATAACGTCTGCATTGGAGCATTGTGGGGTACATAAATAAGGTAACACCCTATTTACGTTGTCTCGAACCGTAAAATGGCTCTTGAACACGAGTATCTCCATCTCTTAGAACGGTGCTTAAACGCACCCCTACGCGATACACGTAATGCCAAAGTTCACTCCGTCTTTTCTGCCTCCCTCTCGCACAATCTAGCAGAGTCCTTTCCACTCATTACCACAAAGCGGGTATTCTTCAGAGGGGTCGTTGAAGAACTTGCGTGGTTTCTCAGAGGATCCACAAACGTCACAGAACTCCGTGAACGGGGTGTCAAGATATGGGACAAGAACGCAGATGCGTTTGATCCCATTCACAAGGCTGATGCTGGGGGTATCTACGGATTCCTCTGGAGATACTTTGGCGCAAAGTACAAAGACTGTAACACAGACTACACAGACCAGGGACTGGACCAAATCGCGAGTATTATTCGCGGTCTCAAAGAAGACCCACACTCTCGGCGACATATTCTCAACGCATGGAATCCAACAACCCCTGCCTCTCTACCACCATGCCACGTACTGTACCAGTTTTACGTGCACGACAACACGGTCAGTGTGCAGATGTACCAACGATCAGCAGACCTCTTTCTAGGCGTTCCGTTTAACATTGCCTCAACCGCGCTGCTCACACATCTCATTGCGCACGAAGTCAGTATGAACGTTGGCACCATGAACATTACCTTCGGAGACTGCCACATCTACGAAAATCATACCAAGGCGGTCATGGAGCAGCTCGGCAGGTTCCCCAGACAAATGCCACAATTAAGTATTGTCAGACCAAAAGACGGTCTGTGGAACGTGGACGCAGACGAAATTACGCTCCTTAACTATTCACCAGAACCAACGATTCGCGCTGACATGATTGCATGAGGAAATACTACATATAAACATATACAAATATTAATTTAATGAGACTTTTGTACCTTTTAATACCCCTCGTATCCGCGTGTTCTCCAGAACTCACGATCCACACTGCAAAACAGTGCAAAGGTGCGACTCGACAAAAGGGGATCACTATCTTTAAGGCATATCCGCACGGTAAACAGAAGTACCCAGCTGGGTGTTCCACGCAACAAAGGAATGGTGTTACAATAGCACAGTTTGTTAAGGGAGACTCCACAACCCCTTGCTCCACTACGGCACAACCGACACCGTACGAATGCATATGTAAGGGTCTACCAGACATCAGACACACGCTTGTAAACAAGCACAGGAAACTGTAACTATTTCCATTGAACAAACGCTTGCAAATGGAAACACAGTTTCAAGACACTGTCTTACGCGGGCTGCTCATGAACAAATCAAGTCTACTTCACGAAGCCGACGAAATTGCCAGAATACACGCATTCTCAGAAGAAACTCTGTTTCAATGTCAAATGAATATTTTCAGGTGGCTACGTTACCACAGCGTTGCACCACTGCTGCAATCAGAGGCAGACGCAATTATAAAAATACAGGCAAAGACAAGGGCTTGGCTCGTCAGAAAAAAACTATACGTACATCTCAATATGCTGATCAACCTCTGTAAGGGCGGAGCACACGTCTACGCCAAGAAAGCACACGTGTACCAGATGCTCACCGCAAAAAAATAACTCACAACGTATGTTCCGGTAGATATAGGATACTCTACAAGATCATTTACACAAGGAATCATTTTTTTATATATCAAGGATTCATAAATACTCTATCATTCCTGCCGTCCAGACACTCGTCCAACGTATTCAGCTTACGGGTCGCACTCTTGAACATGTGCTCGTCCAAAGATCCGTTCGCGAGCACGTACGTCACCGTCACAGGCTCCTCTAACCCAATACGGTGCGCACGGTCCTCCGCCTGTAAGAGCACTCCCGGCACAAAGTACATTTCCGCAAAGACAATATTGGTTGCGCGCGTAAGTGTTATCCCCGTTCCCGCAGCAAGCATGCTCAAACACATATAATCCACCCTACCCTCCTGGAAGTCCTCTACGTACTCAGCACGCTTGTCCTGAGGAGTACGCCCATCTATGCGCAGGCACGGCACAGACTCCTCAATCGCATCCCCCAGTACCTTGTGATGGTGGAAGATTAAGGTCCGTGGCGGCAGGTCCGCACAAATCTTCTTAATCACGTCCACCTTGGCTTCTGCAGTCATCAGAAACAACTCCGAGACAAGACGTTTCCGCTCAGAAATCATTGCAAAGGTCTCCTTCTGCATGAGCAAACGGTTGATTTCCTTCCAGCGCGCAAACTTCTTCTTCATGCCCGCTGTTGGTACATCCACTTCCAGAGTGGTCCGAATTTTAGGAGGCAAGTCCTGAAGAACGTCACGCTTCAGACGGCGAATAAGCACGGTGCTTCGAAGCAGCCACGCTAACTCGCGTTTGTGAGTAGCTCCGCTCACGTCAACAAAGCCGAGTGGGGACATCTTTGCACCACAATAACGCTTCGTAAAGTTCGTGTACGTACCATAGTCCCGGAGCATGCTGATCTGTGAGAAAAGCTCCACGGGCTTGTTCGGAGCAGGCGTGCCCGTAAGAAGAAAGACATGAGGCACATGCGCGGATAAACGTCGAAGTGCCTTTGTTCGCTTCGCACCCTTAGATTTAGCATAGTGACTCTCGTCCAAAATGAGCACGTTGAACTTTCCAAGTGCACGCCGGTGCGTCAAATCGTAAGACACTATGATAGACGTATCCGGCACATCCTTCTTCACAATACCAATATCTAATTCAGGATACCAAAATGCACACTCTCGTTTCCAATTATTCTTTAAATAACTTGGACACACAATACACACGCGTCCACCATAGTATTTCGCCAATGCCACTGCTTGCGCGCTTTTACCCACACCCATCTCATCGCCAATCATTGCTTTCCCCCATGACGCTGCCCGTCGCACTCCCGAGAGCTGATGCGAATACAGTCGCTTATCGAGGTCGAGTAAGGGGGGCTCGGCGAGGGGGTAGCTAATTCTTGCTCGGTGAGGGGGCATGAGGATTTCCATACCCAGGTCTTTCGCCTCCTCAAAGATTTCCGTTTCCTCGATTGGGAACTCGTAGTGACGTTTCTTTGTACGAAAAGGGGATTCAAAATCATGTTTGGACATGGCTCCATAATGTGTGTCTGAAATACGTTCAACGTCAAAGGTGGATACACGACGGCGCTTCAACGGTCTGTACATTCTATTACATAATGTCAACGGGAATACACCATTATAAATAAACACAGATCAATATAAATGCGATTTGTTTTTACCATACTAGCTCTAATTTTTACACTCATGTCTTTCATAGAACCAGTCTGTAATGCATTTGTTCTATTTCGTATTCTTAACTTCGCAGCCCTTTTCTGTTGGGGCGCAGTGGTGAAACTCAGCCTGCCGCCAGGTGTCTACGACCATCAGCTTTACGATAAAATTATTGAAATTCCAGCAGTTGCTACAGAATCTTCGGAATCATCAGACGAATCCATTATTGAAGCGGCTATTTAAACAACTCATCTGCTCAGAAATGACATATGCCTCCATTTATGGGGCGACCCGGATGGAGCGAGCAGGTCGCATGGTGCGGAACATACCACGACATGGCGCCCCATTACCACCTATTGGACTTCGTAACAACATAGAGTTCACAAACAATCAACGATACGTAGAGTATCTTGATAGAGGCAACCTGCCAGATAGAAACTTCATTGTTGTGCGCTCACAAGAATATGGCACAAAGTATAACTGGCGGAAAACCTACAAAGTATTACTGCACAATAACATAGAACAAGTTTTAGCAGAAAGTCCCTTACGCTACACACTTTGGACATGCCCGTGCAGAGACAAGGCTGCTGTCTGCAAACATATACTAGCCATTGTCCGCACATACAGTACATACAGATTTCGGTTTTAATCATGGTGTAGTTTCAAGATTACTGATCTCCAAAACATGTACAGTCCAAAAACGAAGTACGAATACGAAACAATCCTCCATTTGGGATGCATAGCCCTTCTGAAGCACTTTGTACCCATGGGGAGCCAAATTGAATACGCGCGCAGATACCTACAGAAACGATATGGTAAAAACCCAGACGATGAGCGCATTCCCTTATTCTTTCTCATGAAGAACACCGTCAGTCTTAGGCACGCGCTTGATTTAAAATTCTGGGCAAGCACTGGAATGAAATATATAAGAACACATTTCAAGCACATTGAGGGTGACGTGAAGAAAGAAATGCGAAAAGTAAAGCAGAATCTGAATCAATTTTGTAAACTATGAGCTAAGTTTATACATATAGCATGCCCGTTTTTTTTCGTTTTTTCGAGGTATATATTTACATATTGTACTAAATAATGACCTATCGAGAACAGTTGGTAGAGCAATACAAAATTGCCGGAAAAGCTTTTCTGGATGTTAAAGAAGCTTACGAGAGTGCCACCACAAATTATAACGAGATCGCCAGCGGACACATAAAAGCACCACTTGTTGATCATATTAGGGGGTCGATGGCGTATAATTACAAAAATGCGAAAAAACAAAAAGTGATCGCAGACGCCGCACAAAGCCAAGGACTTTGCCTTTTAATTTCTGATAATAATAGCACGAATAATGGCATACTTAAAGAAATAACTGAATATGCCAAGAAGTGTGCATTGCACTTAGTAGAATTTGAGTACCTATTAGAAGAGAATATGAAGGAACTACAAGCAATAATCGTTAGCAGTGATGATACTTCCAAAAAATTACGTTTTAACTAACCGTTTTTGAACGGATATATCCCTTCTTATGTACGTTCCCACAAACATTATCTCAGACGGATATGGATTCTTCATCGGGGTGAGCTGAGTCTATATATCACTTTAAAAATGTATACCTAACTACTTAATCGACACTTTAACGGATCCGAAATGTTAGACAATTCACCCCTTTGGGGTAATGTTAAGAATGTTTTTTATATATATTTTTTTTTTATATTTTTCTCTCTAGACATTACCCCAAGGGGGTGAATTGTCTTACATTGCAGATCCGTTAAAGAGACATGCACGTAGTTAGGTGTACTATCCTCAGGTGGGTTATAGCTTTAGCTCATGTGATGCCCTGCTTGCGTCATTCTCCATGGTGTAGGGGTAGATGCCACAACAAAACTGTGAATGCGATGTGGGGATGGACAAGGCTGGCTTGACGCCTGGAAACGACATTGCAGTTTGGACGACTGTGGACCATAGGGGAAAACATACAGACATTGTCAAGGTGTAGATAGAACTATATGAACCATTAAATGTTTTTACATGCGTGGTTGTCTATTTGCGTGTATACGTTAACTGTGATGTATCTTGAACAGACAGGGAAGATTGCGTTTATGAAGAGCTTGCTCAACTATGTTTACGCGCTTCTATTATCACTTGTTGTAGATTTGCCAACAACGGATGGGTTTGCACCATACACGATGTTTGTTTGGGTTGTTCTCGCAGATGTTATATTTACCGTAACACACCGTGCGCTGCATACGCCTTACTTGTACTCTCTGCATAAGGAGCATCATATGCACCACTCTCCAAACGCAGCAGACACCTTTGACGCACACCCATTTGAATTTATTTTCGGAAACGTTGCAACAGCCGTACTTCCAATGATTCTTTTCCCAGCAGACGTCTACACACAGTATATCTGGATAGGCGTAGCCACACTGAACACTATTCTGAGCCACCACCACGACGGACCGCACACAATGCACCACCGTTTGCTGAAATGCAATTACGGTCAAGGACTTTATCTCTTTGACAGATTATGCGGAACATATACACCGTTCGTGGCTTCATAAAATGATACATTACACTACGCTACAGCTTGTCAATATGGGCACGTTTATTCCCACAGAAATCAGGGAGAGCGTGCTCGAAGATTACGGCATGTTCACAATGAACGATTTTGATAAGTATTTTAACTTGAATAGAGTGATCGGATTTCAGTACGACAATTGCTACGCGTCTATTATGAGCCTCAAGGGATCTGCCCGCAGGTACCATAGCTGTTTGGATCGGGACCTGAAAACTATGTTCAACATTGTGCATAGCGCCATTCGTTCTCCTTTAGGGGAGAAGGTGTGGTTTTGAACCTTATTGTACGTTCTGTCCACGTTTCGTCTTTGTTTTTCCAACAAGATAAAATTGATGTACAATATTTATTTTTGTACCATAGGTATGCCAATATGGTCATAGCGGGCACAACAACCAAATTCACGAGTGGTACGTACATGAAATCTCTTTGATATACATCCGTTGCACCAATACTGATGAAAAAGAAGCAAAATGCCGAAAATAATGCCCATTCTATGTTGATGAAAATAAGAGATGTGCTCACATAAACCACTGCATAAAATAAAAAATCCAGTTCCACGTTATCTCCAGTATCTACGAAGAAGTAGAGAAAGTCAATATACATATTAGTAAAAATAAGAAAAAGGGGACACCCTTCATTTAGTAAACAGTAATCGTTTAAATACGTTCAATCACAATACGTCTTTCGTGGTTCTACAGACTGTAAGTCTTCTGTCCATTCTGTTCCAAAGTTTGTGTTAAACGCGTAAACGGTTATAAATGTGTTTGTACCGATAAGGAGGATTGCTGTAGGGTAATATGAGCATTCCTTCTTTTTGAATTGTTTCAAGAACCACACGAAAAACACCCATAGTAAAGCAATGCTGATCCACCGAG
>JGI20158J14315_10000154_pt1 | contig 45406 bp, 36 predicted proteins | sample COG_08_FD_14315 | JGI IMG/M metagenome (IMG submission 14315)
AATAAACAGAGCAGGGAGAGGAAAAGTGTTCGCATCACTTTATCTTGGTTAAGATTTCAGAATTCGAATATACAAGAAAAATCTCGATAAACCACCAAACCAATGCGACAAAATTCTATTAACCGTCGGTCAAACCGGATTTTGTACAATGTTACTGTAAGCGTGGATGCCTTGATATACGCGGATTGGATTGCATACATGCGCGAAAACCACATCCCAAAATTTTTTCTACTCATTGCTTTTCTGGCTATAAAATTTGTAGAATGCTCGACGAATCTACCGAAACATACACACTAGCGCTTCAATATTTCGCCGAAAACATAGAAAAGTTCCAAGAATATCAGTCAAACCATGCTGCTGAATTACAGCGCCAGTACCTNGAACATTTCGGTGAGGGCGCACCCGCCTTTCGCACGGTTCTGCATGTTGTAGAAGAAGGAGAAGTCATCACAGAAGCCGAAGTCTCCAAAAATTAACCAATATGGCTCTCAAATCACATGGAGTTAAGGCGAAGAAGCACCTTGGTCAGCACTTTTTAAACGATGAGCATGTCGCCATNCGCCTTGTTGANTCGATCCAATCTGCACGCAAAGATTCCATCCTATTGGAAATTGGNCCCGGCACAGGTGCGCTAACCANGCCCTTGGTTAGCCGCTTTGGTGGANCAGTACTNGCTCTCGAGGTCGATCAGGAGAGCGTTGCCTTTTTGAAGAANGCTCCTTGGATCGAACCCCATCAAGTTATGGCAGCCGATTTCTTGGCGCTGAAAGAGTCTGAATTGGCCCCAAGCGGAGACATCATCGTTGTCGGGAACTTTCCCTACAACATCAGCTCACAGATTCTCTTTAAGTTTTTAGACTGGCGCGTCAGAAGCACAGAGCTGGTGGGGATGTTTCAAAAAGAAGTGGCCGAGCGCATCTGCTCTGCCCACGGCTCCAAAACCTACGGCATTCTCAGTGTGCTGGTTCAGACCTTTTACCATGCAGAATACCTCTTCACGGTGCCACCCCATGTTTTTACCCCGCCTCCCAAGGTGCAAAGCGGTGTGCTGCGATTGACTCAGAAGACTGAGTCAACAGACCACATCAACTATGCCCACCTGAAGCGAATCACCAAAGTGGCGTTTAATCAACGGCGAAAAACGCTCAGAAACGCACTCAAATCAGGGGGTCTCAATATTGAAAGCGTCGACACCCATTTTTTGGGACTGCGCGCCGAGCAACTATCTCCTGAACAATTCCTGCAACTCGCCGAGTCGATTCCAAAGAGCTAAGTGCCCGCCGGATGGGGATGCCGTATATTCGCTTTGGTTTTGAAATGAACAAAACCGAAGCCATGTCAAAAGCCATTACCCTTCAGGAGTTCATCATGGATACCCAAGCGGAATTCCCGTTTGTATCCGGTCAACTTACCCGCCTGCTAACCGACATCGGTGTCGCAGCAAAAATTGTAAACCACCAGGTCAACCGAGCAGGACTGGCGGGAATCTTAGGCGAATCGGGATCCCAGAACACCCACAATGAGTCGCAGCAGAAATTGGATGTCTTTGCAGACCGCACGTTCATGCGCATCCTCACAGCGGGCAAATCTGTCGCGGGCATAGGGTCGGAAGAACAAGAAAACTACATCCTTTGCGGCGATCAAGGCCGAAGCGGCAAATACGTTGTGATGATTGATCCCTTGGATGGTAGCTCCAACATTGACGTCAATGTATCAATCGGCACCATCTTCAGCATCTACCGCCGGGTAACCCCACTTGGAGAGCCTTTATCGGATCAAGACTTCCTACAAGTTGGAACAGAGCAAGTTGTAGCGGGTTACATTTTATACGGTTCGTCGACCATGCTGGTGTACACCACAGGAAGCGGCGTCAACGGTTTTACACTCGATCCTGCCGTTGGTGAATTTTTCCTCTCACACCCGGACATGACCTTTCCTGAATCAGGAACTGTTTATTCCATCAATGATGCGCTGTTGGATGCCGCTCCGCAGGCCATCAAACAATTCATTGCAGGGTGCCGCGAAACCAAAGGATTGGGATTGAAGGGGCGATACATTGGCAGTTTGGTCACCGACTTTCACCGCAACCTCATCAAGGGGGGCATCTACTTATATCCCAGCACCACGCGCCATCCTGAAGGCAAGCTGCGGTTGATGTACGAATGCAATCCTCTGGCCTTCATCGCATTACAAGCAGGAGGGCTCGCGGAAGACAACACCGGTGAAATTCTAACCCGCCAACCCAGCCACCTGCACGAGCGCTCGCCATTTTATGTGGGCAGTGTCAATATGATTCAAGGCCTTCGATCGTGTTGGATATCCAAAGAGAAAACTTCGTGAAATCGTTGGGTTGACCCGCTAACTTTGTCGCCTCTGATTCGGCCATTTATGCGCGTCAACGACTTACTCAATTTTTATCGTTCTGATCAGCGCTCTGCGCTTTTGAAATCCGCTTGGAATCAAGAGGCCTCGAAGATTGAGTTGAAGGGCATCGTAGGCTCTGCAACGGCCATGCTGGCATCAGCCTTGATGCATCCCTCCCAGGACCCCGATTCCTCCAACGTTGGTTCGAATCGCTCAGAAGACAAAGAACCTAGCCACCTGTTCATCCTCGATGACAAGGAAACCGCGGCGTATTTTCTCAATGACCTTCAACAACTGATCGGCGATACGCACCGGGTTTTGTTTTTTCCGAGATCCGCACGCGTCCCCTACCAAGAAGAGGTCACAGAGAATGCGAATATTGCCATGCGTGCAGAAGTGCTCAATGAGATCAATCGGCATGGGAAAGGGTTGGCCATCGTTACTTTTGGAGAAGCGGTTGCCGAGCGGGTTATCAGCAAGCGTGAGCTGTCTGAACAGACATTTTCGCTTTCCATTGGTGAAAAATATACCCTCGACTTCTTGGATGAAGTCTTCATTGAATACGGATTTCACAAGGTTGACTTTGTCTACGAACCCGGACAGTACGCCGTCCGAGGAGGCATCGTAGATGTGTTTTCGTTCTCATTCGACCATCCGTATCGCATTGAATTTTTTGGTGATGAAGTCGACTCCATTCGGAAGTTTGACCCCATCAGCCAATTAAGCGTCAACAAGATGACCCGCGCAGTCGTGGTGCCGAACATTGGGGACCAAAGCTTGCATGAATCGGTTGAGCCCATCTTCAACTTCATTCCTGCCGATACCCGCATCTGGCTGACCGATGCGAAACGAACGGAGAAGCACCTTGCAAAGACCATGGAGCGCGCCGAAAGCGCCTTTGAGCGCGTCAGCGATTCTCTCAAGTTCACCGCGCCAGACGAGCTGTTCATTGCGCCGGAGAAGCTGCTCCCCCTGCTCAGTCCCTTTCATGTTGTGGAATTCGATGGAGGAACGACCTTTCCCGAGCGCTTGGTTCTTCAATGGGATATGATTCCTCAGCCTAGCTTCAATAAGAACTTCGATTTGATTACCTCCAACCTGCAGGCCAATCACCGGCAGGGCTATCACAACGTAATCGTTGCGGGCCAAGCCACGCAAATCGAGCGGCTGCACGATATTTTTGCCGATCGCGAGGCCGAAGTTCCACATCACCCCCTCCCTATTGAACTGAGCCAGGGGTTTGTGGATAAGCAACTCAAATTGTTGGTCTATACCGATCACCAACTGTTTGAGCGATATCACCGCTTTCGATTGAAAGAGGGCTTCAAAAAAAGCAAACAAGCCCTCACGCTCAAGGAGCTCTCCGCTTGCAGCCCGGGGACTACGTCGTCCACATCGATCACGGCATTGGGCAATTTGGAGGACTCCAAAAAATCGATGTCAACGGGAAGGATCAAGAGGCCATTCGGCTGAGCTACAAGGGCGGAGATGTGCTCTACGTGAACATCCATTCGCTGCACCGCATTTCCAAGTATTCATCCAAAGAGGGAACGAAACCCAAAATCAGCAAATTGGGCACTGGCGCATGGGCAGCAACCAAGGCCAAAACCAAGTCCCGTGTCAAGGAACTTGCATTTGATTTATTGAAATTATACGCAAGGCGCAAAAACGCAACGGGCTTTTCTTTTTCTCCGGACAATTACATGCTGCATGAATTGGAGGCGAGTTTCATGTTCGAGGAAACACCCGATCAACATGCTGCGATTCAGGCCGTCAAAAAGGACATGGAGCGCAGCACTCCAATGGACCGACTGGTATGCGGCGATGTGGGCTTCGGGAAAACAGAAGTGGCCATCCGAGCAGCTTTCAAAGCTGCTGCAGACGGAAAACAAGTGGCGGTGCTCGTTCCTACGACGATTTTGTCCATGCAGCATTTTCGTAGCTTCTCTCGTCGTCTAAGAGATTTTCCGGTAACCGTCGACTACATCAATCGATTCAAAACAGGTAAAAAACTTACCGAAACGCTGAAAAAACTGGAAGCGGGCCAAGTGGACATCCTCATTGGAACTCATGCGCTGGTAGGAAAGCGGGTTCAGTTTAAAGACCTCGGTTTATTGGTCATTGATGAAGAGCAGAAATTCGGAGTTGCGGTCAAAGACAAACTCAAAACACTCCGAGCCAATGTTGATACGCTCACGCTTACGGCAACTCCCATTCCTCGGACGTTGCAGTTCAGCTTGATGGGTGCCCGTGACCTCAGCACCATCGCCACACCTCCTCCCAACCGGCAACCTGTCGAGACAGCACTCTCCCCTTTCAATGAAGAAATTATTCGGGACGCCATATCCTATGAATTGAGCCGCGGCGGCCAGGTATACTTCGTGAACAACCGTGTCAAAAACATTCAAGAGGTCGCCGGAATGATCACCCGGTTGGTTCCGGATGCCCGGGTGGGAATTGGGCACGGTCAGATGGATGGAAAACAACTTGAAGACATGATGGCGCGTTTCATCGATGGCGCGTTCGATGTGCTCGTAGCCACCACCATCATAGAGTCAGGCATTGACATCAGCAATGCCAATACGATGATCATCAATGACGCCCATCAGTTTGGTCTCAGTGACCTTCATCAATTGCGCGGCCGCGTGGGTCGGTCGAATAAAAAAGCCTTCTGCTATCTGCTTTCGCCGCCATTAAGTTTGCTGCCGGATGAGAGCAGAAAACGCCTGCAAGCCATCGAACAATTCAGCGACCTCGGCAGTGGGATCCAGATCGCGATGCGGGATTTGGATATTCGTGGAGCAGGCGATCTTCTCGGTGGAGAACAGAGTGGCTTCATCTCAGAATTGGGATTTGATATGTACCAAAAAATCCTTTCCGAAGCCGTTCAAGAGCTCAAGGAGGAGTCGTTTTCCGAATTATTCAACGAAGAAGAGAAAGCTGACCGGCGCTATGTGCGCGAGGCTGCAATCGAAACCGATTTTGCTCTGATGATTCCCGACCACTACGTATCGGATATCCCGGAGCGGATTTCCCTGTACCGCGAACTCGACGACCTCGATAAAGCTGCAGATTTGACCCATTTTAAAGCGCGTTTGGAAGACCGATTTGGACCGCTCCCTCAGGAAACGGAGGACCTCATTGAGACCATCCGGCTCCGGTGGCTCGCGGAATACCTCGGAATGGAAAAAATTGTATTGAAAGGAGAGAAACTCATTGCAGCATTCATCGCCGATGAGGAGAGTCTTTTCTTCCAAGGTCCCACGTTTGCTCGCATCTTGAATTACCTCAAGCTTCATGCGCGGGACACCAAAATGTACCAGCGCAACAACGCCCTGCGCATGAGCATAGAGAACATTACCAGCCCATTGGCCGCATTGCGGGTATTGGAAGACATCGCTGGGATGCGGGCTGAAGAAGCCGCTCCCGATTACAAAGCCCCAGAGACCAAACGCCATGCCGAGTAAGCCCCTTGGAGAATTAGCGTTGATGGACTTCAGTGACACGTCGCTGTTCCTCGAAGGGCAAATCCTCTTGGTGGACAAGCCGCTTGGGTGGACGTCTTTCGATGTCGTCAATAAAATCAGGTACCACCTCCGGCATGCGCTCGGGATCAAAAAAATCAAAGTAGGGCACGCCGGGACCTTGGACCCCCTCGCGACGGGCGTCTTGGTCGTTTGCACAGGTCAGGCAACGAAATCCATCGAGCAGCTTCAGTCAGACTCTAAAACCTACGAGGCCGCTATTCGTCTTGGCGCCATAACCCCATGCCTCGACACCGAGTTGCCTGTCGATGAATGGACATCCGCCAAACACCTGCAATTTGAGCAGATTGTGAACGCGGCTGCTCAATGGACTGGGTCATTTGATCAAATGCCGCCCTTATACAGCGCAAAAAAAATCAAAGGCCAAAAGGCGTATGCCGTAGCACGCAAGGGAGGAGAAATCAACCTCAAAACCGCTCCCATCACCGTCCGTCAATTCGACATAAAAGAAGTCACTCACGAGCAAGTCGACGGCCACCATGTCGTCGATGTTCAAGCCACCATTGACTGTTCCAAAGGCACATACATCCGTGCTTTGGCTCGTGATTTAGGAAAATCCCTGGAGGTTGGCGGACACCTGATCGCCCTCCAACGCACTCGCAGTGGCCCGTATTCCTTGGACCAATGCCAAAGTTTGGACGCCATCCTCGAAGCCATCATCCCGCTTACCCAGACGCCTTCCGATTCTTCGGTTGACCTTTGATTGCGAATTCCTTAGCTTTGCCGACCATTTAGCTCCCATGAAATTATCCTCCTTCAAGTACGACATCTCGCCCGAACTGATTGCTCAGCGGCCCATGGACAACCGCGACGATAGCCGCATGATGGTGGTTCACAAGGATACAGGCAAGATTGAGCACAAGATGTTCAAAGATGTTTTGCACGAATTTGATGAAGGCGATGTTTTTGTAGCCAATGATACGCGCGTGTTTCCCGCCAAACTTTACGGCAACAAAGAAAAGACTGGCGCAGTCATTGAAGTCTTCCTGTTGAGAGAATTGAACCGGGAAAGCATTTTGTGGGATGTACTCGTTGATCCCGCTCGCAAAATCCGAATTGGAAACAAACTGTATTTCGGTGAGAACGACGAATTGGTGGCTGAAGTCATTGACAACACCACATCGCGAGGACGAACCTTGCGCTTCTTATTCGATGGCTCGTACGAAGAGTTTATGGACGTCATTTTCCAGCTCGGAGAAACACCAATCCCCAAGTACATTGACCGCCCCGTGGAGCCTGAGGACAGAGAGCGGTTCCAAACCATTTACGCGGATAAGTTGGGAGCGGTAGCCGTTCCAACGGCGGGTCTTCACTTTTCCAAGCAATTGCTGAAGCGACTGGAAATCAAGGGGATTGACCTCACGTTTCTGACCTTGCACATCGGTTTGGGCACCTTCCGGCCTGTGGAAGTAGAGGATTTGACCAAACACAAAGTCGATTCTGAGCAGTTAATCATCCCCGAAGACTGCGTGGCGCGGGTCAACCGAGCAAAAGAAGAGGGTCGGCGAATTGTCTCCGTGGGAGCCACTGCCATGCGTGCGATGGAAACATCCGTGAGCACGACAGAGACGTTGAAGCCCTTCAATGGTTGGACCAATAAGTTCATCTTTCCGAAATATGACTTCAAAATTTCGGATGCGCTCATCACCAACTTTCACACCCCCCAAAGCACCCTGTTGATGCTGAGTTCTGCCTTTGCTGGACATGACTTGGTCATGGAGGCGTATGCGGAAGCCATGAAGGAGAAATACCGGTTCTTCGCTTACGGAGACGCGCTGTTGATTAAATAATTCACATCATTTCTGATGCTGGCCTGCCCAGCGACTCGAAGGATGTGCGAACTTCGTCGCAAACTAATTGTTTAAGACGATATGAAAACATTCTTTACCCCCATGCGTGCCGTCCTTGGCGTAGCATTATTTGCTGCCGCATTCGTTCTGATGAGTGCATCTTCTGGTGTAGATCCTCAGCCAGAATTGGCCATTGGAGCCAAAGCACCGCTGGCCGACGCGCTCATGATGAACGTCAACGGCACCCAAATGAGCCTCGAAACCGCTGCTGGACCCAACGGCGTATTGGTTGTATTCAGCTGCAATACCTGTCCTTTTGTTGTAGGAAATGGTGAGAAGAGCGACGGTTGGGAGGGCCGGTACAACGCGACAGCGGCTTTCGCTAAAGAAAACGGTGTGTCCATGGTTTTGGTGAATTCAAACGAAGCCAAACGTGACAACCACGATAGCATGGAAGCGATGAAAGCGCACGCCAAGGAAAACGACTACGGCATGCCCTACCTATTGGACTCCGGCCACCGTCTAGCTGATGCGTTCGGTGCATTAAAAACACCCCATGTGTATCTCTTCGATGCCGATATGACGCTCGTGTACCGAGGCTCGATTGACGACAACGTGAGCGACGCAGACGCTGTAAGTGAGCGCTACGTAGAAAATGCAATTACCGCCGTGGCCGCTGGAAAGCGATGTTCCGTAGCGGAAACGAAAGCGATCGGCTGTTCGATCAAGCGCGTTTCTAAGTAAACCAATCAGAGAGGGAGATTGCCGTGCTTTTTGCGGGGCAACGTGTCCACTTTATTCTTGAGCATCTCAAATGCTCGAATCAGTTTGGCCCGGGTGTTATGTGGAAGAATAACTTCATCTACATAGCCTCGGGCCGCTGCATTGTAAGGATGGGCAAAGAGCTCCGCGTAATCGGCTTCCTTCTCCTTCCACGTCGCTTCCGGGTTCTCTGAGTCCGCGATTTCCCGCTTAAAAATGATTTCCGCCGCCCCCTTGGCTCCCATCACAGCAATTTCTGCTGTGGGCCATGCATAGACCAAATCCGCCCCGATGTGCTGACTGTTCATCACATCATACGCCCCACCATAAGCCTTGCGCGTGATCACCGTAATCCGAGGCACCGTCGCCTCGCTGAATGCGTAAAGCAACTTAGCACCGTTGGTGATGATGCCGTTCCATTCTTGGTCGGTTCCAGGCAGGAAGCCAGGGACATCCTCCAAGACCAGGAGCGGAACATTGAACGCATCGCACGTCCGGACAAAACGGGCAGCCTTCGTTGAAGCTTTGATATCGAGCACGCCGGCAAGAAAAGCAGGTTGATTTGCCACCACGCCAATGCTCTGGCCTGCCAAGCGAGCAAAACCAATGACCATATTTTCGGCGTAATCTTTCTGGACCTCGGTGAACGACCCCGCGTCACATACCTCGGATACCACGTCCCGAATGTCGTAGGGCTGTTGAGCACTCTCCGGCACCACCGAATCCAGCTTTGGACGGGATTCGTCGGAACCCTGGTACTCCAGTCGTATCGGGTCCTCTTCGCAATTCTGAGGAAGGTAGCTGAGCACCCGTTTAATGTGGTCAATCGACTGGGCCTCATTCGCAGAGGTAAAGTGCGTCACTCCCGATTTAGTCGCATGCGTTTTAGCGCCTCCCAAATCTTCACTGCTTACCTCTTCATGCGTTACCGTCTTTACCACATTCGGCCCTGTCACAAACATGTAACTGGTTCCTTCTGTCATAAAAACAAAGTCCGTTAAAGCTGGAGAATACACGGCTCCTCCAGCGCATGGCCCCAAAATTGCGCTCAACTGAGGAATCACCCCACTGGCTCGCACATTGCGGTAAAATATGTCAGCATATCCCCCGAGCGAAACCACCCCCTCTTGGATTCTCGCTCCTCCACTGTCATTGAGTCCAATCAGCGGCGCGCCATTTTGCATGGCCAGGTCCATTACACGGCAAATCTTTTTGGCATGAGCTTCCGCTAAAGACCCTCCCAAGACCGTGAAATCCTGGGAAAAAACGTAGACCAGGCGGCCGTCAATTCGACCGTAACCTGTAACAACGCCGTCGCCCAGAAATTGCTGCTTGTCCAATCCGAAATTCGTCGAGCGATGCTTCACCAACATCCCCAATTCCTCAAAGCTTTCTGGATCTAAAAGCAAGTCCAGTCGCTCACGTGCTGTCAATTTTCCTTTGGCGTGTTGCGCTTCCATTCGCTTTTCACCGCCACCACGTAACGCTTCCTCGCGAAGAGATTTCAGCCGGTTTCTGTGTTGCTCCATGAAGCAAATCTAAGGATACCCCGACCGCTTCGCCACAAATTCATAACCTATTGAAACAGGAGCAAAGACCGCGCAACGCGTTGTACCTTCGTGGCACTCAAAAAACGTTCAAAGAATCCAGCAACCATGCACCGAACGCACACGTGTGGAGAACTGCGCTCCAATCATGCCGGCGAAACCATCACCCTCAGCGGTTGGGTCCAACGCACCCGAGATTTGGGAGGAATGACCTTCGTGGATATCCGTGATCGTTACGGCTTGACTCAATTGGCCTTCAACATGGATTCCAATGAATCCCTCTGCTTGCGAGCCCGAAAATTGGGCCGTGAATTCGTTATCAAGGTAACGGGCACCGTCATTATCCGAGAATCCAAAAACGCTCAAATGCCTACCGGCGATGTCGAAATTGAAGTAACGGCATTGGATGTGTTGAACGCAAGCAAGACGCCGCCCTTTACCATTGAGGACCAAACCGATGGGGGCGATGACCTGCGTATGCAGTATCGCTACTTAGATCTCCGGCGGAAACCCGTCCAAGAAAATCTCATGCTCCGCCACCGGCTGAGCATCGAGACGCGCAAGTATTTGGACGCCGTAGAATTTATCGAAGTTGAAACGCCGTATTTGATCAAGTCAACGCCTGAGGGTGCGCGCGACTTTGTCGTTCCATCCCGGATGAATCCCGGTCAGTTTTACGCCTTGCCGCAAAGCCCTCAAACGTTTAAGCAACTGCTCATGGTCAGCGGATACGACCGCTACTACCAAATTGTGAAGTGCTTCCGAGACGAAGACTTGCGCGCTGATCGACAGCCGGAATTCACTCAAATCGACTGCGAAATGGCCTTCGTGGAGCAGGAGGATATCCTGAATACGTTCGAGCATCTTGTGCGGCATTTGTTCCAAACGGTCTTGGATGTTCAAATCGATGCCTTCCCTCGCATGACGTATGATGAGGCCATGGCGCGTTATGGCAGCGATAAGCCGGATGTCCGATTCGGCATGGAATTCGTGGACTTTGGCCCGGTGGCCCAGGGCAAAGGATTCGGCGTGTTTGATTCCGCAGAAGCGGTTTTGGGCATTGTCGCTCCCGGCTGTGCAGGCTATTCACGCAAGCAACTGGATGCCTTGACCGACTGGGTTAAGCGACCTCAAATTGGAGCCAAAGGCCTTGTCTACTGCAAATGCAACGAAGACGGTTCATTCAAATCCAGCGTCGATAAATTCTTCGATGCCGATGCCCAAGCGGCTTGGGCTGAGCATTCCGGCGCCCAGCCTGGAGATCTCATGCTCATGCTCTCCGGGGATCTCGATAAAGTTCGTGGGCAGCTCAATGAATTGAGATTGCACATGGGCAGTGCCCTCGAACTCCGAGACCCGAAAGTCTTCAAGCCCCTATGGGTCATTGACTTTCCGTTGTTGGAATGGGACGAAGCGTCTGAGCGGTACCACGCCATGCACCACCCCTTTACATCGCCCAAGCCTGAGCACATTGACCTCATCGACAGCGATCCCGGTGCCGTCCGAGCCAACGCTTACGACATGGTCATCAACGGTGTCGAAATTGGGGGCGGTTCCATCCGAATCCACGATAAAGCCTTGCAGGCGCGCATGTTTGATCTGCTCGGGTTCTCCCCTGAAGAAGCGGAGGCACAGTTTGGCTTTTTGATGAATGCCTTTCAATACGGAGCACCACCGCACGGCGGATTAGCCCTCGGATTCGATCGGCTCTGTTCATTGTTTGGCGGAAGCGACTCCATTCGGGATTTCATCGCCTTCCCCAAAAACAACTCCGGCCGCGACGTTATGATCGACGCTCCGAGTCCCATTCACGACGAACAATACAGCGAACTCTTTCTTCGATCAACTGCTGAGAACGACGAAGCATAAATAAAACGAATACCATGTACCCACCTGAACTCGTAGCTCCCATGAAAACCGACCTCACGGAGGCCGGTGTTAAAGAATTGCTCACTCCCAGCGATGTGGACGCCGCTTTGGAACAAGAAGGCACGACCCTCGTCGTTGTCAATAGTGTTTGCGGATGCGCTGCAGGCTCCATGCGTCCCGGTGTTAAACTCGCCTTACAACACAGCAAACTCCCTGCTCATTTGACGACCGCTTTTGCGGGGGTCGATCGCGACGCGGTTGAGCGCGTGAGAAAATTCATGCTCCCATACCCGCCGAGCTCCCCAAGCATTGGCTTGTTCAAAAATGGCCAGTTGGTGCACATGATTGAACGCCATCACATTGAGGGACGAACGGCCGAAATGATTGCCGAGAACCTGCAAATGGCATTTGACGAGTACTGCTAAGCATCGGGCATGTTGCCCCTTCAAAAAGCCATCCAACGCTTAGGACCCAGCTGGCATGCAGCAGGTCTGACGTGGTTGTGGGTGGCTTTTTTGCATCCCACTGTTTTCTTCCACCCAATCAAGCCTTGCTCGCATCCAGCCGTGATGCGGTCAAAAACATCTATACCCTCGCCTGGCAGTGGGCACACGGCGGTCCGTTTCAAACAGAGTTCGCTGGAATGGGTTGGCCTTTTACGGAGCACGTATTCTACACCGATGGTCACCCGCTGCTCGCTTGGCTGACCGGTGGCTGGATTGTTCCTCACGTGGTCCCTGCTACCTGGACTGCGGGCCTCCTGCACGTGCTCATCATTGCATCTTGGGGTGCCGCTGCTGCCCTGCTGGTCAAGATTCTTCGTCACTTTGGGGCGACCGGAACCCTGGTCGTCGTCCTGTGCAGCTTGATTCCGCTTTTGCATCCTCAGATCCTGCGATGGACCGGGCATTATGCCATGGCCTATGGAGTTGCCTTGCCGCTGACCTGGTATGTACAGCTGCGCTGGACTCAATCGCCTTCGTGGCGTCTGGCGATACTGCAATCATTCAACCTCCTTTTTTGGCTCCTCACCCATGCCTATTTGGGGGCAATCGCTGCTGCCTTTGCTGGGCTAATCGCAGGCATGACCTGGCTGCAACGGCCCAGCATAAAACAGGCAGGACAAATCGCATTGGCAACCGTGATGCCCTTGCTGATGTATACAGGCCTGCTCGCGGCGACAGATTCCCATCCGTTCCGCACAGATCGGCCTTTTGGATTTTGGGACAACGTCTCCCGCTGGAATGCCGCCTTATTGCCTTCGCATGGCCCACTGGGGAGTGTACGTCGAGAACTGGGCTGGGGCTTCACTGCCTGGGAAGGTTGGGGCTATCTGGGGACGGGCGTATGGGTCATAGGAGCCGTTGGAGGTGCCTTTTGCACTGCCCGTCTGTTGCGCCGGAAAACAGCGAGCATAAAAACAGCGGGCACAAAAGCGACAAAGGCTCCATTGGTCATCAGTCTGATCGCAGGCGTTGTCCTTTACGCTGTTGCTGTGGGTGAGCCTTTCCTCACCGGTCGCGAAGCGTGGTTGGAGCAGTCCAAATTGTTCTTGCAATTTCGAGCCATTGGTCGCTTCACATGGCCCGCCGTTTGGGCCTTTCCCGTTGCAGCAGTTTGGTGGGCGCAGCGCAGAAAAAGTCAACGTTGGCTCTGGTTGTTGCTGATCTGCTTCGCTGCAGATGTGTTTTGGATGCAACGTGAAGCCCGGGTTCAAATGGATCCAATCCCCAATGGTTTCAGCATTCCGAGTGAGGTTGTGCAGGAAATAAACCAACATACGAACGCCGTCGCGCTGCATCCTGTTCCTTGGTTTCAATTGGGAAGTGAAAGTGTTGGACGAGAAGGAACCGTGACTGCGCATCGCAACGCCTTATTCGCATCCTTCCATACGGGATTGCCCCTGACAGCNACTCACCTCACCCGCATGAGCATTTCAGAAGCTCGAACCCTCACCGAGTGGATGGGGCATGAAGGTTTGCCAAAATCATTGGAAAGCTTCATTGCTCCGGCAGACCTCCAAGGGTCTCTCTTAATCTATGCGTGCGATGATTCATCCACTTGGATGACAGACGACAAACGAATCTGGGCAAGGGGCGAACCTACCAATGATCCCCGGATCCGAATCTTATCATTGTCCGAGTTTTTCACCCCTTCTTCCTCCTCTCCGGTCACGAAATTGACACCGCAGCCAGGAGATTGGCGCTGGAAAAGCCTCGACCGTCAGCCTTTTCATTCGCCCCTGGAAGGGGTCGGCATCGCTTCAGGTCAACAAAATGAATACCTGCTGATTGACACCATTCAACCCGATAGCACGTGGTTGAATCTAGCAGTCGAGGCAAGTTGTTGGTTTTGGCATGGAAGCCCGCACGCCGGACGAGATGCTTTGCAGTACGAATGGGTCGTTGAAGCGATGTGGCCCAATGGGAATCGGAGGTGGCTGGAGCATGTTCCGGTCGCATTGTCCGGAGATCACATGGGTGAATGGACCCGGGCTGGGATCACGCTCGAATTGGATTCATTGCCCGACAAACTGTACTTCTTTGCAGTGGGATTTGGTTCGGATGGAGATAGCATCCGAGCCGACGCATACCGTCTTCGTCCCGTCGATGAATTCAACGTAAATTAGGCGACGCATGGCACGAATTCTCACAGGCGTACAGAGCACCGGAACACCTCACTTGGGCAACCTTTTGGGTGCAATCCGACCTGCAATTGATTTAGCTCATCAAACGGACAATGAATCGTTTTTGTTCATTGCTGATATGCACTCGTTGACGCAGGTGAAAGACGGCAACACGCTGCGAACCAACACCTACGCCGTGGCTGCGGCATGGCTCGCTTTTGGACTGGACACCGAACGTACCGTTTTTTATCGCCAGAGCGATGTGCCAGAGGTGACAGAGCTCGCCTGGTATTTGAACTGTTTCTTTCCTTACCAACGATTAACTCTTGCTCACAGCTTCAAGGACAAGTCCGATCGACTGGAGGATGTCAACGGGGGATTGTTTTCCTATCCCATGCTCATGGCGGCTGACATTCTCCTCTACGATGCGCATTTTGTTCCCGTCGGAAAAGACCAATTGCAGCACCTTGAAATGACCCGCGATGTAGCGAGTCGGTTCAACCATCTCATGGGAGAGACGTTTGTTGTACCTCAAGAAATGATTCGGGAAGACACGCAATTGATACCGGGTTTAGATGGCGGTAAAATGTCCAAATCAAAGGGCAATACGCTGGACATCTTTGCCGACCCGAGTGCACTCAAAAAACGCATCAACAAGGAAATCATTACCGACGCTACGCCACTCGAAGACCCCAAGAATCCCGATGATGCGGTCGTCTATCAACTTTACAAGCTCGTCGCTCAGGCTTCTGAAGCTGAGCAAATGGCTGATGCGTTGAGAGCGGGAGGGTACGGATGGGGGCATGCGAAGAAAGCGCTGCTGGAAGCAATTGTAGACGGTTTTGCGACCGAACGCGCCGAATTTCACCGCTGGATGAATGATCCTTCCGCCCTTGATGCCGAACTCGCAAAAGGTGCGCTAAGAGCCCGCGAAGTCGCCCAACCCGTGCTTCAACGCGTACGAGGAAAAATCGGCTTCTGAAGATTTGGCATGTTCCTTGGTTACGGAGATGAATTCAATCATCTCTTAATCCTATCAACATGCAATACGCCTCGCTTGCCCCCACTCTTCTTTTCTTTCTGAGTGGGTCGTTCACCGTTCATGCAACTACGAGAAATCTTTCTGCTGAGGTCGCTGTAAAAACGACCATTGATCATGTCGTGGTCTACCAACAAGGCGCACAAATTGAACGCATCGCAGAAGTCGATCTCGGTTCTGGGCTTTCGACCATCATTTTCGAAGGACTCCACACCGCAATCGATCCCGCTCAACTTCGTCTAACTGGGAGTGGCCCTTTTCAGGTTTTGAGCATCTCCCATCGCTACCACACCGATACCCTCAGTGGAGCAGGAAGTGCCGAAGAACGCAACCGCCTGCTTCTCGAACGGAATGAATTGCAAAAACAAATCAATCAACTCAACACCCAAAACATCATCTTCGATCGGGAAGAGCAGCTTCTCTTAAACAACCAAGGGTTCACGGTAAAAGACAGCGGTGTCGACCTCGAGCGGCTCATTCGAGCTTCGGAATTTTTCCGAGAACGATTCCAAGCCATTCAAACTGGGCGACTTGACCTGCAAAAGGAAATCGCTTTGAAGCAAGCCCAAATAGAGACCCTCGACGTCAAAACGAATGCCCTTCCCGCTCTTCGAATAGAAACATCGCTGGAAGTCGTTGTAAACATTGACTCCGAAAACGAAACAAAAGGGAAGTTACTTCTGAGTTATTGGATGAACAATGCCGGATGGAACCCCTCCTACAATGCGCGGGTCTCTCATATCACGGAGCCCTTGAATCTTGAATATCAGGCCCTTGTGTATCAAACCACAGGCGAAGCTTGGGAAGACGTTGGCTTGAGCATCGCCACTGGAACTCCTAGCAAGAACCGATCAAAACCGCAATTGCAACCTTGGAGCCTCGATGGGGCGACTGCAGCGAACAACTCCACAACCGCTGCCAATGCCTGGCTCAAGGCCAAACCATACAATCCCAATGTCAAGCAAATTCGTGGACAACTCTACGATTCCAATGGACAGCCGCTGATTGGCGCCAATGTCATCGTCGGTGGCAACCGCGCGATCACCGATATCAACGGTTTTTATAGCCTCTCCGTTCCCGTCGGAGCGAGCACCATCCAATACACGAGTGCAGGGCACGTCGTGGAAACACTCGCCGTAAGCGACCCTGTTATGAACGTGTCTTTGACATCGAGTCAAATGCTGGAAACAGTTCAAATCGCTCATATTGAATCCGATGAACGCGAGGCCTTGTTCTCTCCACGTGCGAAGCGACGAGAGGAGTTTAATCCGAATGCCGCAATGACTTTTACCCCCGTCACCGTGGAACACAGCCCGACACAAACCCGTTTTGACGTGAGTGCCCGGTACGACATTCCAACGGATGGAAAACAACACGCTGTTCGGGTATTGGAACATCAATTACCTGTGGATTACCTGTACCAGTGCACGCCCAAATTGGACCCGCAAGTGTACCTCACAGCTCTCTTTACCGATTGGGAAGAGCTGGACCTTATCAATGGACGCATGCACATTTATTTCGAAGACGATTACGTCGGTGAAAGCCAGCTGCGCCTTGATTTTGCACAAGATACCCTCGCTATTTCACTGGGGCCTGACCCTTCGATTCAAGTGCGTCGAAAGCGCACCATGCGCGAAGACCGATCGAGTTTAATCAGCGGAAAACGGGAGTTTTTGAGGGCGTATGCTTTTACCGTTACCAATCGGAAAAACGCCGCCATCCACATTCAAGTGGATGATCAACTTCCCATTGCAAACAATGAAGACATCGAAATTAACAAGCTAAAACTCGACGGTGCGGAGGTGGATAAAACCACCGGCCATGTGCTATGGGATTTGGAAATTTCTCCCGGCACAGAAGAACGATGGAACTTCCGATACGAGGTCAAATCCCCCAAAGACCTGCATGTCCAACTCAATTGACACCCGGGTCAATCGAGGATGGGCGCGCCGTACTTGGTTTGGTATTTCCGGTACAGTTGACGCTGACGGTTGTCTAAATCAATTGCCCGTCCCTGGATGAACGCCTCGGTAACGTAATTGGAACGCATATCTAGGGCGTCTCCCTCGGAAATGAAGAGGGTGGCGTCCTTGCCTGTTTCCAGGCTTCCACAAAACGCGTCTACCCCCATGATTTTGGCGGCATTCAACGTAATGCTCCGTACCGCTTGCTCGTACGTCAAGCCGTATGCATGGGCTGTCCCGGCATAGAATGGCAAATTTCGCACACCCATGTGCTCCATATCTCCTGCGTTTTGTAAACAGTACAAGACCCCCTCGTCTTCCAGCATTTTGGGCAATCGAAAAGGCTGATCCACGTCATCCTCTGCGAAGCGTGGCAAGGAATGAACGCGCTTCACCATCACAGCAACGTCGTTATCTCGCAGCAAGTCCGCCACGAGCGGTGCATCATAGCCACCGACTAACACCATCTTCTGCACGGCCATCTCCCGCTTAAAATGCACCGCCTCCGTNATCTGCCGAACGTCATCGGCATGCACGAAAAGAATTAANCTTCCGTCAAAAAGCCCGCGCATGGCTTCTTGGCGCAAGTCTCTTACCGCAGAACTTGGNCGGTTCNAATCTTCAGCATAAGCCTTGGCCTCCGAGAAAAACCGTTGGATCTCGTGGCGTTCTTGGTCATACGTCTTCCGCTTGCGCACGTCAATTTTCCCCTCCTCTCGGTGACGGTGGTGGGTGGAAGGCCAATTCAGGTGAATGCCGTCCACCATTTTGAGGGCCGCATCTTCCCAGTTCCAGCCGTCAAAGTGCACGAACGAGCTCGAACCACTGATCACCCCTCCACGGGGCGTGATTTGCCCCATGAGAACTCCATTGGAACGCACGGTTGGTGTGACTTCGCTATCGGTGTTGAAGGCGATGATGGAGCGCACGTGGGGTTTGAAAGTTCCCACTTCCGCATCGTCGCGGCTAGCGCGAACCGCTCCAATTTCTTGAAGTCCCAGCGTGGAATTGGGCGCAATAAATCCTGGATAGATGTGCTGACCTTTGGCTTCAATCACGCGATCGTATTTCGCTCGGTCCACCGACCGCGCAAAGCCCACATAATCAATTTTTCCATCGCGCAGTCCGATGGCAGAGCTTTCAAGCACATCGCCTGTCCCCAAGTGGGCGGTTCCCTCGAGAATAAGAATGGACTCGGATTGTTCCGGCGCAGGGGTGGGTTGAGCCGCGGTCAAGACTGCACTCAAAAGTCCCCATCCCAAAATCAGTGTTGCTTTGAAATTCATCGGTTCTCGTCAGTTAAAGTGTCACAGTGGTAATGAGATCGAACGCGTTCGGTTGGCGCACGCCCACCGCCCTTGGCTGCTTGTTTCATGGCTTGGATCAGCCGGGCCCGTTCACCTTGCATCCACGTTCGGTTGGCTGCATCCGCTTCGAGGTCAAAATACTTGATTCCGTCAACGTAGGTCTGTTCTGCCCGAGCATATATACTCAGTGGATGATCGTCCCAAAGCACGACATCCGCATCCTTCCCAACGGTGATGGATCCGACGCGGTGATCGATGCGCAACAATTTGGCCGGGTTGATCGTGACAAATTTCAACGCCTCTGCCTCTGAGACTCCACCGTATTTGACCGCCTTGGCGGCTTCTTGGTTGAGGCGTCGTGCCATTTCTGCATCGTCTGAGTTAAAGGCCGTTACAATACCCTGTCCGTGAAGAACCGCCCCGTTGTAAGGGATGGCATCTTTCACTTCAAACTTATAGGCCCACCAGTCACTGAAGCTGGAGCCCCCTGCGCCGTGCGCGGCCATTTTGTCGGCGACCTTGTACCCTTCCAAGATGTGAGTGAACGTATTGATGGTGAAACCCATGGAATCGGCGACGTGCATGAGCATGTTGATCTCATCCTGTCGGTAGCTGTGACAAGTCACAAACCGTTCCTTATTCAAAATTTGAGCGAGGGTTTCCAATTCCAAATCCTTTCTGGGGGCAGCGGGCACGGTGTTGTTGCGACGGGCGCGCCGGCTGGCGTTTCGCATCTGTTGATTGTACTCCTTCCACGCTTGATCGTATTCACGGGCGCGGTAAAAATGGTCGTAGTATACCTGCTCTACGCCCATTCGCGTCTGCGGAAAACGCGAGCGGTAATCATTGCCCCAATTGCTTTGCTTCACATTCTCTCCAAGGGCAAACTTGATGAATGGCGAGGCGCCTTCAAACAACAACTCTTGCGGGGATGCACCCCATCGGAACTTGATGATGGCGCTTTGACCGCCAATGGGATTGGCTGATCCATGTAAAATTTGAGCCGTCGTGACCCCGCCAGCAAGTTGACGGTAAATGTTGACGTCTTCGCTGTTCACGGAAGATTGAATGCTGACTTCAGCGCTGCTCGCCTGGGTGCCTTCATTGATTCCACGGGTAGCAGCAATGTGCGTGTGCTCATCGATAATGCCCGGTGTCAAGTGCTTGCCGCGAGCGTCAATCCGCTCATATGCTGGTACATTCGAGCCGAAGACCGAGGCTTCATCCAACCCTTGCCCGACCGCTAAAATCTGGCCCTTGTGAAGGACCACATCAGCCGTTTCCAAGGTGCCTGTTTCATCGCATGTCCATACCGTTGCACCTTCAAACCATACCGTTTGCTGCTGGGGGCGCTCGGCATTTCCGTAAGCGACAAAAGGCCAAATCACCTCTCCGCTGACCGAGTCGGGCTGCGCATTCCACTCGTTGACTTCTTCTTCTTGTTCGCTCTTTCGAATGGCACTCCACTCGAACCACGTGCCGTCTTGACGCTGGCCACGGCCTTCCCAAATCCGGCTATCCATCCACACATTTCCAGCCATTCGCCACCATCCTTCCATCCCGAGCGTATCCAATTGAAAGCCCAGGTTGACCATGCGTCCATCGGGGTTGAAAGAAACCTTGTATTCCGTGGAATCAATGGAAATATGCGCTTTTGGCTTGGACAATTCGCCCGCGACTTCCATCTGCAAAACGGCATCGCCCATGGTCAAATCATACGTCCCTCTCACATCCATCGCATCGCGGTCAACGTACACATGCTGGACGCCTTGGTTCCAGTTTTCGAGCAATTGAGCATCCGGATGAAACACCGGGCCGTCGGTGACGAGGAGATTGGCTTCCAATCCCGGAGCAATGCTTCCTACCCGATCTTCTGCGCCAATCAGTCGAGCCGGAACTTCGGTCAATGCAGCCAGTGCCGCAGATTCCGGCAAACCGTGGCGGATGGCCGTCCAAACTGCACTGCGCATCTCCTTGGCACTCCCCAAACCATCCGACGTCAGCGCAAATGGAATCTGAGCCGCATGGACCCGTGCTGCATTGGCCGGAGCCAGCTCCCAATGCTTCAATTCATTCAACCCAATGAACCGCGACGTATACGGATCGCTCACATTATAAGCTTTCGGATAATCAAGCGACAACACCAAGGTGGCATTGATGGCCGTCAGTTCGTCTANNCGCTGGTAAGCGTTGTTGCCTGCGACAAAAATAAAATCCTGCCCNACTTCGGTTGCAACAGCATCCGCACGCAAGGCGTCTTCCCAACCACCNGCTTCAAAAAACGCCGGTAAGTTTTGTTGGGCATTCAAAGCCTCCAACGATAAATTGGTCTCCAGCCGCTCATTCAACCGGCTCGCATCCGCATACCATTTCGCATCGTAGAAAGTCTGCTTTAGCAGGGCCGTTGATCCCATCAAGGATCGGGGGTAGTCTTGTGAAGACGTGCCTTTGCGAAAGCTGAAATGCGACGAAACACCCGGACGAATCAACGCGCGTCTCGGGTCGTCTGCAAAGGAAACGAGAGCGCCTGTGCCGCGAACAATTCCGTCCGTTACGTGGCAAACCACTGCGCCAAATCCCCCCTCCAAATAGGCATTCCGAGCCTTTTCGGCATCCGTTGGATCGAATACAGCTGCAGCAGACGTCTCTGGACGCACGGCTTCGTTCCACCCATACGCCCCCTTCTTATCGCTTAAGTCTTGGGGACCCCGGCCCCAGCCGGCGCGCTGGGCTTCCGGCATCGCATACCCGCTATGGAGGTCCACAAACGCTGGATACAAATGAAGCCCCCGCATGTCGTGACGCACGACCGGTCCAGCAAAGACAAGCTCCGAGGCCAACCCGACTTGTTCAATGCGCCCCTGGTAAATCACCACGGTAGCATCTTCCAGTACTTGCTGCGCATTGACATGGACAGTCGCATGCTCCAATGCCGTTCTAACCAATTGCTTATTCACCACGCCATTGACCGGAAAAGTCTCTTGGGCACCGCACGTCGCTGGGGCAAGCGCTCCAATCGTTGCTGCGCACCACAGCATGGCCATTCTTTGCAAAAATTTCATCATCCCTGAGGTTTTCGTCGTCAATTAGAATCGGCAATTTACAAGACGGCGACTACCTTTGCACCATGTCGATTCCTACCAGTGTATATGCGGAAATGACGCCCAACCCGGCGGTCATGAAATTCGTCGCCGATCGCCCATTGATTGCCGAGCAATTCCAAGCTGAATTTCGTTCCAAAGAGGAAGCCTCTTGGTGCTCCCCCTTGGCAGAGGAATTGTTCAACTTCCCCTTTGTGCAAGCCGTCTTCATCAGCGGTGCGTTTGTATCGGTGAGCAAAGACGAATCGCTTGGGTGGGAAATGATTGTGCAGCAACTCCGTGAATACATCCGTGAATGGTTGATGGAACATGAAACAGCTGTCGACACAGAGGCCTTCCTCGCCGTCCAAGAAAAGTTGGCGGAGCCCAATGAACCGGCCGCAGCCACTCCAGAAAATTCTGGTGTGGATTTTATTGCTGAAGAGGACATGACGCCTTCGGAGCACGATGCCGAAATCAAACAGCTTCTGGATGAATTCGTTCGGCCAGCCGTGGAGCAAGACGGCGGCGCAATTGACTTCAAGGCATTCAAGGAAGGCAAGGTTTTTGTCCACATGCGAGGAGCATGCAGTGGCTGTCCATCCAGCATGCAGACGCTCAAGGGCGGCATTGAACAATTGTTGACGTCCAAGCTCGACGCCGTCAAAGAAGTCGTCGCAATTGGCGTGTAAGCCTCCCTGTAAAAATCTGGCTTAGCGTGTCGCTTTGAGTGCGTGAATTTCTGCGCGGAGCGAATCCAATGTTCCTTGGATCCTCTCCATTCCTGAAAAGGCGGGGGTTGGCCAGTCAAACGCGAGGTAGCCGCGTGCGCGCCAAACTTCAACGACTTCATTGGCTTTCACAGAGTACGGCGGGAAATCGGGGTTGTCCGAGATCAGCCAAAAATCCTTGTGTTCTGTATCCAGTCGGTTTTCTATGCGCTTGAAGACCACTCCGTGCTCCCGTGTCAACACAACATACGGGCGCATCCCCCCAATTCGGTGCCAGTCCTCTTCGAACGTACTCAAAATGTAACTTCCGCTGGGAACGGGCAACATGCTTTCGCCTTCGATTTGAAACAGGCGATGCGTCAGGTTCGGCGTTACTTCAGGAAGCGGCAATCCAAACGTTGGCAACCCTTGAACGTATTCTGGATCTCCATAACCCGACAGGTAGCCCGCAGCAGCCTTGACAGGCACCACTGCTACCCGCTCTTCCTCGGTAGCCGCATCAACCATCACCGATAGCACACGCATGGACTGACCCCGGGTGCGCGCTTCATCGCTGTGCTCTCCTTTTAAAAGAGCGTCCACGGTCACCCCAAAGAACTCCGCCAAAGCAACGACGTTGATGAGCCTCGGCTCAGCCCGCCCCTCCTCGTACGCACCCAATGCTGCACGTTTGAGGCCCATTCGATCCGCGAGTTCTTGTTGCGTCAATCCGCGCTCTTTCCGGAGCGTTTTGAGGCGTTGAGCAAAATGAGGAATCGGTTCGGGCATGCTATTGATTTGCTAACAAAAATAGCAATGCCACGGGAAAGAGGAAAATCAAAGTGAGTGAAGTATCTTGTATTTCCCAAATGACCTCTGTTATGCGTTGGATGCACTCTATTAAAACCGGCCTGTTATGTGCCCTCTTGACGGGAGGTTCGGTGCATGCACAGCGGCATTTTGGTTCAACCCAGAGACCGTGCACCCATCAAGCGTGCGGCAAGGGGCTGGAGGCCATCCCGGTGGATGCCAATTCCCACATCCCCGCACCGGCCTGGTTTACACTCGATGCGCCCCGGGATGCCAGCATCATTGTCAATTACAATGGGTTTCCAAGTGATGCCATCATCGCCTTCAATCACGCCGTGGACATTTGGTCGGTGATCATTTCCTCAAGCGTCACCATCCGCATCGATGCTACATGGGAGGAATTGGGGTCGGGTGCATTGGCCCAAGCCGCTCCGACCAGCTTGCAACAGAATTTCCCGAACGCCCCGCTGTCAGACACCTACTACGCCGCCGCCTTGGCCAATGCCCTGGCCGGGGAAGATCAATCTGAACAATCGGACGTGACTTGTTCATTTAGTAGCACCGCCAATTGGTACTTCGGAACGGATGGCGACACACCCGCAGGAGCCTACGACTTTGTCACCGCAGCATTGCATGAAATCGCACACGGAATTGGATTCATCGGAAGCGCGTATTACACGGAAGGGTTTGGATTTATCGGCACGGCAAACACCCCGTATCCCTATGATTATTTTACAGAGACCGCAGATTCTGTTGCATTGCTCAGTCTTCCCAATGGCTCGCAAACCCTCGGCACAGCGCTCACCTCCAATGCGATCTATTGGAACGGGGCAGGCGGTATAGAGGGTGTCGGCGGTGGGCGGCCGCACATTTATGCTCCTTCCAACTATTCCGTCGGCTCCAGCTACAGTCACCTCAACGAATCCACGTACCCTGCGGGATCCCCCAACAGTTTGATGACACCCGGACTCAATACCGCGGAATCCAACCACGACCCCGGTCCTGCGTTGCTCGGTATGTTCAGTGACATCGGTTGGGAGATTGGCGGATGTGAAATCGTGGACGTTGTTCTCGGTGAACAAAGCCCCTGCAATTCTGAGAGCGATACGTATTCGCAGGCCCTCGTGCTGTCCTACCAAGGCGCACCCAACGAAGGGTTAATCAGCGTCAACGGCGAATTGTTCTCGCTGACCACCAGTCCACAGACCCTGGTGTTAACCGGCCTTCCATCCAATGGATCATCGGTAGACTTGGATATTTTGTTCCCTGCTGAACCGACTTGCAACACCTTCATTCCAGATGCATTCACAGCTCCGGCTGCGTGTTATTGCCTCGCGGACTTGAGCGGGAATGGATGGATAGAAGTTCAAGATTTGCTGCTCTTACTGGCTGATTTTGGATGCTTGGTTGGCTGCCTCGGAGATGTCACGGGCGACGGAGCGAGCAACGTTGAGGACGTACTGGCTGTGCTTTCAGCTTTTGGAAACGACTGTCCCTAAAATAATTTTAACCTGCTTGCGTTTATTCTTAGAATTGCTCATTATTTTAGCAACTTCAAATGAATGCCGCTCCGCCCCCATCTGCCCGTGCGATTTTGCACCTGGATCTCGATACCTTTTTTGTGTCTGTCGAGCGGCTCATGGACAGCCGGCTCATGCATCAACCCATCCTCATCGGTGGGACCGGGGACCGGGGTGTTGTCGCCGCGTGCAGTTATGAGACCCGGGCATTTGGGGTCCACTCCGGCATGCCCATGCGACAAGCCCGACTGATGTGCCCAGAGGCCCTCGTAATCAGAGGTAACTCGATGAATTACATGAAGCAATCACGCGCCGTAACCGAAATCATCCAAGAAGCCGTTCCGGTCTGCGAAAAAACCTCCATTGATGAATTCTACGCCGACCTCAGCGGCATGGATCGGTTCTTTGGGTGTTGGCAATTTTCCCGTGAACTGAGAGACCGCGTCATCCAGAAGACCGGGTTGCCCATCTCATTTGGCATGAGTACCAGTAAAACGGTGAGCAAAGTCGCCACCGGCCAAGCCAAGCCTTCGGGCACCCTCAAAATTGAGCACGGAACCGAGCGCTCTTTCCTCGCACCCCTCTCTGTTCGAAAAATCCCCCAAGTCGGAACACGCACCTACCAAACCCTGCGCAACCTTGGTGTCAAACGCATCCAAACGGTACAAGAGATGCCCATTGAATTGATGGAGCAAGTCCTCGGCCAAAACGGCACCTCCATTTGGCGTAAAGCTCACGGTATTGACCCGAGTCCTGTCATTGCCTTCAACGAACGCAAGTCCATCTCCACCGAACGCACCTTCGCCAAGGACACCACGGACGTCGAAAAATTGCGGGGAATCCTCGTCGCCATGACGGAAAACCTGGCTTACCAATTGCGCCGCGGCCGCAAACTTACGGCNTGCGTTTCCGTCAAGATTCGGTACGCCGATTTTGATACCCGCTCCCTCCAAGCCCGTATTCCCTATACCTCATCCGATCACGTACTCATTCCCAAGATCAAGTCCCTTTTCGAACAACTCTACAATCGCCGGGTCCAGGTCCGACTCATCGGTGTTCGATACAGTCACCTCGTCGAAGGAGGCTTCCAAATGGACCTGTTTGATGATGCTGACGAACGGCTCGAGCTCTACCGCGCCTTAGATCGAATCCGCAACCAGTATGGCGACCGCAGCATCGTCAACGCAGCCGGCATGGAAGCGCGTACAATTGGACGTCCCAATCCCTTCAATGGCGAAGCACCCTTGCTTCTTGCCAACCGTCATCAGTAAATTCATCGCATCATGTGTGGCCGATACGTTACCGTCTCCTCTGTTCAAACCGTTGAAAAACGCTTCCACGTGCAAGCAGCACCCGACGTGGGTGCGCAGTGGCGGCCGAACGCCAACGTCTCTCACGGCGAAGCTGCGCCCGTCATTGCAAGCGATGCCCCGCACACCCTTCAGATGCAGCAATTTGGTTTCACCCCGCGCTGGGCCAAAAAACAGTTCTACATGATCAATGCCCGATCTGAGGGCGACCACAACAAAGAGGACCATCCGAGCTACACCGGTGCCATGGGCATTATTCAGAAGCCCATGTTTCGACAGTCCATCCGTGACCGGCGTTGCATCGTGATTGCAGATGCCTTCATCGAAGGACCACGCCAAGAAAAACTCACTCAACCCTATCTGGTCTACGCCCGACATGGCCGACACCCCTTCGGACTCGCCGGAATCTGGGACGAATGGGCCAACCCCGCCACGGGTGAAATCACCCGGTCATTCGCTATTCTCACCACAGTCGCCAACGAACTCATGCAAGCCATCGGCCACCACCGGTCACCTGTAATATTGGACGAGGAACAAGAACAAGCGTGGGTCGACCTCTCCACACCGCTATCTGATATCACCGGCATGCTCAGGCCGTNTCCCGCCCAAAAACTCAACGCGTATCCCATTTCGCCCAATATCCGAGATCCCCGTGCCAATGGTTCAGACCTNCTTCAACCTATCGGCGAACGCATCCATCCAGAACACACCTTTGAAATCCATCAGGGTTTGGAACTGTTCGGGATGGGGGAATCCAGAAGCCCGTCCAAGCACGAAAATCGCAGACCGTACGACAACCCACAAGGCTCGCTCTTTTAACCACGCGCTATGCACTTGCATTGCCACTCTTGGTTTAGCCTTCGCTATGGGCTCATGCAACCGCGTGAATTGCTTTCTGAAGCAAACGCGGCGGGCATCACTGCGCTGGCCCTGACCGACATCAACGCCACATCGGCCCATTGGGACTTTGTGCGGCTTGCTCCCGAGTACGGCATCCGGCCCGCGGTAGGCATAGACTTCCGCAACAAGACCGATGCCGGGGAACCCCTGTACGTCGGGCTCGCCCATAACAATGCCGGTTACGCTCACCTGTGTCAACACCTCAACACCCATCTCAACGCCCACCAACCGTTCGATGACCAAGCGCCCCCGTTGCCCGGCGTTTCGATCGTCTACCCGTGGACGCGATGGAAAGAACTCCATCCGAAACTGGAACCCCATCACTGGATTGGTGTCCGGCCATGGGAACAAGCTGAATTGCGGTTGCTCAGAGGAGATGCCACAATTCCGTGGGATCGACTTATCGCCTGGCACACCTTTACCTTTCGGCACAAACGCGACTGGAATTGCCACCGCATTTTGCGAGCGGTAGATCGAAACGAACTGCTGAGTAAATTGCCCGAAGCGGCCACCGGACATCCCTACGACCGCCTGCTCGGACCGGCCGACTTTCACCAAGCCTTCGCCGAAAACCCTGATTGGGTGCAGCGCGCCGAACTGCTGCTCGATCAATGCAACATCACATTGCCGGAATCGGTAGAGGGGCGGTTTCATAACAACCAACATACCTACTCAGACTCCGAGGACGAAGACGAACAACTCATCCGATCGCTCTGTGCCGAAGGATTAGCCTACCGGTACCCTGACCACGAAGAACACGTCATCGAACGGATGGAGATGGAGCTGGCTGTCATACGTCAACAAGGATATTTGGCTTATTTCCTCATCAATTGGGACATCACGAGCTACGCCCGCAGCCGAGGGTATTTCTATGTTGGGCGGGGCAGTGGGGCCAACAGCCTCGTCGCTTACCTCTTGCGCATCACCGATGTGGACCCCATCGAACTCGATCTATACTTCGAGCGATTCATCAACCTGTACCGAACCAATCCCCCGGACTTCGACATCGACTTCTCGTGGACGGATCGCGATGACGTGACCGAATACATCTTCCGGCGCTTCTCGCATGTCGCATTGGTCGGAGCCTACAGCACCTTTCAATACCGCGCGGTCATACGGGAGTTGGGCAAAGTTTTCGGCCTCCCCAAACACGACATCGATCGGCTCGCCGACGGAAAGCTACAAGCACCGGGAACGGATGACATAGAACCCATCGTCCTTCGATATGCCGGCTACCTCCAAGACTTTCCCAATGCCCTTACCATTCACGCCTGTGGTATCCTGATTGCCGACCGACCGCTGCATCACTTTGGCGGAACTTTCATGCCTCCCAAAGGATTTCCCACTACCCAATTTGACATGGTCGTCGCTGAAGATGTTGGGCTGTACAAATTCGATATCCTCAGCCAACGAGGACTGGGTAAAATTCGGGACACCATCGACTTCATCGCTGAACATGACCCCCGTGCCGCAGCCCAAATCGACATCCACGACATGGCCCGGTTCAAGCAAGATCCGCGCATCCAGCACCTGCTTCGGGAAGCATTGGCCGTCGGGTGCTTTTACGTAGAGTCGCCAGCAATGCGCATGCTGATGCGAAAATTACGCGTCGACAGCTACCTCGGCTTGGTAGCGGCGAGCTCCGTGATCCGACCAGGCGTTGCCCGAAGCGGGATGATGCGTGCCTACATCGAACGCCATCGCTATCCCGAACGGCGCACAGATGCCCATCCGGTGCTTCTGGAATTGATGCCCGAAACCTATGGTGTAATGGTGTACCAAGAAGACGTCATCAAGGTCGCCCACCATTTCGCTGGGCTCGACCTCGGCGAGGCCGATGTACTCCGACGCGGGATGAGCGGGAAGTTTCGATCAAGAGAAGAATTCGCCAAAGCACGTGATGTTTTTCACGAAAAGGCTGTCGAACGAGGGCGTGACCCTGTTCTCGTCGAAGAGGTCTGGCGCCAAGTGGAGAGCTTCGCAGGCTACGCCTTCGCCAAAGGGCACTCCGCTTCGTATGCCGTGGAGAGTTACCAAAGCCTGTACCTCAAAGCGCATTGGCCGCTGGAATACATGGCGGCATGCATCAATAACTTTGGCGGGTTTTACCGAACCGAATTTTATGTGCATGAAGCGCGCATGGTGGGTGGGCGAATTGAACCTCCCTGCATCAATCGAGGTGGATGGGAGGCTTGTGTCGAACCTGCAGCCCGTACCATTTTAATTGGCTTCAACCTCGCTCGCGGCATCCAGGCACAAACCGTGGCCCACATCGTACGCGAGCGAGAGGCGAACGGGTTGTTCGAATCACTGGAATCCACCATTGAGCGTACTGGAATCGGACTGGAACAATGCCTGTTGATGATTCGCTGCGGGGGCTTTCGGTTTACCGGCAAAAACCAACAACAACTGCAATGGGAGGCCCATTTCCTACTTGGCCAAAGCCAAAAAGGAACGACCGATGCCACCCTTTTCACACCGGATATCACCCGATTCACCCTGCCCCATTTCGAAGCCAACGACCTCGAAGTCGCCTTTGATCAAATTGAATTGTTCGGGTTTCCGTTGGTCTCGCCCTTTCGCTTGCTCACCGCCGAGGCCCAGAACATCGCTCGGCAAGGCGTACGAAGTGAAGCCCTGCCCCACTGCATCGGTCAGGAAGTGGACATCGTCGGGTACCTAGTAACCGTCAAAGAGACTCACACGGCTCGGCGGGAACGCATGAGTTTTGGCTGCTTGGTGGACAGCGAAGGTCAATGGCTCGATACGGTGCATTTCCCTCCGTCCCTGAAGCAATTTGCTTTTCGCGGGCGCGGAATCTATCGCATACGCGGACATGTAAAGGAGGAGTTTGGCTGCATCCACGTGGAAGCCTCGTTCATGGAGAAGCTGGATTACATCCCCGACCCGCGCTACGCAGAAGACGGACTGCCCGGGCGCGATCCGCGGCCTAACAACACCACATCCGCAGGACGCCATCGCCCGACGATGGGCGCACGCAGCGGCGGTGGTAAGCTCAAACGCGCGATGCGTTGAACCGAATTACTGCGTTGATTTCGGAGGTAGGATCCCCCAGCGAAGACCCGCGTAAATCATACGGCCCAAAATGGGGCCGTACACCAAACTCGCATCAAAGAATTGATTGAAGTCCTCCTGCGCAACCGGATTATCGCCGTAATCCGCACCAATGATGGGTCGGTCTTGTTGAAAATTCAGCGCATTTTCGACACCGGCATATATGGACAACTCGGGTTTGAATTGCCGCGTAATTTGGGCGTTTAGCTGAAAAAAGTCCGGTGCCACGTCGTCGCGCTGAAAAGCTTCCGGATTCGAAGAAGTCAACGGAAGGCGTTGGGCTCCAATCCATTGAAATGTTGCATCTGCCCGCCACTGGCCTTCCTTGTCGTCCAACGGCGATGCGTAGCTCAATTGGCTAAACCCGCGGTGTTTGGATACAAAGGGGTCTTCCGTGGGGCTGCCTACTATGCGGTCCGTATGCGCATTCACCCAACGGTATGCCAATCGGAGATCAAACCTCCGGTGCATGTCCCAATTGAACTCGGCCTGCGCCGTATTGGCGAACGACTCTCCGGACAAATTGTACAAGTGAACGGCATCCGTGGCTTGATCTAAGTCGACCACCAATTTATTTTGGAAGCGCGTAGAATACGCATCCAGGGTCAAGGTGGCTTCTCGGTAATTCAGGCGAAACTTGCCCGTGAAGTTGGTTCCCACGTTCGTTGCGATTTCCGGGAGCACCTGGCTATCGTACCCCCAATACCAATTTCGCTGGCTCGCCCAGGAACCCAATTGCTCCATGAAGGGGTTAGGTGTTCTATAGCCTCGGCCCGCCGCGATTTTCCACGATATGTTCTCGGTCACACTCCAGCGCGCATGCAGCCGCGGACTAAGGAACGGATCGAACAGGTTGTGGTGATCGTACCGCAACCCCCCAATGACGCTCCAACGCTCATTGCCCGTCCACGTGTACTCGAAAAACACCCCAGGGACGCGTTCCTCGCGGCTTGGGGGGTTCGCGAGCGAGACGGAATCATTCAGTTGAAATTGAGTTTTCTCATCAAAGGAATTGTACACAAACGTGCCGCCGGTGGTGAAGGCATGATTCGTATTCCCGATGATGTCTGCGTACAACACGTTGCCCCTGAAAAACCGCTCTTTTCCGGTGTACGAACTGGTGCCGAATCGCTGCCTATGCCGATGGTCATAAAAACTCCACTGCGTGCCGATGCTACGCCATTCCGCATTGGGGAAAACAAATCCAGTTTTGGCCGTAAAATCCAACCGGTCAACCTCGGTAATGGCTGACCATTGATCGGTTGGCTCATGCATGAGTGCCATCATTTCCTCCCAAGAAGCATCAGAACTGAATGCGCTTGATTGTCCTGCAACGGCCTCTGTTTGCACCGCCGTGACCGCGTATTCACCTCTCACGCCGCGATCACCTTTGAACTTCCACTCGTTGCGAGCTATGTAGTTCCGCTGCATGGGTGTGTCGAGAAACCCATCCGCATTCCGGTCATTGATTTGCTCATTCACAAGCGCATGCAAGAGCACCGCCGTGCTCCATCGGCGGGACACGTCATGGCGGCTCACGTGGTTGTACTCGAGACGTCCCGCGCCGTTGACATAGAAATTCACATGGAGCGGATCGGCCGTTTCAGGATTTTTCAAGGCCACATTGATTTGTCCTGTGATGCTTTCATACCCCTGCGTGGCAGTCCCTGCACCTTTGCTGATGTGGATTTCGTTGACCCAATCACCTGGGATGAAGGTCAACCCTTTGACAACACTCAAGCCCCGCGGCCCGGGTAAGTTGTCGACTTGGACTTGGCTGTATTTACCGTCCAAGCCCAGCATTCGAATTTGGCGTGTTCCCGTCACGGCATCTGTGAACGAAGCGTCCACCGATGCGTTGGTTTCAAACGCTTCTGAGAGATTACAGCATGCTGCCTTGACAAGCTCTTTGCGATTCAACGATTGCACATCCAGGGGAGACAAGAGGGAAAGTTCAGTCGATGCCCTTTCTTCGATGACTTCTGCCGTGTTTAAACTCACCCCCGAGGTTAATGGAATGTCCACATAGGACTCTCCATTCCACACCCAACCGACCGTATCGTAACCAAGCATGGATGCCATCAAGGTGTCTCCTACCGATGCTTTTGGAATCTTGAAGAACCCAAATCCGTCTGTCACCGTCGTTGTCGATGCGTCATGTGCCCAACGCACATAAGCCCCAGGTACGGGGATGTAAACAGGTTCATCGTGGACTGACCCGGAACTCTCTGGCTGTTCCTGCGTTAGCACTTTACCGCGAAGCTCACCGAATTGAGTCAACGCAGTCGCAGGGATGCAACTGTAGGCGATGAACCAAAGAAGAATGCGTTTCAATGAATGGATTGGTTGATCCGGGAATTATTCCGGAGAGTGATCGTCGTGATCTCCATGTGACCCTCCAGAACAGTTGGCGCCATCCCTGTATTTGCAACACCCATGAAGGTTGTTGTAAACCTCATCCTTGGCTTTAATTTTTTCTGTATCATGGCCAGCATCTGCGACCAACTGATGAATCTGTTCTTCTGTAATTTCCTTTGTCTTAAAAGCAACCGACGCTTTGTTCGTTTCCTGATCCCATTCCGCCATAATGACCCCAGGAACATCCAATGCCTTTTCTATGCGCTCCTCGCACATGCCGCACACACCGCTCACCTTGAATTCAATCTGCACCTTTTTTTGAGCATGAGCTACCGCAATGGAGCCCAAGAAAACTGCTAGTAATAGTGAATATTTCATAATCAAAAGTAAGGAATGAACAAAGAATTCTGGTTCATTCTTTTCCAAAAAACGCCAATCACAGCGACCATTACTCTTCTAGTGCGCTCGCTGATAGGTAGTCTCGGTTCATTCGAGCGATGTTACTCAAATCAATCCCCTTCGGACATTCGACCGCGCAAGCACCCGTATTTGTGCAGTTTCCAAAGCCCTCCTTGTCCATTTGCTCCACCATCCTTTGCACCCGCGTTGCCCGCTCCGGTTGACCTTGAGGCAAGAGAGCGAATTGCGAAACTTTGGCCGAAACAAACAACATCGCAGAGGCGTTTTTGCAGGTCGCTACACATGCGCCACAACCAATGCAGGTCGCCGCACTAAAGGCATCGTCCGCTTGACCTTTAGGCACTGGAATGGCGTTCGCATCCAGCGTCTCACCCGATGTGTTCACGGAAATATATCCTCCCGATTGGATGACCCTGTCAAAACTGCTTCGGTCCACAGCCAAATCCTTTACCACAGGAAATGCTGATGCCCGCCACGGCTCTATGGTAATCGTGTCGCCGTCTTTGAAAGAGCGCATGTGCAATTGGCACGTCGTCGTTCCTCGGTTGGGACCATGTGCCTCGCCGTTAATGAACATGGAGCACATGCCGCAAATGCCTTCTCGGCAATCGTGGTCAAACGCAACCGGATCTCCGCCCGAGCGAATGATCTGGTCATTCATCATGTCCATCATTTCCAAGAACGACATATCAGGACTCACATCACTTACGGGATACGTCTCCATGCGGCCAGCATCTTGTGGCCCATTCTGTCTCCAAACTTTCAATGTCAAATCCATGTCATTCAATTATTTGTAGCTCCGCTGCTTCAATTCAATGTTCTCAAACTTCAAGTCTTCTTTGTGGAGAGTAGCATCGCTTGGGTCTCCCGTGTATTCCCACGCTGAAACGAAAGCAAAGTTTTCATCGTCCCGCAAGGCTTCGCCTTCGGGCGTCCGGAATTCTTCCCGGAAATGGCCTCCACACGATTCTCTTCGCTCCAATGCATCCTTGCACATGAGTTCACCCAATTCCAAAAAGTCTGCAACCCGCCCGGCCTTATCCAACTCGGGGTTAAACTCCCCTGCCGTACCCGGTACCCGCACATCTCTGAAGAATTCCTCCCGCAGAGCGCGGATATCAGAAATAGCTTGCTTCAATCCAGCTTCATTGCGCGACATGCCGCATTCGCTCCACATGATGCGTCCCAATCGGCGGTGAAAATCGTCGACAGGTTTTGTTCCATTGTTGTTCACCAATTGATCAATACGATCTTGAACTCCTTTCTCAGCAGCTTCAAACTCAGGAGAATCTGAGGAGAGTGTGCCCGTCCGGATGTCGTCGGAGAGGTAGTCTCCGATGGTGTACGGCAAAACGAAATAACCGTCTGCCAACCCTTGCATCAAGGCCGATGCTCCCAGTCGATTCGCACCGTGATCCGAGAAATTAGATTCACCGGTCGCATACAAGCCTGGCACGGAGGTCATCAAATTGTAATCCACCCACAATCCGCCCATCGTATAGTGCACCGCAGGGTAAATCTTCATGGGAGTTTCATACGGATCATCCGCAGCAATCTGCTTATACATATCAAACAGGTTGCCGTATTTCGCCTTGACCACTTGCTTACCGAGGTCAATGATCTCACCCTGAGAAGGGTTGCTCAGTCCTCGGATATTCGCCTCGGTTTTGCCATAGCGGAGGAAGGCACTCGCATAGTCGAGAAAAACGGCTTCTCCCGTCTCGTTCACTCCAAAGCCCTCATCGCATCGCTCCTTCGCGGCTCGTGAAGCGACGTCTCTGGGGACCAAATTCCCGAATGCCGGATACCGTCGTTCTAAGTAATAATCCCGATCCTCCTCAGCAATGTCCGTGGCGCGCTTGGTTCCTTTCCGTATGGCCTCAGCATCTTCTTTTTTCGCAGGAACCCAGATTCGACCGTCGTTTCTCAACGATTCTGACATCAGGGTGAGCTTCGACTGGTGCTCTCCCGAAACCGGGATGCACGTGGGGTGAATTTGAGTGAAACACGGATTGGCCATGTAGGCCCCCTTTTTATGTGCCTTCCAGGCCGCGGAAACATTTGATCCCATGGCATTGGTGCTCAAGTAAAAAACGTTGCCGTATCCGCCAGATGCAAGCACCACCGCGTGAGCGGTATGACGCTCCAATTCTCCTGTAATCAGATTGCGGGCTATAATTCCTCGGCATTTACCATCCACGACGACGACATCCATCATCTCGTGCCGCGTGAACATCTCCACTTTTCCTTTGGAAATCTGACGACTCAATGCAGAATAGGCACCCAACAGCAGCTGCTGGCCTGTCTGCCCTTTGGCATAGAACGTTCGAGAGACCTGAACACCACCAAAACTTCTGTTGTCCAGCAACCCGCCATATTCGCGGGCAAAAGGCACGCCTTGTGCAACACACTGATCGATGATGCTCGTAGAAACTTCGGCAAGTCGGTGCACATTCGCCTCCCGACTTCGATAATCACCTCCCTTGACCGTATCATAGAAAAGCCGGTAAACGGAATCTCCATCGTTTTGGTAGTTCTTGGCTGCGTTGATCCCTCCCTGCGCTGCGATCGAGTGCGCTCTGCGCGGAGAATCTTGGAAACAAAAGGCCTTTACATTGTACCCCATTTCAGCCAGAGACGCAGAGGCAGAACTTCCCGCCAACCCCGTTCCTACGACAATGATGTCGATGAGCCGTTTGTTGGCTGGATTAACGAGGTTGATGTGATCCTTGTGAGAAGTCCACTTCTCAGCTAAAGGTCCCGATGGAATTTTAGATTCGAGCATGATGGTCTCCGTTTACAGTTGGGTGATGTATAAGAAAATTGGGATAATGGCAAAAAGGGTCGGTACCAACAAGGCAAACCCCATGCCGCTCAGCTCGATGATCGGGGTGTACTTCGCATGGCGAACACCGAGCGACTGAAAGCCGCTTTGAACGCCGTGGGATAGATGAAATGCCACCGCCATCTGGGCCAAACGTAGCCTACCACCGCAACCAAACCCAAAGAGTTTTCTGGAGAGAAAAACTGCAACACCACCGTGTGAAGGTCTTTTAAGCCATTGTGCATCGGGATGTCCCCAAAATGCATCGTGTACCAAAAGCTCTGCATGTGGCTCACCAAGAACACGAGAATGATGGTCCCTAGAATTCCCATGTTGCGGCTGGCCCACTTCGCATTGGCCGCTCCGTTTTCTTTCACATAGCCAACGGGACGCGCCTTTCGGTTTTGCATGGTTAAGACAATGCCATCTATGACATGGAACAATACGCTTGCATAGGTGAGGTAACTCAAGATCTTGACCAATGGGAAAGTGGTCATGAACTGCGCATATTCATTGAAGGCTTGTTGACCTTCCTCACCCGTGATGAATATCAATTGAAGGTTCCCCGCAAGGTGACCCACCAGAAAGAGGCAAAGAAAAAGACCTGTCAAGGCCATTGCGTATTTCTTTGCTAAAGAAGATTTAAGAATTCCTGATTTGCTCATTGGGCATCTTTAAAGGGAAACCCAAAGTTAATGACTCCATGACCGGTGACCAACGGAAGTTGTCAGAACTGCACTCCCTTGGGATTCAGTGGAAGAAATGGGGACGAGAATAACATCTCGCCCCCTCCAGATTAGCTCTCAGACGCTGTGTTTTTTCGGTCAAGCATCAACATTTCACCCGCTACAACCTCCGTCACATAACGCGTATGCCCTTCCGAATCTTCATACGTCCGGTACGCCAATCGGCCTTCGATGGCAACTTCTGCCCCTTTCTTGAGGTATTGACCCGCGATTTCCGCTAGCGCACCCCATGTCACCACATCGTGCCATTGGGTGCGCTCTACACGTTCACCTTCACCATTGCGGAATGATTCGTTGGTCGCCACTGGAAAGGCGCATTTCACCTTGCCCTCTTCGAAGCTCATCAATTCGGGATCTTTTCCCAGTCGTCCAATCAACTGGACTTTGTTTCTAAGTGCATTCATTTGGTATGTTTTGTTGGCACAAACATGCCACCACAACTCAACTCCATTCGTATCAGCAACGGTTTCGTTCAACAACGGAGCTCCCTAATTCACCCGTGTCAATCCCTATCTTTGACCTCCTGATCTCAACCTCTCTTCTCCATGAACCAGCCCATTCGTGTACGTTTTGCCCCGAGCCCAACCGGACCTTTGCACATGGGAGGTGTGCGGACAGCATTGTACAACTATCTCTTTGCCAAGAAGCACGGCGGAACTTTTATTCTGCGGGTAGAAGACACGGATCAAACTCGGTTTGTCCCAGGCGCTGAGGACTACATCAGACAATCGCTCGCCTGGTGTGGCATTGCGCCAGACGAGGGCGATGCCGAAGGCGGTGCATACGGGCCCTACAAACAATCCGAGCGCAGCGCACTGTATAAGCGGGAGATTGAAACCTTGCTGAAAAACGGGCAAGCTTACAAAGCGTTCGACACCCCGGAGTCCATGGCCGCAAAGCGCCTGGAAGCCGAGTCGGCAGGAAATGTTTGGCAATACGATGCGTCCACCCGAATGGACATGCGCAACACCCTTTCTATGGATGCCGCTGAAATCGACGAATTGGAAAAAAGCGGCCAGCCTTACACCGTTCGATTCAAAATGCCCGATGCGCCAATTGAAGTCGCTGTGCACGATGAAATTCGAGGTGAAATTCACGTTTCGACCCATGTCCTTGACGATAAAGTCCTGATGAAAACCGACGGGTTGCCCACGTATCATTTGGCGAACGTGGTCGATGATCATCACATGGCCATCAGCCATGTGATCCGAGGGGAAGAGTGGTTGCCAAGCGCACCACTGCACGTCTTATTGTACCAAGCGTTTGGTTGGGAATGTCCTCGGTTTGCCCACTTGCCCTTGATCTTGAAGCCTACTGGAAATGGAAAACTCAGCAAACGAGACGGGGACAAAGGCGGATTCCCCATCTTTCCTCTTGCTTGGACTGATCCCGTTTCAGGAGCTACGTCATTGGGCTACCGTGAACAAGGCTATTTGCCAGAGGCATTCTTGAATATGCTTTTGCTTCTGGGATGGAGCAGCGGAGATGATGAAGAGTTGTATTCATTGGATCAGGCGGTTGCAGCATTTGATCTGGGCCGTGTGATCAAATCAGGCGCTCGGTTCAACCCAGATAAAGCCCTTTGGTTTAACGAACAATACCTTAGAACGGGCGAGACCAGTCGCTGGATACAGCCGCTTCGACAGGCGGCCAATGGTCAGATGGATGAATGGTCAGAGACACAGTGCCAGAAGGTGCTTGACATGTTCCTCGAGCGGGTTCAATTCCTGCATGAAATTCCAGAAACCACCTACCTTTTCGATGCTCCAACAGCATTCGACGAGAAGCTCGTCCGCAAAAAGTGGAAACCCGAAACGGCCGGTTATCTGACAGAGCTCGCCGCCGTATTGGAAGGCATATCCCCGTTCGAGTCGGCTGTAATCGAGTCAGAATTCAAGGCGTTCTTGGAGCGAAAGGAGCTCGGGTTTGGAGCTGTGTTGCTGCCCTTCAGGCTGGTATTAACCGGCACAGGGGGTGGTCCGTCGATGTTTGATTTTGCCGATTTTCTCGGCAAGGAAGAAACCTTGCGGCGACTGCAAGCCGGTGTGGAAGCGCTCAGTTAATTCGCATTTCGGGAACGGCATCCGGTATGACCAATTTTCCCGCGGTGGCCGCGGCAATTTCTTCCACCGAAACACCCGGGGCACGCTCCACCAAGTGAAATGCGCCCTCGCGAATGTCGAGGACAGCTAAGTTTGTCACCACCCGTCTCACACAGCCTACACCGGTCAACGGCAAAGAACACGACGGGAGCATTTTTGATTCCCCAGCACGGTTGGTATGCATCATCGCAACAATGATGTTTTCAGCACTGGCCACCAAGTCCATCGCGCCGCCCATGCCCTTGACCATTTTGCCCGGAATCTTCCAGTTGGCGATGTCGCCATTTTGAGCAACTTCCATCGCGCCGAGCACGGTAAGTTGGACGTGTTGACCCCGGATCATGGCAAACGATGTCGCACTATCGAAATACACGGCTCCCGGCATGGCCGTAATGGTCTGCTTGCCCGCGTTGATCAAATCCGCATCTTCTTCCCCCTCCCATGGAAACGGACCCATGCCTAAGATTCCATTTTCCGATTGAAATTCCACCTCCATTCCTTCGGGGATGAAGTTGGCCACCAAGGTGGGAATCCCAATGCCGAGGTTTACGTACCACCCTGCTCTCACTTCCTGCGCAATGCGCTTCGCGATTCCGTTTTTATCCAACATTGTTCAGGCGTTTGAAGCGGTTTCGCGGTTTCGGACCGTACGCTGTTCGATCCGTTTTTCGTAGCGCTCGCCTTGAAAAATCCGTTGCACAAAAATTCCAGGGGTATGAATCTCGTTGGGGTTGAGCGTTCCTTCTGGAACGAGCTCTTCCACCTCCGCAATGGTGATTCTCCCTGCCATTGCCATCATGGGATTGAAATTGCGCGCGGTGGCTTTGTAGATCAAATTGCCGGCGGTATCGCCTTTCCACGCCTTGACAAAGGCAAAATCTGCGGTCAAAGCTGATTCGAGAATGTGGGGCTTGCCTTCAAACTCTCGGACCTCTTTGCCCGCTGCCACTTCTGTGCCAAATCCCGCCGGAGTGTAAAAAGCGGGGATGCCTGCGCCGCCTGCTCGACATCGTTCTGCCAGCGATCCTTGTGGAATTAAATCCACTTCTAACTCTCCACTGAGCATCTGCCGTTCAAACTCATCATTCTCGCCGACATAAGACGAAATCATCTTGCGAATTTGACGCTGTTGAAGCAGCAAACCGAGTCCAAAATCATCCACGCCAGCATTGTTCGAAATACATGTTAAGTCTTTGATTCCAAGACGGACCAATTCCCCAATGCTGCATTCGGGAATGCCACAAAGACCGAAGCCCCCAAGCATCAGCGTCATACCGCTCTTAACGCCATCACACGCTGCTATGCTCCCATTTACCACTTTTGAAATTGCCATCTCTCTGTTTGTTGATCATTGAAACAAATCATCGTCGTCAAATCCGGCTCCACTCCCTCCAAAGGTTGCTTGATTGAGCTCCATCAACTGCCTGCAGTTCAACGAATCGAGGCCCATGCCCTCGGGGCGCACAAAATCCGCCTGGCTCAAATCCAAGGTTTCGTCGGCATAGGCTGCATTCATATAGAAGCCGTAAATCGGGAGTGCGGTATTCGCTCCTTGACCGTTTCTAATGGTGCTGAAGCGAACCGCCGGGTCCTGTGCACCAACCCAGACGCCGGTCACCAACTCGGGCGTGAGCCCCATGAACCAACCGTCGGAATGGCCTTGGGTGGTGCCCGTCTTTCCAGCCATAGGCACCTTGATATTATCGTATTTTCTCCTTTCAACATCCATGCGCAATCTCACGCCTGTGCCTTTTCGTTCTTCGGTTTTGGGATTGTACGCCCCATCCACAACTCCTTTCATCATGTCAACGATGGTGTACGCTGTGCGTTTGTCTAATCCCTGCCGCAATTCCGGTTCAGGAGACCAGATGACATTGCCGTATTTGTCTTCAATCCGGGTAACAATGGTCGGTTTGATGTAAACCCCGCCGTTCACCAATGCGGCATTCGCCGAAGTGATTTCTTTCAGCGTGAGCTGGGAGGCCCCCAACGCAATCGATGGAACTGCGGGGATTTCTGACTCAATGCCCAAAGCATGCGCCAATTGAATAACCCGCTCAGGGCCAAATTCTTTGATGAGCTTTGCCGAAATGGTATTCATGGAATTGGCCAAAGCATACTCCAATGTCACCACTTCTCCGTATTCAAAATCCGAGTTATCCGGGCACCAATCGGGCTGGTCGCCGGGCATTTCCACACAAATTCGCTGGTTGGGCAATTCTGCACACCGGTCCATGCCGTAGCGCAAGGCCGTAGCATAAACGAAAGGCTTGAAAATAGAGCCCACTTGCCGCTTGGATTGGGAAACATTATCGTACTGAAAAAATCGGTAGTCCACCCCACCAACCCATGCTTTAATGTGGCCTGTTCCGGGCTCGATGGACATCAGGCCGGCATGGAGCAAGCTCTTGTGATATAGAATCGAGTCGAGTGGACTCAGGACGGTATCCTTCGCTCCGAGATGGGTGAAAACCCGCATAGGAACCGGAGTGTCAAACGCGGAGTCAATTTCCTTTTGACTCGGGCGATGCCACGTGTGGCTGCATCCTCCTTTTTCCTCGTCACAATGCCATGCCGGACCATCCGGCTGTGTCGCTTTTTCGAATATAAAATCCCGGACGCTCGCACTCAGGACAGAATTTTCCAACATAAATCCGATGCCGAGCGCTTTGCTTTACCGCGGTCTTGACTAGCATGTCACGGTCCTTGCGTTCAATGCCTTCATAAAAAGGCCATTCGGACTTACTTCGCGACCTGAGGTCCCTGTTCAATGTCGCCTGAAGCTCCTCCCCCAAGTGCCTTTTCACCGCCACCTCTGCAGCCAACTGCAGCCGGCTATCCAAGGTGGTGTGCACCTGAATACCGTCTCGGTATAAGTCATACGGAGCGCCATCGGCTTTGGCTACCTTCCAATTTCCATTTGCATCCTTTTCTCCAAATAGCTCCTTCAATTCTGCACGCAAGGCCTCCCGGAAATAAGGCGCCAATCCTTCATCGTGGCTCACACGCTGGAAACTGATCCCGAGCGGCATCGCCGACAAGGAATCTCTCTGCAGATCCGTGATGATTCCATAACGCTCCAACTGCATGAAGACCACATTCCTTCTGGACTGAACCAAGTCCGGCCTTCTCAGCGGGTTGAATAACGAGCTGTTCTTCAGCATGCCCACGAGCATCGCCGATTCATGGAGTTCCAACTCCTCTACATCTTTATCAAAATAGATGTTCGATGCTGATTTAATTCCTACCGCTTGATTCAAAAAATCATAGCGATTCAAATAGAGCGCAACGATTTCGTCCTTGGTGTAAAACCGTTCGAGTCGAGCAGCAATGATCCATTCTTTCGGTTTTTGGAGAAAGGCCCGCTCTAGCCAACTGGTGTGCTCGTATTGCTCGGTGAACAGCTGCTTCGCGAGCTGCTGCGTAAGAGTACTTCCACCCCCACGTTGGCCCATGAACGCAATGGCCCGAGCCAAGCCAATGAAATCGATGCCGCTGTGGCCCCAAAAGCGGGCATCTTCGGTACTGATGAGCGCCTGAACAAGGTTCTGTGGCAGCTCCTGAAACCGAGCATCGGATCGGTTTTCTGAATAATAGCGTCCGATCAATTTCCCGTCTGATGTGAAAACGCGCGTAGCGAGTTCTGTCTTTGGATTCGCGAGGGCATCGGTATCTGGAAGGCTCCCGAATGATGCCAATCCGACCAGCATTGCAAGTCCCAGCAACGGACTCAACCCCAACAACCACGTCCACACTTTATGCCGCGTAAACGAGGGCTTGGGGGATTTATTGGCCTTCTTCTTTGTTGTTTTTGCCATTCCACTGCAAGGATAATACACGAAACGCGACGGATGGTAACCAATTGCGTCCATTGGGGATTATTCGCAGTACTCCGTTCCCATTCAGGCCCATTTGCATCCTAAATTTGCCGCACTAAAAAATTTCCATGGTCGCCCTTATCAAAGCCGCACAGCTTCTTCTCAGTTTGTCCATCTTGGTGGTACTGCATGAATTTGGACACTATTGGGCTGCCCGTGCCTTCAAAACACGTGTGGAAAAATTTTACTTGTTCATGAACCCCGGATTTTCGCTTTTCAAAAAGCAAATCGGTGAAACAGAATGGGGCATCGGGTGGCTTCCGCTGGGGGGGTACGTGAAGATCTCCGGCATGATTGACGAGTCCATGGACACGGAACAAATGAAGCAACCTGCTCAGCCTTGGGAGTTCCGTTCAAAGCCCGCCTGGCAGCGGCTGATCATCATGCTCGGGGGTATTATCGTCAACCTTATTCTCGGATTTGCCATCTACAGTATGGTCTTGCTGGTTTGGGGGGAAACGGTGTTGCCGGCGGACAAAATCCCCTACGGATTGGAAGTGGATGAACGCTTGAAACCTCTCGGATTTGAGGATGGAGACCAGGTGCTCGAAATTAACGGCGAGGCCCCGCTTCCTTTACAGAAATTCGACGATCCCTCTTTTTCGACCCAGTAACATCTGTGGTCCTCAATCGAAACGGAGAGCGTGTTGAACTCGCGATCGACACCGACTTGGGACAGCTCTTAGTCGACAGCGCCATCCGCCGTCCATTTGGATTGCGTGTTCCGGCAGTTGTGGAATCGGTGGCCCCAGGATCAGGTGCTGAGCTCGGGGGACTCCTCCCCGGTGACCGCATCATCCGCATTGACGACAAGCCTCTTGCCTTTTATGGAGACGTCGCTGCATACCTCATCGCACGGCCAGCTAGCACCATGGAAATCGTCGTTAATCGCGGCGGCGGCGAAGTGGTGTTGCAATGCGCCACCAATGACATGGGCGCCCTCGGGTTTTTTCAAAAAGACCCCTATTCAATGGACGAATTCGCCTTGGATGAGCGGCATTACGGTGCAGGTGAGGCGCTGACCAACGGATTCTCTTTAGCGTGGACTACCCTCGAAGAATATGTGCTGTCCATGCGCTTTTTGTTCAGTAAATCAGGGGCGAGTCAAGTGGGCAGTTTGGTCACATTTGGAAGCATTTTCGACGCCGGTTGGGATTGGGAAGTGTTTTGGCGAAATACCGCTTTTTTCTCTTGATTTTGGCCTTCATGAACCTGTTGCCGATTCCAGCCTTGGATGGAGGTCATGTTATGTTCTTGCTCTATGAAATGGTCGCCGGCAGGCCCGCGCCTGAGAAATTTTTGGAGCGGGCTCAAACCGTCGGAATTATTTTGCTCTTGGGCCTGATGGCATTGGCACTTGGTAATGATATCTGGCGGGTCATCACCGGCCAGTTTGGTTGATTCGCACTACCTTTCCGTCATGACCGTTTCGGACATCAGCGCATATGGACTCGTGATTGGCGGGTCACTGGTCATTATCCTGAGTTATTTTGCAAACCTCCTCGCGAAGCGGACCAACATTCCTAGCGTCTTGGTCTTGATTGGGATGGGCATTGCCATTCGAGAAGGATTGAACGCCATGGGGCTCAATTCAATCCCTTTCGAATCACTGGTCCTTGAATTACTCGGGACCGTCGGTTTAATTTTTATCGTGCTTGAGGCGGCTCTTGAATTGGAACTCACACGCGAAAAAATGCCGCTTATCATCAAAAGTGCCACCATGGCGCTCTTGGCATTACTCGGCAGCTCTGCGGCCATCGCGGCCTTTCTCGTAACTTCAATGGATATGCCGCTCTTTGAAGCATGGGTCTATGCCATCCCCCTTTCCATCATGAGCAGTGCCATCATTATTCCAAGCGTTTCAGGAATCGCTGCAAACGACCGAGAATTCATGGTGTACGAGAGTACCTTCTCAGATATTTTCGGCATCATGGCCTTCTACCTGCTCCTGGGAAATTCGGCAGCTGAATCTACGAATTCCATCATACTGAGCATTGGCACCAATTTGCTTGTGACCTTCATTCTGGCCGTCATCGTCAGCTACGTTCTGGTCTACGTACTTCAGAAAATCACTAGCTCAGTCAAACTCTTTTTGAGCATCGCGGTATTGTTGCTCATTTACTCCGTCCAAAAGTTGTTGCACCTCAGTCCGTTGGTGTTGATTTTGATTTTTGGGTTGATGCTGAACAACCACCGGCTATTTTTTCCGAATTGGAATTCCACCCGAAAGTGGTTGAAGTTTTTACCCTCTCCCGCCAAGCTCCTGGACGATCACCGCATGCATGAATTGCACCGCGATTACCATCTTTTGACACTGGAAACGGCATTTGTCATTCGCACATTCTTTTTCGTGCTCTTTGGAATGACCGTATCGTTGCTGGCGCTCACGGATCTCCATGTGATCACCGAGGGACTCATTATCTGCTGCATCCTTTTCGGAGTTCGAATTTTGAGCTTGCTAATCTTTCAACGGAAGCGGTTGTTTCCTTTGCTGTACATCGCTCCTCGAGGACTCATTACCATCCTTTTATTTTTCCAAATTCAAGGCGCTTATTCGGAATTTTCCCAACCCCAATTCGACCAGGGAATTTTATTGGTCATCATCTTGGTCACCAGCATCATCATGACCATTGCACTGGTGCAAAATGGGATTACACTACGAGGTATGATGTTGGTGCCTGACATGGCCCACCGCGACAACGAAGAAGGTGAAACTAGCGAGGATTCGGTGCCTGAAGCACCCGATTCCGGGCCAGCTACAGAGGAGCCCCTCAAGGACTAAACACCCATCGGCACGTACCATTCACCTGGAATACGCTGCACATAACCTTGCATTTCCATCGCATAAAGTTGGTCTCTC
>JGI20158J14315_10000163_pt1 | contig 44683 bp, 36 predicted proteins | sample COG_08_FD_14315 | JGI IMG/M metagenome (IMG submission 14315)
AACGTGTATTTTATCTTCAATGTAACAAGGTTTAATTTCTTTTACGAGCTTAAATCTTCTTTTTTTAGGATTAGCATCATAAACCTCAAGTTCGTAATACCATTTACTTGGTACGTCTAACACAACATCAGCAGGAAGAAACGGAGACCAACCATAGTCATCAATTTTATTTTTCATATTGCTAAGTTTTAAAATAACAATGAACAAGGAAGTACCTTATTCATCGTTTAGTTTACCAATATTGATTACGTGGATTATCTCTCCAATCAGGTTCAACTTTATCTAACCAACTTTCGTGTGATGTTATAGATATTTCTCGTGAACCATTATGGAAAATACTCTCAAGTAAATCATTCATTGAGTCTTTAGAGTATATTCTTCGAGCAGATAAGTCAACGTAAGTGTACTTATCATACACATGATTAGCAGTTACACCCATTGAACGATAGAGATTGTAAATATTCATCGTAATAGCATTATCAGTACCGTCTAAAGACCTTGAATTGTTATCATCATAAAGGTCTGTTCTTATTATTAAGATATTCATATTTCAAGGTGATTACTCGTTAGTGAATAATCATAGAGTACGGAAGTACTCTATGTATTATTAATGATTGTGATAATGATACGTAAGTAGCATTATTCGCATTTCCAACAACTTTATTTTTCTTTCGTTGCCTGAATAAGCAACAGCAGTTGGTTTAAGCTCGTAACTACGAGCACTTAAACCATTATGTTTACGCACAAGTTCTCCTATGCGTAAACGTAGTTTATTCATCTTTTCAGTAGTCATATCTAAGTTGGTTATAATTGTGAATAACCAACAAGCACCGAAGCACTTGTTGGTTTGTGTTGGACTATCCTCTCCAATCGAGTACAAAATTCAATNAATCTGGAAGGATTGATTGAATTTTCTTATTCTTAGAAAGGACATACAGCTGTACAGGGTTTTGAAGCAGAATAAGATTTACTTGTAGCACACGATGACATAAGTATGCATACAAGCATTAAATAAGCTATTACTGTGAAGTAACAAGCATTCATAAGTTTTTCTCTTTTCATAACTATAGTTTTAAAAATTCAATCAGTACGTGAGTACTGATTAATTTAAACACCCCAATAATCCACTCGGTGAGTATAGTGGTGCATATTTCATGTGTTGGTTATGCGAAACCTCAATCTATCCTGTTTTAGATGTGACAGATATTCATCAATCCTTTTAGTAAGAGGAATTAATCTTACTTGTTCAAATATTTACATAGGTTGGAACAAGAAACCTATTTTATACTTTAGTATGGACATCACTCTCAACACTAAGGCGTATAACAACCTCGATTATCATAACAATAATCAATCAGTATCGAAGTACTGATTGACAACATCTGTGTGGTATAACTACTATTCAACCGATGTCGTTGAATACAAGCCAATGTGAGTTAATCTTCTCACGACCTGCAATAGCATCTTTCTTAAGGTCTGCATACTCTGAACTCGAACCTAATTATTAATCATCCCATTACACTATGGTCATAATAATCAAAGAATAAAGAAGTACTACAAAGCATACAGTCACAAGGATATGACAATACTGTGACAATTCTGTGACATTACTGTGACAAAACTATGACAGTTCTATGACACAAACACTTGACATTGTAGTTTATTTCTTATAACTTTGCACACTAAGTGACACACGAATAGAAGCAACACAACCAAACAGTTTCTAATCATAGTAGAAATGTAGGAGAATGACACTCTCCACACGCTAGGCTCTCACTACGATAAGGCTGAGTAGTAGTTGTGGAATACAATCCAAACACAATGAAGAACTTGTGATGAATTGAATTTGGATTTGGTTTTGGATTCGTTTTCGATTTGGTACCCCGTATGTTTCCATTTTTGTTTTGTATTTTGTTTTTATTATGATAGTCCTCTCACCCTTGGCATTCACTACTACTTTACATCCAGTATGAATTTGTGATCAGGGCCGGGGTTTGTTTTAGGAATTGATGTATTCAGTTAATTCAATAGGGGTGTGTTATATAATGATAAAAAAATATTAGTATATTTGGGTATTGTTAATCATTAAAGATATGTGTTATGCCAAAAGGTAAAAGGAAATTAAAGAAACGTATAGTAGCTGCTAAGATGGTGGCTGGTGCTACAAAGAAGGTGGCGAAGAAAGCTGCTAAGAAGATTGTTAAGTCAAGGAAAGGGTATTAAGATTATCCTTCTTCCATTTTAGATGTGAATCTATTTGGGTCCAGTCTTTGTTTCTCTGTACGTTCCTGGTCTATGTCTAATTGGAATATTAAATCTCCATTCATGTATGTAGCCTTTGGATCTATCTTACCAAACATTTGGCATAAGTATATATCTCTTGTGAATCCACTAAGAGCAGCTGTATAGTCTGTCTTACCTTCTGGCACATATGCTTTACGATAGAAGTGCCATAGATACCATTTCTTACGATACTTTTTTCTCAGGTTAGTTTCTAACACTAATGTGTTCTTCTCTCTTGTTGATACAATGTGAGGATAGATAGGAATTACTACTTCTTCTTTTTCTTTACTTTCTTCTTTGGTACTTTCCATGTTGGAGGATTATTAGAAACTTTTACTAACCCAATTAGTGATGGGGATTCAACGCCTCTTGATTTTAAAATTCTTTTTGTCTTTTCTCCTGGTGAAAGGATATTGCTTTTGATTCCGTATAGTGAGTCAATATAATCTTGTTCTTCTTTCTTGTCCATTAGTGTTTAAATTCATCGAACCTATAGCAAACCCTACCTTCAGATATAACTTCAATTTCTCTGACTACAGCATAATGCTTATCTAAGTCATCTCTAATATCTTTTTCTCTCCAAATAAATTTAATCAAGTTCGACCTTAAATTCTTGGTAGGCGATTGTCCTTCATCATCGAGAACAATCGGGTACAATTTACAAACAATAGTTTTAACATCCTTCATTCCTTTAGCTACTTTTCTTTGGTTCTTAGAGATAAGTAATTTGTGTACAGAATGAGGATAGTAATATATATTAAAATTTGCTATGCAAGTCCTTGGTCTATACCTTATTGGATATTTTCTTTTACCGTTCATGTGGCTAATGTATAAATATTTATTAAATCTAATGTACTTTTATTACATTAATTTACTATCATTGTATTGATGAAAGCAAAACACATAAGATATGATTTAGTTGTTCCTTTGTATGAAGCAGCTATCTCTGTTTATATTGCTGATAATATGTCTGATAATATAACTGCTATTAATAAAGATTTTAATTTAAGTGCTGATAATGATAACTCACAGGCTAAGTCTATCCAGTTCAGTAACAATAAAGAAACAAGGTTTGCTATGTTGTTTACAGAGCATGAAAATTTAGTTCAGGTAATAAGTCATGAATCATTACATATTTCTTGGTATATTTGTGAATACGTTGGTATTGGATTAAGTCCAAAAAATCATGAGGCCCAAGCTTATATACTTGAATATATAGTAAGTAGGGTAAATAGTTTTTTGATTGAGTAGGGCAAGATTAAATAAAGATGGAAATCCTTTCGAGGAATGTAATAGGCAAATTACGGTTGAGGTAATGAATACTATTTCTGGTTTAAGTAAGACCGGAATAAAGATGTTAGAATATATGATGTCCTATTCTCCAAGGGATGCTGATAAGATTTATGTCGAAAAGAAAACAGTTATGTTTGATTGTGATATAAAGGAGAAGTCGTTCTTTAATGGTATTAAAGATTTGGTAAGTAATAATATTATTGCTACATCAGATATATCATTTGAGTATTATTTTAACCACGCCTACTTTGGCAAAAAACAAAAAGAAAAATGATTGTAGAAAGAATATCAGATACAATGTTTACCATAGATGGAAAGCTTGTAGAGTTACATCAAGGAGATGTAGAATTTGCTAATGGAGATGATATGACATATTATCAATACAGAGCTCTTTGTGAGTTTATGGATATAGAAGAAGAAGAACTTCGTATCTTAGCGAATAAATCTGTAAAAAAACTTTTAAAAGAATTAAATATAAAATCAGAATAAAATGAATAAGATTACGCAAAAAGCATTGTTCGCAAGAGCTGCTGAAGAAAAAGATCAAAAGAAAACTAATATTAAGAAAAAGTATAAGAAAGAAAAAGGTTCTAATAATAAGAAAAGATATTAATGTTTAATGAGCTAATTGAAATAGATAAAGATGGTAATGCGTTCATTCAAGATGATTCTATTGCGTTAATGCCAAAACTATGGGCTGTCTATAAAGACAAATATGGTGGCAGTAAAATGGTAAGGTGGATTATATCAATGGATGATTATAAGTCTCCATTTCGTAGATTACCTGAAGAAGAACGTTCAGAAAGATTAACGATGAATATATTTGGAAAGAGAACATTAAGGAGAACTACCGAGAAGCTTGTTACCGAAGCTAGGCATGAATATAAGATGTTACAGTTTGACCCTATGGTTGATCAGTACAATGCAATGAGTGAGCAGATGTTTCTTATGACTCAAGTGTTTAAGTCAATGAAACCTTCTAAAGATAATTTAGCTGACTTAAATGATATGCAAGTAAAGATGCAGAAAGCAGCTGAGGCAAGAGAGAAACTTAAAACAATGATTATTAAAGATCAAGACTCTGATTCTAAAATTAAAGGTACAGGTTCAGATGACTTTTCGATATTTGAAAACGAACAAAGATTAGACGATTGATATCAGCACAAAAATATTCTCCAGTACTATTTGACAAAAGTATTAATAAGTTTGAAAGCTTTAGAACGGATAGTTTAGAGTATTCACAATTTTGGAGAACTCAAAAGGATAGAATATTAAATGGATATAAGCCTAATGGTGGTGTTTGGATTCCGGGTAACTATTATTTCTATTTAAACTTTTCTAAGATACATGGATTAAACCCAGGTGCAAAACGTAAGAGTATGATATCTCCATTGTATCGTGACCAAGACCATGAGTACTATCAAGAGGTCCACGATGCTAAAGAAAATGGTAGGGGTATTATTGTATTAAAAGCAAGGCGTAAGGGATTCTCCTTTATGAATGCTAATATATTACTACATGAATGGACTTGCTTTCCACATTCGGAAAATGGATTAGGAGCGCAGAAAGAAGATTACGTGCAAGATTTTAGAAAGAAGATGTTGCTTTCATATAACGAGTTACCTCATCAGTTTAGAAATAAGATACTTCACAACAATGAGGAAATCTTTATGTCTGGATATAAAGAAAAGGAAAATGGCATATGGATGGAGAGGGGAACTAAATCTATGATTCACTTTAGGGTAATGGAGAAACCAAATGCTTTCAGGGGTACTTCACTTAACTTTATGGTGTTTGAGGAAGCTGGTGAGTTTCTTAAATTAAAAAGATCCTTTGAATCTTCTGAAGATTGTTTTAAAGAGGGTGATGTATTTTTTGGTACACCTATCATTGGTGGAACTTCTAATAACATGGAGATTGAGAGTGATGATTATATGGAGATGTTTTATAATGCTGAACGATATAATCTAAAGCCTGTATTTATTAAAGCTTCTAAGGTGTTTGGTAGTTTCTTTGACATGAGTACCGGTAAGTCTGATGTTAGAGGTGCCGAAGCTTATGTTAAGGCTGAAGCTGAACGTAGAAAAGCTACTGGAGATTTACAAACATACTATTCTTACTTACAAGAGAACCCATTGGAAGTAGAACATGCTTTCTTTAAATCAGGTGCTACTCCATTTGATTTAAGTAAAATTAATAGTCAGATAGGTAATATAATGACTAATAAAAACTTCGATATTGTTAAACGAGGTAAATTAGATTGGCCAAAAAATAAAGAAGGCAAGACTGTGTTTGGTGGTAAACCAATATGGATAGATGATGATGGAAGTCTTGATGCTAATGATATTAATAAAGAAATGTTTCCATTTGAAATGATTGAAAGACCATTAGATGGAATTAAAAATGCACACGTTGCTGCAGTCGATCCTTACCATATTGATGATGAGTTAGAGGAAATGAAAAAAGGTGGAAAAGCAGATAATAAGTCTAAAGGTTCTATGTGCGTATATAGAAGATTTGTTGACACAAATACTGTTTGTGAGTTACCTGTTGCTTTCTATACTGATAGACCTTACTCTAAAGAAGCTTTCTATGAGAACTGTTTAAAGATGTGTATCTATTATGATGCAAGAATATTAGTTGAATATAATGATGATGGTTTTTTAAAGTACTTTATTAAGAATAAGATGCAGAGATATTTAAAAGAACGACCACGTTCTGCAGATTCTCCAAATAGTAAGGCTACTAATAAGTATGGTGTTCACATGAAGTCATTCCAGAAAAAGCTACTTACTGAACTTGTAGATGAGTACGTTAAAAAACATCATGAAGATATTTATTTCTTGAAACTTTTAAATGAACTTGCAGTATATGGTAAAAAGAATACGGATAGAGTTATGGCTTTTGGTATGGCTCTTATTCATTCTATGGATGCTGAAAGAAAGGTATACGATGAAAAGGAGGAAGATAAAGAAGCTAAAATGTTTATACCTCATTTTGGTAGGAAAAATGATGGAACTATAGTTTCTATTCATAGAGATACGGATGGTAACTTGCAGAAGTCAAGAAGAAGTCCTAATTTTGATTACGATTTTAGTGATGATTAATTATATATAATATATGGAGTTCCCAAGACAGAATATTCCCGAATCTAAAAAGGATGAGGAATGGCATAGAAATACAGTTGATGCCATTGTTGCTCAAAGTAGACAAAACACAAGATATTTATCAGCTAGAAAGAATGACCATGAGAACTATTTAATAGTTAATGGAGATTTTGATAATAAGCAATTTGAGTATGTTACTGATATGTATGGTATTACTGCTCCTGCTAGATTAGTTAATTATCCAATTATTTTACCTAAGCTTGATTTACTTGCTGGTGAGTTAATATCACAGCCATTGCAATATACTGTAAACGTAATTAACAGAAATGCTATTCGCAGAAAGAACGAAAAGCGTACTCAAATTGCTGCAGAGGTTGTTCTAAAGCCTATTCGTAGAGAAATAGAAAAGGTAATAGGAATGCCAATTCCAGATGAAGATTTGGGAGAAGAAATTCCTGAAGATGTAGATGCTTATACTAAAATGAACTTTCGTGACCATGTAGAAGAAATGGTTTACACAGGACTTACTTACTGTACTCAAAAATGGGGTATGGACCAAATCTTTAAAAGAGGGTTTTATGATTTGGGTATTACTGGTAAAGAGTTTTATAGAATAATGTTAAAAAATGGAGATCCTTATGTTGAACGGTGTGACCCAAGGTCAATGTTGTATGATGTAGACTCTGATAAAGAAAACATTAAAGATTCTAAATATGCTGGTGTAGAAAATTGGTATACTGTTAATGAGATACTTGACACTTATAATCTTTACTTAAACAAAGAACAGATTGAGGAGATTGAAGAATTAGAAAGTCAAGATAGTGCTTGGTATCAAGAACAAAATTCTCAGTATGATAATTATACTCATGCTGATGGAGAGTCAATGAAGGTTCGTGTTGTTGATGTGCAATGGCGTTCATTTAGACCTGTTAAGTATAAAGTATCTCCAAATAAGTATGATGAGTCTATTGATTATCACAAAAGAGTTAAAGATGATTATAAGGCTAAGAAGGGAGAGAAGATTGTTACTAAGGTAACAAATGATGTTCGTCAGGCTGTTAAGATAGGTCATTCAATTCTTATTAAATGGGGTAGAAAGCCTAATCAAGTTAGGTACGAAGAAAATTACTCTAACACATCATTAGATTTCTTTGGTGCTATTAGAAATAACTTTAACGGACAAACATTGTCTGTAGTTGATTCACTTAAAAATATACAGATACTATATAACATAGTAATGTATCAAATAGAACTTGCACTCGCAAGGTCTGGTTCTAAAGCTATTGTATATGATGTATCTCAAAAACCTAAGAATGTTCCTTTGGAAGATGTTATGTATCATGCTAAAAATTCTGGGCTTATTCTTATAAATTCTCGTCAAGAGGGTATGAGTAACTTCAATCAATTTCAATCAATAGATTTTACACTATCTCAATCAGTTAGTCAAATGACAAACCTTAAGATAATGCTTGAAGATACTGCTGATAAGCTTACAGGCATATCTGCAGCTCGTGCGGGTGTAACTAAGTCAGGAGATTTAGTTGGTGTTACTGAAAGGAATGTAATGCAATCAACATTAATCACTGCTCCTTTATTTGATTTGCATTATCAAGTTGTTGGAGATGTTTTCAAGGATTGTGTGCTTTAATGAAACCAGCTTGGGGAATGGAAGGTCGTATGGCTAATGTCTTTGGAGATATGGGTATGCAAACTTTTAAAATTGACAAATCTATTGCTCTTGATGAGTATGGTATCTTTGTTGAGAATAGTGGTAGAGAAGTTCAGCGTAAACAATCTATGTTAGCGTTAATGGACAGATATGCTTCATCAGGTAACTTAGATCCAATGGCTGCTATTAAAGCTGTTAACGCAGATAACGCAACAGAGGTTGAGTCTATATTGGTAAGTGGTCTTGAAGCTGTACAAGCTGCTTCACTTGAAATGGAGCAACAGCAAATGGCTTTACAAGAACAAACTAATCAAATCAATCAAGAAAAAACTTCTGTTACTGTTAAGGTTGCTCAGATTAAAGCTGAAGCTGATATTGAAGTTCAAAGGATGAAAAATGAAGCTGATGGTATGTTAAGTGAAGCGACAATGGAGCATAAAGAAGATATGCAAGGTGCTGAAAGACGAGCTAAATTAGATAATACAATGTTGGCTGCTACGAGTCAAGAAGATATGATGCGAGCTGAAGAAAGCGAAGAAGATAATGAAATGTAATAAAAAATTTATATATTTGTATTAATCATAAACCATATAAGATATGTCAGAAGAAGTAAAAGATGGTGATGTAAGCGAAGAAACAAAAGAGTTTGACGCAAGTGCATTCGGTAGTGGAATAGTTGATTCGGTAGAAAATCCTACTAAAGAAAGTTTAGGAGAGTCAGTAGAGGATTCGACAGAAACGGTAGATACTAAAGAGTCTGCTGATGATGAAGATAGTTCATTTGATTGGTCTGATAATTATTCAGATGATGATTCTAACGAAAGTGAAGATACTAAAAAGGAAGAAGAAGCTGCTATTGTCGATGAAAGTAATGAGATTGTAGATACTCCTAAAGAAGAAGTATCGGCAAGTGATAATAATACAGATACTACAGAAGTAGATAATACTCCTGCTAAGTTTGATGGTTCTTTGACAGATGAACACTTTTCTGCTTTTGCAGAAGAGTTAGGAATAAACGCTAAGAGTATGACAGAGCTTAAAGATGCTATGTTAGAACTTGAGGCTGATAACAAACGACTACAAGAAAGTAGTGGTAATAATGTAACAAGTAAGAAGATTACTGCGTTAGAGAGTTATCTTAAGTTTGATGACAAGGAATTATTACAAAAAGATTTAGAGGCTCAAGGCTTTAAAGGTGAACAACTGGAAGAAGCTATGGACACTCTACAAGATAATGGAATGCTCAAAGTAGAAGCAGCTAAGGTTCGTAATGCGATAAATAGCTCTATTCAAAATGAACGTTCTGCGATAACAAAAGAATCTCGTGACAAAGATGCAAAGCAACTAAAAGATCGAGAAGATAGTGTTAGAGCGTTGGGTTCTTACCTAAATAAACAAAACGAAATGTTTGGTTTTAAAATGGCTAAGGACGAAGAATCGCTTGGGAAGGTTAGGGATAGCCATCACAAGTATATTACAAGTGGTAGTTTCTTAAAAGATATTACCAAGAATAATGAGAGTTTAGCGGAAAGCGCTTGGCTGTGGAAGAATCGAGAAACACTGCTAAAAGCTGCCCGTAATGGAGGATTGCAACAAGGACGTTCTGAGATTCTAAATGACATGCATAACCCTGATACCGATAAAGGTGGAGGTTTCGTTAGCCCAGATGGGAAAGGCGAGTTTAGTGTAAGTAAGTTTAGAGGATCAAGTAAATAGAAATAAAGTTGTAATTAATTTAAAAAAAGAAAAATGAAATATCATTCAGGTACATATGGTAAAGAAACCATAGAGTCAAATTCGTTAGTAGCGAATTTATTAAAATATCCGGAAATTGCTAAAACGTTAATTCGTCAATATCCACAATATTCACTTAACTATTTTGTAGATGGTACAAGCCGTTTTGCAAAAGAAGCTTTAATTGGAGAGAATGCATTTAGATGGCCAATCTTAGGTCGTTTGAACAGACCGTCTACATTAACTGGTGTTAGTGTTGGAACAGGTGTAGGTATATCTTCTTTTACATTTGAATGTGAAGAAAACTATTTAAACCCTAACGATATCGTAAGATTTAAGTCAGGACGTCAAGCAGTTATTTTGTCTGAGCCTATTGCTTCTGCAGGAGGTTATACATTTACTGCTAAGTTACAAACTAACGATGTTACTTTAGCTATTTTAGCTTCTGATGTTGTTGGTGGTCTTACAGTTAACACTGCTGGTAACGCTTTCCCTGAAGGTTCAGAAAGAGGTTACGAAAATCACGTTTACCCAGATTGGTACATCAATCACATTGGCATTAACAGAAAGTCTAAATCTATTACAGGTTCAGCTCTTACTGATATTACTTGGATTGAAAACAACGGTCAACGTCTATGGTACTTTACTGACCAAGACTTAATGATGGAAGAGTTTTATTACCAAAAAGAGCTTGACTCATGGTATTCTACTTCTACTATGGATGCTAATGGAAATCCAGTATTATTCGGAAACGATGGTAAAGCTATTGTTAAAGGTGATGGTATCTTACGTCAAATTGATGCTGCCAATGTTGATACATACAATGGTACATTAACTGAGAAAAGATTAACTGACTTTTTAGCACAATTATCTCTTAATACAGGAGTTAAATCTGCACACTGGTTAGTATTTACTGGTACAGGTGGTAGAGTTGCTTTCCACGAAGCTATGAAAGATTTAGTATATCCTGATGGAAACCTTATTTACGATGCTGAGGTTGGAGCAGAAACTAACATTGGTGTAAACTTCACTACTTATAATGCTTTAGGTCATAGAATGACATTGGTTGAAAACCCATTGTTTGATGATCCAAACTTACATGGTAATGATATTGATCCAGTTAGTGGTTATCCTAAAGAGTCATTCAGAATGGTATTCTTAAACTTCGGTCACACTAACGGTGTTTCTAACATTGAAAGAAAAGTGAAAGGAGCTGGTGGAATAAACAGAGGAATGATTGTTAAGTACATTGCAGGAATGGTTGATCCGTTTGACCAAAAATCAATGCACGCTGCAAACTCTCGTGATAGCTTTACTTGTGAAGTATTATGTGAGTCTGGAATTATTGTAAGAAACCCATTGTCTTGTGGACAGTTGGTATTTGCATAATTCTAATACTATTTTAAAATAATTGTTAATCCAATAAAAAGTAAAGATGGAAAAGATAAGTAAAGCGGAAGTAAAGAGTCTATTAACAGACGCACCTACTTCTGGATTCGCAGAGATTATATTAAAAGATCCAAAGAGAACAGGTTCAATCGTTCTCCGAGACTATCACTTAACGGATGATGAGGGTGCACGCTCTCATCGTCCTTTTGTTGATAAGGAAGGGAACCATAGGATTATAAAAATAACGAAGAAGAAGAAGCTTAATTTAACTTATGAAAATGATAGGTTAGAATATATGCAAGCTAAACTTCATCCTATTTTTACAGATGGTCCGACACCTATTCTAATTGTAGTAAATAAAGAAGAAGAGGCTAATGATTTTATTGTTGAGAAAGACCTTGAAGCTAAAGTTAATGGAGTAATCCAAAAGCTTAGTGGTTCTGAACTTAAAAAGTTTGCTCGTGTGTTACTTGTTAAAGTAAATGAGGGTTCTACAGATAGTGCTGTTAAAAGAGCAGTGTATGAGAAAGCTGAATTGCAACCGATTGAGGTTCTTGAAGCTTGGGAAGATCCTGAAAGACCTTTAAAAGAGTTAATTAGAACAGGTGTTATTAAAAAAGTATTCACTACAAAAAATGGCCGTTGGTCATGTGAGGGTGCTTTATGTGGTACATCATTTGAAACAACACTTGAGTGGTTAAAAGACAATGAGGATTTATTACCTAAATTACGTAAACAGATATTTAAATAAGATATGACTTTACTTGAGTGGCACGAAACTGCTGATTTATTAATTGACAAAGCTGATGCACCATATTTTAANAGTACGGAGAAAGATAGGTTTTTTAATTTNTCNCAAGTTGAATTTGTNGAAACTCGATATGGTCAGTTTGANTTTAATGAAAGACGTAGAAAGGANTTAATACCTTTNGTTAGAGTATCTACTGCTGTNACAGCAAATATAATTAATCTTGATGCTATAACTGATTTTCTTTTTATNTTAAACNTAAGAGGTGTATTNNCTGATGGTTGTGGTGGAGAAAANAGTAGAAGAATATCTCCTATTAANTTAGATACTGANGGTGANGATGATAGTGACCCTTTTAACAGACACGATAATAGTAANCCTGGNTATACTGAATATAATGATAANACTAATAANATAGTAGATATTCAGTCAGAAACAGACCCTGTTAGTGTATCAATGAAATATTTAAAGCTTCCTNTTAATGTGTTTTTAGATGAAGCAGTTCCAGCCAATACAGTTGAGTCTGAAATGCCTGATGGAACACATGAGGAAATTGTAAATATTGCTGTTAGAAAAATGTTGTTTACGGTTCAAGATCAACTCGGTTATCAATTACAAGCAAACGAAATAAACCAACAAGAATAATACTATAAGCTATGGCTAAGAAAAAGAAGTATAACACTATGGAGCAATTATCAGATATGAAAGTATCTGAATTAAAAGCTATTGCTCCAGAGTTTGAGGTAAAAATTTCTAAAAAAATGAGGAAAGCTGACATAATAAAAGCTATCTTTGATTCAAAGTACAATATTTATATTGATGCTGATGCTCCAACTAAAGCTAATTCTATTAAAGTAGAAAAGGCTAAAGAAGAAGTTAAGCCAGTATTTAAAAAACCTGTAAGGGTTGGTAAGTATAGAAGAAATTTTCAATAGAATTTAACAAGCTTGAAATGACTCAAGCCTTAAATATAAATAAATAATAAAAAAATAAAGATATGTCGCAAAACGCAGGACGTAATTATTTCGCTATCGTAACTGAAGGTTTCGATACGACAGAAGCAAACGGAATTATAACTCTTTCGCCAGGGTTTCAATTTCCGTCAACATCATTAAAAAAGGCGCTATTAATTGCACCAGCAGTAGGTTCAGCAGGTGATTTAGAATTTACATTTGCAAGTACTTATGTAGTTGGTGATTCTATCAGATTGACTTTTACTTCAAACTTGACTAATCGTCAACAATGGAGAAAGTCTTATGTGTATTCAGTTGTATCTGGAGATACGGTAACAGATATTGCAGCAGCATTTGCTTCGCTTATATCTGCTGATATGGGAGAAAATTCTCCTTATGCATCTGCTGTTTCAGCATTAGGTGTTCTTACTGTTACTCAAAAAGGTGACGATAAGAGAGGATTAGTTGGTTATGAATATACTGATTCAGCTGCCGGAACTATAGCTCTTGTTTCAACTCTAACTGTTTATTCAGAAGGGCAACCTGATGATTTAATAGACAAAGGTGTTGATGCTGGTGATATTGGTCTTGCTCAATACGATACAGTTCGTATAGCGGCTAATGTTGAAACTCCAATTCCTTTTATTGATGCTGTAGGTGCAGTAGCAACGGAAATTTTTTGGTATGGAACTCCAGGTAAAGGAGCAGCACTTGTAACACAAGTAAATACTTAAGATTAATAAGTTTTTGTTTATCAAAGGGAGGTGGCATTGTCTCCTCCCTTTTTTATTTTTATATTATGGCAACATTAGATGAATACGCATATAATATTAGGAACATTGCACGTTCAGGTCAAGGTAACTCTGATGATGATTTATTAAAGATAAAGCAAGTTAAGTTTTGGATTCAGTATTATCGTGCTAAAGGAATTGAGCTATTGACTGATATGGGGAAGAACATTGACCCGCAACTTGTACAAGATTTAGGTATTTTAAAATTAGAAGAAGTAGATAAAACTGATAGTGTATGTCCAGCTGTTACGTGGGGTTGTAAGATACAAAAAGTAATTTTACCAAAGTTTGCTTCTTTTCCTAAAAACAGAGCAATTATGTTTATCGGAAAAATAGATAAACAAACTCCATTAGATTATAATAAAGCTGACGTAAATAAGTTTAAAGGAGCTACAAGGTTTGGTAATCTTAGGAGCAAGGTTTATTTAATTGGTAATACAGCGTATGTTGAGTTAATAGAAGCTGATGCTGATATGTGTTATATTAATGTTCGTGGGGTGCTTGAAGATCCAACTAAAGTAAATTATTTTCCACAAGTAGGGTGTGAAGCTGTTTGTTGGGATGATGGTAAAGATGAATATCCAATGCCTATGAGTCTTTATACGTTTGTATTAGAGAACATACTTCAAAAAGAATTAAACTGGACTACTAAAGCTGTAAATGACGAACTTAATAATGCAAGACAAGACAATCAAAAGCTTGGATAGACATGGCTTCGTTACTTTAAAAGGAGTATTTGATGAGGCTAAAGAATCTATAGATAAGGACTTAAATAACTTATCTGAAAATCCTACAAGGATTAAAAGAATAACATGGAGAATGTTTTCTTTGATTATGAGAATGTATTTTAAGATAATGTTCAGGGAATTGGTAAAGGGTTATGAGTTTGTTTGGCTAAACAAATTTGGTAACTTACGTGTAGTAAAAACTATGTGTACAAGGTATAATCCATCTACTTATAAAGTTTATAAGGATAAAAATGGTAAACCTTACGTAAAAAAAGTTAAATTTGATGTAAATAAATATGGTGGTTATTGGCACTTTATTTTTTGGGATGTAGGAAAGAAGTGGAGACAGTATCGCTTTAATGCAGATATAAAGTTCAAAAGAGCGTTTATGGAGCAAGTTGATAATGGTTTCGATTACTTAGACTACTCTCTTTATAAAGACGGTCAAGGAGCATCTGACACTTACATCTTTAAAGTAAAATAGAATGAGCCATAAAGTATCTCTCAATAGAATTATAGGTAACGTTGTAGGTAATCTTGATCTTGAAAACATTAATGAAACTATTGAAGATTTCGCAAGATGGTCTGCAGAGGCAGTGACAAAAATTGGTTCAAGAAACTCTTATCATAGACATGAATGCTTAATAGAAATTAAAAACTACAAAGCTTCTCTTCCAAAAAACTTTGTTTCTCCTATTGCTGTTAAATATAAGAATCAACTATTAAATATAACTAAAAGAAGTTTTAGAGATTTTAGTAAAGGAGCTAATTCTAATATAGTTCAAGACGGAAACATAAACAACAATCAATTAATTACAAATTCTGAAGGTGTTCCTCTTACTATTAGAATAACATTTATAGGTGTGTTTACTCCGGGAGAAACTATTTCTATTACAGTAGTTTCAAATGATTGTGGTAATGTTTATTCAAATATATATAGTTACATTGTTTTACCGGGTGATACTCCAGCTTTAATTGCTATTGCTTTTAATGACATGTTTCAAGCTATTTCAAATCTTCCTTATACTTCTGTGGTTAGTGGAGATTCTATTGATTTAATTGGAAGAAGTCCTGAGATTAGCTTTAATATTGCTATTTCTGATGATAGTGTAATGGGTTCTGTTGAACAATGTGTTGTTCAAAAACGTGTTCTTCCAAAAATAAACACAGNAACTTCAGCTACTAATTNAAGCGTAAAACATCCTAAATTTACTGATGAGAGTTTAGCTAATAAAAATGTAGCTAACATAAATACTGGAATGTTAGCTGTTGATAGGTCTGGAAGTTATAGTGCATATGGATTTGGTTTTAATGATTTTCAATCTGCTCAAGTATATTCAATAGATAATGGGTGTATTAACTTTAATGCTTTAGATGGAGAAACATTGGCTATAGCTTATATGGGTGTAGAATTAGATAAAGAAGGGTGGCCGATGATTTATCATGTTCACGAAGATGCTGTTACTCATTATTTACAGTATATGCTTGTTTCAAGAAGATATTACAATGGTAAAGTTCCTCAACATGTATTTGTTAATTCTGAAAGACGATGGAAGGATTTGTGTGCTCAAGCAAGAGGAGATGATGAAATGCCTACTCCTGATGAACTTAATTATCTTGCTAATATGTGGAACCAGTTAATGCCACTACCTAATAAAAACTTATTTTAATGGCGGGAAAACAATCAGTAAATTCGTTTCAAGAAGGAATGAAGCAAGATATAGATATTTTGCTATCTAATAATAAGTCTTATCGTTACTCTGTAGGAGGAAGATTAATGTACAATAAAAATGGTACTTATTCTTGGGAAGTTGAAGATGGTAATAGGATTTCATTTTCTATATTGCCAAGAAACGAAACTGATTCTAATAAATATGTTCCTATTGGTCATACTGGAAATAGTAGTATACGTATTATATTTTCCGTTGCTCCATTAACAGGTTATTCAGAAATAGGTATATTTTCTATAGACAATGAAGGAAGTGGAACCTATAAAACTTTGTTTAATGACCAAGATGATCCAAATAATGAATTGTTAAATTTTAATCCTAATAATCAAATTGAGGCTCGTTTTATATATGAAAATGACAACATAATTAGAGTTTATTGGGTTGATGGTGTTGAAGATGATAGTAATCAACCAAGAGTATTTACTTTTAAATATAATAGAAATCTTGGAAATTCTTCTGATGTTGGAGCTTACTCCCCTGTAACTTTAAGTGTAAGTTCAATTAATTCTCAGCCTGAATTTAATATGGGAATTATTAAGTATGTTCAAAAGATAGCTGGTGGTCTTTTAACGGGTGTTTATCAATACACTTACAGCCTTCAAACTGTAGATGGCTATAATACTCCTTGGTACCCTTTAACAAGAGAAATTTTTCTTACTTCAGATGATATAAGTTCTATTAATTGGAATCTTTATGAAATGGAATCTTCTAGCATTTCTACTTCTAAGGGAAATAGAATAGAAATAAAAGGTATTGATCAGAGGTTTGATAAAATTAGAGTTGCCTATGTTTATAGCACAACAGAAGAAACGACTAATTCCTCAAATATATTTTCTCAAATATCAATTAATTCTGAGACAATGGTTTTTGACCATGTTTCAAATACAGGAGAGCCATTACTAATAGATGAAATTCCAGCTATATTTTCTGGTATAAGCGCCGCTAAAACACTTAATATAAAAGATTCAACACTTTATTATGGAAATATAATTGAGGGTGTTACAGGGGTGTATGATACAGAAGCAATTCTTTCCAATGTTACAGTTAAACCTGTATTTAGGGATATGCGTTCTGATACAAAAAATTACGTAAATAATGCTAGTGGTTATGGTTGGATTCAAAATCCTCCTGTTACTCATGCAAATCCTGAAAGTGGAACTACAACTAAAGTTCTTCATAGTGCTGTGGGTGGTACTGAATCATATGTTATAAACAATGATTACATAAATTATAAAGGAACGCAAATAGACCATTTATATGCTGGTTATTTTAGAGCAGAAACATATAGGTTTGCTCTTGTCTTTTATGATAAAATAGGTTTTCCTTCATTCGCTGTTCATTTAGCTGATGTTAAATTTCCTGAACAATCTTCTAAATCTTTTACAGCAAATAGAATTACTAATAATGATACTGTTGTAGACGTTGCTGATAGTGGTGGAGTTATATCTCCTGAGTCTGCGTGGCCGACAAATAACTTTGGAGATTATACTTCTACTCCTGTTTTTGATGGAGAAAATACTGGAGCTGGAAACTATTCTCATATTCGTATAATGGGATTAGAGGTTAGTGGTATTGATATTTCTTCTATTTCTACTGTTATATCTGGGTTTAAAATAGTTAGAACAAAGCTTGAAAATACTATTCTTCTTCAGGGATTAATATATCCTACTGTAAACATGGGAATTGTGACAAAAATTATGCCTCTCACAACTCAAGAATGGCTTGATAAGGCAACAGCTAATTCTCCTACGAACTCTACTCCCATTAGCGACATAGAATATGATGGAGGAGAATATGATGGCACTACTACACGAGGAACAACTGTAGGAGCAACTACTAAATATGGAATAAGACCTAATTTTCATTCTTTTTATGCTCCTGAATACGATTTTGATAACAGTACATTGCCTGTTGTTCAGTCTCAAGATAGATTAAGTTTGGTTGGCGGTTGTTATTCTGATAACCCTCCTGCGGGAAGTTCCGGAGTGCCAGGTTTTTTAACGTCTTGTTTTTTAGACGGAATAAGGTTTAACAGTTTGTTTTCTAAAATGTATTATTCAAAAAATGAATTTCCTGAGACTGCTCCAAATCCGGGTCCATATCCAAGATATTTAGCTAAAGCTTCTATAGGCAATCAATTTACTATGAGTCTTGGTTCGGTAAAACCAAATTATGATTCGGGAGATCCTACTCTAACATTATATAATGATGCTCAAGTTTATAGGCCTTTAGCAATGGTTTCTCAGAATCCTCCCTGGGCTAAAGAGGAGCATAGAGGTTGGGGTAAGGGAAGAACTATTTTTTATAAAACTGGAAATTTTGATATAAATAATTCTTTTTCTCCAATGTATCAGGCTGATCCACTGCCAAGTGGTTTTGGAGAGAATGCGGGAGCATTTATTTGTAATTACGTAAGAGTTAATAATGCTCCTTATGGAGGGTTGTCATTAAGCGCTTTGTCTACAAGTATTTTTTATGGCACTGGTCATTTTCAACCAATAAATAATTCAGAATTTATTACTCCGGCAAATAGTATTTTTAATAATATAGAGGTTTGGGGTGGAGATTGCTACTTAGATTACTTTGGGTTTTTAAAAATATATTCAAGAATTGATGCAGATTTAGACTATCCAGATTTAAATATGGGTCTTATATTTCCTTGGGAGAGTAAATTAAATCATACATTAAGAAATGCTCCATCTCAAGATAATCCAATGTATACTGATATAGGTTCTCGTTGTTCGGAAAATTATCTTGGCGGTCCTTTAATATCTGATTTTAATGGTATTTTTTATGCTAATAGTGATACTTCATTGCTGGAGGAGTTTAATATTAATGATGTTTTATTAAGACAAGAATTGATTCAGTTTTATACTCCTAAATCTATTGATTTTGAAGAAAGCACTCGCTTTCCTGTTCGTTGGAGATATAGTCTAAATAAGGTTTATGGTGATCCCGTTGATTCTTGGAGAGTATTTCAGGTGTTTGATTTTCTTGATATTAATGGACAGTATGGAGAAATAACTTCATCATTATATATATTTAATCAAATATATTCTTGGCAGTTATCTGCTTTTGGTAGGCTTCGTGCTTCTGATAGGGCTTTAATTGAATCAGCTAATGCTGGAACATTAACTACGGGAATTGGGGATAAACTTGATGGAGTTGACTATGTATCTACTATAGAAGGTAATCAACATCAATGGAGTTTATTTTCTTCGGGTAAAGCTGCTTATTGGATTAATGTTGATATGAAATCTATTATGCGATTTGCTCAAGACGGTAGAGTTAGCTTAAGTGATACTTATGGAGTTCATGATTTTAGCGGAGATACTTTAGGAGTTTTTACTAATTTAGATAATCCAGCTTGGGCTGGTGGTATTGTGGGTGTTTTTGACCACGATAACGGAGATGCTATTTGGTCATTAAATTATGATTCATATATATATAGAAATGGACCTATTAACGTTTCTTCAGAAAGAACAGAATTTGGTTCAGAAGTTTTTGAAAATAATGAAACTATTTTTTACAATAGATTTGGCTTTCTTCCTGGTGGAGTAACTTTCCCAGAAGGAGAAACTTTAGCAGGGACAAACAATAATTCAGTTTATTATGTATGTGCTCATATTGCTTCTAGTGTTTTTCCAATTTACACGCTACCTGTTGGTGGAACTCTTATTAATTTGACAGACGTTAATCCTGGAGAGTGCTTTAAAGTAAGTAGGATTAACAATACAGATTCTTGGACGGCTATTCAAGTTACAGAAAAAGAAATAAGTCCTGAGCCATTTTCACTATCTTATAACGAAAATTTAAATATATTTCAAGGCTTTCATCCATTTAAAGCTACATTCTTTATGGGGCATAAAGATAATATATTATCATATGATAATGATATTGTAGGAATAGATAATAGAATTTATATACATGACAAAAAGGCTAAAAAAAATACTTTCTATGAATTAGAGTATAAGGCAATTTTATCTTCTGTGGTTTCAGAAGGACCAATGCTTCAAAAAATATTTGATGACGTTAGAGTTAACTGCAATAAAGAAGCTTCAGAAACTATGACTAATTTTTTAATGGAAACTGAAACTCAAAGCTATTTCTTTAATGTTCCTACTGATACAAGAAAGAAATATCTTGAAGATATATTAAGGTTTCCTATTAGAACAAAAATACAAAAAGATCGTATACGTGGAAAACATTTAAGAATGACATTTGAATTTTTAAATAATTCGTATAAGTCAGTTAGAATGACTAATTTAGTGACATTCTTTAGAAACTCAAATAGAATATAATGGCATTATTTACAGATACAAGAGAATTAGATAGACAAGAAAGCGTTGCTAACTTAAGTCCTTCTGGCAATGAAGTGGCTTTAAATATGCTTGGATATGACAAATACGGTCAATTAAACACTTGGGGTAAAGTTAATCCTATGATTGGTGGTGGAGTTACAAATAAAATTGCTTCAAAAGTAGCTACAGGAGAAACAAAAGAAACCTTTGAAAAAAGTCAAGCAGCAGCTAATAAGCATACTTTAGATAAAGTTAAACTTGCTGCAGATATAGTGACTTTAGGAACCGGAAGTGCTGTTACAAAAGGCGTAAGTAAGGGAATTGGAATGATTCAGGGTGGTGAAAATACAGATATCGGTAAAACGATAAAAGGTATTGCGGGGAAAAATGATGCTATGGATAGCTTAAATAGTGGGGCAGAAAAATCAACAGAAGTTGGACCAGGTGGTGTTGATTCTTTTGGAGATGCGGTTCTTACTGATAATCCTGCAGAAGATGGATTGAGTGCTGAAGGTATTGCTAAGTTTCAAGAATTTATGAAAGAAAATCCTGACGGAACAAGAGAAATGTTTGAAGAAACTATGAAAGAATCTGGAGGAATGGAAAACTTACTTAGTGGTGCGGGAGCAGAAAAAGCAATAGGAATGACTGATGCGTTGCCTGTAATAGGTTCTACTATTAGCGCTATAAGTTCTGGAGTAGCATATGACGAAGAATTAAAAAATAATCGTGTATTAGATGGTAAAAAAACAATGAACACATTTAATTATTTATAATATGGCTGCTACAAAAAAAGAATCTTTTTACAAAAAATACTATCCAATGGTCGTTAAGGCTACCGAAGGAACTGGATTGTTTCCTGAAATGGTTATTGCTCAAATGGCTCTTGAGTCAAGTTGGGGAGAAAGCGGGTTAGCTACAAAAGCTAATAATATGTTTGGTGTTAAATCTCATGGTGAAAAAGACGGAATTATATTACAAAATAAAAAAGAAGGTAAAGATATAAGTTGGAAAAAATATGAAACTCCTTTAGATAGTATTAATGGGTATGTTAAGTTTTTGCAAGATAATCCAAGATACAAAAAAGGTGGTGTCCTTGATGCTAAAACTCCACAAGAACAAGCTAATCTTTTACAAAAAGCTGGATATGCCGGAGATAGTACAACTTATGCAAATAAAATAATTAGTACTATGGAAAATAAAGAAAATGCAAATCACGTTAAATCTTTATCTACAGAAAAAGCTGAAGAAGTACATAAACTTAATAATGGAGATACTTGGTATGGAAAATTAGATGATAATTTTTTGCCAACTGGAGCAGGAAAATTAGTAAGTAAAGAGTTTGGAACTAAAACATATAATAAGGGTATTGTTATTCTTCCAAAAAATAAAAAAAAGTTAACTTCTACAGAAAAGTTTGCAGAAAGTTATCAAAATATTCAAGATGAATTTCCCGATGGAGAATATGGTAGAGGGGGAGATGTGTATGTACTTCCTGATGGAAGAATTTTTTCCTATGATGGTAAAATGGGAACATATGATAGAGAATTAAAAAGACCTAAGTGGACACATAACTCATATACTGCAACTAAAGACTGGAAAGGTACTCCTGGCTATGAAGAAAGACAAGCAAAAAAAGATAAAATAGCTGCTGAAGATGCTGAAAGAACAGCACAAGAACAAGCAGATATAGATAAATACGGAAAAAAAGGTACGTTAATTACTGAAGGAAAAAATAGAGGCGGAACTCGATTTTCAGATAACATGTATAGAAATATCTATGGCGATGATGTTTATGAAGGTAGATACACTTTATCTAATGAAGAAAAAGCAGAGCAAAATAAAAAAGAAGAAGGTGTTAATATACAAGATTTAGCTGATGAAGAATCAAAAACAACTACAGGTGCTATTAAAGAAAATGATTCTCGTGAAGATATTGAAAGAAGAATACAAGATAATAAAGACATATTAAATAATCTTGGTAACAGACCTAAGTTTGTACATGATTATGCTCCTGACCAACAACAAAATACAAATTTAGCGGGAAATATTATTGATGCTGGAAGAGGTGTTATTGGAATGATTGGAGCTAACACCGAGGTTCCTGTATATCAAAGAGGTTCAATGTTTCAAACTTCAATGGATGAGTTAACTCAAAGAAGAAACATGGGTTTAACTGATACTGAAAAAGATTTTGCAAGAAATATGGCTGAGAGAGGTTATGGCTATGATGTTAAGAATATTGCAAAATTTGCGGGTGGTTCTGCAGGTGTTGCTCTTGGTGGTCTTGGTCGTGCTACTGGACAGTTATATGATCAGTATGGTCAAATAGCCGTAAGAGATGAAGGTGTGCGTAGGCAAAACAGAGCAGATTTTAATAGAGGTGCTTTAGCTGATGAACAAGTTAATCGTCAAATATTTACAGATGATTTAAATCAGACAATGATGACTAAACAAGCTGGTGCTGCTTTGGTTCAAGATGCTACAAAAAATATAAGAGATAGAGCTCAATATGAAAAAGCTTATGGAAAGGGTAGTCAAATGTATGAGTACATGAAAACTCTTGATAAGGATAGAAAACAGTCTATGTTTGACCAAGAACAAGCTAATGCTGATAGAGTCGAAGAGTCTAAAAAAACTACTCAAAGAGCAATAGAAAATGATGAGGCGTTGCTTCAAAAATATGGCGCTATAACTCCCGGAACTGTATTAGGTGATGCTCCAACTGCAACAGAGGGATTTAAGACTGTAGAGGAACTTCAACAAATGAAAAAGGAAGGAGTCATTGAAGAAGATGTTTATCAAGAAAAACTACGACAACAACCAGATGATACTGAAATGCCTGATGATTATGTTTATCCAAGTGCTGCATTTGATCCTAATTCTGAAAAAGTAGAAACAGTAAGAAATGTAAGTAATGCTCCTCGTGCTAATGATTACAATGAGGGTCTTGTTGGCGTTGATGCTCAAAGACCTAAATCAGCTCTTGTTGATAAAGCTGAAACTGAAACTACAGAAACTCCTGACTTAGCTACTCCTGGTATTGTTGCCGATGCTATTACTGAGGAAGTTGTTGCTGAGGAAGAACAAGCTAAGCCAGATGTAAAGGTAAATGACGAGTGGAATAAAAAATACGATGAGGCTACTGAAAAAGAAAGAGAGAAAATGCTGGATGAACTTCCTATAGAATTTGATGCTTCTTCATTTTCAGATGAAACAGACCCTGAAGATAATATAAAAGATTATGTTTCAGAATTAGAAAAAAATCCAGAAACTTTAAAAAAATATAAAGAAAATCCTATTGCTTTCTTAGAAGATGATATTAGAGGTTGGGAAAGTGAGCCAGACAGTAAAAAGAAAACTGAAAGCCTTAAAAATCTTAAAAGAAATCTTAAATATCTAAAAGCAAAAAAGAAGGGACAATAGTTAATTAATTTTTAATACATTTACAACATGGCAGATTGGGGTTTATATAGTGCTTTAAGAGGCACTGACGATTGGGCAACTAAACGACAAGATAAAAGAATGAACTTGTTGGCGGCTGAAAAAATGGAATTAAGGCAACAAAAAAAAGTTGCTGAATCTAATAAAGCAGAAGCTGACATTGCAAAATACATGGAAGAACTACAGAACTTAAAGGTTCTTCCTGAAGATCAAGAAAGAGTTGCTCAAGCAGAAAAACAAGCTCGCCAAAGTATAGTTAAAGGAATTGCAAATGCTAATGGAGATTTAAGAAAGTATATGAGTACGGGAGGTATTACTGCTCTTAATGAATATAAAACTAATGTAATGCAGTCTGAAGAAGTTAAGCAAGCGGGTGTTAATTCAGTTAATCTTGCTAATTATATTAAAATGGAACAAAAAGGAAATCAACGTCATAAATTAATTGATGTTGAAGTTCCTATGATTGGAGAAGATGGGAATCCTGTTCTTGATGCTCAAGGCAATCCACAATTCCAAGTTGAGAAAATGACCATGCAAGACCAATATAATAAATATAAAGCTGGAGAAATTACTAAGCTTAATTATAATGGTTCTGAAACAAAAGTTAAACTTGGTCTTAAAGACTTTGCTAATCAATATAAAAATCCTTCTAATATTTATCAAAAAGATAATTTTGTTACTGAATCTAATGTTTATGAAAAAATGCTCGATCAAACTGCTTCAGAAGAATACGCAAGAGAACAAGCTAAACGTTACGGCAGTATGGTAAAAGCTGGCGGAGATCCTTGGAGATGGAAGGCTGGAGATGAAAGTGAATTAGCTTTAAAGATGGCTAAACTTCAACAAAGTCAAGCTAAAGCAAATGCTAAAGCTGCTGCTGGTGGAGAAAGAAGTTTAACTTCTACTGCTATTTCAAATGTAGTTGGAGAAATTCAAAAACTTGAAGCAGGGCAATCTATGCAAGTTCCTGTAGAACTTATCAATGCTGCTGAAAAACAAACTGGGTGGGAGAAAAATAAAGAAGGAAATTATAGACCAAGAAATGGAACAATGGTTTATGACCAATTAAAGCCAGGCGATGATAAATTTAGTTATGATTTAAGTAAAGCATCTGAAATAACTCCTATGGATGTTGTTGCGTTAGATGGGCCTAAAGATGATAAAGGACAAAGTAGAACAAGTAGATACATAAGATATAAAGTAACATATGATGATCCTAGTGCTTGGTATAATCCTGGTCTTGGTGGAGATTATTCAGACTTACCGTTTGATGATGTACTTTGGAGAACTTCAATAAAAGATAAAGGTATTGAAAAAAATTGGGAAGATGATGGTAGCGGTAATTACACTGGGTATGTTTTAATGGGTATTGATGACAAAATAAATAGCCCAACAGTTAAAATGGCAATGAATAAGTTTACAGGTATTAATCAAAACGCTCAATATGCTCATGGATATGCTACTAATGAAACTATGCAACAGTTAAGTCCAGAAACTATTCAGTATTATATGGATGCAAATCCTGGTATGTCTGCTGAAGATGTAATAGAAGCTTTTATGATTGAAAAAACAAACTATGAGTAAAGAATTAAATAGCGGAGAAGGGGAAAGAATGATAGACAAAATGTCTGAAATAGATTTATCTGATTGGGTAAAATCTGGAAAACCTCTTTCTGAATATAAAGCTGATATTGCTGATAGAGAAAAATCTAACCCTGGTGGATTGACCGATGAGGGGATGGAATATTTAAGAGAAAATCAAGATGGAGGAAGATTAGAAGATGGTCGTTTTATTACTCAAGATGGTAAAGGTGCTTTTGATACAGAAGAAGAGGCACAAGCTTATGACGCTGAAGTAAGACAAGAAAATGTAGAAAAAATACGTGCGACTGCAGAAGCAGGGGGCAGAGACCTTGGTCAGGATATACAACAATTAAGAGAGGTTGCTAGTCAATTAAATCCAGCTGAAGCTACTGGATTTGAAGATACTTATATACCAAATTTAGCTGAAAATAATCAATCATGGTTAAGTGATTTTGGTGAAAGTCTTTATGAGGGATTAATTCTTGATACTTTAAAAGGAGTTACTAATTTAATACCTACTGTTACACAGGCTTTTTCTGAAAATGTATCACATAGTGTTGAGAAAGGACATGATTGGAAAGATGACTGGACTACTGGCTGGATAGAAAATACTACAGCTTGGTTTGATGGAATTTCTCCAACATATAGTGATGCTTATTATAAAGGAGATGGTTATCGTAAATTAGCTACAGGTCTTGGTCAAGGATTTGGGTTTGTTGGTGGTATTATGTTAGGTGGTTCAGCTATAGCTCAAGGCCTTGGTAAGGGTTTAGGAATGGTTAATAAAGTTGCCAAACTTAATAAATACGGAGAAATTGTTGGTCAAGTAGGAAAACCTACAAAATGGGCTAATAGGATTGGCTCTTTTACTGCGGGTACTACTATGATGTACCCAATGGTTTATGAAGAAGCTATTCAAAAAGGAGTTAATCCTGTTCATGCTGCTCGTTTAGCACTTGGAATTGCTGGTGTTGTTTCAACTACTGAAGGAATGGCTTTAGAGTGGATAGGAAAATCAATGAGTAAACCTCTTATTAAAAAAGCTACTAAAGAAGTTTTAAATAAAGAGTTAGTTAAATTAGGAAAAACTACTTCTTTAAAAGAAGTATATGCGTTAGAAAAAAACTTTACAAAAGGATTTGTTGAAAAATTAAAAGCAATGGGTCCGAAAGTTTTTCAAGGTAGCGCTATTGAGTTTGGTCAAGAATTTTCTCAAACATATATTGAGGAGGGAATGAAACAAATGTATGATGGAACTATAGGTAAAGGTAAAAAAGAAGGAGAGGGTAATTTTGGAGCTGACATAGGAACTTTTGAAACTTTTAAAGAAGCCGCTTGGGGAGGTTTAATAGGTGCTATAGTGGGTGGAACACTTCCTGCTGCTGGAAATATTAGAGGTAAGGTTGAGCAAGAATCTTTATTTGGTTATGTTAATCAAAATGTTCGTAGAAAAAAACCTAATAATAATTTTCAACTTGAAAAATCAATAAGAGAATTAGAGGCATCAGGAAGATTAACTCCAGATCAAGCTAATAAAGCTTCTGATGAAATTAAAAATATGGTTCGTTTCTCTACTGAAACAAAAGGACTTAACATAAATAGTGGTATTGCTAACTACCAATTATTTCAATTATCTGAAAATAATAAAATTATAAAAGACAAATTTGATAAAACATTTAGAGAATCTGAAACACTTCCCGCTGCTGTTGCTGCTACGTATGTAATGAATAAGAAAATGGGTAATGAAATAGCTACTGCTATTAATGAGGACATGAGTACTATAATTGAAGATAAACAAGCATGGACTAAAAATAAAGTTAAGTTTGAAAAAAGAATAGGGCTTTATAATAAGCTTGCTTTAAAGGTGATACGTAATGAAATAACTGAAGAAGATTTTACTAAAGAGTTAGAGGGTATTAAAACAGGTAAGACTGCGAAACCTTCAAAACAAGCAGCCAAGAAGAACGGAGCAAAAGTTACAGAATATAAAACTAAGAATGGGGATGTAGTTACAGAGTCAGCTATGGAAAATGCTGAATCTATTATTACGGGATATAAAGCGGCTGGTGAAATAAGTTCTGAAGCAGAAATTGAGTTTCAGTCTAAAATAAAAGAAGAATATGGTATTGATGAAAAAGGATTAAAATTCTTATTTCAAAATGAAGGTGCTACTGTTAAGGAAATGAAAGCTAACTTGGAAGAGTTAGAGGTTATGGCTCAAAAAACTTCTGGTAAAACTGAAGTTATTAATAAGGAATTAAAGGCTAAGGTAGCTGATATAGAGCAAAGAAGAAAAGCTGATTTAGATTCAATAGAATTTAAAGAAACTTTTCTTGGAGATACTTATGTTGCAGATGGATATGAAAGTGACGGAACGCTTGAGGGTGCTAAAAAAGCTATTAATGATAAATACGATGCTGAATTATCTGAACTTGAAAAAAGTGATAAGTCTAAAGACGATACAAAACCATCATTTGGAGTAGACTTTAAAAATGTTGAAAGAGAATCAGAAACAAATGATACAGAATTTAAGAAAAGGTTTGATGCTGAACAAGATAAAAAGACACAGAAATATATAACACAAGTTAAGGAACAAGAGAATTTAACTGATAAAGACCTTAATGCTATAATGGATGAAGCAGATGCCGAAGGTGTTATGAGTCCTGATTTAATGATGGCTATTTCTGAACGTAGAGATTCTTTAAACAAAACTGATGACTCTGTTCTTACTGATAAAACTGACAAAACTGATAAAGTTGATAAAGTTGATAAAGGTCCAAAAGATATAAATAAAATTACTCGTAAAGAAAGAGAAGTAAGATTAAGGGAAAAATATCCAGATGGATATAAAGTTGGTAATAGTTTCTTTGTTGGAAGAAATGAAGATGGTAGTTTAGATGCTTATAGTTTAGCTACTGGTAAAAAGCTTGAGGGTAAATTAGCTGAAAGAGCAAAAAATCAACATGCTCTTATACCGGGAATGATTAAAGCTAAGATGGGAGAGTTCTTAGATTCAGATAAGGCTATTCCTTTGTTTGAGTTAATGGATAAATGGTATGATGTACAAATAAAAGAAAATGCTAATCAGGAAACAGTACAAGACCAAATAGCAGATAAATTATTTGGCGTAAAGTTTAAAAGCAACAAAGAATTAGAAGCAGATTATCTTGATTTACCTAAGTCTTGGATTTCTAAAGATGGTGTTTCGATTGATACGTTTGTTACAGACACATTAATGGCAGAAATTTTAGAGCTTGAAAATGCAGACACACAAGAACTTATTGAAGAAGTAAAAGATTTTATATCTGAATACAAACATAGTAGAGAATACTTAAAAGAAAGAAGGTCTGAATTTGATAATGATAGAGCAGATATAGCAGATCAGTTTGAAGAGTTAAGCGGTATTAGGTTATCAAATGAAGTAACTAAAGATAATGACACTGTAGCTAATGCTATAATGGATGAATTAGTTTCTAAACATTTTTATAAACAACCAGTAGGAGAGGTTGACCAAAGTGGTTATCAAGATTATGAACTTGTTCCTATAGTTGAAGGATTCGATGTTGAATCTGAACAAAATGAAGATTATTATGAACAACAAGAAAAAGATAGTACTGAAACCGGGGAGCAAGGAGGAACTACAGTTCCATCAGAAGTTAGTGAGGAAACAGATACAGATGTTGAAGAACAAACAGAAGAAGTAGATGAAAACAGGGTTTATCCTGGGGATGTTATTGAATATGACGGTTCTTTCTATAAAGTAGAAGCTCCTGAAAATATTGATAAGCTTTCTGGTGAACAGATTTTAGCATTAGAAGAAGATGGATATACGGGTGGTTCTATGGCTGTTGAAGCTTATTTAAACATGGATAAGTTTGACTTAATGCCTTGGAATGTAAGTAAAAATAAAGTTGATGATTCAGATTTACATCCAACAGGTCCTTTATTCGGAGCTCCTTTAGAAGTTTTACAAAACGAAGGATTTAAGAAAGTAAAAAAAGGTGAATTTAGCAAAGCGTTTGATTCAATTCAAGATGCTGAAATAGTTGAAGAAACTCAAGAACAAATTGATGATGCAGTAAATGATGCGTTAAATTTTCTGGATGAAACTAATGACGATGTTAAAGACCAAAGGCTTGCTCCTAATAGTCCAATAGTTAAAGATACTATTAGGCAAAATCCTAAATTACAGGCTAAGATAGTTAAACACTTTCAAAAAATATTCCCTAACATACCTGTAAGTCAAGTTGAAAAAATAGCTTCTGAGTATGGTGGAGAAGTATTAGGTAGAGTTGTAGAGCAAGGTATTCAAATAGATAGTTCTCGTGCTTTCCAAAATACTATTATACATGAGTACGCTCACGTTTATATTAAGATTCTTGGAAAGAATAATCCTATTATTAAAAAAGGATTAGAGTTAATGGAGGGTTCTCAGTACTTTAAAGACGCTCAAAAGAAATATCCAGACCTAAGTAAGGCTGACCAATTAGAAGAAGCTTTAGCTGAAGCTATAGCTGATAATTCTTATGATAAACTAAAGGTTAAGCTTGACGGTAATTTAGCTGATAAGTTTGTTGCTGTAATGAAAAAGTTTTGGGCTGCTGTTAAAAGAAACTTTACTAAATCAAAAGGAAAAGATATTGTTAGTATAATAGCTGATGGTATGACTTTCGGTAATCAACCATTTACTTATGATTCTAAAATACTTAAAGGGTTAAATAAAGACCAACGTGCTTCTAAAAAAGCGGTTGCAACTACATCTATGCTTCAGGCTATTGTGTCAAGACTTAGGGTAGGAAAAATACAAGATTCAACTAAGCTATTTGATCCAACTAATTCTGTACAGCTATCTCAAGTTGTGTATGATGTATTAAAAAACAGATATATTGCAGAAAATAAAATTGATTGGAAAGATTCTGATACAAAAATATTTGAAAATGTTAGTGTTAATCTTATTGAAGAAAAAACTATTGCTGATAGAAAAATAAATAGAACAGCAATGATGGAAATGATGCAGGAAAAAATGCCTGAATTATATACCGTAACACAAAGAACTATTGAATCGTTTAGTAAGAATCCATTACCTACAATCGATGAAGTTAATTCTGATAGTGCTGTAAAAGCTAATAAAAAAATATCAGAATCTCTTAGGTCTATTGTAACTTCTATTGTTGATTATGAAGGTAGGTCTATTGAAGCAGATAACATTTATAGATATGTTGCTGATGTTGCTCAAAATACTTATGGTAAAAAACAATTTAGAAAAAAGATTAAAGATAATGCAGATGCTGGTGTAAGCATAGAAGCTATTAGGTTCTATGAAATGATGCAAGAAATGCCTAAAGGTATTAAAGATTCTATTGAAAGTGAATTATCTTCATTGATACAAACTAAGTATAAGGGTATAACTATAACTCGAAATAAAGATACTGGTAAGTTAGAGTTAAGAATAAAACTTGTAAATAAAGATGAGTCTTTAGCTTCTCAACTTAATGAAGCTTATCAAAGAGTAGAATCTCTTTCAAATGATTTTGGATTACGTGAGATTATTGAAACTCCAAGTTATTTTCCTAAATTAAAAGATAGAAATTCTGATATATTTAAACAAGCTAAAAAAACTATAGAAGATATTTTTGATATGTCTATATCAAATGAAGATTTTAATACTTTCGTTGACTTAATTACAGAAAAGAATCCAATAGGTTTGGGTGGCTTTATCACTAATGTGTGGGATGTTTTTAATGGTTCTATTCAGAAAGAAAGTAAAACAGCAAAGAAAGGAAAAGCTGTAACTGGTAAACATATAAACACTTATCTTTCTAAATTGTTTAACGCTGCTTCTGATAAGACTGCTTTGACAAATACATTCCCCAATATGAGTGGGAATAGTGTATCGTCTACAAACTTTGGTTATTTTATTTCTGAGCAAATATCAATGATATTTAATAAGCCTGGTCATTTAGAATTAATGAAAAAGAATCCTCTCTACAAGAACAATCCAGTTCTTAAGATGATTTCAGACCTTAAAGATAAAGGAGTTAAAAGTCTTGATTGGTCTGTTCATGATGCAATTAGCAATATGTTTACTAATAAAACTATTGAACATGGAAAACAAGTTCAATCTGATACTCTTTTAATGGGCTTGTCTTATTTTGCCGCTACTGCAAATAAAGATTCTTACGATCAAAGTATTGGTATAAGTGGTGACAGAAGTAAAACAACTACTGTTCAAGCTCCAAGATTTAAAAATGTACAAGCTATAGCTAATCAATTAAATAAAGATGCTTCTACTCAGCAAAAAATGTTTAATGATAAAATAAAAGGCATTGAAATAGGTTCAAAAGATTACAACACTATTGTAGATAATTTCAATAGTATGTATATGAATAAAATTAACGAAGAAGGTAAGGTTGTTTCTCCGTTAATTGTAAGAGCAGATAATGTTGTTGATAATAATCCAAGTTATCCTAAAAAGTTTAGAGTTGCTAATGAAAAGAATATAGCTATTCTTAATAAAACTATTAGAAATAATAAACTTACTGAAGCTATTGGTAAAGATTTAGTTGGATTTGGAAAACCTTACAATTCTTTAAAAGAATTAGTAAATAGTTATTATTACACTGAAGCTATTAATAGAAGTGCGTTGATGGATATATTTGCTGGTCCGATGTTAGACCGTAAGAATGTAGCTGATGCAGTTAAACGTGGTTCGGGGCCAAACTCTGGTGGTACTTTAATTGAACATGAAAAGCCTGTTACGTTTGTTGTTTATGATGTTCCAAGTGAAGTTGAAGAAGGAGAGTTTACTTCTGACTCAATGAGTATTGATGGTTCTTATTTACATGACTATACTATTGAAGAATCAGGGGAGTTAGGAAATGTAGGTGTAAATAAAAAAGATTTCATTTATCAAGTTGACCCTACTACTAATAAAGTTCTTATGGTTAAGATGAGTTCTATTGGACTTCAAAAAGAAGGTCAAGGAACTAATTTTGATAAGATGGGGAAAGAGTATAAAAGAATGGGAGAGGCTTTCTTAAAAGCTGAACAATATTTTGCTGAAAAATATGGAGATGAAAAGCCTCATATTAAATTCGTTGATAGTAAAACAATGAAAGGTAATGACGGTAACTTTAAGAAAGTTAAGCTTACTGACTTACTTAACGATATAGAAAACGATAAATTTAGTTCTCTTGAATCTGCTTCTTTTGAGAAAGAAATTACCAATCATAGAGTTGCATTTAATCTTAATAAAGATTTATCTAAGATTCCATTAAGTGAACAAGTATCTACGTTATCTACTCAGTTAAGAAATATCGCTTCTACCGGCGCTACTAAAACCGAGATTGATGCTTTTGAAGATTCGATAGTTGAGTTACTTCAAGAATCATTGGGTGCAACTAATGGAGATTATAATAACGCTAAGTCTAAAAAACAATTAGAGAATAACTCTGTATTTTTAGATGAACTGTTAAAAGGAGCTGATGAACAAAAGTCTAATTCTATATCTCGATTGTTATATCAAATTAAAGACCACAATAAAAACAATCCAAATAATCAGATTACTGTTTACGATGATCCAAATTTAGTTAATCTTGTTCAGCAATTTATTGCTACTAAACTTACTAAAGATGGTATTCGTACAGAAGTAGCAGGTGCATATAACCATATGATACCTAATTACGGTAATGATTTAAAGTGGTATGACTATGGTAAAACAGGAACAGAAAGTCATCCAGAAGTTGCTTTACCTACTTCTATGTTTGTTCAACAAAAAGAAGGAGAAACTTATGAAGAATATGAAGCAAGAGCAGATAAGTATTTAGCTGATGCTAAAGAAAAAGGTGGGTTAAGAGTTGTTGTTGTTCGTGTTCCTGCTTCAAAAGGTATGTCAACATTTGTAGCTACTGTTAAATATTTTACAGACCCAAAAGCAAATACTGTTATTGTTCCTGATGGATTTATAAAAGCTTCTGATGCTGATCATGATGGAGACAAAACTTTTGTCTATAGAGAAGATTTAGATAATAATGGAGTTGTTAATGAAAATTCGTTTAAGAATAAAGTATTTAATAACTTACATAAAAGAATATCTTCTGAAGCTCTTATTAAAGAAACAAAAGATAGTTTAAAGTTAGATGATATTAAAGCAATTCTTAATGAGTTTGGTTTAGACCAAACAAAAGGGTATAAATTATCTGATGCTGTTGAGGTCGCTAATGTTACTGAACAAATGGCGTTTGGTAATGACGCTGTTGGTATATTAGCTATTGCTTCTAAAATGCTTGCTGTAATGAGTCAATCTAAAGAAGAACTTAAAGACGGTAAAGAAATTAGTTTTGGATATGAAATGACTAAAAATCCAGAAACAGGAAAGGTTGAAAGAAGAATGTTATTTGGAGATGAAGCTACAACATATAAAGAGTTTTCTGATGCACAAGGTTCTGATATGGCAAGGTTACTACAAGCTGCTTTAGATATGGGTAATGACCCTATTTTAATGTCAACTGGTATTAATCAAGAAAGTATTGGCGTAGCTACTACTTTGTCTTTATTGGGTGTAGATACCAAAGAAATAATTGGATTCCTTACTGACCCTGATATACAGAAATTTAATCAAGCAATCTTTGAAGCTAACACAGGTTTTAGTCAAGGTGATGCTAAGACAAGTAATGAAATAAGAACTGAAGAAATCTTAAAGATATCTCCTGAAGTAGGAAGGTTTAAGAAAACAAGTGGAAAGGGTGGATTAACAGATTACATTAAAGGTCCTGCTAAAGGTATAATTAAGATAGATGAAAAGTCTCCACAAAAAGAAGGTGTGTATCGTACTACAAAAGGTGACACTTATTATTCTGTTACTGCTACTGATGTTGAGGGAGATTATCAAGTTGAAATTGTTCATCAATTACAAGAAGGTGCTATATCTAAAATAGATAATTACATTGATATTCAAAAAGTAAGTAATAGTATACAAGAGCTTATACCAATATTACAGTTAGATAGTAANCTTCCTAATACAGGAANNAAAATTANTAATTTAAAAGAAACTTATAATACAATTACTGAAGAAGAATTTCCTATAACTACTGATAATTTATTGGCAAGACCATTAAACAAACATCAAAAGTCAGTATCAGATATGCAAAGAACTGTTACTAAACAAAAATTCATTACTGAAAATGAAGCGTTTTATAACATAGCTAATCAGTTTAAAAAGATTGCTAAAGCAAAGAAAGCTGTTGATAATTCTTTTATGCAACAACATGCTCAAAATCAATTAAGACTTACGCATAGTGACCCAAAATCATTTATATACGACTTCTCTAAAGAAGTTAATAATATACTTTATACTTCTATAGTTGGAGAAGTTCAATTATCTGATGCGGCTTGGAGTGATATTGATACTCGTAAAATGGTTTTAGATTTTATAGAAGAAAAAGATTCTAACCCAAGAGTGTATGAAGAAAAATTATTAAAACTTTCATCAAAAAGTCAAGAAACTATTAAAGACTTAATGAACAAGTATAATAATTCTTTAAATAGTTTTGATAAAAATTATGAATTAGGAAAGAATCCATTTATGAGTGCTATTCAAATGTCTTGGACTGAAGTAGAGTCTGAAGATCAATATGGTGAATCTATAAAAACTAAAGAAAATTTCTTAATTAAGTCTAAAGGTAATATTAACAAATTAAGCCCATCTGTTCTTCAGGAAATTAAAGATGGCTTCTTAAAACTACCTCAAGAAATGCAAGATAAGTTTATTGATTATCAATTACTACGTCATGGAGTAAATGAAAAAATGGGTAGCTTAATGGGAATACTTCCAGATAGCCTTAGTTTAAAAACTAACACTCTTGCAAATATATCTGAGATAGATGGAATGAATAGAGAAGATTATTTTAAAAATCAAAGACCTCTTATTCAAAGAAATGTAGCTTTGTCAATGTTTAATAAACTTGCTGAACCACAATATGCTAATAAAATAGCGGGTAGAACTGACAATGTTTTGTCTTGGAACGGTAAGGATGTTTACATTAAAAAAGGAAATGACATATACGAAAGAACAAATGAAAAAGTTCAAGTAGAAAACAATGAACCAAACATTTATAAAAAAATAACTAACAGTCAGTTTATTGCTGGGAAAGATTTTACTAAATTTGGAGATCAAGCTTCTTTAGAGATTAGTGAAGTTACAGACAAAGAGATTGAAGAAGAAATAAAAAAGTGTAAAATTAAAACTTAAGTAAAGTATGGCAACGTGTCCAAATAAAGCTCATCCAGATTGGAAAACACTTGAAACTCGTCATGGGGAAAAAGGTGCTTGGAAAATGTATATAGAAAATGGCTATAACATTCCTGTTCCTGAGTTACCTTCAAGTAAGGTAAAGTTTGATGCGGATGGTGTTAGATATAATTCTCGTGATACAATGCAAGCTTTAGATAGCAATCCTAAAATGGCTAAAGAAATTATTGATAGCCTTGCTGAATTATATCCTAATGTTAAAATATATGAAAATGGATTATTTGATAAAGATGGAAATTGGTTAGATATCCCTCCTGGTGAAAAAGGAATGCACTATAGAAATGCTTTTGAAGGTGCTGTTGCTTGGTCTAATGACGCACGTATGGAAACTCCTCCACATGAATATGCTCATGAGTACGTTGATATGTTTAGAGAAATGCCTATTGTTAAAAAAGGTATTGAGAAATACGGAGAAGAACAGTTGGTAAAAAGAATGGGAGCTTATTACGCAGGAAGAAAAATGAGTAGTTCTTTTAGTAATTTTGTTCAAGACTTTTGGGAAAGTATTAGGTCTTTCTTTGGTAATCCTGATGTTGCTGATATATTATCACAAAATTTTTACAAAGGTAAAATGCTATCAGGAAAACCTCATCAAGGAACTGCTATTGTAAGGTATCATGAAGGAGATGGTGTTTTAAAAGAATCAAATGGTGGTGTTAATTCTGAAGGTCAATATAGTGAAGCTGATGTTACAGTTGCTGAGAACATTGATGAAGAATCAGCAAATAAAGCATTTAAAAGAGTTGCTATCGATAATGATGCGTTGGTATATGATGAGTCTGATATTGCTAAATCAGGTGAAGCAAATAACTTTAATGTAAATAAACTACGTACAGTTATAAATGAAAGAATACAAAAACTAAGAGGTAGAGATAGAACAAGAGATGGCAGAGAAATGAACTCTCCTAATACTGATAGCAGAATACTTGAAGATGTTCAGGAACTAATAAAAGATGATGAGCTAATAGATAAAGTAGCTAATTACATATTAGGAAAAAGAGAAATGACTGAGGAGAAATTATCTTTAGATAAGACAAAAGTTATTATGCCTGCTAAAGAAATACCTTTAAGTGCTCAAGAACAATTAGTTTATAACACTATAATAAGTATAGAACAAAGGCTTGATTATCTTAGTAAAACTGAAAATTCTTTTTATGATAGTAATGGCAATCTTGTTAATGCAAAGCCAGTTATTGAGAACATCTCTAATGAGATTAGCGAAGCCGCTAAAAGAAGAGTAGCCATGTATGATAAGATACCAAACAAAGCTTTAAAAAAGTTCTTTAAAGGCTTTGAAAAGCTTCTTGCTCAATGGCAATTAAATGCAAGACTTATAACTAAGTATTTATCAGGAAGTGAAAATAGTGAGTTATCTGATATGGTTTATAAAGCGTTAGACCAAGCTGATGGAAAAAAGTTAGGTATAATGCAAAGATTTACTGATATATTTACTGGAGTAGATTCTATTCCTGGTTATAAGAAATGGGGTGTATATAATAATCAAGGTGCTGAAATAGATGCATTAGATACTGTTGACGTTAATACAGATCAAGGTACTCTTAAACTAACTAAAGCTGAATTACTTTCTTTATATTTAAATTTAAGACAAGGAGATTCAAGAACAGCTATAGCAAATAAAGGATTTATACTAGACCAAGACATTAAAGGAAGAGATATTGAATTTGGAAATACATTTAAGATAACTCCTTCAGAAGAAGTAAAAATAAATAGTATTGTAGAAAAAGATTCTCAAATGATGGAAGTTGTTTCTAAAATTGATGAATCTCTTGACTATATGTATAGTGCTACAAATCCAACATTTAGACAAGAGCAAGGATATGATTTACCTAAATTAAAGAATTACTTTCCTGTTTATACTGGAGAAAAAAGTATTACTTTAAGAAGAAGTAAAAATAGTTTAGATGAGTGGAGAGCGGGTAATGCTCGTCTTGGTCAAGATAAGCCATTGCGTATAGGGGATGCTGTTGGTGTTATGAGTAATGTTAAGAATAGTGGTGCTACATATGCTGCGTATGCATTACCAATAGCAAACATTAGAAAGCTTCAAGCTTCGCTTGCAAAAAAATATATGAATAAACAAGAAGAAGTTTATTTTAAAAGTATTGATGGAATTATAGAAAATATTGAATCTCCGGGAGAACTATTTAATAGTTGGGCTGAAAGTAATTTTTCTCAAAAAGTAAATATGATTACAAGTAACTTTGCTGTATCTGTTCTCGGAATGAATTTAGCAGTAATGATGAAACAACCTGTATCATATATTACCGCTATGGAGGAGATAGATAAAAAATACCTTAAAGAGGCTGGGTGGGGTATTGGCGGGTTTGTTGGTATAAGTCCTCAAAAAATATTTAAATCATTAGCTTATACTGGTGTTGAGGGTGGAGATACATTAATTCCTGTAGAGTGGAGATTAGACAAAAAAGATAATCCTATCTATGATGAGATGATGCAAGATCCTAAGATGAGGGCAAGGCTTGAAGGTATGGTTTCTAAGGAAACGGGTGAAGCTTTAATGAATGCTGAAATAGGTCAAGACAAAATACCAATGCCTTGGAAAAATAAACAAGGAGAAAAGGTATATATTAGCAAGGCTCGTTTAATGGAGGGTATTAAAATATTTGATTCTGTAACAATTATGTCCATTTGGAAAGCTGTTAAACTTGAAACTGCTGAACAACTACCTCAACTTGTAGAAGGCACTGCTGAATATAAGCAACATGTTGCAATAAGAGTTAATAATATTGTAAATAAAACTCAACCTACTTATGACGCGGCTAATAGGGCTGCTCTTTCTTTATCTAAGAATCCAGTAGCAAGAGTTTTTACTATGTTTAGTTCTGCAAGAAGTAAGGTTGCTATGTTATTAATTGATGGTGCTGTTAGTTACATAAATAATCCTTCTCCTGAAAATAAGAAAAAACTTTTTAAACGCTTAATGAATGTAGGTGTAACAACTGCTTTAACTTTAACTTTAATAGATATGTTAAAGGGTGGTGTTTTATATGGTTTTGATGATGACGATGATATAGCAAAAGCTGTATCAATGAATATGATAACTACTAATTTGGGATATTTATATGGTATAGCAAACTTAAGTAGCTTAGTTATGTCTCAATTAGATGATAAGCCTTGGCATAAAAATATGCAACATCCTTTTGAAGTATTAGTTCAAGAATCATCTCAAGCTATTTCTCATGTTTTTAAAGGTAATTTTGATAAAGCTTTCCTTAAATCTTTAGATGTTGCAATGAAAGCGAGTGGATTACCAATATCAGTAAAAACATATACTAAGGCGGTATATAATGAGGTCGCAGAAGAATAACTTTGAATTATAAATAAATAAGATTAACTTTGAAAATATGAATTTAGTACTTGACTTTACGGCTTGCATAGAAGATGATTGCAATAGCATTGAATTTTGTGATACAACTTGTGTCTATGACCCATTGCTTCCAGCTAACTGTTGTGATGGATATGGAGTTTTAGATAACCCAACTACATACGATACAAATTATACACGTTTTAATTGGACTTCTCCTGATGGAGAGGTAATGACTAATTTAGATTTAAACTGGAAAAGAGGCTCTAAGTCTTATATTGTTTTTGAGATTACAAATGCAAGTACAGGTATTTTAATTGTTGATTTTGATAATGTAATAATAGGCTCTGTTATTGCAGTTACTGATAAAGATATTACAACTCAATTAATGGTTAATAGCATAAACAGTAATACTGCTACTACTGGATGGGTTGCTGAAACAAGACCAAATTCAGCAAACTTCTCAGCTCCTTTTATTGTAATCACTAATGTAAATTATGGTAATGTTTATAATAATAAACTATGCACTCTTACTGTTAGTGGAGATGTAACAACAAGTTTTTTAGATACTGAATATACTGCTTACGGAACAAATACAACAGAATGTTTTTGTATTACCCCTACGGACTTAGCAGAAGCTTCTACGTCAGGTAGTGTTGCGTTTAATTCATTTGCTGATGGTATTCATACAATTACTTATATAATATATGATAGTAATGATGATGAAGTTAGTAGGCAAACTAAAAAGTTTTTGTTTATGTGTCATTTAATTAATGGAATAAAAGAGTTAATTACTTCTATGGCTAACGGAACTTGTGGTTGCAGTCATGATGAAGTTGATGAAAGAATAATGAAATTAAGAATGATGATTGAGCAAGCTCAAGCTGAGTTCGATGAATGTTTATATGAATGTGCAAATGATACAGTTAAAAAGGCTTGTAAATTATTTGACAGAATTTGTTTAGGTTGTTAAGATATGGCTGTTAATCAAATAATCATACCGAATTACGATGAAACACTTGCTTTCCTTTCGGGAGCAGTTCAGCATATAGAGAGTAGTCGGCCACCTACAGCGATAGACACTATCGATGATTACAATGGGCCATGTATTATTTTCAAGGGTTCTCCTGATTGTGGAACAATATACTATGAAGATTATACTGTATATCCATCAGGAAGAGGTGCTGATGATTATAATTACGAGCAAAGTATATCTTTTATTTATAGAACTAAGTGTGGAGATACATTCACTTGTTCTCCACCAGAGGTTCTTGAAAAGAATGGAAGAACTTCTTTACAGACTGAATACGGTGATGGGAAGTATTGTGCTTTAATGACAATGACTATTACCGAAGTAGCTAACCCATTAAATGTATTTGTTGATGAGTATGAGTATTGTGTAGAGATGTACTGTTGCCAGAATAAAGTAGAAACTCTTAAGATTGAGTTATTGAACTGTATGGCTGCTATCTCTTGTAAGATTGATGAATATAAAAATATTGGTAGAAACTTTACCAAACTAACTTCAAAGTATTTAAAGATGAGTAATCTTCTTTGGGTTATGAATAATAATTTAATTGATTGTGAAAGCTATAATACATTAGCTTGTTTATTTAAAAAGATTTAATATGTGTGTAAATTGTGGTGTACCGAGTTGTTCAAGTTGTAATAAGACAAGTTTCCTTCCTGCCTATACGTCTGCTTTAAAGTATGATGGACCGGCTTTTGCTTGTTCTGGAAAGTCTGCTGTTAATTTTGAGATACCAACGTGTATAACGATGAATCAGATGCTAACTCAGATAATGGAAGCTATCTGTGCTAAGAATGGAGGAAGTGTTTTAGAAAGGGAAGTTGTTGAGATTACTGCTGACCAAGTGAAAGCTTTGCATACTGCACCTCAATTACTACTTGCTAATAGCGTTACCTCTGGTTATGATATTCACAGTGTAATTATCAAAGCAAATCAAGTAACAACTGATTATACTTATACAACTCCAGCTGACCCTACTCAATTAGTGGTAAAAGCTATTTCTGTTGTTGACCCTTCTCCTGGTCAAACACTTTATACAACTGGTGTTTTCTTAGAAGGAATTAATGCAATCTACACTGCGGGAATTGGAAGAGTAGCTACTAAGATGGTTGAACCTGATGCGAGAACAGTTATCACTGGCAATGACCAAACGGGAATATGGCTTACTACTGGTGGTCCATCTCAAGCATTTACTCTTGGAGACCATACGTTAACTGTTACTATACTGTATAGAGAACTTACAGCTTAATTTAAAAAAAAAGAATATTATGTGCGTAAAATGTGGAATAAATAGTTGTAATAGTTGTAGTGGTAAAAAATGTATACCATCTGTTACAGGAGATTTACTTTATAATGGATTAGATTTTATTTGTTCTGGCTACTTTTCATTTGATAATGGAGATTCATTAAATAGCATTATAGATACACTTGCTACACAAGTTTGTACTACGCTTATAAACGGAAGCCCTAAAGGTCCAACAGGAGATCAAGGCCCAGTAGGAAATCAAGGACCTCAAGGTATTCCAGGTGGTGCTGGCATTCAATTTGAATATTGGACTGAAATATCTTCAAGTAATACACAATGGCCTAAATTTCCACTAAACGATATACTTGCTTCACATACAGTTACTGCTGATGGAAATTATCAAGTTATGGCTACAGTTTTAATAGAACAAACATCATTAAGTGATGGAGGGTTTTATCTTAATGCGGGTGGAGTAAATGTTCAGACATTACTTCCTATGAATAAGAATACTGTTGATTCTCAAATATCAACATTAGCAATTAATTGGAGAGGTGCTTTACTTAATGGCCAATCTTTATCAATTCACGTTTATGGTTCCGGGCTAGGAGAAGTTAATTATACTCGTGGTGGTGCGTTTTTAATAAATAAAGAATAAATTAAAATCTATGTGTAAAAAGTGTGGTATAGTTAATTCTAATTGCGGATGTAATTCTTCTTTTAATAACACTTCAAGCATTGTATTTGATAGTCAAGATTTTATTTGTCCAAATAATTTTGCTTTAATTTCCGGTGAATCATTAAATGAAATTATAAATACTCTTGCTGTTGGAGTGTGCACTAATGCTGATTTACCACCTAATCCGGGTGACAAAGGTCCTATTGGAGACCAAGGAATTGACGGTATTCAAGGAGTTCCTGGAAATCCTAATGGTGGTTTTGTTTATGAATATTTTAACACATATCCAACAAGCGGGTTTCAAGGTTTAACTCCTCCAATAGTTGTTTCTGGTAGCTCTCATATTGCAAGTGCTGATGGTCTTTATCAAATACATTCTATAATGTATTTTCTTAGAGAACAATCTGCTGAAGTTAATTTAACTTTACTGATAAATGGAGTTATAGTTGACACTCTTGTTGTTGATAATCTTACTTCATTAAATGAAGTAACAAATTCATTTGTTTTTAATTGGCAAGGCAATGTTTTGTCTGGTCAAGTAATTGAAATGAAAGTTGAAGTAGTAAGCGTTAGAATTATATATTCTGGCGGTTCAATGCTTATAAATAGAATTGTTATATAAAATAATAATTAATTTTTTATATATTTGATAAACTTTAAAAAGATAAGTAATGAAAGAAAATGGTAAAGTAACAAATGCTGACACAAATATGTTAGCACACGCAATTGGAGATTTAATTAATAGTGTTCCTTCTATGAAGATAGGAGTTCTTACATATTTTAAAAACATTCAAAAAAAGCTTGATAAGATTAATAAGTTAGCTTTTGATGAACAAACTAAAATATTAAAGAAACATGTTAAGCTTGATAGTAATGGTGGGTGGGTACTAACTGAACCTACTCAAGAAGAAATTATGGAGGGAATACAGCCTGAATATGTTTATAAGAACGCTGATGGTCGTGAAAAAGCTGAAGCTGAGATGAAAAAACTTTTTGGAAAAAATATTACTACAGAATTTAAGAAAATTAATCCTCGTTTAATTGAGAATTTAGATATTGTTCCGGCAAAAAATCCAAAGTTTTCTGTTATAATGGAAATGCTTTTTGAAGAAGAAGTAGAAATGGAAATAGTGTAATGAGTTTAACAAGAGAAGATTATTTACAAGAGCTAATAGTTCCTACCCTTACGATAAGTAAGGGTGGGGATTCTTTTTATGCTAAAAAGATTCAGGAGTGGATTAATCTTCATAAGTATCATACACAAGGATTTAATTTAAGTATTGGAATAGATGGAGATTATGGTAGAATTACCGAGTCTGCTGTTGAAGATTTTCAAGAGATTAAAGGTCTTGATATTACGGGAGAAGTTAATGCTCTTACGTGGATGCAATTAGTTTCTCCAATGCAAAAAGCTTTTTCTAAGATTAACTGCTCTTATGAATTTAATTTAAAAGATGTAGCGTTGGCTTATGCTAAACAATTTGTTAATCAACATCCTACGGAGATTGGAAATAATACAGGCCCTTGGGTTCGTGCTTTTATGAAGGGTAAAGAGGGTGATTGGGCTGCTTGGTGTTGCGGTTCAGTTTGTACTGCCATAGACCATGCGGCTAATTCTTTAGAAAAGTCAATGGATATTTGGTTTGAGTGGGATTGGTCTTGTGAAAAACTAAGAAAAAAAGCAATTAAAGGTGACAATACAACCTATATGACAGAGAAAGAAGTCAAAGAAAAGTATTCAGAAATAGAACCCGGTGATCTTTTTCTCGTAATGAGTAGAGGTAGGGCAAGGCATATTGGTATCGTAGAAGAAATGAAAGGAGACATCATGTGTACCATTGAAGGTAACACTAATGATGAAGGCTCAAGAGAAGGATATGAATTTGTTAGAAGAAAACGAAAAACTAATAAAGGTATTTACTCAATTATAAAACTACAATAACATGGCTGAAAATCTAAGAAGAAGTCCAAGTACTAAACAAGAATTACTACTATCGGATATATATAATGCAATTAAAGGAGCTGGTGGTGGTGGTGGTGGTGATGCTACTGAAGCAACACAGTTATTGGTTAAAACAGCTGTTCAAGATTCTGCTCCAGAAGCCACAGTATTAGTTTCATCTTCCACTACAGGACCGGGAACAATACCCGCAGGAAGTAAGGCTGCAACTATTTATATAGATGGATCAGGAGGATCAATAAATCATGTCCCAAGACCAGATGGTTGGTCACAATCTTTTGAATTTAATAATGATACATTGCCTGTTATAACTTACGATGGTGGGGGAACAGCTACAATGTATGTAGATATACTAACGTAATATG
>JGI20158J14315_10000167_pt1 | contig 44181 bp, 44 predicted proteins | sample COG_08_FD_14315 | JGI IMG/M metagenome (IMG submission 14315)
AGTTGCTGAAGAAGCTCCAGCTGAAGAAGCTCCTGTAGAAGAAGCACCAGCTGAAGAAGCTCCTGTAGAAGAAGNACCAGCTGAAGAAGAGCCCAAAGAAGATAAATAGTAAACTTTTCAGTAAAGTTTCCTTAAGAAGTTGTAAAAATGAAAATTTTTATCATATCTCCATTCCCTGAAACAATAAATATTCTTATTGAGAATAATATTGCAAATCAAGGGATTAAAAAAAATCTACTAAATGTAAATATTATCAATTTGAGAAATTTTGCTAAAGACAATTATAAAAAAATTGATGATGAGCCATATGGAGGTGGAAGTGGAATGGTAATGATGTGCCAGCCNTTATTTGANGCAATAGATCATTGTATAGCTCTTTGTGATGGTAGACCTCAAATTATATTCCCTTCTCCAAGAGGAGAAAAATTAAATCATGATATTAGTAGTAAATTAAGCAAAGAAAAGTCTTTAATTTTTATTTGCGGTCATTACAAAGGTATAGATGAAAGAGTTATAGAAAAATATGTTGATTTAGAGATTTCGATTGGTGATTATATTGTTTCAAATGGAGAGCTGTCATCAATGATAATTTTTGATTCTATTGCTAGATTAGTTCCTGGAGTTTTGAATGATATTAATTCTGCTATGACAGATTCTTTTGTTGACGATTTACTAGATGCTCCTTATTTTACGCGGCCTAATGAAATTGATGGACTTAAGGTTCCAGAAGTATTATTATCTGGCAATCATGAGGCTATTAAAAAATGGCGAAATGATAAAAAAATTGAAATTACAAAAGACAGAAGACCTGATCTTTTAAAAGAGAAATAGAGAATACAAATGAGTAACACATTAAGAGAAGACATACCCAACTTTAAATCAGGTGACACTCTATCAATTTATGTAAATGTTAGAGAGGGACAAAAAGTTAGACAACAGCTTTTTAAAGGCACTGTCATAGCTAGGAAAGGTTCAGGTATTGCTGAAACAATTACTGTGCGAAAAATTTCAAATGGTGTAGGAGTTGAAAGAATATTTCCTCTACATTCACCATCTATTGCATCAATGAAAGTTGATAGAATCAATAAAGCTAGAAGAGCAAAATTATATTATCTTAGGGGTTTATCAGGTAAAGCTGCAAGGCTTGCTGAGAAGAAATAAAATTGTCTTCTAGAATTATTCTTTTTGTTTTAAGCCTATCACATATGTCCGTTCACATCATAATGATGTTGATACCAAGTATGTACATTCATTTAATTGATTTCTTTTCACTGAACGCCTCTAAAGTTGGACTCGTTTTTAGTGTGGCAAGTTTTTGTTTTGGAATCGGCTCCCTTCCAATGTCTTTTTTGTATAATAGGTATGGTCCAAAAATTTTAATTGCTTTCTCACAAATTGGTATATTTATATCGGCTCTATTAGTTGGATTTTCAGATAATATTATAATGTTCTCAATTAGTAATATTTTTTTAGGACTATTTGCAAGTATTCATCATCCAGTTTCTTTAACCTTAATATCTGAGGTATTCGAAAAAAATATATCAAAAGCTAATGCTTTTCATGGTGTTTTTGGATCTATAGGAGTTTCATTGGGTCCGTTAATTTCTTACTATGCATTGATTCATTACAGTTGGAATCATGCTTTTATATTTACAGCTTTTTTTAATGTTTTGCTAATACCTTTAACTTTAAAGGTTATACCAAACACTGAAAAAATAGACATATTAAAGCTAAAAGATTTTAAAGATGGGTATCAAAATTCAATACTAAAGATTTTTTTCATGATATCATTTGTTGTTGGTTTATCCTTTACAATATTTAACACATTTATACCTTCAGTTTTTAGCATAGACTTTGGAGAAAATTCTAATTCAATAGTTTCAGCTATAATGCTGACAGGACTATTTGGGCAGGTATTATCTGGATATCTTGGTGATAGATTTGATAGAATCAAATTATTATCATTCGTATTCGTTTTATTGCTTCCTTTGTTTATCTCAATCATGTTTGTAGGAAAAAATTTATTAATTATTATTTCAGTGTTATTAGCAATGATTATGTATTCAATTCAACCACTAATTAATTCGATAATTAAGGATATAACTACAGTAAAAATTAGGTCAGTAGTATTTGGACTTAATTTTTTCTTAATGTTTGGTTTGTCCGGCCTTGCAGCATATCTTGGAGGTTTAATAGCAGATAACTATAGTTTTAAATTAATTTTTCCTATATTTGCATTGTTATTTCCAATTGGAATCTTGTTGTTATATTTTTTAAATGAAAAAAGAAAGGTTAGAGTTTAATGTTAGTTAGTATGACAGGTTTTGGATCTTCAAACTTTGAAGACGCAAAGCTTTCTATTAATGTTGAGTTAAAATCGTTTAACTCAAGATACTTTGAATTGAATACAAAATCTTTTGATTTGTCAGGTACTTTTGAGTATAAAATTAGAGAATATTTAAAGAAAAAATTATCAAGAGGTTCTGTTACATTGATGATTAGAGTAGATAGTAAAGATTATTTTAAGTTTAATCAGTACAAAACTGAAAGTGTGCTAAAAGCATATAAAGCTATAGAAAATAAATATGATCTCAATCTTAATTATAGCCAATTACTTCGTAACAATGATATTTTAAGCTATGTTCCATTATCCACTTCAGGACAGAAGAAAATTTTTAAAGCTGTAAAAGAGGCTGCCAACGAATTGATCGAAATGAGAAAAAAAGAGGGAATGCAGATAGAAAAAGAATTTCACAAATATTTAGATGTTGCTAGAAAAGATTTAGTTAAAATAGAACATATTCAACATAAAGTTCATACAATGAAAGTTAATTCAAAATCAAATATTGACAACATTGAAGAAATTGAAAAAATAGATATTTCAGAAGAAATTGATAGAGTAAATAGTCATCTTAAGCAGATTTCACAATCTATTAAATCTCCAAGCTTATCTGGTAAAAAAATAAATTTTATTTTGCAAGAAATTAATAGAGAATCAAATACAATTTTATCAAAATTTTTAGATACAAGAGTTTCTAAGCATGCCATTAGCTTAAAAATGCAAGCAGAGAAATTGAGAGAACAAGTAGGAAACATTTTATGAAAAATTTTTATATAATTTCTGGCTCTTCAGGATCGGGAAAAACTACACTACTTGAATTACTTTCAAGGGATTTAAGCATAGAAATATCTGTTTCTTATACTACTCGAAAAAAGAGAAAATATGAAATTGACGGAGTACATTATAATTTTATCAGTGAAGAAAAGTTTAAAGAAATGATTGATAAAAAATTATTTCTTGAATTTGAAAATGTACATGGCGATTTATATGGAACAGCGCTTAGTAGTTTATCAGAGTATGTAGATAATAATAAACAGCTTTTTTTAGAGCTAGATGTCAATGGAGCGGTAAGCTTAATGAAGTATTACCCAAATAATACAGTTTCAATTTTTTTATCACCACCAAATTTAGATGAGCTAAGAAAGAGATTGGAGCTTAGATCTACTGAAACAGATCAAGAAATCAATAAGAGGTTGAGCAGGTTTGAAGAAGAAGATAGTTTAAAAAAAGAATTTGACTATAATCTTATAAATGATAACTTCGAAACCACATTTGAGAATATTAAAGAAATTATAAATAGAAATAAAAAAGAGGACTAAAAATGGCTGTTGAACCAATATCATTTAATAAATTATTGAAAAAAACAGACGATATCTATGAGGCTGTCGTAGTCTCATCGAAAAGAGCTAAACAAATTTTACAAGATAGAATTGTAAAGCAGATGATTGATGATAATGAAGAAATGAATGACGAAGGTATTCTTACTGAGCCTGTAGTAAGAGAATATATTGATTTCGATAAAGAAGAAAAAGTTACTTCAATTGCTTTAGATGAGTTTCTTGAAGGTGATGTAGATTGGGATAAATCTGAAGAATCTCTTGATTAATAAGTCTTTCAAAAAAAAATATATTCATCAAAATAGGCAGTTATTTGGAAAAGAAATGTATCTACATTCCTTGACTCCCCCCAAACTAGTTAAAAAAAAAGTAAAAATTGAAGATAGTTGGTATTTGCAGCTCAAAAAAGAATTTGACAAAGATTACTGGATAAAATTATCAGATTTGATAAGAAAGAATTATCGTAGTAAAACAATATTTCCTAAACCTGCTTTATTATTTAATGCATTTAATTCTACCCCTTTTGAAAAAATTAAGATTGTAATTATTGGTCAGGATCCATATCATGGAGAAGGGCAGGCTAATGGTTTGTCTTTTAGCGTAAACAGCGGAATAAAAATTCCTCCATCATTGCTTAATATTTATAAAGAACTTCAAGAAGATTTAAACATACCTGTAGCTAAATCTGGCAATTTACAAGCATGGGCAGATCAAGGAGTTTTGATGCTTAATTCAGTTTTAACTGTAGAAAAAGATAAGCCAAATTCCCATAAAGATATAGGTTGGGAATTTTTTACAGAAAGATGTATTGAATTAATTTCATCTAAGCTTGATAATGTTGTTTTTATCTTATGGGGAAAGCAAGCACAAGCCTTATCTAAAAATATTGATAATAAAAAACATCTTATTTTGACATCTGTTCATCCTTCTCCCTTATCCGCACATAGAGGATTTTTTGGTTCAAAACCATTTTCAACTGCCAATAATTATTTGAAAGAAAATGGCAGAAAACCAATCAATTGGCTAATCAAATAAATTACTAAGCTCAGCAGGATTATCTTGTCATGTAATTAAAACATTGCTAATCTATAAAAATAGAATTTTAAAATTGTTGAAAGAGTGTGGATAAATATAAATGGCTGAAATGAAAAAAAATGAAGGTTTAAACTTGCAACCGCAAGCACTTGAGGCAGAAGAAGCTGTTCTTGGGTCAATGATGATAGATGAAGATGCTGCTAATAAAGCAATTAGTATCTTAGGATCAAGTCATTATTTCTATAAAGATTCACACAGAAAAATATTTGATGCTATGCTGGAATTAATGAATAATAGTAATCCTATCGATACGGTTTCAGTGTCAGATGAGCTTAAGAAAGTCAAGAGTCTAAAATCAATTGGTGGTATTTATTATTTGACTGGTCTTGTAGATAAGGTTCCAACATCAGCTAGAGTAGAAACATATGCTGAAATTGTTAAAGAAAAAGGAATGTTGAGAGATTTGATAACAACTTCTCATGAGATTTCAAAAAAAGCTTTAGATGCTGGAGATTCAGTTGGTTCAATTCTTGATCAAGCAGAACAATCAATTTTTAATTTAACGGAACAAAAAGATTCTAAAATTTATCAACATATTGAACCAATTTTATCTAGCACTGTCAAAAGAATTGAAGAAATAGCTGCGAATCCAGGGTCTACTATTGGTGTTCCCTCTGGAATTATTGATTTAGATAAATTGACTGCAGGGTTTCAAAAAGGTGACTTAGTAATTATAGCTGGAAGACCATCAATGGGTAAAACCGCTTTAGCTCTTACAGTGGCTAGAAATGCAGCCATTGAAAGTAAGTCTCCAACAGCTATTTTTAGTCTTGAAATGTCTAGCGATCAACTTGGCCAAAGACTTCTAACTTCTGAAGCTAGAGTAGATAATTCTCACGTTAGAAGAGGTAGTTTACCTTCAGGTAAGTGGAAAAATATTAATATAGCTTCAGGCAAGCTTGCCCAAGCTCCTTTATATATAGATGATACCCCAGCTTTGTCTATTTTAGATTTACGTTCAAGAGCAAGAAGACTAAAAAGAGAAAGAAATATTGAATTAATAATTGTGGATTATTTACAGTTAATGCAAGGACCAAAAAATTCTGAAAATAGGCAAAATGAAATTTCTCAAATCACTCAATCATTAAAAGCTCTCGCCAAAGAACTAAATATTCCAGTCATTGCCTTATCTCAGCTTTCAAGAGCTGTAGAGCAAAGAACTAAAAAAGAGCCAATGCTATCAGATTTGAGAGAAAGTGGAGCAATTGAGCAAGATGCAGATGTTGTTATATTTCTTTACAGACCTTCTGTTTATGATAAAGAAGATCAAGATCTGAAAGGTTTAGCTTATTTAATTGTTGCTAAACAAAGAAATGGTCCAACTGGTAGGGTTACAGCTACATTCATTGATACTTACGCAAGATTTGACAACTATACTGAATTTTAATTTATGAGCGATAAAGTTGTTAAAAATAAAGATTCAGATGTAATAGCTGATAAAAGCAATTTTTTACTTCAAAGAATTTCATCTAAGAAAAATAAAAAAGAATTAGAAAATGCATTAGAATTTTCAATAAGAATGCATCATGGGCAAATAAGAAAATCTGGACTTCCTTTTGTTAGTCATTGTATTGATGTAGCAAATAAATTGTTGGATTGGAAGATGGATCAAACAACAATTATAAGTGCGCTATTACATGATGTTGTTGAAGATACTGAAGTAACCCTCAAAGATATCAAAAAAGAATTTGGTTCAGATGTTGCTACTCTTGTTGACGGTGTTACAAAAGTGGAAAATATTGCATTTCGATCAATAGAGCATAAGCAAGCAGAAAATTTTACTAAACTATTTTTATCTCTAGCTAATGATCTTAGAGTGATTATTATAAAATTTGCTGATCGATTAAATAATATGGAAACAATTCAATTTTTATCTCCAGAAAAAAGAAAAGAAATTGCTCTGGAAACCAAAGAAATTTTTGTACCGTTAGCCCATAGACTGGGAATGGCGAAGGTTAAATGGGAATTAGAAGACTTATCTCTTAAGTGTTTAGATTTGAGGGCATATAATAGTATAAAAAAGAAAATTGAAACTTCTTCTAAATTAAATGAAGATATATTATCTAGTGCAATAAAACCAATTAAATCAGAACTGGATTCGTATAATATAGAATCAAGTATTTTTGGAAGATATAAGTCAATTTCTTCAATCCATAGAAAGATTAATAATAGTGGTAAAAAATTTGAAGAAATATATGATTTGTATGCAATAAGAATTGTTGTTAATAAAGTTGAGGAATGTTATTTGGCGTTAGGCGTAATTCATAACACTTATCCTCCGATTCAGGATAGATTTAAAGATTTTATTGCAACACCAAAAACAAATGGATATCAATCTATTCACACCACTGTCTTAACAAAAGATAATCGATTAACAGAAGTTCAAATTAGAACAAAAGATATGGATTATACAGCTGAGGTCGGAGTTGCAGCTCATTGGCTTTATAAAGGTAATGATGAGATAGGCGAATTTGATTCACAGGTATCTTGGTTGAGAGATTTGCTATCAATTCTTAGTAGCGATAGTGCTGAACCTGAAGAGTTAATGGATTTATTAAAAATTGATATGTTTGAAGATGAAATATTTGTTTTTACTCCAGCAGGAGATTTAATGAAACTTCCAATTAATTCTACTCCTCTTGATTTTGCATTTGCAATTCATGGAGGGTTAGGGTTTACAACTGTCAGGTCTAAGGTTAATAAAAAGCTAGTTCCATTAAGCTATAATCTTCAGAGTGGAGATATTGTCGAAATTGAGACAAATAAAAATCAAACTCCTAATAGTGGATGGTTGAAATTTGTGAAAACTTCAAGAGCTAAACATGAAATTTCAAAATATTTGCGAAAAATTGAACTTGAAGAAAGTCTCAAAATTGGTAGCGAACTTATTGGAAAAAATTTTAGGAAATTAAAAATATTAGATAGGTTATTAGAGTTCAAGAAAAACTATTCTAAGGCTGGCTATAAAACACTAGATAATATGATATCAGATATTGGAAGAGGAGGATCTACTGTAAAAGATATTCTTCCTAAGGTATTTCCTGATTTAAAAACTAATAAGAATAAAGATATTGAAGATATTGAGTTTATCGATGCTGCAAGATCTGATGTTGATGGAATTGATCTAGATGGTGTTAAAAACTTAGTTGTTGAATATGCAAAGTGTTGCAACCCAATTCCTGGAGACGAGGTAATTGGATATATATCAAGAGGAAGAGGTCTTATTGTTCATATGCATTCTTGCTCAAATCTTTCATCGCTATCTTCAAAAGAAGAAAGGCTTGTTTCAGTTAATTGGAATGCTAAACAAAATCTATCTTTTAGATCAAAAATTCATATTACATGCAATGATACTGCTGGAATGCTTAATGAAATTGCTGATGTCATATCTAAAAACAAGGTTAATATACTAGATGTATCTACTGATGTTACAGAAGGTGGAATGGCCAACATTTGGATAATTTGCAAGGTAGAAAGCAGAAAAAAATTAGACACAGTTATTAAAGCAATTCAAAATATCAAGCACGTTGATTCTGTTGAGAGAGTACATGAATAGATATATTGGAATAGATTTTGGTTTGTCGAAAGTAGGATTGGCAATCTCAGATCCATTAAAAATAATATCGATGCCATTAAAAGTTTTGAGGTATAAAAATTCTAAAAATCTTATTGAAAAATTACAGGCTGTTGCTTTAGAAAATAATGTAGACACTTTTGTTGTTGGCTATCCATTAAATATGAATAATAAAAAAAATGATATGACTTTGCTTGTAGATAAATTCAAAGATGAGTTAACCGCATTAGGTTTTAAAGTTTTTTTGCAAGATGAAAGATTATCAAGTGAATCTGCTAAAAAGATTATGCATGAACAAAATATTAAAACAGGTAATAATAAAGAAAAAATCGATCTAATTGCTTCAACTATAATTTTACAAGCATTTTTAGATAAGGGTTGATTGTGATAGGTAAAAAAAACTTAGTTCTATCTATTTCTAGTGGAATATTGTTTGGCTTATCATTTCCTCCATTTAATCTTGGTTTTCTTGCTTGGATTTTTTTAATACCACTTTTACATATTTACTATTCAGAAGTTGATTTTAGAGAAAAATTCTTATCATTCTATATAGCTTCATTTGTTAGTCATGCTCTGATAACACATTGGGTAGCGTTGAACTCTGGAACTTCTATACAGGTTGCAATATTTTCTTATCTTGCATTATGTACTTTTTATTCATTTTATTGGGTTCTTTATCTAATACTTTTTCACTTAGCAAGAAAAGTTATTTCTTTTGATAAAATTGAATTTTTACTTTGGCCAGCAATGTGGATTGTTATTGAAATGATAAGGTCTATAGGTCCGATGGCTGCACCATGGCTAAATCTTTCTTTATCTCAATCAAATTATGATAGATTAATACAATTAATTAGTATTAATGAACATTTATCAGCATTTGTTGTAATTATTTTTAACTTCATGTTATTCAACTTCATTGCTTATAGAAGAAAAAAATACTTAGTTTATTTTCTCTCAATTTTAATCAGCTCAATAATCATTGGTCAGTTAATAATTTTAAAATATAATAATTTAGTTTTTAGCAAAGATATCAAAATATCTATTGCTCAACCAGTTATCTATCCAGAGGAAAAATGGAATCCAATGCTAAAAGATAGAAACAAACAAATTATGAATGAACTTTTTGAAGAATCATTATCAAAAAATCCTGACATAATAGTATGGCCAGAAGCCGCTCTTACATCTTTCTTAGCTGCTCCTGCTTCTAATGAAAGAAAAAAAATTCAAGCAAAGCTAAAGGAATCATCTATTATAGCAGGTATTCCTCAGAGAGAATATAATAACACAGAATTGAAAATATATAATAGTGCCATTTTTATAAAAGGTGATGGTTTTTATGATACTTATCAAAAGATTTTTTTAGTTCCGTTTGCTGAGTACGTACCTTTTTTTAAAAAATGGTTCTCAAAAATTAATCAATATGATGAAATGGGCAGTTTTTCTCCAGGCGATAGCTATAAGACCTTTAAGGTTAATGATGTGGAAATGTCAATATTGATTTGTTACGATTCAAGTAGCTACAATCTTGCTAAAAAGATGGTAGATAATGGAGCTGAAATTATTTTTGTTATAACAAATGATTCATATGTTGGAAAGGCAATGCCTTATCAGCATTTTCAACATGCCAAACTTAGAGCTATTGAGCTTGGAGTTCCTGTTGTTCAGAGTGCAAATAATGGTATTTCAGGAGTCATTCTTCCATCTGGAGAAGTTCTAATAAAATCTGACATCGATCAAAGAAGTACTTTTGACGCATTAGTTAAAATAAAATGAATAGATATAAAATTACAATTCAATACGATGGAAGTAATTTTTCTGGCTTTCAATCTCAAAAAGATAAGTCTGGTATTCAAAATAAAATTGAATCATCAATTGCAATTTTAAATAATGAAAATTTTGTAAAACTATATGGTGCAAGTAGAACAGATTCTGGTGTTCATGCATTAGGACAAGTTGCTCACTTTGATTTAAATACAAGTTTGTCAGAAAATGATTTAAGGAAAGCGATCAATGCTAGACTTGAAAAAGAAATTAGAATTTCAGATATCAAAATAGTTGATAAGGATTTTCATAGTAGATTTGATGCAAAAGGTAAGGAGTATAATTATCATTGCACATTAGATGAAAACCCTTTATCTGTAAACAGTCATTTTTTTGTAAAAAATGTAAACATTGACATTTTAAATAGTGTCTCAAAATTAATTATTGGTGAACATGATTTTTTATCTTTTTCCAAATTTTCTAATAAAAAAAATAACAGATGTGTAATATTTACATCGGAGTGGATTTTAGATAAAAGTAATCAAAAATTATTATATATTATTCGTGGTAATAGATTTTTGCATCATATGGTAAGATATTTAGTAGGAACTATGATCGCTACGGCGCAAAATAAAATGACAGAAAAAGAATTTGAAAGATTAGTTATTGTTCCCAAAAAGATGCAAAAATTTACAAATCTCCTGCTAAAGGCTTAATTTTGAAGGAAATTTTTTATGAAAACTAGGATATTAATTTTATTAACGTTTTTATTTATTGGATGTGAAAGTGATATAGATAATCAGCCTCAAATCCAGTATTCAAAAGATACTGCAATATCAAAAGCGGTCCAAAAAGCTAGTCCTGGTGTTGTTGGAATTTACAGAGATCAAGAAGTTGTCTTGAGGACTTGGAGAGGATATAGAAATCTAAAACCAATTTCTTCTAATGGTTCAGGTTTTATAATTAGTGATGACGGATATATTTTAACAAATGCTCATAATATTAGAGATGATTTACGACCTTCATTTGTTACTACGGATATTAAAATCACAGTAGTTATTCCAGGGGGAGAATCATTTGATGCATCAATTGTTGGCATAGATACAGTTACAGATATTGCACTTTTAAAAATTGAAGGTGAAAATTTTAAATCATGTAGTCTTGGTGACTCAGATGATATCAAAGTTGGTCAATGGGCTATTGCTTTAGGAAACCCTAAAAATTTAATTCAAAATGCGCAATACCAGCCTATTGCATCTGCTGGAATTATAAGTGCTGTTAATGCAGATTTTAATATCGATTCAAGATCGGGAAAGCTTCTAGATAGTTACGGGCAAATACTAGGAGATGTAAAGCTATTAGACAATATGATTCAAACTGATGCTTCTTTGAATCCTGGTAATAGCGGCGGACCTTTACTAGATGCAAATGGTGATGTAATTGGAATCAATACTTTCACAAAATCTGATTCTGAAAATTTAGGATTTGCAATTCCAATAAATTTTGCAAAGAAAATTGCTAATGAGCTCAGATTGAAAGGTAGTATTGACAGAAGAATTTCTTTTGGCATAAATGCTACTACTTATTTGTACGGACAAAATAGAGATCAGATTGGTTTATTTATCAATACTGTTGATTATAATGATTCTGCTAGAAATGAAGAATTATTCAGAGGAGATATTATTATTGCAGTCGAAGGATATAAAGTGGAATCTTTTGAACAAATTAAATCAGTATTGATTAAATTAGATTTAAGAGCCGGTGATGATATAAAAATTACTGTATTAAGGGAGAATGATTTAGAAGTTGTAGGATTAACATTAGGATCAGTATGAAAAATAGAAGTATTAAATTAATTTTTTTTGGATTATCTGCAGGAGCGTTGATTGGAACCCTCATTGGAAATATGTTAGCATTTATCCTCCCCGATGGAAGTGCTGTAAAGCAATTTTTTTTAATCTCATATGATTTTACTTTTGGTTCGATCGATGGCCCACATTTGATAGACTTGGGAGTAATTATTTTAGATTTTGGATTTATTTTAAAATTTAATGTATGTAGTATTATTGGTTTCGGTATTGCTTATTATTTGTTAAAATACTTTAGATAATAACAAGAGGTTTTATATGTTCAATTTAGGTACAGGCGAATTAGTCTTAATTTTTTTAATACTTTTACTTCTTTTCGGTGGAAAAAGACTTCCAGGAATTGCTAGAGGCTTTGCAAATTCTTTGAGAGAGTTCAGGGGAGCTTTAGACGATACTAAAGAAGAAATTAAAAAATCTGATAAATCTGAAAATTAAATTAGATGAATCCATCTACTTCTTTTAGACAGAAGCTATTAATTGAAAAAGAAAAGATTTCAAAGAGTAGAACAAATTCTGTAATAAGAACTCGCTTTGATAAAGCGGTTGATGAAGCAGATAAAATTGGTCTATTAAGTAATAAATCATTTCTAGTTAAAGATAATATTGCAATTAAAAATCAACCATTATCCTGCGCTTCAAATATTTTAAAATCATATGTTTCTCCTTTTAATGCTACAGCAATTGAAAGAATTCAAAATGCGGGAGGTATAATTACTGGACAAACAAATTGTGATGAATTTGCCATGGGTTCTTCTTCAGAGTATAGTATTTATGGTTCAGTAAAAAATCCCTATAATTTAAATCTTGTTGCAGGAGGTTCAAGTGGTGGTTCAGCTGCAGCTATAGCTGAAAATTTAGCTGATATAGCTCTTGGTTCAGATACTGGAGGTTCAGTTAGACAACCTGCTGCTTTTTGCGGTATCTATGGTTTGAAGCCTACATATGGAAGAATATCTAGATATGGATTAGTAGCACATGCTTCTTCTTTTGATACAATAGGAATAATGTCGAAGAAAATTGAGAATATTCGTAAAACTTTAAGTGTTATTTCAGGTAAAGATAGAAAAGATGCTACAACTGTTGATAGAAAAGTCGATGATTATAAACCGCTTAATAACGTTGATTTACCAAAATCAATTGGAATAATTAAGCAAGAAGTTCTAAATGAATTGAATCCAGAAATAGCTGAAAGATATCAATATCTTGTTAGCTATCTTAAAGAAAATAATGTAAAAATTAATGAAATTGATTTACCTTTTTTTAAATATTGTATTCCTACTTATTATGTTTTGACTATGGCAGAAGCATCTTCTAATCTTTCTAGATTTGATGGAGTTAGGTATGGAAACAGAGCTGATTGTGAAAATTTATCTGAATTATATTTTAAAAGTAGAACTGAAGGTTTTTCTGATGAAGTTAAAAGAAGAATTATGACTGGAACATATGTCTTATCTTCGGGTTATTACGATGCGTATTATTCTAAGGCATTAAAAGTTAGAAGATTAATCAAAGAAGGGTATACTAGCTTATTAAAGAATTGCGATAACCTTCTGTTGCCATCAACGCCAGATCTTCCTTTTAAGCTAAAAAATAGAATGAAAGATCCCTTAAAAATGTATTTAGCTGACATGTTTACAGTTCCAATCAATTTAGCTGGAATTCCCTCATTAAGTATTCCCGCTGGATTTTCATCTAAAAGTTTACCAATAGGTTTTCAAATAGTAGGAAATTCATTTAAAGAGGAAACTTTATTTAGTTTTGCTCATATATTAGAAAAAGAGGAAATTTTTGACAAAATTTAATGGAATTTTTATACCCAAAATTTTTATATGCGATACCTTTATTTATTTTAATAATATTATTTAAGATTTTTTTTCTTAAAAAGTCATCATCCATACAAGTTTCTAGCTATAGTAATCTTAAGAATTATTTTGGATATCAAGGAAAGCTAAAAATATTCATTATAAGATCACTTTTTGTTTTTTCAATTATCTCTTTGATAGTCGGTATTTCAAGGCCAAGGATTTTATCTGTTGATGAAGATATAAAAGTTGAGGTAATTGATATAATTTTAGTTTTAGATACTAGTAGCAGTATGTTAGCTGAAGATTTTAAACCTAATAGGTTGGAAGCTGTTAAAAATGCTGCAAACGAATTTATTTCAAATAGAAAAGGTGATAGAATTGGATTGCTAGTCTTTGGTAAGGAAACATTTATTCAATGTCCTTTAACAATAGATTATGCAGTCCTTAGCAACTTGCTTACAGAAGTGACTGTTATGGAACCTAAGTATGATGGTACTGCAATAGGTGTTGCAATAGCAAGCGCTGTCAATAGATTAAGAAATAGCGATTCAAAGAGTAAGGTAATAATTTTATTGTCGGATGGTAGTAATAATGCTGGTTCTATTGATCCTATTTCTGCTGCAAAAATTGCTAAGGAATATGGAATAAGAGTTTATACAATCGGCGCTGGAACTAAACAGTCAATTACACAAATTCCAGGTAGAGGGTTTGTTAGAAATGAAATTGATGAAGAAACGCTAGAGGGTATTGCGCAGGAAACAAATGCTAAATATTTTAGAGCAATAGATAAAAATAGTCTTTCCAGTATATATTCTGAAATAGATAAGCTTGAAAGATCGGAAATTACCGTAAATTATTTTTCTAGCTATAAAGAAATTTATATTTGGTTTATTGTAGCTGGTTTTATCTTAATTATGGTAAGTGAAACTTTAAGAACATTTTATTTAAGGAAAATAATATGATCTTTGAATATCTAAATATTGCACTATTATGTCTAGTATTATTCATAATTAATTTGATTATTTATCTGTTTCGATCAAGATTTTTAAAGTTGTTTGATGATAAGAATTTTTCAAGAAATTCAATGAGCAAATTATATCATGGAAATATATCAGTTATTAGAATCAAAACTATTTTAAGATATTTAGGAATATTGAGTTTAATTGTATCAATGTCAGGTATTAAAACTGGCGTTACTGTAAAACCTATTGAAAGAAAAGGGGTTGATATAATTTTTTGCATTGATGTTTCTTTAAGTATGGACTCTCAAGATATTAAGCCATCAAGAATAGATAAGGTAAAGTTTGAAATGTCTAAAGTTGTAGATAGTCTTAAAGGTGATAGGTTAGGAATTGTAGTATTTTCTGGATCAAATTTTTTATATCTACCTTTAACTATGGATTACGATGCTTCTAAGCTTTTTATAAGAAGTATTGATACTGAAATGATATCATCAAGAGGAACAGACATTCCAAGTGCAATAAAAACTTCTGTCGATGCATTTAAAGGGGATAATGAACAACAGAAAATAATTTTTTTATTTTCAGACGGTGAAGATCATAGCGAAAATTCAATTGAAGTTATTTCTGCATTAATTAAAGATAAGATTGGTTTACATGTTATAGGCGTGGGAACTTCAAAAGGTTCTTTAGTGCCTATTGTAAATAAAGAAAATGTATTTATTAAGGATAGTGAAGGAAAATTAGTGCTATCAAAGATAAATATAGACTTTTTAAAAAATCTGTCATCAATAAATGAAGGAAATCTTTTTAGGATATCAAAGAGTGAATCTGTAAGTAGAAATATAATAGATATTATAAATTCAGGAGAAGACACCTTAATAAGCTCATTTGAATTTTCTGATTATGAACATAAATATCAATATCCATTAGCAATTTCTTTATTATTATTAATAATATCATATGTAATTCCAACTGGAAGAAAATTAAAGTGAAGTATTTAATAATAGTTTTAGCCTTAAACCAAATTTTTGCTCAAGACATTGGACAAAGAATGTTTGATAATGGAGATTCTGATTCCGCTATTTTATACTATGAAAGACTTTTGGAGAATAAGAAAATTTCTAAAGATGACATAATATATAATTTAGCATCTATTTATTCCTCTTTAGATAGTTTAGAAAAGGCAAAAGAGTATTTTAGCTTAGCAGAGCAAGATTCTCTCAATCCATCTGCTGAATTGAGATATAATTATGGTAATATGTTGTACAAATCTAAGGATCTTGAAGGTAGCTTAACTGCTTTTAGAGAGGCTTTGATAAAAAATCCAAATGACAACGATGCAAGAAAGAATTACGAGTTTATAAAAAACGAAATTGAAAAAAATAAACAAGAAGAACAGAAAAATCAGGATCAGAATGATGATAGCGATGACTCTGAAAATAATGATAATAATGATAATGAAGATCAGAATCAGAGTAATAAAAATAAAGATGACAAGTCCAATGATTCAGAAAATAATCCTGAAAAAAATAACAATAATGAAGGGCCAACAAATCAGAAATCATCTGATTCTCAGCAACAAGAAAATAATCAAGAAAGAGAAGTTAGCGTAGATCAGAGTTTTGAAAATATTTTGAATGCCATGAAAGAAAATGAAAAAGTAAATAAGAAAAGAAAACAAAAAAATTATTCTAATCAAAGCGGTAAAGAATGGTAAGAATATTAATTATATATTTGTTTTTAAGCTCTTTGGTTTATTCTCAACAATTAACATCATCTGTAAGTAGCAAAAATATTAATTTAACAGAATCTGTTATTTATACTATTAAAATTTCAGATATTGATGAAAATCCATCTGTANATGTTCTTTCNTTAGAAAACAACTTTTCAATTATTGCTGGTCCAAATATTGGAAGTGAATATAGGTTTGTAAATGGCAAAAGGTCATCATCTCGATCAATTTCATGGACTTTAATACCGTTAAAAGATGGAATATTAGAAATCCCATCTTTTCAGGTAAGAGTATCTGATAAAATCTTTTCAACTAAATCGCATGAAATTAAAGTGTCAAAGCAAACTATTAACGAAGCCGCAATGGATTTATTTTTAGAATTAAAAGTTAGTAAAAATAATGTTGTTGTTGGAGAGCAAGTCATTCTATCATATACTTTTTATACTAGAGTAGCATCAAAAGTTCTTTCAACAGAGTTTCCTGAATACAATGATTTTTGGGTTGAAAAATTATTTGATCCTGCAGGTATGCAATTTACTCCAGAAAGTTGGCAGGATATTGAAATAGAGGGTTTTAATTACAAATCTTTAAAAATTTTTGAAGTTGCCATATTTCCATTAGAGGAAGGTGAATTTAATCTAGAATCAATGATTATGAAGGTTGAAACAAAAAATAAAGACTCTTCATTTAATAGACTTTTTTGGGAAGATCCTTTCTTTGATACATTTTCTCAACGAACAAAGGCTAAAATTTTGGTTTCTGATCCTGTATCAATTAAAGTTTCTTCTTTAAATGATGTCCCAGATGGATTCACTGGTGCAGTCGGTAAGTTTGATTTGACTTCAAAGCTTTCAGAATCAATTATAGATGAAGGTTCTCCTACAGTCTTGCGTGTGACGCTTACCGGAGAAGGAAACTTAGGAAATATAGGACGTCCAAAAATAAATTTTCCAACTGATATTGATGTTTTTGAAGGAGAAACCACAATTGATAAAGGCATTTCAAGTAATCTATCAGGTTCTATAACTTGGGATTATAATTTAATTCCAAGAAGAAATGGATTATATCAAATTGATGCAATAAGGATTCCTTTTTATAACTCTACGACTAAATCTTGGTCAAGCGCTTTATCTAGTGATATAAAATTAAATGTAAATAAAAGCACTATTTTTGATAAAAGTGATAAGGATATACTAACTCAGAATTCAAAGATTATAGTATATAACAAATTTGGAGCTCAAAGATGGATATCTGATTCAACTCTTTTAGTTGAAAAAGAAATAGTTTATATATTGGCTATTTCACTATTGCTTTTTATACTGCCTTTTTTTAATAATTCTTTTGCAATTTTAAAACTTAAGATTAAAAGTTTTATTTCTTTCAAATCAGCTTTAAATAATGCAATAAATAGTTTGAAAAATACAAATTCTATATCCACTGATGGACCAAGAATTATTGCTATGTTTTTTTATAAGAAAAAAATAATAAAAACAATAAATTTGGATATTTCAACTTTAAAAAATGACTTAAAACGAAGAACAAAAAAAGAAGATTTTGAATTTCTGTCTAATTTCCTCGATGATTGCCAAAGAAAATCTTATTCGCAGTTAGATGATAAGAAAAACAATGAAAAAACTATTATTAAGTTAATTAAAGTTTTAACAAAAATTGATACATATGCTTAGGTGGATCTTTATATTAGTTTTGTTTTTTTCAGTGGTTTTTACACAATCTTTAGACCAACTTTTTAATGACGGTAATAATTTTTATAATAAAAATTCATTTAATAAAGCAATAGAAAATTATAATAAAATACTTGATGGTGGATTTTTTTCGCAAGACCTGTATTTAAATTTAGGAAATGCATATTTTGAAGTTGAAGATTTCGGCAATGCAAGGTGGTCCTATGAAATGGGTCTTAAGTTGAATCCATTTAACGAAGATTTAATCAACAATAATAATGTTAATAAGTCTTTTATAGAAAACTATATTGAAGTTCCGAAAAATTCTATCCTAGACAATGTAAATATATTTTTCCAATCATTATCAGTAAATCAATTCATATTAATTAATTCAATATTAGTATTAATAACATCCATATTATTTTTCATGTACAAGATGTTTGAATCAAAAAAATTGAAAAAAATATTTATTTACTCTTCAATTTTTTCATCCGTATTTCTTTTGCTTGTTTTTACAAAGAATATGTGGGACATAAATAATAAATTTGGAATAATTGTTGAAAATGAATCGATTCTTTATTCAGCGCCTTTTAAAAATAAATCAATTGAGGTTTCTATATTTTATAATGGTAATAAGGTTAAAGTTTTGCAATCAACTGATTCATGGATTGAAATATCTTCATTTGATGGAAGAAAAGGTTGGATTAGAGCTCAAGATATAAGATATTTGTATTGATATGAGATATTTTCTTCTAATTCTATTTATTAATATTGGAATGTGCCAGTCTGATTTTATTAAACCGAGCGATTTTGAGGATAATCCACCTAAATTTCCTAAAGTTGTTATGCCTTCTTTTTCAAGCTATGATTCTGTGAGTTCAGATAGCACTGAAGCGCTTAATATTTTTACTAGGGGATATAGAATTCAAGTTATGATTTCACAAGACGAAAATGAATTAATTACCCTCAAAAACAATCTTGAGCAGTCTATTAATCATAAAATATATATCATTTTTGAACTACCAAATTATAAGCTAAGAATTGGTAATTTTATTAATAGAAAAGAAGCTGAAAATATCCAAAAGCAAATTTTAAGACTTGGATATCGTACCGCTTGGGTAGTACCCACCATGATTGAGATGGAAAATTGATGGCTGGTCATAGTAAGTGGTCTACTATAAAAAGAAAAAAAGGAGCCTTAGATCAAAAAAGAGGCAAAATTTTTTCAACAATCAGTAAAGAAATAACTGTTTCAGCAAGACTTGGTGGAAAAGATATTGATTCTAATCCTAGGCTTAGACAAGCTATAAAGAAAGCTAAATCATTAAATATGCCAAATTCTAATATTGATAAAGCAATTAAGAAGGGCGTTGGAGAACTGGATAATGTAATAATTGAAGAAGTTTCATATGAGGGTTATGGTCCTTATGGAGTCGCAGTTTTAATAGAGGCCATAACGGATAATAAAAATAGGACTGTTGCGGATGTGCGCCATGCATTATCCAAATATGGAGGATCACTGGGTCAGTCAGGAAGCGTATCATGGAATTTTGAAAGAAACGGAATTATTTTAATTGATAAGAAGCAAATTCCTGAAGATAAAATATTTGAATTTTCTGTTGAAAATGATTGCAGGGAATTTTTTATTGATGAGGAATTTTATAGATTATATTTTAATTCTCAAGATTTATACAACAAAATCGATAAACTCGAACAAATGAATGTTCAAATAGATTCATCTTATTTAGCATTTATACCAAAAGACTTAATCAATCTTTCATTAGAAGAAAATACTAATTTTGAAAAATTCATAGATTTTCTTGAAGACTTGGAAGACGTTCAAAACGTTTTTTCAAACCATAGTTCCGGAGAATCTTGATGATAATCATTGGTTTTGATCCAGGGCTTACAAATACTGGATATGCAGTCTTATCAAAAAAAAATAATGAAATAGAACTGCTTGAATGCGGTTTAATATCTCCCAAGAAGAGTAAAATTATTTCAGAAAGATTATATACTATATTTTTTGAATCAAACAAATTATTAAAGAAGTTTAAACCTGAACATGTTTCTGTTGAAAATGTTTTTTTTGGTAAAAATATTCAGTCTGCTATTAAATTAGGTCAAGCTAAATCGGCAGTTATGTTGGCAGCTGAACATAATAAAATTGTATCATCTGATTTTAGCCCTAGAGAAATAAAACAGTCAATTGTTGGCAACGGTTCAGCTTCAAAAGAACAGGTTGCATTTATGGTTAAAAAAATATTTAAATTAGATGACGAAGTTTTTAAAAAAAATGATATCTCAGATGCAATAGCAGTTGCATGGTGTGGATTAAATAGGATATAAATGATAGACTCAATTTCAGGAAAAATTTTTAAAAAAGAGCCAACATCTGTATATGTAGATAATGGGGGTTTGGTCTTCAATTTATCTATATGTTTAAGAGATTATGAAAAGTTGCCATCAGTTGGTGAAGATATTTTCATTTATACTTATTTAAATGTTAAAGAAAATTTAATGGAGCTTTATGGATTTATGGACTTAGAACGAAGGTCTCTTTTTTCAAATCTGATAGATGTTTCAGGAATAGGCCCAAGAACTGCCATTAATTTGTTATCTAATGCATCAGTTTCAAGCTTTAAGGATAATATAATTTCAGAAGATGTAAAGTCCTTAAGTCTTATACCTGGAATTGGACCCAAGACCGCAAAAAGAATTATTTTAGATATCAAAGAAAAACTATCTTCTCATACTGTATCTCAAAACGATATCGATAATTCAAAACTAGATTTTTCATATGAAGATATTTACACTGCATTATCATCTTTAGGCTATAAAAAATCTCAAATAGATAAATCTATTAAAAAGTTGAATGAAGAAGGCTCTTATTCTGGAGATATAGAAAATGTCATTAAAAGAATTTTGGCAATTATTCGATGAGCGATTACCGAAAAACAAAATTATATAGCATTCATAAAAACCTTAAGGCTAAACTTGTTCCTTTCGCAGGATTTTGGATGCCATTACAGTATTCGAGTATTGTAAAAGAGCATAATCATGTAAGAAATTTTTCTGGACTATTTGATGTTAGCCATATGGGAGAATTTATAATTTATGGAGAAAATTCTGAGAAATTTATTCAACGAGTAACTACGAATGATATTTCTAAATTAACCCCTGGAAAAGTTCAATATAGTGCATTCTGTAATCATAATGGTGGCGTAATTGATGATTTACTTGTCTATAATTTGGGTGATTATTATATGCTTGTAGTTAATGCGTCAAATATTGAGAAAAACTTTAGATGGCTAAAATCTAATTTAATTGAAAATGTTTTTCTTGAAAATAATTCAGATCAGATTTCATTACTAGCTTTGCAGGGACCAAGTTCTCAAAATTTCTTAAAAAAATTGTATCCAAATATTTCAGATTTGAAATACTATGAAACTTTATTACCTGATTCTGAAAAAGTTGTAGTTGCAAGGACTGGTTATTCTGGTGAGTTAGGGTTTGAGATTTATGCCCCTAATTCAAAAATTACTCAAATTTGGAATGATATACTTTCAATTTCAAACGATATTCAACCAGTTGGTCTTGGTTGTAGAGATTCATTAAGACTTGAGATGGGTTATTGTCTTTACGGTAATGAATTAAATGAAGAAACTAATACAGTTGAAGCTGGTCTTTCCTGGATTACTAAATTTGATACAGATTTTATTGGAGCTAATTCAATTAAAAAAAATATATCTAAAAAACTAATTGCAATTTCATCAGAGGAAAGAGCAATTCCCAGGTCTGGCTACAAATTATTCTCTAAGCAAAAAAAAGAAATTGGTACAATTTCTAGTGGAGGTATGTCTCCATGCCTAAAAAAAGGCATTGCTTTGGCATACGTTGATATAGATTTTAAAAATGAAAATGAATTTTTGGTTGGAATTAGAGACAAATTTTTTACCTTTGAGAAAACTAAGCTCCCATTTTATAAACAAGGTACATATTTAAAATGACAAATAAGATTAAAATTCAAATTATAGGTTGGTTAATCCTAGTTATATCATTGCTTTTTTTTGGATCAATGATAGGCTACGATTTATCTGAAGAACCTTCTTTAGTAGCCCAAAATATTAATAATCCTTTTAATATAGTCGGAGTGTATATTGGATTTTATTTAATGAAATTGGGTTTTGGGTATGCTGCATTATTTATTCCTCTTGCTTTTGCAACAATAGCCTATTACCTAATCACAAATTTTTCAATAAATGTTTTCAAGATAGTCAAATACCAGATAATATCATTATTGCTCACTTCTATATCTTTAGGTTTTGTTGAAAATTTTGATTCAATAGTAATTTTACAAGAAGTTAGTAACTATAATTATTCTGGTCTATTAGGCGGGCTTGCTCTTGGACTAATTTTTGATTGGACAGGCTTATTTGGTTCTATTTTAATTATTTTCTCATCAATAATGATTTTGATAATATCATTTTTCAAAATCGATTCGCTACTCTATTTAAAAATGATTCCAAGTTATTTTAAAAAAATAATTTCTGGTTTTAATTTTGATTTAAAAAGTTTTTTACCGATTGCTAAAAAGCAAGAAGATCCTCATAAGAAAAATAGAATTATTGAAGATGAATCATTTATCGAAAATATCAACATAGAAGAAAAAGAAGAGATTTTAGGTGAGCCAGACTTTATTGAAGAGGTTAAAAAAGAAAATCAAAATGAAGGTTTTGTAAATAATGATGTTAATGATGAAGATTTGGAAGATGACCTTACAAACATTTCAATAGAAAAGGCAGTCATTGAGAAAGAGATTGAGATAGATAGTCAAAGAAATAAATCTATTTTAAAGAAAGAATGGAAATTTCCATCAACCGATATCCTTCATTCATTAGATGAATCAAGCGAGGTTAATGAAGATGACATAAGAGAAAGATCTGAATTATTAAAAAATTCACTTTCAAATTTTGGGGTTGAAGGCAGTTCTGGAGCCATAAAAACTGGACCTATTATTACATTGTTTGAAATTTTACCCGCAGAAGGAGTGAGAGTTAACAAATTTGTTCAACTCTCAGATGACATAGCTAGAGTCATGGAAGCTCAAAGCGTAAGAGTTTTAGCTCCTATTCCAGGTTCAAATCATGTTGGCGTAGAAATTCCTAACAAAAATCCACAAACAATATTTCTAAAAAATGTTATTAACTCAGAAAAATATCTAAAGTCTAAAGCGAAACTAAAACTCGCAATTGGAAAAGGAACTTTAGGAGATATTTCCATTTTAGATTTAGTTGATATGCCTCATCTTCTAATAGCTGGAACAACAGGTTCTGGAAAATCCGTATCTCTTAATACTATTATTGTTAGTTTGCTTTATCAATTAAAACCCGAAGAAGTTAAGTTTGTGATAATTGATCCTAAAAAAGTTGAAATGTCATTATATAGAGGATTAGAAAATCATTATTTGTTAAAATTTAATGGTATTGATGAATCTATTATAACCAAAAAAGACAATGCTATTCTTGCATTAAGATCGCTAGAAAGAGAAATGGACTCTAGATATGATTTGTTAGCAGAAGCTGGAAAAAGAAATATTTCTGAATACAATGAAATGATGAAAAAATCTAAGAAAGATTTAATGCCTTATATCGTATTAATGATTGATGAATTAGCAGATCTTATGATGTATAGCCCAAGAGATGTTGAGGCTCCAATAGCAAGATTAGCACAGCTTGCAAGAGCCGTCGGTATTCATTTAATTGTTGCAACTCAAAGACCATCAGTGGATGTTATAACAGGTGTTATAAAGGCAAATTTTCCTGCTAGAATTGCATTTCAAGTGGCAACCAAAATTGATTCCAGAACAATATTAGATGAGAATGGAGCTGATAAATTAATTGGAAAAGGTGATATGTTATATCAAAAGCCTGGATCTCCTGCGCCAGTAAGAATGCATGGCGCATTTATAACATTAAAGGAAATTGAAGATTTGGTTCAACATATTAGTTCACAGCCTAAGCCAAATGAAGTTATTATTGAAACCTACAAAGAAGAGTCCAGTTCAATGATTGATGGTGAAGAAGGTATTAATGATGACCTTCTTTTTAAAGCAATTGAAATTATCGTTATGAGTAAGCAGGGATCTATTTCATTGCTTCAAAGAAGATTATCTGTTGGATATTCTAGAGCAGCTAGATTAATTGATGAGATGGAAAGACTAAAAATTGTAGGTCCTTTTACGGGAAGTAAAGCTAGAGAAGTTTTAGTCGATGAATCTTATCTTGAAACAATTAATGAAGAATAGTTTAATAGTTGTTTTTTTATCTTCCTGTTTTTTATATGGTAGTGGAAACGAAGATATAGAAATCAAAGATTTTTTTAAAAATTTGTATAATAAAACAGTTATTCTTGAAATCAATCAACAATCTGTTAGCTATAATGCAAACTTATCAATCAATTCTAATCAAATTTTTTTTGATACAGCTATGTTTGATGGCACAGTTTCTGTTTTCAAAGACAGCTTAATTTCTTCATACGATTTAAACGAAAAAATTATAATTTTAGAAAATGCAGAAAAAAATTTCTTAGAATTTTTTGATTTTGAAAATTTTGAAAATGCCAAGTTAATTACAATTAATACTATTAATAATTATTCATCATATCATTATAATTATTTGAACAATAAACTTTTAATTAAATTTGATGATACAAAAAAACAAGTTTATTCAATTTCACTTACTCAATTTGATAAAATTGTTTTTGATTGTTTTGTTGGAAGCGTAGAAAGCTTTCAAGACCCCTTGACGAACTTGAAAGTCGATGATACTTGGCAAGTAATTGATTGGAGATAGATACAATGTTTGATGCAATTTTTTTAGATAGAGATGGAACAATAAGCCATGATCCTTATGGCTATATTAACAATCTTTCAGATTATCACTTTTTTGACTATACTTTTAAAGCTTTAAGACTTTTGCATAGATATACTGATAAATTTTTTATTGTAACAAATCAATCAGGTATTTCAACAGGTAAAATTGATATTAATAATTTAGAAAACATTCATAGTTTTATTAGTAATGAGTTTGAAAAAAGAAAGCTACCGCTAAAAAATATATATTTTTCTGATAACTATGATGAAGATTATTTCTCAATGAGGAAACCAGGCATAGGAATGTTTCAAAAAGCATCAAAAGAATTCAATCTAGAATTAGAAAACTGTTTAATGATCGGCGATTCAATTGTTGACATGCAGGTTGGAGATAGGTTAAAAATGAAAACTATATTTTTATTAACTGGAATGGGCAATGATTATATAGATGATGTTAGATCTTCATGTGATGTTAATTTAGTATCTAATAATCTACTTGAAGCAGCAAAGGATATAAAATTAATATTGCAATAATATCAGGGGGAAATTCAGAGGAACGATTGGTTTCAATCAGAACCGGAGAAGCTATTTCTGATGCTTGTGATAAATTAGGTCACAATGCTTCAAAGTTTATTCTTGATAAAAATTCAATCGATTTAATCTTAAAAGATTTAAAAATGAATGATTTTGTTTTTATTGCATTGCACGGTTCTTTTGGAGAGGACGGAGCTATTCAGTCAATTTTGTCAAAAAATAATATTCCGTTTAATGGTTCTGATCAAGATTCATCCCAAAATTGCTTTTCTAAGTCGGTGGCAAAAGAAATAGTTATGAAGCAAGGAATCCTATCTCCAAAGTACTATAAAACTTCTTCAAATATATGTAATGACCATATAGATTTTAATTCTGAAAAATATATTGTTAAACCAAATTCACAAGGAAGTTCCGTTGGATTTAATATTGTTAATAGATTTGAACAATTAAATGATGCCATTGATATTGCACTTGATTTTGATAGTTCTGTTTTAATTGAGGAATTTATTGATGGTAGAGAAATTACTGTTCCAATTTTAGGAGATAAACCGTTGCCAGTTATTGAAATAGAGCCAAAATCTGGTATATATGACTACAAATCAAAATATACAGCTGGTGAATCAAAATATATTTGTCCAGCTAATTTAGATTCAGATAAATATCAATTTGTTCAAGATTGTGCATTAAGTATTCATAGCATGCTTAAGTGCGATGTTTATTCAAGAGTTGATTTTAAATTTTTTAAAAATAATTTTTATTTTTTAGAAATAAACACTCTTCCTGGAATGACTGAAACTAGTCTATTTCCAATGTCTGCTAAAAGACACGGATTTTCTTTTAAAAATTTAATCAATAAAATTATTAAATTGTCTTTACAAAAATGAGCTTAAAATTATATAATTCACTTTCAAGCAAGAAAGAAATTTTCAAATCAATTTCAGATAAAAGAGTTAAAACTTATGGCTGTGGTCCAACTGTTTATAATCACCTTCATATAGGAAATTATAGAACCTTTGTATTTTACGACTTATTGAATAGAGTTCTTCAAATGAATGGTTATGAAACTGAAACTGCTGTTAATATAACTGATATTGATGATAAAATAATTGATAGAGTTAATCATGAAAAATTGTCATTAAAAGAAATAACTTCAAAATATGAATCATCATTTATAGAACTATCTGAATCTTTGAAAATTTTACCGAATAGTTACAATCCCAAAGCAACAGACTATGTTGAATTGATGATATCGCATATACAAGATCTTTTGAATGAAGACTTTGCTTACGTTTCAAATGAAAGTGTTTATTTTAGTGTTGATAAAGATCAAAGCTACGAACGATTTGTAAATCTTAAAAAAGACGATATGGATTTTTCTGATGTGAACCCAGATAAAAAGTTTATTGGAGACTTTGTTTTATGGAAATCATGGACAGAAAAAGATGGAAATATCTTTTGGGATAGTCCTTGGGGAAAAGGAAGGCCAGCATGGCATACTGAATGTGCAGTAATGATTAAAGATTTATTTAACGGTCAAATTGATATTCATTGTGGAGGTGTAGATTTAAAGTTTCCTCATCATGAAAATGAATGTGCTCAAGTTGAAGTTCTTTGCAAAAACTTTTTATCTAATTATTGGTTACATGCAGAGCATTTAACTATGGATGATATAAAAATGAGTAAATCATTAGGAAATGTTATAAATGTTAGCTCTCTTATTGAGGATTATGGATATGATGTAGTTAGGTTGTTCCTATTATCCGCACATTATAGAACAAAAGTTTCTTTCAGTCAAAAAAAATTAGAAGAATGTAAAAAAATGACTGAAAAAATTAATAGATTTGCAAAAAATTTTACTTCTGACATTAAAAGTATTGATTTGAAATTTTCAAATGAGCACGACTTATTTATTGATGCTCTAAACGATGATTTGAACACTCCTGAGGCTATCGGAATTTTCTTTAGTTTTATATCTGAAATGAATAAAAAAATTGCAAAAAATTCAATAAATGATTCAGATAAAGAAAAATCTTTGGTTTTTTTAAAATTATTTAATTCAATTTTTGATATTTTAGATTTTGGAAATTTACACAATCATAAAATTCCAAAAGAAGTACAAGATTTACTAGTTTCTCGTCAAGAGTCTAGAGAAAAACAAGACTGGAAATTGTCTGATTCAATTAGAGATAAAATTGAGTCTTTAGGTTGGTATGTTGAAGATACTGCTTCTGGTCAAAAACTGCTCAAAAAGAAATAATTTGTTTTCCTGCTAATTCTTCTTATATTTCGTCGCTTTTGCCTACGCGTGCGTGTACATATACATTGCCGGTGTAGCTCAGTTGGTAGAGCAGCTGATTTGTAATCAGCGGGTCGGGGGTTCAAATCCTCTCGCCGGCTCAGTTTTTAGAGGCATAAGCAAGATATTTGAAAATTTTTTTTTGATCTTACTATCAGGATTGAGTATAGGATTTCGGGCAAATGGCCGAGTGGTTAAAGGCAGCAGACTGTAAATCTGCCGACGTAAGTCTACGGAGGTTCGAATCCTTCTTTGCCCACAGGATTTGCGAGTGTAGCTCAGTTGGTAGAGCATCAGCCTTCCAAGCTGAGGGTCGCGCGTTCGAATCGCGTCACTCGCTCAATAATTGCCTGCGTAGCTCAGTAGGTAGAGCACTTCGTTGGTAACGAAGAGGTCACCGGTTCAATCCCGGTCGTAGGCTCAAAAAAAAAGAAATTAAAAATTGTATAAAAACAAGGAGATAACATAATGGCTAAAGAAACATTTGTTAGAAATAAGCCTCACTGTAATATCGGTACTATCGGTCACGTTGACCATGGTAAGACTACTTTGACCGCTGCAATTACACAAACACAGTCCAATCTGGGTTTAGCAGCTAAACGTGATTTTGATACTATTGATAATGCACCTGAGGAAAAAGAAAGAGGTATTACAATTTCAACTTCACACGTTGAATATGAGACAGCTAACCGTCACTACGCACATGTTGACTGTCCAGGTCACGCCGACTATATCAAAAACATGATTACAGGTGCAGCTCAAATGGATGGAGCTATTCTTGTTGTTAGTGCAGCTGATGGTCCTATGCCTCAAACTAGAGAACACGTTTTGCTTGCTCGTCAGGTAAATGTTCCTAGTATTGTAGTGTTTATGAATAAAGTTGACCAAGTTGACGATCCTGAATTGTTAGAGTTGGTAGAAATGGAATTAAGAGACCTTTTAACTGAGTACAAATTCGATGGAGATAATACTCCTATCGTAAAAGGTAGCGCTTTAAAAGCTCTTGAAAATCCAGATGATGCTGAAGCTGTTAAATGCATTGGCGAGCTTATGGAAGCTTGTGATTCATTTATTCCACAGCCTGAGCGTGCTATCGATCAACCGTTCTTAATGCCTGTTGAAGACGTATTTAGTATTACCGGTAGAGGTACTGTTGGTACTGGTAGAATCGAATCAGGTAAAGTTAAAGTTGGTGAAGAAGTAGAAGTTGTTGGTCTTGAAAATAAGATTGGTACAACTATTGTTACTGGTGTTGAGATGTTTCAAAAAACACTTGATGAAGGTGAAGCTGGAGATAATGCAGGTTTGCTTTTAAGAGGTGTTGAAAAAGAAGATCTAAAAAGAGGTGTTGTTCTTGCTGCTAAAGGATCAATTACTCCTCACACCAAGTTCAAAGCTAATGTTTATGTTTTGAAAAAAGAAGAAGGTGGAAGACACACTCCATTCTTTAATAACTATAGACCTCAGTTTTACTTTAGAACTACTGATGTAACTGGCGTAGTTACACTACCAGAAGGTACTGAAATGGTTATGCCAGGTGACAATATAGAGATGAATGTTGAATTAATTACACCGATTGCTATGAATCAAGAGTTAAGATTCGCTATTAGAGAAGGTGGACACACTGTAGGAGCTGGAGTAGTTACTACCGTACTTGACTAATGGCTGGAAATAGTAAAAGAGCAATTGTAAGACTTGAGAGTACTGCAGGGACAGGTTACCGCTATACTGTTACTAAGAATAAGAGTAAGCATCCTGATAAACTTGAATATAAAAAGTTTGACCCTGTAGCTCGCAAGCATGTTCTTTTTAAAGAAATTAAATAGCATATAGGTGAGTAGCTCAATTAGGTAGAGCATCGGTCTCCAAAACCGGGGGTTGCGGGTTCAATTCCTGCCTCACCTGCGAAAAAAGGAAAAAGAATGTTTAAAAGAGTAAAAGATTTTTTAAATCAGGTGTATTTAGAGATGAACAAAGTCTCATGGCCCTCATACAATGAGCTTAGAGGATCTACCTATTTAATTATAGTTTTCTTTCTTTTATTTGTCGTTTTTCTTTTTGGAATTGATTGGATGATACAACGTCTTATGAGAGTGTTAATATGAATTGGTATAGTTTAAGAGTGATGTCAGGTAGAGAAGAGAAAGTTAGAGATACTATCTTTCGCGAACTTGACTATGAAAAAGAGTTAAGATCTAATGTTGAAGAGATTTTAATTCCAACTGAGAATGTTGTAGATATCAAAAATGGAAAGAAACAATTAAAGAAAAAAGTTTTCTTTCCTGGCTATGTCCTAGTGAAAATGGATATGAATAATGAGACAAAGTTTTTTATTGAAAGCATGGATGGCGTAATGAGTTTTGTTGGTCCTAAAGGAAATCCTCAAGCATTAAATGAGGCTGAAATTAAAAGAATTGTTGGTAGTAGTTCAGATAGCGACAATGAATCTGCTGATGATATTGAAGAGATTCCATTCAAAGTTGGAGACTCTGTTAAAGTTATTGATGGACCGTTTAAAGAGTTTAATGGTTTGGTTCAAGAAATTAATGATTCAAATAGAATTAAAGTTAATGTAAATATTTTTGGTAGGCCTACTCCTATAGAATTGAGTATGCACCAGATATTAATTGAAAGTTAAAGATGGCTGAAAAAGAAAAAACTGGTTTAATTAAGTTACAAATTGCAGCAGGTCAAGCAAATCCTGCACCACCTGTTGGTCCAGCATTAGGACAGCATGGTGTAAATATTATGGACTTTTGTAATGCGTTTAATGAGAAAACAAAAGAGTTGCAAGGTATGTTGACTCCAGTAATTATTACAGTTTACAAAGATAGATCATTTACCTTTGAAACAAAATCTCCACCAGCTTCAACGTTAATCATGAAAGAATTAAAAATGAAAAAAGGTTCACAAGAACCAAATAAAGACAAAGTTGGAAAAATTACGATGTCTCAATGCAAAAAAATTGCAGAAATAAAAATGAAAGATTTAAACTCGCATACTTTAGAGCAGGCAGCTGAAATGATTGCAGGAACAGCGGTTAGCATGGGAATTGAGGTAGAAAAATGAAAATAACCAAATTTTCAAAATCTGTGAATGAAAAAATTGACTCTTCAAAATTTTATAATATTGACGAAGCTGTTAGTTTATTAATGAATTTCAAAAGAGAATCGTTTAGTGAATCTGTAGATGTTGCCTTCAACTTAGGTGTTGATCCTCGTCATGCAGAAGAAAATATTCGTTTGAGCATAAGTTTACCGCACGGTATTGGAAAAGATGTATCAGTGTTAGCGATTGTCAATGTAGACAAAGAAGCTGAAGCAAAAGAAGCTGGAGCTGATTTTGTAGGAAAAGATGAATATTTAGAGAAAATTAAAGGTGGATGGACAGATGTTGATAAAATTGTTGTAACACCTGATTTAATGGCAGAGCTTGGTAAGTTGGGTAAGGTTTTGGGTCCAAAAGGGTTGATGCCTAATCCAAAATCTGGAACTGTAACAAATGACGTTGCTCAAGCTATTAAAGAATTAAAAGCTGGTAAACTAGATGCAAGAGTTGAAAAGAATGGAATTTTACATTCTTCAATTGGCAAGACTTCTTTTTCAGAAGAACAAATTAAAGAAAATTTTGAGTCAATGCAGTCAGCTATAATGTCAGCAAAACCAAATTCATTTAAAGGGAAATATCTAAAGTCTATTAGCATATCATCAACTTTAGGTCCTGGAATAAAGATAGGAACAGAATAATTATGCCAAGTAATAAAAATATTGAAGCTGTAAAAAATTTAACTGAAAAGCTTGATAAAGCAAAAGCTATATATTTTACTGACTATATCGGCCTAGATGTAGTAAGTATTACAAAACTTAGAAAAGAATTTGTTGCTAAAGATGTAGAATTTACAATTGCAAAAAATACATTAATAAAACTGGCCGCAAAAGATATAGGGATGGATGGTTTGGATGATTTTTTAAATGGTCCAACTGCTATGGCATTAAGTTATGATGAGCCAACTGATCCTGCTAAAGTAATAAAGAATTTTTTAAAAGATTTTGATAAGCCTGCTGTTAAAGGTATGATACTAGATGGACAAGTTTTTCAAGGAGAAGAATTTGAAAAGATTGCAAATCTTCCTTCGAAAGAACAATTATTGTCCAAATTAGTTGGAATGCTAAATTCCCCAATGTCAAAACTAAGCAGTACATTGGGAAGTCCTATTTCTGGCTTATTAGGAGCACTTGAACAATTAAACTCAAAGAAAGGTAGTTAAAATGAGCGTTAAAAGAGAAGATGTATTAAAATATCTTGAAGAAGCTAATATGATTGAAATATCTGAGCTTGTAAAAGACATAGAAGATAAGTTTGGTGTAACTGCTGCTGTACCTGTTGCAGCTGCTGCTGCTGGAGGAGCTGCTGATGGAGCTGCTGAAAGTGCAGAGCAAAGCAGTTTTAATGTTGTCCTGTCTGCGGCTGGACAATCTAAAATCTCTGTTATTAAAGTTGTAAGAGAGATTACAAGTCTAGGATTAAAAGAAGCTAAAGAATTGGTTGATTCTGCTCCCAAGGCTATTAAAGAAGGTGTCGATAAAGATGAGGCTGAATCATTAAAGTCTCAACTTGAAGAGGCCGGAGCTACAGTAGAATTACAGTAATAATACAAATAAGTATAATTAATTAACCAATTTTTTGGAGGTACTGCTATCTTGAAACTAGATAAGATAAATATTAGACATAATTTTGAGAAAATAAAAACTACCACCGAATTTCCAGATCTTTTAGATCTGCAAGTCGGCTCATTCCATGATTTTTTACAGGAAAATGTAAAACCTAAAGAAAGAGAAATGTTTGGATTGCATGAAGCTTTTGCATCGATTTTTCCCTTACAGGATAATCATGAAAATTATATTCTCGAATACAAAAGCTATACTATAGGAAAACCAAGATATTCTCCTAGTGAATGCTCAGATAGAGGTATAACATACAATGTTCCTTTAACTGTACAGTTAAGATTAAAAATTACTGATGAAAAGGATAAAAAGAAATTTTCTCAAGTAATTGATCAGGATGTGTATTTTGGTAATATGCCATATATGACTGATAAAGGTACATTTATTATTAATGGTGCTGAAAGAACAGTTGTAACGCAATTACAAAGATCTCCTGGAGCATTCTTTGATCAGAAATTTCATCCAAATGGAGCAAAATTATATAATGCTCGAATTATTCCTATAAGAGGTTCCTGGATAGATTTTACTACTGATATTAATGATGTATTGTTTACTATCATTGATAGAAAAAGAAAATTTCCTGCAACTTTACTATTACGATCTTTAGGATTTAGTTCAGATGAGGATATTTATAATGCTTTTGATTTAATTTTAGATCTCAATCCTTCAAAAATTGATGAAGACAAGTTGAGTCATTATGTTGTAATTGAAGATATTATTGACCATGAAACTGGAGAGCTTTTTGTTGAGAGTGGTAAAGAATTGAATGAATCAATTATTAAAACCTTAATTAAAAATAAAGCAAAATCTATAAAAGTTGTTGATGTAAGAAATAATATCGACAGCATGATGCTGCATAATACTATTCAAAAAGACCCAACAAAGTCAACTGAAGAGGCTTTAGTGCGAGTTTATTATCTTCTTAGAGGAAGTGAAGCTCCTAGCCCTGAATCTGCTGAAAAATTCATTCATAGAATGTTCTTTTTCCCTAAGAAATATGATTTAGGTCAGGTTGGAAGATATAGGCTTGATAAACAGTTTAATTTAGATAATACAGATAAAGATGCTGTTTTAACTCATGATGACTTTTTGATTACATTAAAGTTTTTGATTCAGATGAGAAAAGGATTAAGGGCGCCTGATGATATTGATCATTTAGGAAATAGAAGAGTTAGAACTGTTGGTGAGCAGCTTAAGGTTCAATTTAACTCAGCGCTTGCAAGGATGGTTAGAACAGTTTATGAGAGAATGAATTTGAGGGAGTCTGAAACTATTACTCCTCAGGATTTAATTAACTCAAGACTTGTAACTACAGTAATTAATACTTTCTTTGGTACTAGTCAATTGTCACAATTTGGAGATCAAACAAACCCATTGGCAGAAATTACTCATAAAAGAAGAATTTCTTCATTAGGTCCTGGAGGATTATCAAGAGAAAGAGCTGGCTTTGAGGTAAGAGATGTCCATTATACTCACTATGGTAGACTATGTCCAATTGAAACTCCAGAGGGACCAAACATTGGTTTGATTTCTTCTTTAGCTTTAATGGCTAGAATTAATAAACATGGTTTTATAGAAGCTCCTTACAGAAAAATTGACGACAAAATGCTTACAAGTAGTGTCCAGTATTTATCCGCAGACGATGAAGATAGGTCAAATATTGCACAATCTGGGTTACAAGCTGATAGCAAAGGTATTATTTCTGAATCTAAAATAAGAGTACGTTCTAAAGGAGATTTTCCTATTGTAGATTCCGATCAAGTCCATTATTCTGATATTGTTCCAAATCAAATATTAAGTGTTGCAGCAGCTTTAATACCGTTTGTTGAGCATGATGATGCTAATAGGGCACTTATGGGATCTAATATGCAACGTCAATCTGTTCCGCTATTAAAAACGGATGCACCTATTGTTGCTACTGGAATGGAAAGAGTGGTAGCGAGAGACTCTAAATCCGTACTGCTATCTCCAGTTAGTGGAAAAGTTGTACATGTAGATGCTAAAAAAATTATTATTAAGGATAGCGATTACAAGCATGGTTCATTATTGAAGCAAGACGAAGATCTACGAACTATTGAGCTAATCAAATACTCAAGATCAAATCAAAACACATGCTATAACCAAAAAGTTTTAGTTGGAGTTGGTGATAAAGTTAAAAAAGGTGATGTCATTGCAGATGGAGCATCGACACAAGGTGGAGAACTTGCATTAGGTAAAAATGCATTAATTGCTTTTATGCCATGGAATGGGTACAACTTTGAAGATGCTATTGTAATCAATGAAAGACTTGTAAGAGATGATGTATTTACATCTATTCACGTTAATGAAATTGAACTTGAAGTTAGAGATACTAAAAGAGGCGAAGAAGAACTAACTCCTGAGATCCCTAATGTCAGTGAAGAGGCAACAGCTCAATTAGATGAAAATGGTCTAATTCGTGTAGGTGCTATAGTTAACGAAGACGATATTTTGATTGGTAAAGTGACTCCAAAAGGCGAAACTGATCCATCTCCAGAAGAAAAACTTTTGAGAGCTATTTTCGGTGAGAAGGCCGGTGATGTAAAAGATGCATCAAAGAAAGCTGAGCCTGGCGTTAAAGGCGTTGTCATTAAGACTGATTTGTATGAAAAAACATCAAAACAGTCTAGAGCTGAAGTGAATAAACAAATCAAAGAGCTTCAGAAAGCAAAACGTAATGACGAAAGAGAATTACGCGCATCAAGAGATAAGCTTATTAAAAGTTTACTTAAAGATAAGTCGAGTTTAGGTATTAAAGATAAAAGTGATAAGGTGCTCGTTAAAAAAGGCACAAAGCTTACCTTGAAAAAGCTTGATTCATTAAATTTTGAACAATTTTCACTTGAAGATCCTTGGATATCAGGTCCTAAATCATGGGAGAAGATTGGTTTGATATTTGAATCATTTATCAGGCATTTAACTGAACTTGAAAGCAAGCTTGAAACTGATATTTTTAAATTAAAAGAAGGTGATCAATTGCAGCCTGGCATTTTAAAACTTGCTAAAGTATATGTAGCCAATAAGAGAAAAGTTTCTATTGGTGACAAAATGGCTGGAAGACATGGAAATAAAGGTGTCATTGCAACTATTGTTCCTGAAGAAAATATGCCATTCTTAGAAGATGGTACTCCTGTAGATATTTGTTTAAATCCAATGGGTGTTCCTTCAAGAATGAATCTTGGGCAGCTATATGAAACTATGTTGGGCTGGGCAGGAAAAATTCTTGACGAAAGATATGAAACTCCAGTTTTTAATGGCGCTACACCAGATGAAGTCGCTGCAAAAATGAAAGAAGCAGGTCTGCCAGAATCTGGTAAAGTAACTCTTTATGATGGATTAACTGGTGAAAAAATTGATAATCCTGTTCTTGTTGGCTATCAGTACATGATGAAACTTTATCATATGGTTGATGATAAGATGCACGCACGTTCTACTGGTCCATACTCTCTAGTTACGCAACAACCATTAGGTGGTAAAGCGCAATTTGGGGGACAGAGATTTGGTGAGATGGAAGTTTGGGCACTTCAAGCTTATGGAGCAGCACATATTTTAAGAGAGATTCTTACAATTAAATCAGACGATATTGAAGGAAGATCAAAAGTGTATAGCGCTCTTGTTAAGGGGGAGGATTTGCCAGACCCAACTACACCAGAGGCATTTAATGTATTCATGAAAGAAATTCAAGGTCTTGGTCTTGATATAACTTTAGACTAAAGGAAATTATAGATGTATAAAGCAAAAAATAGTATTTCAATTAAGCTAGCTTCTCCGGAAAAGATTCTTGAAGGATCTTTTGGAGAAGTATTAAAGCCAGAGACAATTAATTATAGATCATACAAGCCTGAAAAAGATGGATTGTTCTGTGAAAAAATCTTCGGACCTGTTAAAGATTTTGAATGTCACTGCGGAAAATATAAAGGTATCCGTTACAGAGGTATTATTTGCGATAGATGTGGAGTTGAAGTTACAACAAAAAAAGTAAGAAGAAATCGCATGGGGCATATAACCTTAGCAGTGCCAGTTGTTCACATTTGGTTCTTAAAATCTATTCCAAGTAAGCTTAGCTACATTCTCGGAAAGAGTGCTAAACAGCTTGAGAGTGTTATATATTATGAAAACTATCTCGTAATCAATCCTGGAAAAAGTGGATATAAAAGATTTGAGCTTATTGATGAAGAAGCTTTTTTAGAGCTTGATCAAGAATTTGGATTTGATGCTGTTTCNCAGGAAGAAAGAGAAGAGGAGTCATATTTCTATGCTGCAATGGGTGGAGAAGCTATAAAAGACGCTCTATCAGAAATGGATTTACTTGAATTAAAGCAAGAGCTAGAATTAATTAGTACAACTACTAAATCAAAACAAAAAAGAGAAGATGCGCTTAAAAGATTAAAGGTTGTTAAAGATTTTGCTAGAGATAGAAATAATAAGCCTGAGTGGATGATTGTTTCAATTCTTCCAGTTATGCCCCCAGAATTAAGGCCTCTAGTTCCACTTGAGGGAGGTAGGTTTGCAGCTAGTGATTTAAATGATTTATATAGAAGAATTATTATTAGAAATAATAGACTTAAACAATTGATGGATATTCAGGCTCCTGAAGTTATTCTTAGGAATGAAAAAAGAATGTTGCAAGAATCTGTTGATGCTCTGTTTGATAATACAAAACGTAAAACTGCAATAAGAAGTGGCTCCAAGAGGCCGTTAAAATCTATTTCAGATATGCTTAGAGGTAAGCAAGGAAGATTTAGACAGAATTTGCTAGGTAAAAGAGTTGATTATTCAGGAAGATCAGTTATTGTTGTTGGTCCAGAATTAAAAATGACTGAATGTGGTATTCCTAAAAATATGGCATTAGAATTATTCAAACCTCATCTAATTAGAGAGCTTATTAGAAGAGATTTAGCAGCAACGCCTAGAAGCGCAAAATTGATGATTGAAAATAAAGAATCATTTGTTTATGAAATTTTAGAAAGCGTAGTTAAAGATCACCCAGTATTGCTTAATCGTGCTCCTACACTTCACAGGCTCGGTATTATTGCTTTTCAACCTATTTTAATTGATGGTAAGGCTATAAGAGTCCATCCATTAGTTTGTTCTGCATTTAATGCTGACTTTGATGGTGACCAAATGGCTGTTCACGTACCTCTGTCAATTCCATCTCAATTAGAAGCAAGAGTTCTAATGATGGCTAGTCAGAATGTATTACATCCTGCTAGCGGAAAACCAATTACTCTTCCGTCTCAAGATATGATTTTAGGTTGTTACTATCTTACAAGTCAGAAAAAAGGTCAGACTGGAGAAGGAATGACTTTTGGTTCTATAGACGAGGTTAAAATAGCATATGATAATGATAGGGTTAGGAATGCATGCTATTGTTAATGTAAGACATAATGGAGTATGGCATAAAAATACTACTGCTGGTAGAGCTATTTTTAATTCTATAATACCTGAAGAACTTGGCTATTATGATGAAGTTATTTCGAAAAAAAGATTAAGTTTTATCATAGGAGAATCATTTGTAAAAGCAGGAAATCAAAAAACTGTTAACCTTCTAGATGATCTAAAAGATATCGGATTCAAAACTGCAACAAAAAGTGGTGTTTCAATATCTATCAGTGACATTATTATCCCTGAAAAGAAAAACGAAATCATTGAAAAAGCAGAAAACGAAGTTGATAAGATTCAACAACGATTTGATCGTCATGTTTTAACAGAGGGAGAGCGTTATAATAAAGTTATCGACGTTTGGACAAAAGCAACAAGCGATGTTGCCGATGTTATGATGGATGGTATAAGATCCGATGATGAAGGTTTTAACGCACTTTATATATCATCTGACTCTGGAGCCAGAGGTAGTGGTGACCAGATTAAACAGTTGGCAGGTATGAGAGGTTTGATGGCAAAACCTAGAAAATCTATGATTGGTGGTGGAGAAATTATTGAAAGCCCAATTCAATCCAATTTTAAGGAAGGCTTATCAGTAATGGAATATTTCATTTCTACTCACGGTGCTAGAAAAGGTCTTGCTGATACTGCGCTTAAAACGGCTGATGCAGGATATCTAACTAGAAGATTGGTAGACGTAGCACAGGATGTTACAATATACGAACATGACTGTAAGACAATTAATGGAATTACNGTTTCAGATTTAAAAGAGGGAGAAGAAGTTGTTGAATCTTTAGCTGAACGAATTTTAGGAAGAACATCATCTGAAAAAATTGTTGTTGACGGTGAAACCATTGTAAAAGCAGGAGATGTTTTTGATGAAAAACTTGCTGAATTAGTAGTCGAAAATAATTTTAATAGTATCAAAATAAAGTCAATTCTTACTTGTGAATCTAGAAGAGGAGTTTGTGCTAAATGTTATGGTTGGGATTTAACTAGAAGACAGCTTGTTACAAAAGGTACAGCTGTTGGTATAATAGCTGCTCAAAGTATTGGAGAACCTGGAACTCAGTTAACATTGAGAACGTTCCACATTGGAGGTACAGCTACTCGTATTGCTGAGGAATCTGATAAAAAATCTAGAAATGGTGGTTTAGTCAAATTTAGTTCTGAATACGAATTAGCTGATACTATCGATGAAGATGGCTTTAAAGTTGTAAGATGTTTGTCTAGAAGTGGAAAGCTATCAATAGTTGATGCTAAAGATAACGTTTTAGAAGATTTTAATGTTCCTTACGGTGCAAATGTAAATGTATCTGAAGGGGATAAAATTAAAAAGGGAACAACTCTATTTTCATGGGATCCTTATACAGACTTAATTCTTGCTAGACAATCTGGTGTAATCAAAATGAAAGATTTTATTGAAGGTGATACTTACCAAGAAGAAGCTGTAGACGGTGGAAAAAAACAGAAAGTTGTTACTGAGTCTAAGGATAGAAGACTAAGTCCTCAGATTGAGATTTACAGCAAAAAAGGAGACATCTTATCAGGTGGAACAATTTTGCCTGTCAAAGCAACTCTTATTGTAAATGATGGCCAAGAAGTTACTAAAGGTCAAACGTTAGTCAAGATTCAAAAAGATGTTGGAAAATCTAGAGATATTACTGGAGGTTTACCTAGAGTAGCAGAGCTGTTTGAAGCTAGAAAACCAGCTAATCCAGCAGTTGTAAGCGAAATTAATGGAAGAGTTGAGTTTGGTGAAATTAAAAGAGGTGTTCGTAAAGTTTCAGTAATTCCTTCTAATGGTAAATCTGTTGTTTATAAAATACCTTATGGTAAGCATGTTGTTGTCCATGAGGGTGATTTTATATCTGCAGGAACTCCACTCTGTGAAGGTGCAGTTTCTCCAGCAGATATTCTTACTATTTTAGGACCTAATGCTGTTAGAGAGTATTTAGTAGATGAAATTCAAGAAGTTTATAGACTTCAAGGTGTTGGAATTAATGATAAACATATCGAAGTAATTGTTAATCAGATGATGAAAAAAGTTGTTATCAATGACCCAGGCGATACAATATATTTACCTGGTGAGCGCTTAGATAAACAGGATCTTTTTGCTGAAAATGACAGCATGAAAGGTATGGTTGTTGTGGACGAGTCTGGAGATTCAAATCTTGATGTTGGAACTATGATATCGCAAAATGAAGTAAAAGAAATGAATAAAGAATTCAAATCGAAGGATCAAAATATAATTAAGTTTCACAAAGCTAGACAGGCAACATTTGAACCAATTTTGATGGGTATTACCCAATCTTCTTTGAATACTAATAGCTTTATTTCAGCTGCTTCGTTCCAGGAAACAACTAGAGTTTTAACTGATGCTGCTACGGCTTCCAAGACAGATCATTTGCTAGGATTAAAAGAAAATGTAGCTCTTGGAAGGTTAATTCCTGCAGGTACTGGTTTTCCTGAATTAAACAAAGTTCGCTTAAGAGATGATGCAAATTTAGATAGCTCGGAAGATCAAAGTTAGCCTTAGTAATATTAATGATAACTTATTGTCAAAAATGAATATTCCTACGCGTTCAAGAAAAAGTTTGATTCTTCCGTGTTATAACGATATATTCGCCGGTACTTTTAAATATTATAGGAAAGATATATGCCAACTGTAAACCAGTTAATAAGAAAGAGTAGAAAAAAAATAGTTAATAAATCTGCTAGTAGAGCGCTTGAAAAAAACCCTCAAAAAAGAGGTGTATGTACTCGTGTTTATACTACTACTCCTAAAAAGCCTAATTCTGCTTTAAGAAAGGTTGCCAGAGTTAGATTGACAAATGGTATAGAGGTTAATGCATATATTCCTGGAGAAGGACATAATCTTCAAGAGCATTCAATTGTTTTAATTGAAGGAGGAAGAGTAAAAGACCTTCCAGGGGTTAGATTTCATATTGTTCGTGGTTCATTAGACACAGCAGGTGTGAATGACAGAAAAACAAGCAGATCTCGCTATGGAGCAAAAAAACCAAAATAATAAATTATGAGAAGAAGAAGACCAGAAAAAAGAACTATTAATCCAGATCCTAAGTTTAACGATCTTCAGATATCTAAGTTTATGAATTATTTGCTGACTGATGGTAAAAAAGGTATTGCTGAAAAAATTTTATATGATGCATTTGATATAGTAAAAGACAAAAGTAAAAAAGATCCTGTTGATATTTTTAAGAAAGCTTTAAACAATGCTGCTCCGCATGTTGAAGTAAAATCAAAAAGAATTGGTGGTGCTACATACCAAGTACCGATAGAAGTTCCTTCAAGACGACAATTTTATCTCGCATCCCAGTGGATAATCGAAAGCGCAAAAAAGAGATCTGGTAGTGCTATGTCGAATAGGCTGGCAGGTGAAATTCTTTCTGCTTCAAATAATGAGGGCTCTGCAATTAAAAAGAAAGAAGATACTCATCGTATGGCTGAAGCTAATAAAGCATTTGCTCATTTTGGAAGAGGAAGATAATAATGTCATCTGATTTAAGAATAGTAAGAAATATTGGAATTATGGCCCATGTTGATGCTGGTAAAACAACTTTAACTGAAAGAATGTTATACTATGCTGGTAAAACACATAAAATTGGTGAAGTGCATGATGGTGCAGCTACCATGGATTGGATGGAGCAAGAGCAAGAAAGAGGTATAACTATTACTTCTGCTGCAACCACTTTTTATTGGAACAAGAATAGAGTAAATTTAATTGATACTCCGGGTCACGTAGACTTTACTATGGAAGTAGAAAGATCCCTAAGGGTCTTAGATGGTGCAGTAGCTGTCTTTTGTGCTGTAGCTGGTGTTGAGCCTCAAAGTGAAACGGTATGGAGACAAGCTACAAAATATAACGTTCCTCGAATTGCTTTTATTAATAAAATGGACAGAGTCGGTGCAGATTTTTACAATGCGATCGATACAATGAAAAAAAGATTAGGTGCAAGACCACTTCCAATAGCTCTGCCTATTGGAGCTGGTGAAGATTTTAGAGGTATTATTGATTTAACCAATATGAAAGCTATTGAATATAATGAAAGTTCTCAAGGAGCTGAGTTTGAATACATTGAAATTCCGGACGATCTCAAGGTAGATGCTGATAAATGGAGAAATTTTCTTATTGAAGAAGTTGCAAGTTTTGATGACGCATTAATGGAAAAATACTTATCGGAAGAGGATATTACTCCTGATGAAATAAAGGGAGCTTTGAAGAGAGGATGTTTTGAAAATGCTTTTGTACCCACTCTTTGTGGATCTGCTTTTAAAAATAAAGGCGTTCAAAGAGTTTTAGATGCAGTCATTGATTTTTTACCTTCTCCAACTGATGTTGGTAGTATTGAAGGAAAATCAGTTGATAATCCCGAAGAGACTGTAAAAATCCAGAACTCTGTAGATGGTTCATTTGCTGCATTAGCTTTTAAAATTGCAACAGATCCATTTGTTGGAAAATTGACATATATCAGAGTATACTCTGGTGTGCTCAAAAAAGGTTCATTCTGTATTGATTCTAATACAGGAGATAAGCAAAGAGTTTCAAGAATATTGCAGATGCATGCAAATAAAAGAGAAGAATTAGATGAAGCAAAAGCTGGAGAAATTGTTGCTGTTATAGGTTTAAAAGATGTAAGAACCGGTCATACCCTTTCAGAGAAAGGCGATGTAACTTTAGAATCGATGGAGTTTCCAGATCCTGTAGTTTCTGTTTCTATTGAGCCTGTATCTAAGGGCGATCAAGATCAATTAGCTAAAGGTATGAACAAGCTAAGCGAAGAAGACCCTACTTTTAAAGTGAAGGTTGATAGTGAAACAGGTCAGACTGTTATTTCTGGAATGGGAGAAGTTCATCTCGAAATTATTATTGATAGACTAAAACGAGAGTTTAATGTTAACGCTAATGTTGGTAAACCTCAGGTGTCATTTAGAGAAGCAATTCAAAAAACTGTTGAAAAAGTTGATGAAAAATTTGTTAGACAATCTGGTGGTCGTGGACAATATGGTCACGTTGTAATAAATGTTAAGCCAACTGCTCAAGGTGAAGGCTATAAATTTATTAACAAGATTGTCGGTGGTGTAATTCCCCGAGAATATATTCCTGCTGTAGATGCCGGAATTCAAGAACAATTAAAAAATGGCGTCCTTCATGGATATCCTATTCCGGATGTTGAAGTAGAACTAGTTTTTGGTTCTTATCATGATGTCGATTCGTCAGAAATTGCATTTAAAGTCGCAGGCTCTAGGGCGATTGCAAAAGCTTGCAAGGCAGCTAGTCCAGTTTTAATGGAACCAATTATGAGCGTAGAGGCAACTACTCCAGATGATTATCTTGGAGATGTTATTGGAGATATTAATTCAAGAAGAGGTAAGGTAGAAACAATGGAGCAACAAGGGAATAACCAGCAAATTAAAGCTGCAGTACCCTTAAGCGAAATGTTTGGTTATGCAACGGATTTAAGGTCCCTTTCGCAAGGAAGAGCAAACTTTCATATGGACTTTCAAGAATATGCAAAAGTGCCAGCTTCTATTGAAGAAAAACTAATGAAATCAGAATCAAAAGATGGAGAAGCATAAGTTATGGCTAAAGATTTAATTAGAATTGCACTTAAAGCTTATGATCATAAGCTGCTTGATAAGTCAGCTGAAAAAATTATTCGTACGGCAAAATCAACTGGAGCAATTATTTCCGGTCCAATTCCTATGCCTACAAAAAGAACTGTTTATACTGTTTTAAGATCACCTTTTGTTAATAAAAAGTCTAGAGAGCAATTTCAGACTAAGATTCACAAAAGAGTAGTAGATATCGTAAACTCAACACCAAAGACTGTAGAGTCATTAATGAAGCTCGATTTGCCTTCAGGTGTAGATATAGAGATTAGAGGATAATTAAATGTACGGTTTAATTGGTAAAAAAATTAAAATGACACAAATCTTTAATGATGATGGTCATGTAGTGCCAGTTACATTGGTTGAAGCAGGACCATGCACTGTATCTCAAATTAAAAATGAGAATAATGCTGGTTATAATGCAGTACAATTAGCTTATGGTCAAAAATCTAAGAAAAAAACAAATAAACCAATGAGTGGTCATTTATCAAAATCTGGAGTTGAGACTGCTAAAGTTATAGCTGAGTTCAAATCTATTGTAGACTTTGACTATAAATTAGGT
>JGI20158J14315_10000182_pt1 | contig 42898 bp, 33 predicted proteins | sample COG_08_FD_14315 | JGI IMG/M metagenome (IMG submission 14315)
TGTCGAAAATTAAATTCTTTCTTTTCTTCTTTTCTTCTTTTTTCTCGCGACCGCACATTTTTTTTCGCGCGAGAAAAAAAAAAGAAATATGGACGACGGTAAGAAGAAGAAGAAGAAACAACTCTCCGGCGCGCAGAAGAGGAAGAAGAAAAAGGAGAAAGAAGAGGCCGTGATGGAGGCCGTGAAGGAGGCTGTTGCAGAAATGGAGAGGATAAAGCTTGGACCGACCAAGTTGTGGACGGGATTGGTGTTGCATTACAAGGATGTGTTTGTCTCGCATGTGATTTCGAAATTGAACGGGACGGATCGGTGGTTCTTTGCATTGGTGAATAGAGAGAGTCGGGGTGTGCTTGAGTACGCCGGGGTAGACGTATCGCAATTAAAATGGGATGTTTGGCATTGCACATCGATTTCGACGTTGGAATGGATGTGGGAGTACGTGCCCTGGTGAAACATAGATAACGGTGGATACGTGATGGATCAAGCCTGGTTTTGCGCGGAAGTTGCTCACACGAACAAACTCGAGTTTCTCAAGTGGGCGAGAGAAGTGAAACATTGCGAGTGGAATGCAATGACGATTGCTGCGGCAGCAATTAAAGGTAATCTCGAGATGTTAAAGTACTGCTTCTCTAACGATTGCCCGTATGATGAAAAAGAGGCGTGTAAACATGCTGCTATTGAAGGACAACTCGACTGTCTTCGGTTTCTTTTCGACAAAGTGAAACCTTCGCGAGAGACGGAGGAAAAAGCGGCAATACAGGCAGCAGGAAAGGGTCACACAGACATCGTGAAATATTGCGTTGAAGAACGAAAGATGTCTGATAGAGTAAAGTACGGCTGTGTGACAGCCGCTGCAAAGTTTGGCCAACTCGATTGCATCAAATACTTACTCGAAGTGGCGAGAGCGCCTCTCGACCAGTGGGGCTATATCGCTTCGGCTCGTTACGACGAGCATACCGAGTGCGTAAAATACTTGCAAGAAAAAGGGTGCCCAGAACCAACGGATGAACAATACGCTTGGTTTGTCGAGGATGTGCATCTATGACGAGGAGAGCTTCCAAGTCTACGAGGGTGTATAAAATCCAGTAGCACAAAAGCGACTGAGAAGGTAAATAGATTGATAAGAGATAAACACACACACACACAGACACAGACACAGAGAGAGAGAGAGAGAAAGAGAGATGTACTAGATTGATAAGAGATAAACACACACACACATACACACACAGANAGAGAGAGAGAGAGAAAGAAAGAGAGATGTACCCTTCGTTTGCTCTTAATAAATTTCCNCGCAGCCCACCCCTCTTCTTGTTTCTATTTTTATAATATTTTTCACCAAAGACTCGTTCCGGGAAAAAATACGACCAAAAAAAGAAATGTTCGCGACGCGCTTTGACGAGTACGATTACGACGACGAGGACGAGTACGACGACGACGAGTCCTTCGAATCCTCCTCTTCCTCCTCCGACGACGATTTGGAGAGCGACGATGAAGACGACGAGACTTCAAAGGAAAAAAATTTCGAACACCTGGAAGCGATGGCTTTTTCTCTCGGAGAGGACAAAGAGAAGACGAAGAGGAAGAAGAAGCATGCCGAGGAGGAGGAGGACAAGACGAGCACGACGACGACGATACTGCGCGAAGCGTTACGCGCGTTGCGAAAAGCAACCGCACGGTCAAAAAGAACGAAGAGACGGTTGAAGAAACGCGCGAAAGCGATGGAGAGTAGGAACGAAGCGATGAAAGTTTTAGGGGAAGAAGAAGACCAAGAGGAGGAGGAAAACGAGGACGGAATACTAAGAAGAACGAAATGTTGCGAACAGGCGATCGAGAGCGCAAAAAAGCACGCGAGAAGAGCACGCGCGATGAAAGAGAAAGTGGAGTCGAGAGTGAGCGAACTGGAGCGCGAAAAACGAATCAAATTGAAAGCGTTCGAGGACGCGGAGAAGCAGCGACTGGAAGCGTTGATTCCCGTGAAGTCGAGTTTGGAGGAGGAGATTTCGCAAATTCGAGATGAATCCGAGGCGGCGATGCGACGGATTAAAGATTTAAGATGCGAGCTAAAGAGAGAAACAGGAAACGCGGAACAGCGGGAAGAAGAAACGAACGAGACGGAATCGGTGGTGTTGCCCGAGTGTAAGAAAGTTTGCGCCGAATCGATGCTGGCGCCGGCGCACGCGAGGAAAAAATTGGACGAGACGACAGAGATTTTGCGAGGAGAAAAGGCGCGATTGGAGACGTTAGATAGTGCTGAATTGAAACAGTTCTCCACAGCTGTGAAAGATTTGAAAGATGTGGAGCTGTCTCAAACGCGCAAACTAAACGCGATTGAGTCGGAGTACGACGCCGCGTCTTCGCGACTGTCCGAGGCGAAACACCGGTTCGATTTCGAATCGTCTCGAAAAGAAGAGGAGAAGAAGAATCTTCGATTGGCCACGCAAAGGAACGAGGGCGACGTGCAATTGCTCTTTGAGGAAGCTAAAGATATCGAGAAGTCTGTTTTGCGCGCGTGTCAACGCGAAGATGGATCGAAATTGAAAGTGTTACGAAAACTGAAACAAACCTATCGAGAAACCGACGCGCTCGCGGAAACGATTCGAGACGTTTTAATAGCTAAAATACGAACGGTCGAAGAAGAAAAGAAAGAAAGAGAGGAAGTACTGAAACGATTGACTAAAGAACGCGAAGAGCAGAAAACGAAGACGGACGAGGCGAGAGAGCAAAGCAAAACGTGGATGGCAAAAAGCGAGGAGAGCGAATCCGTGGACGCGCACAAACGAGAAGAGATTCGCGAGTTGGAGGAGGAAATCGTAGAGAGCTCGAGAACGGTCGAGCAACTGAGAAAAATTGAATTGAAAATGAACAAAAACGCTTCGTATGCCAAGAGAGACGTCGAAAAAGTCCGAGACTCGTTGCAGTTTATCGAAAGTGAAGTGAGAGTTAAAAATACGACGGTCTCGGAGCTCGCCGCGGCGCGATCGAAAGCGCTCGTGCGTTTAAGCGCCATGGAAAAATTTGTGAGTGCGCTACACGAGACGCGAGAGAACATCCGACACAAGATACATGTAGCACAGAGTGAAACCACTAAAGAAAAGTCATTCTCTGTAGATTCGGAAACGCGCGAAAACGAGTCTTTGAAAACGTTGAACGATGTGGAAAGAAAATGCGAAGAAGCGAAAGCGAAGATACGCCAACGCGAAAAGCCAGCGTTGGACGAGAAAACGCGCGAAGTCAACGCGTCCATCCGCGAACTTGAAACCGCCACTCGAAGAATAAATTTAGCTAAAACTGCGATGCAAAGACACTTACACGCGCTCGAACGTTCGAAAAAATTGGCTTCATCGGAACGCGAAGACAAGGACCGAATCGTACTTTTGAAAGAAAGCGCCGCGAACGAACTCATCGACGTCGAGGACGAACTCGAAAACGCCTTGAATCTCAGCGACGCGACCGAAAACAAATCCATCGAAATCGACGCGCTCATTCGTGATCGTGAAATCGAGACACAACGGCTTTCAAACAAAGTCGCGGACGTGAAACGAACGAAACGAGCGGCTCGAGCGACGAAGAGCGAAAGGGTGCCCAGATTGAAGAACACTCTCGTTGCGTTACGAAGAGCTTTGAGAAGCGAAAAACGAAACTATCGTCAAGTGTCGAGGCTTTTAGAGGATCCAAACAGAGAGAAACGCGTGAAGAAATTGTCGCCAAACATATTTTCTTCCTTCTTGACGTCGCTTCACGAAACTCGAGAGGACGACCTGTATTATGACGACCACGGCGAAAAGAAGAAGAAGAACAACAACAATAACAACAACAACAACAAAAAGGACAATCTGATGAACAACGACGAGAAAGATGAAAGTACCACGAGCGCTCGGCTCGTTCCTTCGCTTGCTGCGGAAGTGAACGAAGCGGTCGCCAAAACAGCCGAAACGGAAACGCGGCTGGCGCGCGTCGAACGTCGAAGGAAACTTCTCTTTGAAATCCTCCAAGCGTTGGACGCCGAGATCCATCGCTTTCAAAAAGCGGACGCGGATACGCTGTTTGCACGAACGAAAGTTGCTCGAGCCATGCACGCGACAAACCGAGGCATACGAGAGATGACGCGCAAAACAATAGCCACGACTGCGGAGTTGGGCTTTAGCAAAGCGTGTCGCGTGGCGAACGAACGCGAGGTTGAAACGCTTCGAGAAGAGTTGAGAGAGACGAAGGAAAGAAAAGAGCAAGAGAAAAAGAGCCCAGATCAGATAACGATAACACCAATAACACCGCGAAAACAACAACATCAACAAACACACGGCCACCGACGCATAAACGCGTACGTTCCAGAAAACGACCCATCCGGCATCGGCTTGCCTATCCCCTTCGCGCCATTCCACGCCGTCGCGCCTTCCAAGATTCTACAAAGTAATGGTTGATAGAGACAATACGTGCACGTTTTTTCTACATACCTCTACTACAAATCACTACTATACATCTACACATGATAAAACAGATCTTAAAAAATCACAGCGCCGCGATCCCGAGCAACACGAGCACCGCCGCAATCGCCGAATACTTCACCCCGGCGTATAAGATCCCCCAAACTAACGCCAACAACTTCAATATGATCACAAACGCCCACACGGCTAAACCTAACAATAACGCTCCAGCCGCCGCGCCTTCTGGCGTCATCTTATCCTCCGACATCCCGGGTAAGTTTGTCGTGCGTAAGCGAAACACGTCCTCTTTCCCTTCGTCCGTGAACCGTTTCATCGCTTTTTCATCCATCAGCCACCACGGGGAATCTTCTTCTTCTTTGGTTGTTTTCCGCCAAAACCGCCATCTGGCGGCGACTGAAACGTCTCTTCTCGCACTTTTACTACGCGACGAAGAAGGGAGTAATCGCAAAGTAATGTTCGAGGACGAGGATATCCGCGCTTTGCACGAGAAACATTCGCTTCGTTGTGTTTTGATTTCCCCGTTAACCAAATTGTAATTGTTGTTGTTGTTACTTAAAGACGACGACGACGACGCGAGAGCGCCGAAATGAACTCTTCGCGAGGATGACGAAGAGCAACACGCGTGGTGTTCTCGCCGGCGTAAAATAGGTGTTGTTGTTATTGTTGTTGTTGTCATAAACGCGTGCATTACTTTAACAAAATTAATGAGGTTTTGGTCCGACAAGAAAAAGAGGTACAAAACGTACTAAACGTACACGTTTCGCTCGGTTACGCGGAGGAGTCAAAAGTGAAGGCACGCGGAACCAAAAAGAAACGCACGAACGTACGAACACCTCTCTGCTACTATATCTTTGTATCTACTATAATAACAACACGGCGAATGACATCTACGTTTTAAAGATATAAAAAATAAAGCGCGCTTGTAAGTATAAATAAAGCGACATATCATCATCAGAGTTTACTGCCGCCGCTCTTCTCCTCGCCGAAATACACTCGGACCGGTTTCGGCCGATTCATTCCGGCTGGGTAAAAATCGCTCTGCATTCCGGTCATTTTCCCTTGCGCGAACTCGTAGCACTTTTTGTTGAGCGCCCACATGGCGGTGCCTTCTTGGACTTTCGGATTGTTCGCGAAAAACTCTAAATCTTTCCACTCGACTTTCTCGATTTCTTTCGGGCATCGAATCAACTCGTCGCTCAACGCTCTCAACGCGACGACGAAGAACATGTCGCTTCGCCCAAAGTGCGTGCCGTGCGAGTGTCTCGCGCTCAATATGCTCACAAACTCAGCCTTCACGCCGGTTTCTTCCATCACTTCTCTCACCGCCGCTTCCGGAACGTCTTCGCCGACGTCCAAGAGACCCGTGGGTAACTTCCACAAATCTCTCCCAGCCGCCGGACCTCTCAATTCTTGCACCATCAACACGTCTCGCTTATTCTCATCTGTTGGATTTATTCGAGTCACAAAAGCGCCAATCCCGACGTGATGCGTTGCCGCCGCCGGTAACTTGTTCTCCTCGTTCTCCGGCAACCACTTCGTCAACATCACGTACTCCTTCTCCGCGTGATGAAAATGAAACCCTCTCGAGACGACAATCGGCACGTAACTCGCGTTTGCGATTGGCACTTTCACCCAACACCCGCGTATGTTTGATTCTTTCCACGATTCTAAGCTCTCGTCTAACGCGAGCGTGAATTCCTCGTCCGTTTTGTAATCGTACTCGTCGCTGTTCACCACCACGCCTCCGTATTTATCCGCGTTGAAAGGTAACATCGTCTCCGTTTCGCGTATGTCGTGTTCGTAGTTAAATCGGAATAAATCTTTTTTCGTTTGAGCGGGTGGGGGTATCTTCTCTTCAGTGCGACTCGTCGTGCCAGAGCTGCTGCTGATGTCGCTCGCTTTTGCGCGACTCCTAATCCTCTCGACTTCTTTAGATATCGATGACGTAAATGTCGTCCTTCTTTGTTCGTCCCAGTTGTTATTCCAACAAGAAGAAGAAGAACACAAAGAGAACGACGACGAATTCTTCGACGACGACGACGCTAAAAACGAAGAACTCCTTCTCGAAATCGTTTTAAAAGGGAGAGACTTTAAAGAAGAAGAACGCGCCGAAACGCCGCTCAACATTTATTATATATCTTTTCGTCGTGCGCTGTTTTTGTGTGCGAGGTGTTCGTCGTCTGAACCAAAAACTCCATGAATACCTATTTAGGGTTTTAAAAATTTGCGAAGAAAGAAAGAAAAAATTTTCACTCGAAAAACAAAAAAACGTCAGAGTTGAAAGAAACAGACGACGAAGAAGAATTATCATGGTGGCAGCATCACCCTCATTAACGGCAAACGCTCTCGCGCGAATGCTGGAAGAGCGACCGGATCCTTCGGCGTTTCAACCGGTGCTACAAATAGCAGGTAATTGTTTTGTTTACGTTTTTTTATTATTAAACGATACTCTTGCTTTCTATTCTTCTTCTTCGAAAGAATCGATTCATTCTTTGCGCGAGAGAGATCGAATTTTTGAATACAAAAGAATCGTGCGAGATTCAATTTTTGATGTTTCTCCGCTCTTCTTTTCCGTTTACTCACACATCATCACTCTTTCTCTATCGCGCGCAGACATCCGCAAGATTAAGAACACGACCGGCGAACCGGAATCGGCGGAGAACACGAGATACAGGGTCATGATCAGGTATGTTTTTTGTTTGGAAATCATCGCATCTCAAATCTGGGCACTTTTTGAATTTCTTTTCTTTCACTCCGTCGCTTCGTTCTTCTCGAGCGGCTTGAGAGACGATTCTTCTTCGTCTTCTTCTTCTGCTTTAAAGAGATGCGCGCGAGAGAACACGCGACATCATTCGCTGACCTTCTTTTTTGTGCGACTCTTATTATTATTATTATTATTATTACTATTACAGCGATGGCGCCTCGTATTCTCAAGCGATGTGCTCGCCAAAGTTGAATCCGTTGATCGTTTCAGGTATGTTTTTCAAACAACACAGGGGGGGTGCCTCCTCGAGCGAAATCCTCTTTTCGTCTCGACGATAGAGAAGCGTTTGGTTTTCCTCTTCCTCTCTCTTATCTTTATCCTTTTACGCAAGGACCACTTCAAATGCGCCTTTTGTCGGAGACTCACACTTTCTCTCTTTTCTTTGAATACGTTTGTGAAAAACAGAGCAACTGCGAAAGTACACCGTCGTGCGCGTCTTGGACGTCATGTACAACATGGTCGGGGACAAGGTGATGCCGATTATCACGCAGTTGGAAGTTCTCGTTCAAGAGCAATCGATCATGGGGAACCCGCAGAATTACGCGAAGAAGCAGACGATTGGTGGTGGGAATCCGCCGCAGCCGTTCGCGGCGCAGCCGTTTGGGCAGAGTAACGTCGGGTATCAGAGTACCGGCGGGGGCGGGTACGGACACGGCGCGTACGGGCAACAACAACAACAAAATCCCTACGGCGGAGGCGCCGGTGGTCATGGTGGCGGAAACCAAAACGGCGCAGGCGGCAACGGGTACGATTCTATGGGCGCGAAACAAAACGATATGGGCTACGGGAGCAGTTACGGTGGTAATCGCGCCGGAGGCGGTGGTCCAACCGGGAAAGTAGGCACCCAATACGGCGGCGCGACGAATTATACGCCTTTACAAGCTTTGAACCCGTACCAACAAGGCTGGTCCGTGTGCGTTCGCGTGACGACGCCGATTGAAGTGCGCACGTGGCACAACGCCAAAGGCGAAGGGAAAGTTCTCGGCTTTGACGTGGTCGATGCGGAAGGCAGCGAAATGAAAGTCGTGTGCTTTGGCGACTGCGCGTTGAACTTGGCGGAGAAGATGCAACAATACGGGGTGTACGAGATTTCAAAGGCAACGTTAACGGCGTCTCGAAACCCGAGATATGCGATCGGTGCGTACGAGATGAAGTTGGACCACAACACAGTCGTCCAACCGTTGCCGGAGAACGCCCAGGGTGCGATGAAAATCCCAAAGGTGCAATACAACTTCCGCAACATCAAAGAAATCGAGACGTTGATGAAGGATACTTCCATCGATGTCATGGGTGTCGTTCACGAAGTAAGTCCGATTTCGATGCAAATGCTTCGAACGGGTGGCGAGAAAGCGAAGCGTTCGATCAAGCTTCGCGACGATTCCAGCGCGGAAGTGGAGTTGACGTTGTGGGGCGAACACGCCGACGGTCTCGGTCAAAAGCTCGAGACGATGCTCTTCGAGAACCAGCACCCAATCTTGGCGTGCAAGCGCGCGTGCGTCGGCGAGTTTAACGGGAAGAACTTGTCCATCAGAAACAACACTGTCATGGATGTGAATCCAGATCATCCGAAAGCGGGACAATTGCGATCGTGGTACGACGCTGGCGGAAAGACGGAGGACGTACAAGTCCTTTCCGGCGGCATGGGCGGAGCTGGCGCCGTCGGCGGAAGAGGCGACAGATTTGCCACCATTCGACAAATCGAAAACGAAGCCGCGAACGGTGGGTGCAGCAATGCATTCTGGGTCGTTTGCAGGGGTTCGATCACGTACATTCACAACAGCGACAATGGGCCGATGTATCCCGCCTGCCCTATGGATCACGACGGACGCAAGTGTCAAAAGAAGATGCGCCAGAACGAAATGAACGGCATGTGGGAATGCGAACGACACTACGACACCGTCATACCGTCGGTGGATTGGAGATACCTGTGTACCGTAAAATTGGCGGATTATTCCGGGGCGGTAATGGCGAGTGTCTTTGGCGAGGTTGGTGAAAAGTTATTTGGCATGCCGGCGCCGGATTTCAAACATCTCTTGGACACCGACTTTCACGCGTTTGAGAAAAAAAGGGACGACATCAGGTGGAGAGAGTACAAGTTCAAGTTGAAGGTTAACGAAGACACGTACAACGACATGACGCGCGTGAAGTACACGATTCAGTCGGTTGAACCAATCTGCGACGGAAACTTTGCCGACGAGTCGAAAGTCTTGATTGAAAAGTTGAAAAAACTTCACAACGGCGAGTCAATCTTGGAAGAAAAAGTCGATCGCCCGGCAGGTGGTGGCGGTGGCGCTCCGTCCGTCGCAGCGAACGAATGGAAGTCAGGCCAAGGGGGCGTTGCCATGGGTGGTAACATGGGTGGTGGCGCTGGTGGATACAATCAACAAAGCTACGGCGGTGATGGCGGCGGTGGAGGAGGAGGCGGAGGAGGCGCTTCCGGGAACTGCTACAAATGCGGTGAGCCAGGACACTGGGCGTCTAAGTGTCCCAACCAACAAACCACCGGCGGCGGCGGCGGTTATGGTGGTGGTAGTGGATATGGCGGTGGTGGTGGTGGTGGCGGCGGCGGCGCTTCAGGAAACTGCTATAAGTGCGGCGAGCCGGGTCATTTCGCAAACAAATGTCCGAACCAAGGCGGTGGTGGCGGAGCCGGAGGCGGCTACGGCGGCGGAGGTGGCTACGGTGGTGGCGGCTACGGTGGTGGCGGCTACGGTGGTGGCGGCTACGGTGGTGGCGGAGGCGGAGGCGGTTATGGTGGAAACTATTAAGAAAGAAAGATTGAACGATACGACACGACTGAAAAAAGAAGAAGAGAAACACGCTTTACACGATACTACACAATTTATTTGAAAATTAAACTACACATTGTAACACTTAAATCTACAATTTACTGTTCTTGAACCTATCGCGCGCCAATACGGCTTTCCTTTGAAGATCGTCGATTCTCGCCTTACCTTTCTCCCGCAAGTTGATGACTTTGCTGCTGATGTCGTCGCGAATGATCTCAACTTGTGTCGGGTTCGATTCCATCCATTGCCATATCCAAAACGTGACGAGCAACACGATGGCACTCATAACTGTTCGCCACACCATTATTCGTGTTCGCCGCGACATTCGCGAATCGAGTTTTACCGCGGAAACCAAGAAAGGGTGCGCAGTCATCCGTGCAAAGTGCATCGGGTAAAACGCACACAAACCAACCAGGTACACGAAATGATGTCGGACGTACTGTCTGCGTTGACTCGCATTCATTTCTCCCCAAGGAATGTCTCGCCACGTCCCTTCTCTCGTGCGAAACATTTGCGCGGTGGGAAGCGATTTACATCTTCGGCATTTACACGTGCCTCCGGCGATGCAGGAAGGCAATTGATGTCTCGCGAAATGGTCCAGTAACTTCTCCGTTCCGCTGTTTCCAGATTTGTAAATGTGCACGCGAGCTCTTGACGAAGTCGAAACGCCATCGAGTAACGCTTTCAGAGCTCTTTTCGCAGCCCACCAGACTGAAGTGACATGTACTTCCGCCGCTAACTCTGGATAGTTAGCGTCTAAAAGTCGCAACGTCGCGGCGACGAGCGAAATCGGAAGCGCGGTTATATCCAACCCAGCACAATCAACGACACAAACGATACCTCCACGCAAACGTCCGTTCCCAGACGCGCGAAGTTTCTGCCACTCGCGTTCGACGACTGAGACGATAGCACAGACAACAATCTCTAAATTCAGAGAGGAATCCATGCTCGATTTCTTCAAAATCATATCGTGCGCCGCGCGCAAACGGAAAATGACTTGCGCGCCGCCTCTCGGTAATCTTCGATGACGAAAGATGACATTTTGAAACTTTTTCAACGCGCGGTCGTCGAGAAATTTGTATCCGCTTCTCCATTTCGCGGACCGTTCGACGGCTTCGGCCGCAATGTCGATTTTGTTTTGTCGTTGCATCAAAAAACACGCCAACTGGACGTGCGTGAAACAATCCTTCGCTTCGGTTTCAATCGCGCGGATGAACCGTTCGACCTCTGACTCTCTCGGAAGTTTCGCGAGGGGTAATCCAGCGTCGCCGAGGAAGACGTAATCGACCGCGTCTTGCGGAAAACACCTCACATCCTCTACCAAGTGTAACACCGATCTTTGAACGATGGACAAAACGCCGTTCCTTTTTAAGCCGTTCGAGCCACTCTTATCTTTTTTGTTCTTGTTGTTCGCAACTGCGCGTTTACTTTTGCTGTTATTATTATTATTATTATTATTATTTCTAGCGATTCGATTCCGGATAATATCGTCGATTTCTTCGTCTATATCTTCCTCTTCTGCATCCGAGGGCGTATCGAACCATCTGCTTCTCGAGGCGCGAGGACTCTTATGCGTTTGCAGCGCATCAAAAGTGACCAGAGCTCTACTCCCATCGTTTTCATCCTCTCCCTCTACTCCTATATCCTCATCGCCACAGTCACCTTTACCTTTCCCACCACCCGTGACCACGTTTACCAACGATCCGACGCGTTGTAACGTCGACGGTTTCCTCTTGTGCCGCTGCTGCGGCTGCTCCTGTTTCTCCTTCTTCTTTCGTTCGGGGAGTTTCGGCCCAAACTTATTATTCCTTCTCCTCCACTCATTATTCGCGCTACTATTACTACTGCTACTGCTGTTATTATTATTGTTACGCGTGACCTCATCGTCATCATCATCATCGCTATCTTCTTTCTCTTCGCTAAAAAACAACGCGTCCGCGTCGTCCTCCTCAAACGCGCCGTGCGCAATCGCCGCCGCCCTCCTCTCCGCCACCCGCATGCTCTGCAACACGTCCGGCGCCAGCGAACTCTCCAACTCTTTCCACGCCTCGTTCAGCGCCTGGCGATAGCTAAACACCTCGTTCTTTGCTTTATTCTGCGCCAAAAGTTTCGCCAACTTCTTCCCGTTTTTCTGCAACGTCTTCCGTATCCTCGGTATCTTGCACACCTTCGCCGCGAGTTTCAAAAACCGTCGAACCAACGCTTTGTGCGGCGCAAACGCGGCGACGAAGAGTATCATCGACCCGGTGAATTCTGGAAGCGGATCTGGGGTCGTTAGTTTTCTCGCTAAGTGTAAAAACAGTTTCAATCCTTTCCCGATTTCCAATCCCGTCGTCGAGTACATCAGGGGAACTGCCCCACCAACTTCCCCAACTGCTCCTCCAACTTTCCTCCGTTTGTGTTGCATAACCACCCCGCCAATCGCCAGCGAGGCAACCACGGGTCCGTACCTTCGCCTCGAATGTCTCAACCACCAGTACCGCGCGATAAACCACGTCGTTCGTGTGATTTGCGACGTGGTCATCGCCATCTGGTGGGAGATGTACGCCGCGAACGGCGAGAGCATGTGCGAACATTCGATGACGGGATTCGTGAGACTGCGAAAGGCGTGGATGATTTGGAGCTCAGATTCCGTCAACGTTAAATCGATCGAGGTGTTGTTCACGCCGCTGTGCTCGTCATTTTCGTTTTGGCGAGGAGGTAGAGGTGGCATTTTTAGCGTTCGCACGCGTGGTTTATTCGTTGGTGAGGGGAAGGAGAAATTGTGAGGCCTGAGATAACGGTCGAGTGTCCTCTGTGCGCGCTTTACGTTTTACGCGTAAAACGACAGTATTGATGAGTACTACATACTAAAAGCTATCATCTGCCCTACGCACAAGTCGAGCAGGGGTAGTCTGGTCAAAATCACCCTCCCTCCGAATCGTCGTCGTTTCTTTTGTCGTCTTTGAGTACATCCTCCGCGTCGCAAAACTCCTCGCTCTCGGTACACTCCGCCAGTTGACTCAAATATAACTTGTTCAAAGCGACGCTCTCCGCGACTATTCCTTCCCTCGCGTTCGCGTTCATCGCGTCCCAGTTAAACTCCGTATCGACTAACAGTTTCCTCGTTTCGAGAATTCGTACCGCGGCGAGGCGGAAATCGAGCTCCGGGTGTCGCATGAGCTCGTGCAGCCACGCGTTGCCGTCTCGTATCGGTCTGGGCTGTCCTTTGGTATGTGGGGCACCTTTTTGCATGTAATCGATGAGTTTGTTGTACATTGGCGATCGATGCCTGGACCCGCACCACTGATCTAAAACGACGCGACACGCCGCCATCGTCATTAACGTGACCAAAGATGAGGCGGCTTTCTTTTCCGGGGATGGGAACCCGGGGAAAAGGTTCGATGGAACGCGAAGTTTCTCGTTCTCGTTGTTGTTTTCCCCGTGAGAGGAAGACGACGACGACGACGTAAGAATGGACGTTTGCCGAGACAACCGAGATGATTTTGTGAATGATGGTACTACGAATGCATTGCTGTCGCGTTTGTGGACGACCGCGGCGGTCGTTTGAGAGAGGACTGTTGATGCGCCAAGCATATATTTTTGTGGAGAGATTTATCCACTTAAAAGACTTGAGGAAAAAAGGCGTATCAGATGTTACGCGGAGGATGTGTATTACACGTTCGTTTTGGTATCTTTATGAGTATTAAAACCCTTCCTATCCGGATGAGGATTCCATTTGGTGGTTGCTTTTCTGCTGTTCGGCTCTTACGTCCAACGCGACTCTGACCGCGGTTATAAGGGTCAAGACAAGTGCGATACCGACAATCACCATTTCCAAGCCCGTTAAGACTTTGGGAACGAGTTTGTCCGCGCGCGATAACGCGTCGACGATTCGTTCACTCGTGAAAGCGGCCAAGTCTGCTGGCGTTTTGCTCGACGCGACGATGGCGGCTTTCTTCGCGGAAGAGGAGGAGAGTTGGAGCAAGCTTTTACCGCTGTTGCCGACCAAGGAGTAGAATAAGGCCCACGGAATGGTACCAACCGCGGTGCCGAGAAAGATGGCGCGAAGCCGAAGGTCTCGAATAGCGCCGAGAACGTACGAAACGACCGTAAATGGCGAGTGTGGGAATAATCGCAAAGCGCAAATGGAGGAACATTGCGAAATGATGTTTTCATTGACGATGCCGTTTTTTACGGCGGACATTTGAGCTTTCAAGAATCGTCGGACGGGCGCGTTGGATTTTACGAGCACCAGCTCGGCTGGTTGCTTCGTCGTCGCCGCCGCTTTCACGACCGCACGCGAAGCGTTCGCCGCGAATACTGCCGCTACCGTTGCTCCGACGACATTCAAAACGCCGCCCGGGATGACGCCAAAAAACAAGCCACTCGCGATGAACAACGGAATCATTGTCATAAACGGCACGATGCCTGCTAACGCAATCGCGACAACGTTCGCAGACATGGCTACGGGAACGCCATATTTCATAATTGCAGTTTCAATCGCCGCGATGACGGTTTTGATGACCCCGTTCGCTGTGGCGCTATTTGCGGCGACTTTCTTCGCCACGTTCGCGGATAACTCCAAGTTCCTCCCTGCGAGAACAATCCCAAACGCGGCAACGATGAAGGCCAAGTTCACCAGAAACCATCCACTCGTTACAAACTGCAACGCGTTTGCCATCCACTGTCGCACTTTAATCTTTTTCGCTCTTTCCTTACCAAAGTTTGCTTTCCAATGTCTGCGAACGGCTTTGAAATATTGTCGATTGCGTAACTTTTTATTCGAGGACATCCACGACCACTGCGAGACGTACTCCAAAGACGCTTGCGAGTATCTCGCCAACTTTTGCTTATCCGTCAGTAAACTTCTCGTCAACTCGCCGGCTTTGGCGTAATCCCCGGACGGATACAACTCCCCGGCGTTCCCGGCGCAATTGGTCATGATGTCCAACAATCCACCCGCGGCAACCGCCACCACCGGCACGCCACTCGCCATAGCTTCCATGACCACAAATCCTAACGTTTCCGATTCCGATGGCATCACAAACACGTCTAAACCGGCGTACGCCATCGCTAAATCTTCTCCAGTCAACATCCCGGTAAACGTCGTCCTCGTTCCTTCGAAGTGTTTCTCCAACGCTTTCCTCTCCGGTCCATCGCCAATGATCGCCACGTTCGTATCTTCCGGTAAATACGTCAAAATCTCTTTCAAAGCGTACAAGTTCTTCTCCGCGCCGAGTCTTCCGACGCACCCGATGATTGGTCCACTCCTCCCTTCGGTCAACACGCGCCTGGAAAACTCTTCGTTTTTAAATTGCGGATTAAACGTCACCGTATCCACGCCTTTTTGCCACACTTGCAACCTCGAACACCCCATCTGTCTCAACTCTTCCTCCATGATTGAACTGGTCACCATAGTTGTCTGCGCGAATCCGCTCCAAATGCGAATTAAATCCCACATCCGCCTCTGTAAAAACCTCGCAATCCCAAACGCCTCCGGCGTATACCGCGGAATATAATGAGGAATGTGCGTGTGATAACTCTGCACCAACGGCACCCCAAACATCTTCGAATACAAAATCGCCGCCCAAATCATCGTCCCCGGCGTCGAACAGTGTATCAAATCCGGTTTCTTCTCCTTAAAATCCCGATACACTCTCCCGCTCAAACCCGTGGACAACAACAGCGTATCCGTGCCGTAAAACGGCAACACGATGCCTTTCACGCCGATAACTTTACACCCGCAATACTCCTCCGGAGGATCCACGCACGGCGTGATAACCACAACCTCGTCGCCCAATTCGGCTAAGTTTTCAATCAAACGTAAAAACCGATTCTTCATCCCGCTGACGTGCGTAAACGGCGACGGCTCGACGAAAATAGCCACTTTCCTCTTCGTCGACGCCGCCGGCAGTTTTAAAATCGACGCTTCTTTCGCGCGGATGCGTTTCCTTCGCATCGTCATCGCGTGTAACGGCTGGTTCAAATCTCCTCCTTTTCCTCCTCCTCCTGCGACGACGCAAAAAACTCGTCCACTTTGTCGTCTCCTCCTCGAAGCCGTAAACGTCGTTTTCGCCCTCGTTTGCGCTCGAAAAGGGGTGAAGAAAGCCGACGCATTCAGTTGTTGTTCTTCTTTTCGGTCGTATCTTAATGTTCCATTTGTTGTTACTCTGCGCGCATCATCATCACGATTCCACGCCTCTATGACGGACGTTTTTTTGCTCCTCGCGCTCCTCGAAGACACTGAAGTATGCGACGACGAGTGATGATTGGAACACGTGGAAAACGCCGCAAAGGAGGAGGAGGCGTGCATCAAAAGAGAGAGGTTTAAGAGAGAAAAAATGAGGAGAAATGGAATAATTTTCCCCCACAAAAACTGCCCTTGTAGAGAGCGACGAGAGATGCCCTCGGCGACTAAGAAGAACGAGAGTAAGTCATCGAAAGGAGGAGATACAGACGTGGAAGTGAAAGAGAAAAAGCTCTTGCCGAGGAATTATCACCTGAAAAAATCGCTCAAGAAGAAGCTGGAAATACTCGAGAAGTACGAGCGTTTGAAAGCCGCAGGTGCGGGGAAATTGGAGAAAGAGTTGCAAAAGAGGAGGAAAAGATTGAGTCAGAAAGGACAGAAGTTTATGCCGAGAACGAGAAGATAATCGAGAGAATACAGTAGAAGGAGTAGTAATAATAACACGAGACTCCTCACTTTTGGGACGCAGATGGGGGGTGGATCGTTCTGGCGGAAAGAGAAGAAGAAGAAGAAAGAGGATGATGATGGTGGAGCCGCTTATACTACTACTACTAAGAATACGAATAACGATATCATCAAACCGCTCTCGTTACCGAGCAACCCGATGATTTTACGCAATCCTGGGTGGCTCGAGCGCGTGGTTGAGGGCACGTTTTATTGCGGGTGCGCTGGGGTCGCATCTGGTCTCGCGTTTGCGTTGGTTCGCGGACGCCCGGTTTCGGTCGCGCCGCACTACGCGCTGAACATGGCGACGAATTTTGTCGTCGTCGGAGGGACTTTTTTAGGGAGTAAAGAGACGGCGAAGTTGTTGAGACAGAGAGATGGTGTGATGAACGATATGATAGCAGGAGGAGTGACTGGAAGTGCGATTTGGGGGTTGTATCGAGGTGTGAGCGGCGCGCCGAGCGGGTTTTTGTTAGGCGGCGTCGTCGCCGGGATGGGAAGCGCGATGTTGAGCGAAGAGCTCGGTAAAGCTTTCGATGCGTTCGAATTGCCCGGGTGGTTTCCAGTGCGTAAAATTACGGAAGAAGAGGAAAGAGAGATGGAAGAGGAGAAGCTTTTGCACAGCAGAATGCGACGGGTGATGATGGGCGAGTTCGACGAAAACGAAGCCGCGCGATTGAGGAACGAGTTATTGGTGAGAAGGCAAGTGAAGAAGGAGAGAGAGAGAGATCGCATGGCAAAGTGATGATGCGAGTTAAACTTATCAAGAATAGTTCTCTTTTACATTATTTTATATACACACGCGCGCATCCATCGAGACGACGTACGTCTCTAACATCTAAAAAATCTAAATCAACTGCGTCGGGGTGGAGTCTTTCAACAACTTCTTCAGCATCCCAAAACTGCTCGAAAACACCCCGCCTTGACTCCCGCTCCCGCCCCGACTATTCAACCCGTCAATCTCGACCAGTTCGATTTCAAACGGAAAACTCGGCATCCTCTCCGTCGTCACCGCCGGCACGTGCTCTTTCTTCTCCTCGCACAGAGCTAAAATATGCGTCATCGTCCCACTCAACGTCTCCGCCAAGTCATTCGCGGCGCGCTCGCGTTGCTTCTCCATCGACTCTCCTCTCGAATTGACCAGCAACGAGTCCTCGTCCCACATCTCCAAAGAAATCTGCCACGTCTCCCACTTTCGTCCAAACTTCTTCGCCTGCGCGTTGTCCTCGTTGCGCATTCGATTCGTCAACGAGCTCGTCTGAATCGTCGCGCCGCCGCCGGAAATGCCATTTTTCCACGACGACGACGACGTCCCCGCGCCGCCGCGAGGACTGCTGTTGTGACTGTTACTCGCGCTGTTGTTTTTGCTCGTTTTCTTTGTCGTCGTCGTCATGGTCTTCTCGTAAAAGTGCAACAAAACTGTCACCTCTTTGACTCGATGATTCGTTGAAACCGCCATCTGCATGCAGTGTTCAATCACTCTCTGAATCTTATCATCCACGTATTTCCCAACGACGAAGTCGTTATCGTCTCCTCCTTTTGATTTTGACGCTGATTTCGCCTGGCAATACGTCACGTCGCAAAAGTCGCACGTGCAGTCGCGGACTGAAATCGGACCGAGCGACCGTTGAAAGAGTATCGTGTGGAGTAAACAAGAGAGCGTGTCTTTCACGTGCGAACAGTCGGATATTATCAGAGGTGGGATCGTGTGGTGCTCTTGGAGAGAAGAAGGAGACGGAGACGGAGGATGCGGTGTGGTTTTCAGAGAAGCGCTCATCGCGTGTTGGTCGTTTCCATCGAGAAAAGAAAGAGGCCAGTCTCGGGGAAAATGTGGGGAAAGTCAAACACAGAGAAGAAGAAGAAGAAGAAGAAAAGGCGTGACACATTTTTTGTTATCTCTTTTATAGTAGTTATTACGTTAATATTACTCGACTCTCTCTGTCTCTCCCGACTCTCTCTCTCTCTCTCTCTATTGATTATGTGTTGTTTTTTAAGCCTCCGCGCGCAAAGCTTCAATCTTCGCCTTGAGGTTCGCCTTCTTTTGTTCGTACGTCAACTTCGGCAACTTGAACTTCTTACCGGCGTCAGCCGGCTTAGATCTCGGCTTCTTCGTAAAACTCGGGTCTTCGCGAATCGCGTCGTGGATTTCCTCGTATAACTCTTCCAATTCCGTCGGGTCTTGGTCCGCAGCTAAGTACTTGGAAAAGTGCGCCTCAAACTTTTCCGGTTCTTCCTCTTGCATCTCCTCCGCGTATTCCGCGACGACGCCGCCCTTAATGTATCTCTCCAAAGTGTCCGGATCGTGGGATTTGTCTTGCAAATCGTAGCCCGCGAAACGCTTTTCGTTGTGCGGGATGTCCAAACCGCCGTCCGAGGCGCCCTTCATCGCCGCGAACACTCTCGCCCCGGTGGACGTTCTCACCAAACCCGTATCCAAAAAGCACTTAAACGGTCTCGCGTCCCCTTCCGCTTCAACGTGATAATCTTCCCCAAGATCCTCAGTCTTACCTTCGTACGTCTCCGCTAAGTTATACTTGGTGAGCATGCGTCGAGCGCACAACAAACCAGTCGCGTACGTCGCTGGATAGTTCGTATACCCCGCTTTCAACCCGTATCTGTCCAACTCCAAGGAGTCCGCTTGGCAGACGGTCACGTCGCCCGCGATGGTGGCGTAGACAATCTGGCAAATCACGCGTTTGTTCGTGAATCGGACCACAAATCGGTACTTTGGCGTGTTATACTTGTTCTTGTCTTGCGCGATTAAAGCGCGGCGAGCTTGGTAATCCGTTTTGCCTGTGATGAAAGATGATGAAAGTTGTGTGGTAGAACGATGAGAGGGAAAAAGGGTCAGCTTTTGGAACGTGTTTAGCCCGGAAAATGCGAATCGCGTTTCTTTTGCGCGCCTAAAAAAGTACAAGCGACCACGCGTCTCGAGATAAAACGCGCGCATTTCGACGAAAGTCTCGCACTGTTCGCAAAGAAACAACTTTCGGTCTCGTTCGAACGCGAAAAGATTTCACTCCTCGAGCGTTTCGCGCGTCTTCAAATTCCAATAAGCCCTCTGGAGGAGCTTTTAGGAGGAGGAAAAAAAAATGGCAAAATGATGCGCGCGAAAAACGTACCCGCTCGTCGCCGCGCGAACTTCACTTGATAACGACTCAAGTACGAATTCGTTTTGTTCACGGAATTCGATTTCTTTTTCGCTTTTCTTTTGCCCATCTTGGTTGTGCAGATGTGTGTTCGCCTAAGTGCAAATGCGCGCTTTCTGAAGATTTTCTTCTTTCAGGAGAGAGAGAGAGAGAGAGAGAGAGAGAGAAAGGAAAGGAGTAGTTTCGGGTGAGTAGGGTTTAATACCCTAAATACAAAAATCTCCTTTGGGAAAACGAGTCAGCAAAACAAAACACATCACAAAGAAGAAGAGGAGAGAGAGAAATGTCCACGAACAACTCTCGACGACGACGCGTGCTCTTACCCGTGGACATCACTTCAAGCTCGGAAGAGATGTGCGCGTGGGCGTGCGAAAATTTTTTCAGACCTTCAGATATCGTGACCGTACTTTCGGTCGCGAAGAAACAAATCGTGCCGCACGGGTCGAGCTATTTCGGTCTGTCGCACGACCACTCGGAAGCCGAAGCCGTGCTTCACGCGCAAGAATGGATCGAGACGCACATAAAACCGCGCTTGGAAAAGTGCGGGTGCGGCGTGGAAGTAATCGTGAAATTGCTGGAGACGGATAAGCATCACGTGGCCGAAGCTATCATTGAAGAGAGTAAAAGAGTGGATGAGAACGAGAATTCTCGTTACAAGTTTGAAGCCATCGTATTAGCGAGTCATAAACGGGGCGCGATTAAGGAGTTTTTCCTAGGCTCGGTCGCGAATTACGTTTTACACCACGCGAACATCGCCGTGGTTGTTCAACGAATGAAATAATAATACATGTCGTAGCGAATAGCTTTCTTTTTTTTAATAACAACACGCGTGTACCACTATCGTCATAACTACTTGTACGCTTTCTTCTTGACGACGAGTTTGAGCTTCTCCTCGAGCTCGCGACCGTCGACCCATAACGGGACGTCGAATTCGCCTAACGAGTCTATGGGTTTGTCTAACATGATGGATTTAGTGTCCAGGTCCACGCTTTTTTGCTTGGCAACCTGTTTTCAAAGAAGAGAGAGAACGAGAGTTTAACGTTTGTTTTCGTCACGAAGAGAAAAATGATGCGGTCGATGTAAACATAAACATAAAAGCGTCAGAATTATAATCTTCCTCACGTTATATGGCATAGTCCGGACATTCATCCGGAGGCGCTTATGCTCAGGTGACAATCGTTCATCACTCGCTTTTATTTCGCGTTTTGTTTCCTTTATTCCTCTTTTCTCGCGCGTCGGTTCCTCGGATTTAAAAAGAAAAAGAAAATCTCACCTCTTTGACGACGTCGTCTTTCGTGATTGGAATATTAAACACGTCCGTTTTCCGCTTCGTCGCGCGCTTAATTGTCACCGGGTTCCCTCTCGTGAGCATTTTAATAGCTAATTTTAATTTCTGTTTGTGTAAGTCGTGCGAGAAAAAGTGAACGCGTAAGTTACTATTCGACCGCGAAAAATCGATACGAAGAGCGCTCAGTTCCACAGCCGGTTCGACAGCGTCTATTATAAAGACTACGTCAACATTTTTAGCGAATCGGGTATCTTCGTCATCGCGCTCCTTTTCTCTCTCAGAATACTATCAAATAGTCAGACAAGACACGCATGTGTGATTAAGCTCAGACAGCCAAGGGAACGCTGTTTTGTCTTCAGCGTTACTATAAACGCGAACGTTTGCGAACTCGGATACTCTAGTCCGAACAGGTTCAGAGTCATCACAGCCTAGATACACATGCACGTGTCTTCTCGATGCGACTAAAAAACGAGATGTTATAAAATAATCGTACCTTCTTCTCCTCGTCTTCGTCCAAATGCTCCTCCTCTTCCTCCTCCGATACGTCTCTCTCCTCTTTTTCTTTCAACGCTTTCTCCACGTTCTCCTCGGTCGCGTACTTAGCCAATTTCTGCGGGATCAAATGGTTCCTCGCCCTCCCTGGTTTCACGGAAACCACCTCGCTTTTCTTCCCTAAATGTTTCGTTCTCTCCTGTAAAACCACGGAGACTTTCCTGTTCGCGCGTTTGTACCTTCGAACTTGGAACGCGTTAAAGTTCATCTTCGCCGCGAAAGGAGTCTTCGGCGCCAACGCATCCTCCTCGTTTCCCCCAAAAATTCTCTCTCTCGTCGTCCTCTCTCTCTCTTTCGTAGTCGTCGCACTGTTAGTGTTGGAAAGAAAAGAAATGCGTCTAGTGCTGCTGCTGCTCGCGCTCGAAGAAGAAGTCGTCGTTTCAAAGCACCGAGCGCACAACACCGAGAGCAAAGAGTTTCGACGATGACGATGACGACGAGCAAAAAGAGCAGACATGACTTTTTTTTCTGGCGACTGTCAAAACAAAAAAGACGAGAGTTTTTTTTTGTGAGAAGCCCTTCGAGAACACTTTCCTCAATCCTCAGAGTTAGCGCACATTTTTAAGAATCAAATATGCCGACGCACTTGTGAGTGTTACGTATCGTTCTTTTGACTCTTCTTTTCGTACTTTTTATGTTTCGTTCGAGGGAGTTTCGTTGCGGTTGATACGTCCGTCGCGTCGGTGCGCGAGGACGAGGATCCGTTCGCGAATTTCATCTTCTCTGAAATTGTGCTCGCCGACTGAAAAGAGCCTTTGAGAGAGAGTTTGTGGGAGAAGAAAATGTGGGTCTTTTCTCGCGCGCTAAAGCGGTACTCGCGAGGGTAGGAAAGCACGTTTGGTGGTTTCTTTAAACGCGGACGAAATTTTGTCGCGCGGATATCATCTGCTTTAGTGCGAGAGCGGTTGTGTGCGATTGGGGGGGGGTGTCTTTGACCGCGCGAATCGATTTCATCGTTTTCTTTGTAAGACCCATTCCCACAAAAACAAAGGCTGACACAAAACTTTCTCTCCCACCTCTTTTTTCAAAATAATCAGACACAAAAACCGCAAGAAGCGCGGACACGTCTCCGCCGGTCACGGTAGAATTGGCAAGCATCGCAAACATCCGTCCGGTCGCGGTATGGCGGGTGGTCAGCACCACCACCGAATCCTCATGGATAAATATCACCCGGGTTATTTTGGTAAAGTCGGCATGCGCCACTTCCACAAACTCAAGAACCATTACGTTCGACCGGTGATTAACTTGGATAAAGTGTGGACGTTGATTGGAGAGGAAAAGAGAGAGGCGTGCGCGAAGGACACGAGCAAGGCGCCGTGCATTGACTTGACGGAGTTTGGAATCTTTAAGCTTTTAGGGAAAGGGCAGTTGCCGAATCAGCCGATTGTGATTAAGTGCAGATACGTCTCGAAATTAGCCGAGACGAAAATCAAGGCGGTTGGCGGCGCCGTGCAGTTGGTTGCGTAAAAGTATCATATAAATCTCCTAGCAAATATAAAAACGTTGAAAGTATAAGATTATATAGTAAACGAAGTTAGTACAAAATACACATACAATCAGCTATTACAATATTCGATGGTAAAATACGCACGAATCAAATCAAATCAAATCACCCTCCGTATCTCACCGCTAAGGACTCCGGCGGGAGCTCCTCTAAAATACTCGGGTCTCTCTCTAAGTGCTCTCTCAAACGCGTCTTTCTATCGGCTAAAAACGTGTTGTCTAAGAAGTCATCTTCGACGGCTTTCCCGAGGCCTCGAGCGGCTAACACGCAGTGTCGACAATACGTTCGAGTCGGGAATATGAGCTCGTCCGTCCAAATCATCGGTTCGCCAAACTCTTTCAACGCGCACTTCACGCATTCGCACTTTGAGCTATCCTCCTCCCTCCCTTCGAAAAGTACTTTTTTACAATATTGACTCGTGTACAGCGCGTCGCTCCCTCTCACGCAGCACACGCTTTTCACGTCTTCCTCTCCAACCACCTCGTTCGTTTCCACGTCTCTGGTCACCACTGCGGTGAAATTAAACTCCGCTTCTCTCATCGCCAGCGCGGGATACTCCTCCATCGGTATCTCAAATCTACACCCGATGAACGACGCGTCCTCGCATTCCTCCACCGACAAAGACGCGATCTCTCTCGTCTCCTTCCTCGCTATATTTCTCGAGAAAAATATCGGAGACGTGTGCGCGAAAACGCGTCGGTATCCTCTGACGCGAACGACTGAAAAGTTCCGCAAGTTTGGCGACGTATATAACGCTGAATTTTTNCTCAACAAACTCCCGAACCCGACGATCGAGACGAAGTTGTCGCTGGTGATGGTATTCGCCGGTGGGTGGAGAGATGTTATCGACGGAAAGGTGTTGCGTGTCATCGAGTTGGAAAGTGAGGAAAAGTTTGAAAATTTCTCCACTTTTATCAAACGCATCGTCATCGAAACAATGACACCCTCTTCTCCTCCCTCGCAGGAGTACGCGCTCCAACCCGCTCTGACGATATTCTGCGCCGCATTTTTCCTCCAACTTTTACTCGAATGCATCAACTACCTCGTCGTTCGTAGGAAAAAAGAGTTCAAACTCAATCGAGTGAAATTGGAGACGACGCTTATGGAAATCGAGAAAGTACAACGGGAACGGAAACTGCTCGAAGAGAACGCGTCGTATTCTTCGGAGGAAAAGAACTCGAAGAAAAAACAACTGGAAAAGAAGAAGAAAAGTTTGGACCTCGATTTAGCCACGCACACGCGAAAAGTGAACGCGATGAAAATGAAACTCGCACCGATGACCGCGATGGCGAATATTTTGTTCCTGAGAACGTTAAGTGCGAAATTCAAAGGCGTGGTCGTCTCGACGTTACCGTTCAATCCGCCGGGGATGGTGAAAAACCTCGTCCACCGAGGCGTGGACGGGGACGATTTCACGCAAATGGGATGCACGGGATTCTACTCTCTGAGCGCGATGATCGCTCGCGCGATCGTTCAAAAGTTCTTCGAGTTGAAACCGCCGAGAGCGGTCGCGCAAGAGGCGTGGGAGAAGAGTCAAAGGAGAACCGAAGCGATCGTGAACATGTTCGAGAAAGATTCCAAGACGACCGAAAATGGTGGTAGTGCTGGTGAAAAGAAGAAGAATAAGAATAAGGTGAAGACGATAGGCGGGAGTAAGAAGAGACGGTGATTGATTCTTTCGAGGAATGCGAATTGAACGCGTCGCGCGAACGTGTTTCAAAGTCTGCTCTTCAACAACAGAGAGATTTGTCTTGCCACGCTTAGAAACGGAAAATTTTACAAAATTGAAAAAAAAAAATAGAGCGGTTTGAAAATTGTGTTTTTATGCCTCATTATTATTACTCGCGCGTACTCGCACTACACGAGAAAACACACCTAAAACATCTCGAAACAAAATGGCCGTCGATAAAGCGCCGGGTAAGAAAGATAAGCTCACGGACGCGGAGAAGAAAAAGCAGAAGCAAGCGAACAAGGTGCGATCAATTTTTTGCCCTTTAAATTTTACATGTTTTTTTTTCTCGTCTTCTCATCGTCGTCCGAAAGATCTCTTTTTCTCTCTTTTGGATTACTTTTGTCCTCCCGAACGATGATCTCATCTCTCTGACCACCGTCTTCGCGCTCTCAGGCGAAAGCGAATCCGGGAAAGGCGGAGGAGAAGAAAGCGAAGAACGACGCCAAGCGGGAAGGCCGCAAAGAATCCGGATCGCAAAAAGTAATCAACAGATAATTATTTTTTGTTGTTCTTTTCCGATATTGAGGTTGCCTCTTTGATGATGAGTTTGTGTTGTGAGCGCAAAAAATGTGGTGGTGGTTCTTTTATATTTAAAAGCGAATAACGCATCATCTGATATATATATGTTAGTATTAAACTTCTACGATGGTGTTATTATTATTATTCTCTGAAACTATTTTCTCCTCGTCCATGCTCTCGTCGAAAGAATCGTCGTAACTGCCTCCTTGGGAAAACCTCCAATCGTACTGGTCTAAGCCGTCGCTCGGGTCCATTTGGAGTAAACTCGCAAACTCTTCGACGTCGATTTGACCATCGCCGTCGCCGTCGGCTTCGGCGATGCAGGCTCGGATGAGCGCGTTTCGGCGGACGGATTCGTTATTTTCGTCGGAAAAGTCGATATCGTCGGCGTCGCCGACGACAAAGTTGGCGACTTCGTTGGCGTCCAAGAGACCGGAATCGTCTTCGTCGAGCAAGTCGAACGCGCGTTTGACCCAGGACGGGTAGGATTCGGATTTTTCGACGGATTCCCAATCGACCAAGGCGGCGAGGAATTCGTTCAGCTCGACGACACCATCGCCGGAGGTGTCTAACTTGGCCAAGAGTTGTTCGCTTTCGTTCCCGGTGACGTCGTAGCCGATTTCGTTCAAACCGACTTCGAGTTCGCTCAACTCGACCAAGTTATCGCCGCTCGTGTCCAATCGATCGAAGAGTTGTTTCAACTCTAAAAACTCTTTCTCGTCGATTCCAGTCAGTTTCGATTGTTTAATCGGTCCGTTGACGACCATAATTTTCTTCTTCGTCGCGATATCGCTCGCAACCGCGCTGTTTTCTCTTCTATTTTTTTCCAACTCGTTCAAATCTTTCCCGATCTCACCCGCCAAGAGACGCAAGACCGATCTTTTCAACAAACCTTGCGTGGCGAAGCGTTGCAATCTCGCGACGACTTGACCACCTAATGCGACGCCACCAGAAACTTGCCTTCTCTGTTTGCTCTTCCACTGCGCTTCGTTGGTTTGCAACCACGGGTGTAACAACGCCGCTCGCGCGGTTGGTCTTTTCTTCGGGTCTCGTTCCAACAAGTGTTCGACGAAATCTTTCGCCTCTTCGGAGATGACCTCCCAGGGTGCTTCCGCGAGATCTAAAGGGTCTTCCAAGATGGCTCGGAAAACTTCCTTCGCGTTTGGTCTCTGATTAACCACATCTCGGAACGGCAGCCGTCCAGTCAACAGCTGATACGCCACTACCCCGCAACTCCACACGTCTGCCTCGGCGCCGTATTTTCGATTGATCACCTCGGGCGCCATGTACGACGGTGTCCCGCACCTTCTCACTAACGGTTCGTCTCGGTTCTTCGGTAATTTTCCAGCTAAACCAAAATCAGTCGCTTTTAACGGCGCGTTCTCGTCGTTGTTTTGAAACAAAAAGTTATCCGGTTTAATATCGCGAAAGACAATCCCTCGCGAGTGACATTGCGCCGCGGTTCTTAACACCGCTCGAATCAAGCGCGCCGCGTCCGCCTCTCTGTACTCGTCGTCCGAAATCCTCTCCAATAACTCCCCGCCTTCGCACAAATCCATCAACAGATGCACCGCGTCGTCGTCCTCGAACGCGTCGTATAAGTACACCACGTTCAAACTCGCGCCTAATTGTCTCATGCACTCTAACTCGTTCCTCAACTTGGAGTGATAATATTCCACGGCGGTTAAACTGCTCGGAACTTGCGCCCACGGTGCCTTCCTCAACGTCTTCAACGCGAACGTTTCATCCGTGCCTCTCTTGATAACTTTCCTCACGATTCCGTAACTCCCCGCTCCAATCGGATCCTCGTCGTCCAAATCCTTCACCGAATACAGCTCGTGCAAATCTCTCCTCAACCCAAAATCCGGTTTCATCTGCGCCTTCGTTATCGCTTTATCCGAGTTCGTCCCGTAGGCTGGATACTCCGCTTTCCTCGCTTTCTCCATCGCTCTTTCCACGTGCGTTCGCAACGAGCGCTCTTTCGTCGGCGGAGGTTTATTCTTCCTTATCTTGTTGTTTGACGAAGAAGAAGAGGCGCTCGACCTTCCCCGGGGGTTCGTCGCGTTCCCATTTCGTCGTTGTTGTTGTTGTTGCGACGACGACGTCGTTTTCTTCTTCTTCTCTGAAACGCTTTTTTGACTTCCTCCTCCTCCTCCTCCTCGCTCGTTTCCGTTTCCGTCTTTGTTCTTCTTCTTATCGTCGGTTGTGGTGTTCTTGGAGAGCCAGTCGCTTAAAAACCCGCGCGCGACGACTTCTCTTCCTCTTCTCGAAGACGAAGGCGAAGAGAAACCGTTTCCTTCTTCTCCTCTCTCGTTCGTCGTCTCGCGCGCGGCAGAAAGGCCGACGACGTCTTCGACGACGATGCGTCGTTGTCTTCCTCTTCGTCGCGCATTGCGTCGGTGTTTCTTCCCCGATGACATCATCACAATCCTCGCGGACGACGACGTAAACGACGACGAGGAGGACGCCGCAAAACTCTCCCCCCCGCGAGGAGAGAAAGAGGAGGAGGTAAACGGTACCAGCGCTACCGCCGACGACATGCTTATTTAAAATTATATATAGTGTTACTCTATGCGCGCGCAAAGAGTGTTAAAACGCGTGTGCGTGTGTCGTGTGCAACGAAAGTTCCCTTTCTGCGCTTTGAGTGACGACAAGATAAAGCAGAGAAAAGAACATTAGTGTCAGTCTCGTACTCGCGCTTAAGTCTCTAATTCTTACTCCTAAGTCTGTAATCCTTACTCAAATTTGGCTTTGTAAGTGCTTATTTCTTACTCCTCAAATGAGCGACTGAGTAGTCTGTATTTCGCACTCAAATTTGGGCCGAAACGTCACAAAGCTTTTTTACACTTACTTGCAGAAAACATCCACCACACAAAACTCGCTTTCTTCTCTTGTATTATATCTGTTTTTTACTCCTCAGAAATACTACGCGGAAGACAAACGCGGAAGAAGAAACAAACGAGAGCACTTTTTATACCACACGCGGTGCGCCCTTATTACGGTGAAAAGAGTATATCATCATGGGTGGGATACCGGTCGAAAAGGCTCTGAGCGCACTCGGGAACGTCCTGAGCGGATTGAAAAACAAGATTCCATTTTTAAAGGATGGAAACGACGACGAAGCGACGATAATCGACGGGAAAAAGATAGCCGCGGATATCCGCCTGGAAATCAAAGCCGAAGTGGATGAGTTGAAAACAAAATACGGTGGGAAAGTTCCCGGCTTGGCGGTGGTGATTGTCGGCGAGAGGAAGGACTCGCAGACGTACGTGCGAATGAAACGGAAAGCGTGCGATGAGGTTGGGATTCACTCGTTTCACTCGGAGTTACCGGAGACGATTAGCGAGGAGGAGTTGATCGATGTCGTGAAAAAGTACAACGAAAACCCAGACTGTCACGGGATTTTAGTGCAATTGCCTTTACCGAAACACATCGACGAGGAGAAAGTTTTAGGGGTTATTTCCTTGGAGAAGGACGTGGACGGATTTCATCCGCTGAACATCGGGATGCTGGCGATGAAAGGACACGAGCCGTTGTTTATGCCGTGCACGCCGAAAGGGTCCATCGTGTTATTAGAGCGAAGCGGGGTGGAATTGAAAGGGAAGAATGCGGTCGTCGTTGGGAGGAGTAACATCGTCGGGATGCCGGCGAGCATGATGTTGAACAAGAAGGATTGCACGGTCACGGTGGTGCACTCGAGAACGAAAAATCCGAAAGAGATTTGTAGGCAGGCGGATATTTTAATCGCGGCTGCGGGGAGCGCGAAGATGATTAAAGGGGATTGGATTAAGAAAGGTGCGGCGGTTATCGATGTTGGGACGAACTCGGTTGAAGATAAGTCGAAGAAGAGCGGATACGCGTTGGTCGGGGACGTCGATTTCGACGAGGCGAAAAAGAGAGCGAGTTTCATCACGCCGGTTCCGGGAGGCGTTGGTCCAATGACCATCGCCATGTTGTTGCAGAACTGCTTGGACGGTGGTAAGCGAGCGATCGAAGGTACCAAGTAAACAAAAAGAACATAGAAGATACGTTTCGAAGTTGTTTCCTCGAAGAATAAATGTCATCGTTATTACAAAAAGTGCATCATCCTTTTTTTCTTTTCATGCGAGAGTATTATTATTAATCAAACACGTGGAGAATGTCCAATCCTTCGTCTCCGGGTTTTCTGTACTTCTTCCCAGGCGCGTCTAAGGAGAACGCGCGAATAGATTGGTTGAACCCCTCGTCCATTTCGTCCCAAAATCGCTCGGGCGTGCTCATACTCACCGTATACGCGAACCCGTCTCTGACCGCGGTCACGCCTCTCGCGTGACGATACGTCGTCGCTTCACCTTCTTTCGAGTTTGGCGAGCCTTGCGAAATATACTCGTAGTAATAATACGTCGTCCCGTCTTCCTTCTCTTCCTTCACCGCGTTATCCACCTCCGCTAACGAAATCTTCTGTCCGCTCGCGACTCTCCCCGTCGCTTTATCCGCCAAAATCGCATTCGCCACGTTCTTCGCCGTCCACTCCTTCTCCGGCTTATTCATCAACTTCGGCGGTAACTCCCCGACCGTCACCACCGTCGTCAGTGGCCCTTTGAACGAAATCAACTCGTGCACGATTCTTTGCCTCGCGTCTGGTGACATCGGCTCGGAGCTCGAATACGTCTCGCGCGTTCGAGACTCCGACCACGGGATTGGTTTCCCCGAGAGCGTCTCCGTGGGGTAAAAAAAGGTAAACGCGAACGTTTCTCGAGCGACTTTTTCGAGCGGGATATCTCTTCGTTTTTGTTTCGGAATTGCTTCTTCGACTCGTACTTTTTCCTCTTCCTCCTCTGTGGCGAAAGATGCGCCGTTATCGATCGTCGTCATCATCGCGAACGCCGCCAGGGAACTTCCACCCAAAACCATCCGTCGCCGGGTTCCTCCCCGCGAAGAATTATTCGTATTCGTATTATCAGAAGACGACGATTCAGACGACGACGAGGACGGTGAAAAACTCGTGCTCGGTCGTTGGTCGTCCTCGTCCTCGTCCTCTTCTTCCTCGGGAAACACCTTTCGCGCGCTTCTCGACGCGAAAGAAACGGACGACGACGACGATGATTTCGATCGCGACGCCGAGCGCAGACGGTGCAGACGCCGAGGAGGACGAAGAGAGGATGCAATGGTGGTGGTACTACCACTCGTCGCGACGCGCATTTTTACGAGTAGTATTAACAGAGTATCGTTACGCGTACGTTCCGGTTTTCGCAGCAGAGAGAGAGAGAGAAGAGAGAGGTACTTTCGCGCGTGAAAGTTGTGACGACGAAAAGGATCGCCTCAAAAGGTCTACTAGTGCTCTCGCTAAATATTCGAGCGAAAGCGTACGAAAGACGAACGCGTTACGATGTCTTCTCTCCTCGCATCGTTCGCTGTTCTCTGCTGCTGGATTCCTTATTAAACAGCGTTTTGATTCTATTATTACAAACTCTCGCTTCGATGATTGGGCTGTAGTCGCGCGGCGCTTCTTCTATACGTATTTCCTCCTCTCTGAAGTAGTATTCTCTCTTCTCGCTTAAATGTTATGCTCACGTTTAAGAGGACGGCTGCGTTCTCAGCATGGCTACCTGATCGCCTTCGTCGTCGTCGTCGTCCTCTTCCTCGATGTTGTTGTTCATGTTGTTGTTGTTGTCGTTGTCGTTGTAAAAATTGGAAGACTCCAATCCTAAGCGTTGATCGATTCTCGATTTCAAGTTTTGCCTGACGGGTTGATCGAGCAACCAGTAGATGCAATAGCAGTACCCGACGATGAAGAGGACGGCGGTCATGCCCAGAACGATGCCGCCGAAGGAGGCGTTGACGTATCTCGACGTGAACAACGTCATGAGGAGTAAGCTGACGTTCGCGCAGACGATGACGCCGGAGAGGACGTTGGTCGCTTTCAGCGCCCGGCCTTTGAGGACGAAGGCTTCACCTACGATGCGAGAGCTGGAGCAGAATTTTACCAGCGGGATTAACGCGAACGGAAGTTGAATGCTCAAAATCGCCGAGGAGACGACGATTAAAGTTTCCGCGTCTTCGTCGCCGGCGATGAGGACGACGGTTAAGGACGGCACGATGGCGCACGCGCGCGTGAGAAAGGCGCGCAAACCCGGATGGACTCTCAATTTGAGGAAACCGTCCATGACGTATTGACCGGCGTAGGTTCCCGTGATTGTGCTCGATTGACCGGAGGCTAATAACGCGACGGCGAACAAACCTTTTGCCGCGGAACCTAACAGTTTGTTCAACATCTTCGGCGCGTTTTGTAACGGTTTGTCAATCATCTCCGCGCGTTCCGCCGGGTCGGTAATTTTTTGCATCTCTGTCGCGGCGACGATAACGACCGCAAAGTTAATAAATAAAGTCACCGTTAACGCCATCCCAGATTCGACGACGTTATACTTGAACGCTTTTTTCAAACTCTTCTCGCCTAACTGGTACCCTCGAGTTAACACCAACGCCGAGTGTAAAAATAAATTGTGCGGCATGACCACCGCGCCTAACAAAGACACCGCGATAAACAGCGCCGTCGTGCTCGGAATTCTTGGAATACTCGCACCGGCGATTACCTCGCCGACGTGCACGTCGTCGCAATACACTAACTCGCCTAAATAACACAAGGACATGATCGCTACTAACGACCCCATGAACGCTTCCAACTTTCTCACGCCAAAGTGTTGCAAACCCAAAAACACAAACGTCGACAGCGACGTCAAGAACACGCCGACGACCGTAGGAAACCCAAAAATCAACTTCAACGCCAACGCGGTTCCGATCACTTCCGGAACGTCCGACGCGATAATCCCTAACTCGGATACCACCCACAACGCTCTGACTACTTTCTTATCGTACTCCTCGCGATAACACCTCGCTAAATGCCACCCGGTCGACAGCGCCAATCGCACGCACAGCGACTGTATGTGCAACCCGGCAATCGTCGCCCACACTAACACCCACAACAATTTATAATTAAACTGCAAACCCGCTTGTAAATCGCTCTCGAAATTCCCAGGATCCACGTACGCGATGCACATCAAAAATCCCGGACCGACAAACTTCCAAAACGTCTTCCAATCGAACGCGTCGTCGTTCACGTCGCCTAAATCTACTTGCACGTCTGCGTTGGCGTTCAACTTATCCACGTCCTCGTCGTCGCTGTAGTCTTGATCAAACACGTTCGATCCAACATCTCTAAAAGGCATCCTTCCTCCTCCGTTCGTGTTGTTATTCGTATTCGTATTGTCGTCGTCGTTATTTGAGGAATATAACTCGTACCCGCCGCCTGAACTCGTCCGCTCGAATCGCGGCAAGGACCCTTCCCTTTCGTCACCACCAAGCATCATCCCGCTCCTCGATCCGATCTTTGATGTGACAACAAAAAACGAAGAACTCTTCTTCTTCTTCTTCTTCGCGAATGATTCGTTGTTCTCGTCGTTGTTGTTGTCCTCCTCCGCGGATAAAGAAGAAGCGCTCAAGCTTCCAAAATCCTCGGTGGATCTGTACAGAGGGGAAGACGAAGACGACGGTATTTTGATTGTAATCCTCCCCGGGAACGAAGCGCGCAATCTGTCCGCTTCTTAAACGAGAGATTTAGAAAGCAACACACAGCTCGAGAAGTGGTAGTATTACGCGCGTGATGCTAAAATTCTCTCAAATTCTCTCGAAAGGCGGCGAAAGCAGCGGTGTTCTCTCTCTCTCTGTGTGTGTGTTTTGTGTGCGTGAATACTGAATAAATACGTGTGTATCTGTTGGTGTTTTTGAGGGAAAGTCTGACCTTTTTTCTCTCGTTACCCCCCTCAGAAAACGCAAAGAAAAACAGACGCATCTCCTCGGTTGCAACGATTTTAGAGCTGAAAATGCACGCGAGGAACATGCGCACACATGTATACGCGCGTACGAATTTTCAGGCGCGTTTCGATCGAGGCACGGAAGATGTGTGCGCGCGAGTGATCACAAAACTCTCTCTTATTTCTTGTTTTTTGGGTGTATTTTTTGAAAGGAGGGACAAGTGTTCGTTACAAAAAAGCGCACGCACGTATACGATGACGGAGCGTAAAAGCAGTCGGAAAACGCTCACCCCGAAACGGTTCATCCCCGAGGAGACGGAAAAAAAGGATAAAGACGCATCCGGAGGACAGAAATCTGGCGGGAGCAAGGCACGTTTAATTTCGTAGCGTTCGTTACGGGGGGGTGTTTCTTTGCGCGCGTAAAATTCGAAACATTTGCTCTCGCTCGACGGGGAAGAAGATTCAGAAAAAATCGCTTCGTCTCGCTCTCTCTCGCGCTCTCGCTTTTCTCTCCGCGCGTTCGTCGGAAGCGCAGCTTTTGAGAGAAGCGCTTTCGTTTTCGTTCGACACACATCTCACGCTCACCTTTTTTGCGTGTACTTTTCTCGCGCATCAATGCAAAACAGAAATCGGTAAGCAACAACACGACGGGAACGACTGAAAGAGGAGACAGAGGAGGAGCTAAAAAATCGACGAGACCGCCGCCGCTCAATCTGACATCGAAAGGAGGATCCATGGGGAAACCACCCCTCCCACCTCCGAGCAGCACGAACAAAAGAAAGAAGAACAACAACAATAATTATCACTCGCACGAGTTGGACGCGCAGACGACGGTATTAGGCATCGTCTCGCAGTCGCCGCTCGGTCCGAGATGGAGCGAGGAGGAGTGCGTGGCGTTTTTTAACGGTTTGAAAGAAGAAAGAGACGGGTTTGAGAATACGTACAGCGATCACATACCGAACTTTGATTCTATAGCGGCAAAGACGGGGAGGTCGGTGAAGGAGTGCGTGAATATGTACGATAAAAACCAGGCGTTTTTGTCGTTGCCGGACGGGGTCGCTTCGGCAGCGGCTTTGCACGCGTTGACGAGAGATTATTTTGACAACTTAGAGAAGGCGGCAAAGGAGAAAGCGGCGAGGAATAAAAGCGCGAGAGAGTGGAGCACGTCCAGAGACGATACCTCGGACGGGAACGGGAATGGGAAGAGCAGTCAGAAAGAACAGAACATGGCGGCGTTTATTGCCGGAGCGACGAGCGGGAACAGCACGAAACCGTCGCCAAAACGATTGCCGAAGAAAGGGAAAAGAACGCCGAGGGAGAACAAGTTGCCATTGGACGCGCATAAATTGACCGGGAAAGACAAGAAGGACGCGCAGTTGGCGGCGAGGAANTTAGTGTCTTTATCGCCGAAACCGAGCGGGAAAAGATCGAGTCCGTCCATGAGCACCGGGAACGCGATGACTTTGCCCGCGTTTGGAGCAGAGAATAAACGAAAGTTGATCGATAACGGAGGATTCGAGAGCGACGAAGAGTATCAAGACACGTCGCCGGCGGTCAAGCAAACGCAAGAGTCGCACAAATATAACGGCGAAGAAGAAAACGTGGACGGCGGCGCGAACGCGAACAATAGCAACGAACAAGAGATGAATCACGGGGAGGACGATCCGTTCGCGGATGTCGGCGGCGCTTTGGACGGTTTGATGACTCTCGCCGACGCCGCGACGCCGTTGAAAAAGTTCAACGCTAAGGCACCTAAGAAAGCGAGCAGTAACGGCGACCGACCGAAGAAAGCGAACAGTGGTGGCGGTTCACAACAAGGCGGGAAAAACATCGTCTCTCCGGCGCGGAAGAGGTTGAAACTCGAAGGCCAAAAAACCGAGGAAGATTTACGCTTAGAACACCAGAAAGCGATGGTTGCTTTTGGGAAACAAAAGCTCGAGCAAGCTGTGGCGGCAAAGTACAAAACGAGACGCTCGAGGTCGTTGAAGGGAGGTTTATTCCTTCTCGACCGTCGTGCGAAATTGGCCAAGCAAGCTGGCTACACGTTTGCGTTGTCGCCGCCGCCGCCGTTACCGCCGCCTGGAATCCCTCGCGACCACCCGTTGGCGGAAATGGCCGCGCGAAGTGGAAACGAACGCACGCGCAAGTGGGCTTTAGCGGAATGGTTCATGCCAGGTACAGACGAAGACTGGTTCGCCAGGAACGATTTCAAGCGGTTCGCGAAGCACTGCGACATCAACGAAACCGCGTGGTCGAAACAATCGAGAAAGAAATGGAGAGACGTCCGCAAGTCTTTGGGTAAAGTCCGACGTTTATCCATACCGTTCTTGAGAGACGAACGAATTAGATTAGAATACCACCGAAACGCTGCCAGAGCGAAAGTAGAGGCAAACTTGAAGGGGAAAATGCTCAGCAAAGAGGAGATTGAAAAGCTCGCCGCGCCGAACGATACCGCCGAGTTGATCCCGATTCCAGAGCCGTTCATCGTCGGTCAAAGAGTGTTGGCGAAACACCCGTTAGCGAAACGCGCGTACGTCGGATCTGTTTTAACTGTTTCTAAACTGAACATTCGCGTCCAGTTTGACGACCCGCAGCTAGGCTCCGAGCTCATCAAAGACATCGATGTCATGCGTTTAGGCCCAGAGTACGACGAAGCGTTGCGAGTGTTGAACGAACACGCCGCCGTCGCCGACGCGTTAGGAAGAGACGAAGATCGTAAAATGGGTTTGATATTTTCCAAAGCAAAACGAAGAGCGACTGGTGAAGAGAAAGGTTCGGAATTGGCGTTTATGGGGAAACAGTTCAGTTTGGAAGACGGCGTACTTTCTCGAGAAAATTACGGACAAGTTGTTCTTCCCGTCGTGAAGAAAGAAGAACCGTTATCGCAAGCGACGGTGGAGCAAGTACCAATACCACCCGCCGAACAAAGAACGCCGACGAGAAGCTCCGCCAGAGGACAAGGAGGAGGAGATAACGCAGTGCACACGACTCCGACGCGTTCGCGTCGAGGTGCGATGGTGAAGGACGAGCAAATTGAGAACAACAACGGCTTCGCGAATATCGCAGCCTCGCAAGAGTTGAGTCAACAACCGGGTGGATCCGCGTACGCATACGACGAAGCCAGACGTCGCGCGGAGGAGAAGAAATTCCGCGAGTTGATTGAGAAGATCCGCGCGTCGCATAAAAAGAAGGATACGGTCGCGTTGCGAACGGCGTTGCGTAAATTCCGCGACGAGTTTGGCTACGAACGAGGCGTCTACGAGGGTGATTTGATCGGCGACGCGCCCATTAACATCAAAACCGGCTTGCAGCAACAAGGCGTAAAGAAAGAAGAGAAGACGTCAACGACTCAAAAGGACGCGAACGAGAAAGCCTACCTCGACGACCTCGTCGAAGATGCCTTCCTCGTCGCCAGAGACACCGCCTCTCGATCGGTCAAACTCGCCTCGCAACTCCGCGACGTCTTCTCGGAAACCCTCAAACCGAAAAAGAAAACATCTACCGGGTTCGGCTCGAAACTCCTCTCCGAATCGAGTAAACTCGAACGAGAAAACGCGGAAACGCTCGCGCAATCCGCGTGCGAAATGTGGCGCGCCTTGCGCGCGTTTTGCGATAGCGGCTACGAACACTCCAGCTTAGCCGACGCCGTTTGCACGCGAGCTTTGGAGCAAGTCAAGAACAAAAGCAAAGAAAATAACGAGTTGTACGAACAGTTATCCGCGCAGATGAAACGCTTTACGAGCGTCGCGAGCGTCGTAAAAGTTTAGATTAGAAGTTAAGAAGAAGAAACCATCGTCGAGAAGTAGTCGTTTTCGCATTTTTCAATGAAGAAAAAGAGGAGAAAAACAAGCAAACAAAATATTTTTCGGTTGTTCTTCACTTTATAACACGCGCAAAAGCCGAGAGAAGGAGAGAGAGAGAGAGTATATACATAAGAACGCGCTCTCGTCTGGGTCATCGTCACGAAAACGTAACCCTCCAAAGCGTCGTTTTTGCGCTCTTCTCGTTTTCTTTTGTTCTCGTTTGCATCACACATTGGACTTTTCCCGCGCTCGTTTTGTTGAAAGGTCGCGCTTGAATTGAGACGCGAGAGATACACACAGAACGCGCAAAACATGGAAAACTACGACCCATTCCCGGAATTAAACAAAGAGTCGAAACGAACGTTCTATTTACTCATGCTCGGCATGACCTTCGTCTACGCGGATTCAAACTTAATCGCGCCAAACTTGACGCAAATGGCTCGAGAGTTTAAATTCGACAACCAAACGAGAGACGAAAAACTGGGAGGCGAAATAGCGTTCGCGTTCTTCCTATTAGGCGTTCCGGCGTGCGTGTTGATTGGGATTTTAGCGGATAAGTATTCGAGAGTGAAGTTATTCGCGTTCGCGATATTTCTCGGGCAGGGGCCGAATTTGTTCATATCGGTGGTGAAGACGTANGAGCAGTTGTTGGCGATACGAGCGCTGACCGGTATAGCGGTTGGCGGGGCGCTACCTTTAGTGTTTTCGTTGATTGGGGATTTGTTTCCCGCGCACAGGCGATCGCACGCGTCGGCGTTAGTTGGGGTGTGCATGTCGTTTGGGGTCGGGATGGGGCAAGGGATCGCCGGGTACGTCGGGAGCGAGTACGGGTGGAGGACGCCGTTCGTCGTCGTCGCCGTCCCCGGGGTAATCGTTGGATTTTTGTTTTTAGCGTCGGTGAAAGAGCCGAAAAGAGGGATTATGGATGGGAATAGCTATTCGAGCGATGATTTGGTCGGCGTCGCGGCGAGCGCCGGCGGCGGTACTCATAGTAGTAGTCACGGTACGATTAGCGGCGGCGGCGACGGCGACGGCGGCCAGAATAACAAAGAAGCGTCCGTGTGGGAACAAATAAAAACCGGCGCGCAAACGTCGTGGATTTCCATAAAGTGGGTCCTTGCGGTGCCCACGAACAAGTTCGCGTTATTACAAGGTATCCCTGGATGCGTTCCGTGGTCGGTCATCAATGCCTTTATGAACGATTATTTAGCCACGAATAAAGGGTTAGGCGTTCCGCACGCGACCTCGATCATGCTCGGATTTTCTTTGGGTGGGTTTTTGGGCATGGTATTCGGCGGCATTCTCGGTCAAAAAGCGTACAACGAATCCCCCAGGACCTTTTGCAACTCGATGGCGATTATGGTCGTCCTCGGCGGCCTTCCGTGGTTATATTTGGTAAGCACCGACAACTACAATGATTCCTTCTTAAACATGGCCTCGCACATCACCATCGCCGCTATTGCCGGTATTTTATGCACGTATACCGGCGTGAACGTCCGCGCGATGGTCATCCACGTCAACCCGCCGGACCAACGCGGCGCGGCGTTTTCCCTCTTCAACTTAACCGACGACCTCGGTCGAGGCTTCGGCCCGGCCATCGTGGCGCAACTCGTCGGCTTATTCGGTCGCGAGAAAGCCTTCATGTTCAGTTTCAGCAGTTGGGGCGTCTGCGCCATCCTCTTATACTTCACCGGGTCGACGCTAGGTAAAGATGCCGAAGACGTGCGCACAGGGGCGGTTTTGCACTCTCGAAACATCCATAGTAATAACAACAACGGTGGTGGTTTTAATAACGGGGCTTCTTCTTCTTCGGCTCACCATCGCATCCCGAGCGGCAACCACGAAGCCATCCTCCGGCGCGGAACGATGACATCGGACGAGGAGGAGAACAGAGGCTTGTTATCCTCGCCAACGCACAGTCGGAGTAGCAGTCGCACTTCCACTGGTAGAAGAGAGTAAGAATAATATAGAGCGTATAATTTAGAAAACGAGTGTTTGTTAAAAGAAGGAGTGTATTATCATCTTCGCACGGAGCGTATCGTCTTCACATCTGCGCACACACTGACACATCAACAACCGCCCATTAATATCATCATCATCATCATCATGTCCGATGAAAACGACGAAAAAGTACTATTCAAACCTGAAATCCTCTCCACCGTCAAAGTCCACGCTGGTTATTTGCACAGAATCAAGCACTATTCGCCGTGCAACAAGTGTCACATGACGTTTGCGATATACATTCCATCCGACGAAGATGATTTCCCCGTCGGAAACGGAAACGCGAGGAAAATGCCACTCATCCTCTACCTGAGCGGATTAACGTGCGACGACACCAACGTCTCGCAAAAAGGCAACGCGTTTGAAACGTGCAAACAATCTGGAGTGTGCTTCGTAATGCCGGACACGTCACCGAGAGGTCACGAAAAAATTGACGAGGAAGAATCCGCCTCGTGGGATTTCGGCATAGGCGCTGGATTTTACGTGAACGCGACGACGAAAGGGTACGCGGAGCATTACAACATGGAGACGTACGCGACGAAAGAACTGGAACAAGTGTGTAAATCTATCGATTTTATAAACGATAAAGTGGATTTTAACAGGCAGAGCATTATGGGTCACTCTATGGGCGGTCACGGGGCGTTGACCTTGGCGTTGAGGAATCCGGGGAAGTACCGGTCCGTTTCGGCGTTTGCGCCAATCGCGAACCCGTCCGCGAAGGATTGTCCGTGGGGGCAAAAAGCGTTTAAAGGGTATTTGAAGGATGAGAACGAGTGGAAGATGCACGATGCGACGGAGTTGGTGAAAATGATGGAACCTGGGACGATGAAAACAGTGACGAAGGCGATTTTGATCGATCAAGGCGACGCAGATACTTTTTACAAGACGCAGTTACATCCGGAACGGTTCCAAGAGGCGGCGGAGAAGAATACGAAAGGGTTCATGAAGTATAACGTGAGAGAAGGATACGACCACAGTTACTGGTTCATATCGACGTTCATGCATGACCACGTGGCTTTTCACGCGATAAAGTTGTTGAGTACGTAACAAAATAGCGTTTTGTGTATATAAATGTAACATTTTATTAGAAAGAGAGAAGAAAACTCTGATTATTCATCCATGGACAAGACGACTCGAAGGCATTTGCCGGCGTGTAACAAGTCGAACGCGTCGTTAATTTGCTCAAACTTCATCTGGTGCGTCACGTACTCGTCCAGCATCGTTTTCCCGGCTAAGTATTTCTCCACTAACTTCGGTACCTCGACTCTCGATTTGTACCCGCCGAACGCCGTCCCTCGCCACACTCTGCCGGTGACTAACTGAAACGGTCTCGTCGCGATTTCCTTCCCGCCTGCGGCGACGCCGATGATGACGGATTCGCCCCATCCTTTGTGCGCACACTCCAAGGCTGCGCGCATCACGTCCACGTTCCCGATGCATTCAAACGAGAAATCGACGCCACCGTCGGTCATTATCACAATCACGTCTTGAATCTTCTCGTTTGCGAAATCTTTCGGATTCACGCACTCCGTCGCGCCAAACTTTTTCGCCACCTCGAATTTCTCCGGGTTCGTATCGATGGCTAAAATCCGACTCGCACCAACCTCTCTGGACGCTTCGATGACGGCTAACCCAACCGCGCCTAAACCAAACACCGCAACCGTGTTCCCTTTCTCAACTTTCGCGGTGTTATACACCGCGCCCCACCCGGTGCTCACCCCGCACCCGAGCAAACACGTCTTCTCTCTCGGCGCTTTTGGATTGACCACGGCGACTGCTACTTCGTGCACCACCGTGTACTCCGAAAACGTGCTCGTCCCCATGAAGTGAAATATAGGCGTGTCATCGCTCGCCTTTCGAAACCTCGTTTTCTCGTCCGCTTTCATGATCCCGCATCCGGTCCATTGTCTCACCGCTTGACACAAGTTCGTTTTCGGGTGCACGCAAAACTTGCACGGTTGTACGTTTTCGATGTTTAAACAACACGCCTGGTAACACGGAATGACCGAGTCGCCAACTTTACAACTCGTCACGCCTTCCCCGACAGACTCGACAATTCCAGCGGCTTCGTGCCCTAAAATCGCCGGGAACAACCCTTCCGGGTCCTGCCCGGATAACGTGTAACTGTCCGTGTGGCACAACGCCGTGTGGGTGATTTTTATCCGCACTTCGCCTTTTTGTGGCGGGGAAACGATGACGTCGCAGATTTCCAGAGGTACGTTTGGGGCGGTCGCGAGTGCCGCTTTGCACGTGATTTCAGAGGGAGACATTATTTATATAGTGTGTGCTGCTCTCTTTGCTGCCGATCGATGATGGTGATGTGATGATGAGAATAACTATATATTAGGTTACTCGAGTAAAAGGTCAAATCAAGATTTTCGTGTGAATTTTTCTTGTCTGAAGAGGAAAAATGCATGAAAATACGAGCACTCAAATACTAAAATATCCTCACGATGCAACACCAATCCCAGGTCCACATCTCGGTCGGTCCGAGCTCTTCAACCGCTCCGTTTCCGCAACAACAACGAACGATCTCTCTCGCGTCGTCTTTTCTCTCTTTTTTCTTCTTCTTCTTCTGTGTATTCCTCGCGGTATTCGTAGTCGTCTCGGAGAGAAAAAAGTTCTTTTCTTTCGTGCAATTTTTCTTCAGTCTGACCTTTCCTCGAAAAAGGCAGCACAGGGGAAGAGTTTTCAGTGACTTTTCACAACAACTTAAAAACAAACAACAAAACAGTAAACGCGCAGATATCATCACATCGTCTCATTTTTACTCTTGTTATTATAGATTGATTGCGCTTTGAATTTGTTACCCCCCAGAAAGAACACTTTTGCGCGTTCGGGGGTGGTTTGACGAGAAGTTTTGCTGCGCGCGGAAGAGAAGAACGGGCGCGTTACTCTCAAAGACGCAAAAATCTGAATTGATGAGGACGATGCGTTGGAGACGAATGAGGATGATGATGATTTTGATTCTCGTCCAAACGACGCTCTTTCTCGCGAACGTAAACGCGATATTACTGGAAAAGTTCACCGTGAACTACCCACTCTTAAACGAACGGTGGGAGAAATACCAGAACGAAGAAGGGAAAGTATACTTTTGGTCGGAGACGAATAAAAGGAGCCAATGGGAAGATCCGAGAGAAGAGGAGCTCAAAGTGAAAAATGCCCCAGGGGGAGGAGGCGGCGGAAGCGGAACGACGATAGGGACGAATACGAATTCGGCTTTGGGAAACAATCAACAACAATCACAAACACACGAAGAACAAGAAATACGAGAAAGAGCGAGAAAACACCAAGAAGACGAAGAGCGACGACGGCAGACGCGCATCGCGTACGAGGAGGAACAGCAGAGAAAATTGGAACGAGAACAAGTACAAAGGGAGTTACAGTCCAACACCGGCGCGGAGAGGATTTTGCGAGAGGCGGAGGAGAGGAAGAGAGAGGAAGAGAGGAGGAAACGAGAGGAAAATATGGATGTGGACAGGATGCGGAGGGAGAAGACGGAGGCGAAAGAACGCGCGGAGAGGATGGAGCGAGAGCGGATGGAGAGGATGGAGTATATGAGGAAAGAGAAGGAGAGGAAAGAGCAGTTGAGGAAAGAGACGGAGAGGAAAGAGAAGGAGAGGATTGAAATGCAGAAAAGGGAGATGGAGAAGAAACGGGAGGAAAGAGAGAGGCTGTTGAGAGCGGCGAAGTTAGTCGAAGAGGAGAAGGAGAGAGAGGAGGAGAAGAGGAGGGAGGCGGCTGCAAAGACGGCGACGACGAACGAGAGACAACAACAACAACGACGAGAAAACAAACCAAACTCGTTTTCTTACACGACGCCAAAAACTCCAACAGAGAACAAGAAGAGCGGAAACGATAGCGCGCAGCAGCAAAAACAACAACAACAACA